>Ga0164243_10005882_pt1 | contig 18657 bp, 15 predicted proteins | sample OricompcompostOP_FD_108781 | JGI IMG/M metagenome (GOLD analysis project Ga0164243, IMG submission 108781) | Organic Plus compost microbial communities from Emeryville, California, USA - Original compost - Organic plus compost (OP) | ecosystem: Engineered > Solid waste > Mixed feedstock >... | reverse complement strand
CGTTCGCCCGGGCGATTACTTATTTGCGGGTCTCCGTGACCGACCGCTGCGATTTCCGATGCGTCTACTGCATGTCGGAAAACATGGCGTTTTTGCCTAAAACAGACCTGTTGAGCCTCGAAGAACTCGACCGGCTTTGCTCGGTATTCATTGCGCGGGGCGTCCGCAAGCTGCGCCTGACCGGCGGCGAGCCGCTGGTCCGGCGCGGGATCATGACGCTGGTGGAATCGCTATCGCGCCACTTGAAAACCGGACAGCTCGACGAACTCACCATTACGACCAACGGCTCGCAACTCGAAAAATACGCCGACGAGCTAGCCGCCAACGGTGTCCGGCGGATCAATGTTTCGCTCGACACGCTCGATCCGGCGAAATTCCATGCCGTGACTCGCTGGGGTGACCTGAGCAAGGTGCTGCGCGGTATTGACGCCGCGCTCGCCGCTGGAATTGCTGTCAAGATCAATGCCGTAGCACTGAAAGGTGTGAATGAGGATGAATTGGTGTCGCTGGTCGAATGGGCGCACGGCAAGGGCATGGACCTGACCTATATCGAGGTCATGCCGCTTGGCGACATCGGCGAGGGACGGCTTGATCAATACCTTCCCCTCTCAATGGTGCGCGCGAAGCTTGCGCGGACCTTCACCATGGACGAGATCGACTATATGACCGGCGGTCCGGCGCGATACGTGCGCGTCAAAGAAACTGGCGGTCGGCTGGGCTTCATTACGCCGCTAACCCACAACTTCTGCGAGTCGTGCAACCGGGTTCGCCTGACCTGCACCGGAACCCTCTATATGTGCCTTGGTCAGGAAGACGCCGCCGATCTGCGCAAGCCGCTACGCGCCTCCGAAGGTAACGACCTGCTGAACGCCGCCATCGATGCGGCTATCGCCCACAAACCGCGCGGACACGACCTCATCATCGATCGCCGCCACAACAAGCCAGCTCTCAGCCGCCACATGAGCGTCACCGGCGGTTAACGCTGCGCGGGTTCGCGAACTGATACCAAAGTCGCAGCACCGCCATGGGGCTCCTTCCCCAAAATCGGCAAGTTCCCATTGACGCCCTTAGCATCGTTCGGCTTAAGCTGCCTTAGTCCACCTGACCCGGGAAATTAACACCGGACGGGCGGCCGGGTTGTATTCCCGACGATACGAGAGGATGCGCGTGGGGGTACTTTTAAGGTTCAGCCGGGCGATTGATGCGATGAACGCCCGTCTCGGCCGGATATTGAGTTGGCTCATTGTCGTCGCCGTCTTGATTTCCGCTGCGAATGCGCTGCAACGCAAGTTGCTCGACGTCTCATCCAACGCGTGGCTTGAACTGCAATGGGTGCTGTTCAGCATCGTCTTCCTGCTGTGCTCGCCATGGACGCTGTTGGATAACGAGCACATCCGGATCGATATCCTGAACAATATGCTGCCGAAGCGCGTGCGCGACGGCATCGACGTCGTCGGTCATGCCCTTTTCCTGTTGCCGCTGACCATCGTCATGATGGTCACGGCGCTGCCGTTCTTTGTTCGCTCGTTTGAGATCCGCGAACAATCGACAAATGCCGGTGGTCTTCCGCAGTGGCCGGCCAAATCGCTGATTGTCATCGCGTTCGCCCTCCTTTTTTTGCAGGGACTGTCCGAACTCATCAAACGTGTTGCGGTGATGAGAGGCCTGATCCCTGATCCGCATGAACGGGGTGGCAGCCACTCAGTGGCCGAAGCCGAAGCAGAGCGTCTGGCCGCAACCGCGGGCGACGCATCGGTCGGCCCGGCCGACAAGTCCTGAGGCAAACATGATCGCCACGTTGATCCACCAAATGGCGCCGATCATGTTTGCGTCGCTGATCGTGTTTCTGCTCCTCGGTTACCCGGTTGCATTTTCACTTGCCGCGAACGGACTGATGTTCGGATTGCTCGGGATCGAACTCGGGCTTTTTCGTGCGGACTTTCTCCAGGCCCTGCCGGAGCGCGTCTATGGCGTGATGAACAACGACACGCTGCTGGCAATTCCGTTCTTCACGTTCATGGGGCTTATCCTTGAACGCTCCGGCATGGCCGAAGACCTGCTGGATACGATCGGGCAATTGTTCGGCACGCTGCGCGGCGGCCTGGCTTACGCGGTAATTTTCGTCGGCGCCCTGTTGGCAGCGACAACCGGCGTCGTTGCCGCATCCGTTATTTCAATGGGCCTTATCTCCCTGCCGATCATGCTGCGCTATGGCTATGACCGCCGCGTCGCGACCGGTGTCATCGCCGCTTCCGGGACGCTGGCGCAAATCATTCCACCGTCCCTGGTTCTGATCGTCATGGCCGATCAATTGGGGCGTTCCGTCGGCGACATGTATGAGGGCGCATTTCTCCCCGGCCTGATGCTCACCGCGCTCTATGCGGGCTATGTCCTGCTCGTATCGGTCATGTTCCCGAAAACGACTCCCGGACTTCCACAAGAAGCCATTGGATTTCGCGAGGACGACGGCTCACGTGGCATGATCTCGCTTTTGATCCTTGCGGTCTGCAGCACAGTCGTGGGCTGGCTTGCGGCACGCTCATCAGCGGCGCGTGGCGCGGACTATGTCGTCCTGGTCATGTTTTTTTCCATATCCGCAGCGTTCGTGGTTGCAATCCTCAACTGGAGCCTGGATCGCGCGTTCGGTTTCCGCTTCCTGTCGCGGCTTGCGCAGGAAGTGACTTTCGTGATGGTGCCGCCGCTATTCCTGATTTTTCTTGTCCTCGGCACCATTTTCATCGGGCTTGCCACACCGACCGAAGGCGGCGCCATGGGGGCCGCCGGCGCGCTGATCCTGGCTATCGTCAAGGGACGGTTGAAATGGGATCTCGTCCGTCAGGCGGCACAATCGACCGCCAAGCTTTCTTCATTTGTCGTTTTCATTCTGATCGGCGCACGAGTGTTTTCGCTGACGTTCTATGGTGTCGACGGTCACCGTTGGGTTGAGGAGTTGCTGCTGGCCCTGCCCGGAGGACAGATCGGCTTCCTGATCTTCGTCAATATCATCGTGTTCCTGCTGGCCTTCTTCCTCGATTTCTTCGAACTCGCATTCATCGTCATCCCGCTGCTCGGACCGGCGGCGGACAAACTTGGGATCGATCTGATCTGGTTCGGTGTGATGATGGGCGTCAACATGCAAACATCGTTCATGCATCCGCCGTTCGGCTTCGCGCTTTTCTATCTGCGCTCGGTCGCTCCGCGCGATCCCTACGTCGACCGGGTCACCGGCAAGACCATGGCGCCGATAACAACAGGCCAGATCTACTGGGGTGCCGTTCCGTTCGTGATCATCCAAATCATCGCCGTTGCCCTGGTCATTGTTTTCCCGGGAATGGTCTTGCACTACAAGGGCGCGGCGTCACAAGTCGACCCCAATTCGATCAAGATTGAAATCGAAACGCCGGAACTCCCCCCGCTCGACCTTAGTCAGCCTCCGAAAATCCAGTAGCTCACGGCAATAAAAAATGCCCGGAGGATTTTCTCCTCCGGGCAAGCTCTGTCGAAACCTGGCTCCTTACGCGCGAGTGCGCGCCCGGATCATGAACGTGTCGTTGGCGTATTCCGCGACCTGCCACCACAGATACTGATCGTTGCGGAACGCGACCATGTTCTCGTAGATTTTCTTGAAGTCGGGATTCTTTGCCGAAGTCTCGCCATAGACCTCGTTTGCGGCCTTGTAACACGCTTCCAATACTGGCTGGGTGAAGGGCCGCAATTGCGCGCCGCCCGCGACGAGCCGCTTGAGCGCCGCCGGATTGCCGATGTCATATTTCGCCATCATGGTTTCGTTCACCAGCGCGGATGCCGAGCGCATGATCGATTTGTAGTTCGCCGGCAGCGCGTTCCACTTGTCCATGTTGACGAAGTTATGGATCGTCGAACCGCCTTCCCACCAGCCAGGATAATGATAAATCGGCGCGACCTTGTAGAAGCCGAGTTTTTCGTCGTCATAAGGACCAACCCATTCGGCCGCGTCGATGGTGCCCTTCTCAAGCGCCGGATAGATTTCGCCGCCGGCGATCTGCTGCGGCACCGCACCGAGCTTGGCCATCACCGTTCCGGCAAAGCCGCCCATGCGGATCTTGAGGCCCTTGAGGTCGTCGGCGGTCTTGATCTCCTTGCGGAACCAGCCGCCCATCTGGGTGCCGGTGTTGCCGGCCACCAATGCATGGACGTTGAACTTCTTGTAGAAGTCGGCGAGCAGGTCGCCACCGCCGCCAATCGTGAGCCAGGCATTGTTCATGCGGTTGTTGAGACCGAAAGGCACGGACGTTCCGAACGCAAAGGTCGGATCCTTGCCGAAATAGTAGTATGAGCAGGTATGGCACATCTCAACGGTACCGTTCTGCACGGCGTCGAGCGCGGCGAGGCCCGGCACGATTTCACCGGGCGCGAACACCTGAATCTGGAATTTGTTGTCGGTCGCTTCGGCGACGGCTTTAGAGAAAACTTCCGCGCCGCCATAAATCGTATCGAGCGATTTGGGGAAGCTCGATGTCAGGCGCCACTTCAGTTCAGGCGCCGACTGTGCGATCGCCGGCATCGCCACGGCGGCAGCGGCAGTCCCGAGACCGGCTGCCTTTAGGAATTCGCGACGTTTCATGCGTTTCCTCCATCGAATAGGTTTTTGCCCTACGGACTTTTCCGTGGCTTTCGACTAGCACGAAAGTCGTGCGAGAGGGAGGCAAAAACGGGGCTTTTGCGCGCCGCAACGTTCTTCGACGAAAGTCTGATCCCTCGTCGCTGCAGCCGCGAACCGGTAGTCGCTACGACTCGACCACGATGCGCGGCGCCGGACGGCCCGCCGTGGCGATGGCGCTCCGCACGCGCCCCGCGATCTCCCGGTAAATCTTGGCATGGGGCGCGTCGGGATCGGTTGCCACCACCGGGCGGCCAGAATCCGACGTCTCGCGTATTTCCATGTGCAGCGGTATTTCGCCAAGGAACGGCACTCCGAGCCGCTCCGCCTCGTGTCGCGCGCCGCCATGTCCGAAAATATCGGAACGCGTTCCGCATTCCGGGCAGAGGAAATAACTCATGTTCTCGACCACCCCGAGCACCGGCACGTTGACCCGCCTGAACATCGCGATGCCGCGCCGCGCATCGATCAAGGCGAGATCCTGCGGTGTCGAGACAATTACTGCACCGCGCAACGGCACCTGCTGCGCCATGGTCAGTTGGGCATCACCTGTGCCTGGCGGCATGTCGACAACGAGGACATCGAGAACGCCCCACTCCACTTCACGCAGCATCTGCGTCAGCGCCGACATCACCATTGGCCCGCGCCAGATCATCGGCGTTTCTTCCTCGGTCAGAAAACCGATCGACATCACCTTGAGGCCGTAGCCCTCCATCGGCTTGAGCCGATTGCCGCCCAAAAGCTCCGGCTTGCCTTTGATGGCCAGGAGTCTCGGAAGCGACGGCCCATAAATGTCCGCGTCGAGCACGCCGACCTTAAGGCCGAGATCGCGCAGGCCGAGCGCCAGGTTGATCGCTGTGGTGGATTTGCCGACCCCGCCCTTGCCCGACGCAACGGCGACGATAGCGCCGATACCAGGAATACCGGCAGGCCCGCTGCCCGAAGTACCCGTCCGCGGACCTCCAGTCCCTGCAACTGGACCCGATGTCGCCTTGGGACGCGCCGCGCCGGGCGACCGTTCTCCTGTCAGCGCAGCCATGACCGAGGTTACGCCCGCAACGCTTTTCACTGCTGCTTCCGCAGCCTTGCGGACAGGCTCCCACGCCGGCACGGCGGCGGCGTCAACGGTCATGGAGAAAAACACCTTGCCGTCCGAAACGACAATGTCGGACAGCGCCTTCCCCTGCGTAAGCGGAACGCCGTCCGGACCCTTCACGGACGAAAGCGCGGCGAGGACATCGGTCTTGTTGGCGGGCATGGCGCAAACTCCGGCAGTTTGGACTTACCTAATATGTCCAATGAACGTTGGCGAGGGTTCTACGATCCCGCCCCATCCTAATCGGGCCCGTTACGATAAATTTTGTCTGCTCGTGTCGACACAATCGGTAATCGGGTTAAAAACCTTCTCTGGTGCAGTGCATTTGAAGGGGTTGAATGATGGCCAAAGTCGCATTTCTGGGTCTGGGCGTGATGGGTTATCCGATGGCAGGCCATCTCAAGACCAAGGGCGGTCACGAGGTCACGGTTTACAACCGCACCGCCGCCAAGGCCGACACATGGGTTTCACAGTTCGGCGGGCGCCGCGCGAAAACACCGAAAGAAGCCGCTGCCGGCCAGGATTTCGTCATGGCCTGTGTCGGGAATGACAACGATCTGCGGGAAGTGATGCTCGGCACGGAGGGCGCCTTCCACGGCATGGAAAAAGGCGCCTTGCTGGTCGATCACACCACCGCTTCGGCCGAGATCGCGCGTGAACTTTATGCAGAGGCTGGCCGCCGCGGCTTCGACTTCATCGACGCGCCGGTGTCCGGCGGCCAGGCCGGCGCCGAGAACGGCGTGCTCACTGTGATGTGCGGTGGCGACGCACCGGCCTTCACGCACGCTGAAAAGGTCATCGCGGCCTATGCCAGAGCCTGTACGCTGATGGGTGCACCCGGCGCGGGCCAGCTTGCCAAGATGGTCAACCAGATTTGCATTGCCGGCCTGGTGCAGGGCCTCTCGGAAGGGTTGCATTTCGCGAAGAAGGCCGATCTCGACATCGAAAAGCTGATCGCCACGATCTCCAAGGGCGCCGCCCAATCATGGCAGATGGAAAACCGCTACAAGACCATGGCTGAAGGCAAATTCGACTTCGGATTTGCCGTCGACTGGATGCGCAAGGATCTGGCGATCTGTCTCGCAGAAGCAAACCGCAACGGCGCGTTGCTGCCGACCACGGCGCTGATCGACCAATTCTACGCTGAGATACAAAAGATGGGAGGCAAGCGCTGGGACACATCGAGCCTGATCGCCCGGCTCGACAGATAGTCTAGGACGTCTGCAGCGCTTTCGCGCGCTCCGGAGAGATCGTGTCGGGCTTGGCGCGTTTGGCTGGCACGATGAGGAGCGCGAGCGTGCGGGCAACGCCAAGCCAGGCCTGCCATTTCAACGGGTTGAAATAAGCGATCTGCACGCGCAGCCGGTCGAACAATTGCCGCTTGCGATTGGCGAGCGACATGCCGCCCGGCGAGATGCGATAGTCGAGCAGATATTCCGGCAGATTGGCGATGTCGCAATACTTGGCGATGCGGCGCACCAGTTCGTAGTCCTCTCCGGCCCGGTAAGCCTCGGAATACAGACCGAGTTTCCGGAATACGTCCGTCCGGACCATCAACGTGGGATGCGAAACGCACATCTTGATATAAAGGAGATCGCGGATTTCCGCCGGGTCGCACGGCACTGCCACGTTGCAGATGAACTCGGACCGCTCGTCAATGGCGCGCTCCCAGGTTCCGACCGCCGCCACATCAGAATGCGCGGCAAGGTAAGCCGCTTGCTTCACCAATCTGTCGGGATGGCAGATGTCGTCGGCATCCATGATGGCAACGAGCCTGTTGCCGTCTTCAATAATGCGTCTAAGACCGGCATTGCGAGCACCGGCCGGACCGGCGTTATGCGGGAGACGAATGATTTCAATGCGCTCGTAATCGTAGCCGCCAATCACATCCGTTACCGGCACGCGGCTGCAATCGTCGACAATGTAAAGGCGAAATGGGTATGTGCTGCGCAGAACGCTCGCCACGGACTCGCCCAGCGTTTTTTCCGCGTTGTAAGCAGCCATCAAAACGGCAACAGTGTCGGTCATTCTCGGATGCTCGTTGAACTTTGAGCGATCCAGCCTCCCCAAGCCAACGTAATGGCCAATCGTTCTATTTCCTTGTATGGCAGTCGTCGATCCGCTTGCAGGCGTCACGGATTGATTTCAGGTCATCGCCCCGAGCACCTGCTCCATTTTCTGCCTGAGCACCGTATCGTTAAACGGCTTGACCAGATAATTGTTGACGCCCGCCTGAGCCGCTTTCACGACAAGTTCGCGATCGCCACGCCCGGTGAGCAAAATGAACGGAAGCTTGCGGATCGCCTGGTGTCCGCGGACCGCCCGAAGCAGGCCGAGACCGTCCATCTCCGGCATGTTGAAGTCGGAAATAATAAGATCAAGCGGCTGCCCGATCGCCTTGTCCAAGGCTTCCTTGCCATTTTCCGCTTCATGGATTTGACGGATGCCCATCTTTTCCAAAGTCATGCGCGTGAATTGACGTACGCTCACCTGGTCATCGACGATCAAGACCTTGAGGGCCGCTGCAACTGGCATCTAATTGTTCCCGCAAACTAAGTACAAACGTCCTAGCTGAATTATCTACCCGAGTTACACTACTTACTGGTTAAGGTGTCATGGTAAATTCCACGCAAACGTGTTCACACAAACCGCCACCGCTTGGACGGATTTGCTGATCTCTCCTCAACTTGGCCAAGCCATTCGATCCGATAATGTCTCGAAGAGACATTTAAAGAGGTAATCATGGGAATGCTGCTTGACGGCCGATGGACCGAAGAAGTACCGCCCGAGACCGGCGCGGGCGGTGAGTTTCGCAGGATCGCGAGTTCGTTCCGTGACCGGATCACCGCGGATGGCTCGTCTGCTTATCCGGCCGAGCCGGGACGCTATCATCTCTATGTCGGCTATCATTGCCCGTGGGCGCATCGGACCATCATGTTCCGCGTCCTGAAAGACCTCGAAGACGTGATCACCATTTCATACTGCCTGCCCTATTTTCGCGAGAACGGCTGGACTTACGAGTTGCGTCCAGAAGCGCCGGATTGCACGCTCGATCAGATCAACGGCTTCCACTATTTGCACCAGGCCTATTCCAGGGCCGATCCTCACTATACCGGCAAGGTCACGATCCCGGTGCTGTGGGACAAGGCGACGAACAAGATCGTCAACAACGAATCCTCGGAAATCATCCGTATGTTCAACGGCGCGTTTGTCGGCATTGCCGGCAACGACAAGGATTTCTATCCGGAGCCGCTGCGCGCGCAGATCGACGAGGTCAACGACTACGTCTACGCTAACGTCAACAACGGCGTGTATCGCTGCGGCTTCGCGAAATCGCAGGCAGCTTACGACGAAGCCTACGACGCGCTGTTTGCGGCATTCGACACATTGGAGGAGCGGCTGTCAGGCCAGCGCTATCTCGTCGGCGACACACAGACCGAAGCAGATTGGCGCCTGTTTCCGACACTCGTACGTTTTGACGTGGCTTATTTTTCGATCTTCAAATGCAATCGCCAGCGGCTCTCTTCGTTCAAAAATCTGTGGCGCTTCACGCGCGACCTTTACGCCACGCCAAAGATCGCCGCGACGGTCAAGCCGCGGCTCTACGTGCAGAACTATTATTCGCTCGAACGAGTGAACCCGAGCGGGATTATTCCGAAAGGAACGCCGGTCGACTTCGCCGCCTAGCGCTACTTGTAGATCTCCGACGCGATCTTCGTTGTCTCACCGAGCCGGCCGGGCGTGGTCGTACCCAGAAGCTTACCCGCCAACAGCGGGACGACTTCCAGTGGTGCCTTCGATTCATAACCTGAAACCGCGGGCTTGAATCCTTCGGTCGCCAGCAGGGTCTGGCCGGTTTCCCCGAGCAGGAAATTCAGGAACACACGTGCCGCATTTGGATGTGGCGCATCGCGCAGCATCGCCGCGCCGAACGGAACATAAGGCGCACCTTCCTCCGGCACGATGGCCTTGATCGGCAGTCCGCGCAGCGACGCGTACTCGGAAACGTTGAAGGGCATGTAGAGTGGATACTCACCGCGAGCCACGCGGCGCTCACTTTCGGGGAAATTGCGGCTGAATACCGGCTTTTGCAGTGCCATCTTTTCATGGAAAGCGCGGCCGAACTTGTTGTAGGTCGATTCAAACCAGACGTTGCCGGCCCCTGCAGCGCGAAAATCGTCGGCGAGAATTTTACCTTGCCATTTGGGGTCCGTGAGATCCTGCCAGCTCTTTGGCGCGTCGTCCTTCACGAGGTTGGTGTTGTACATGAGGATGAACAGCCCGACGCTGCCGAGCACAATCGGTCCCTTGGACGCCAGCGCGGAGGTGACATTTTTGGCATTCGGCAACGTCCCGGGATCCTGAAATACCCCCTCCTGGGACTGGGTGAACAGCGTCGTGTACCCGCTATAGCTCAAGCTGGCGACGGTACGGCCAGTCGATTGCTCGATTCGAATACGTTCGCGGATTTCCGTGGCGCGGCCATCAAGCACGTCAACTGTGATGCCGTATGTCTTCTGCATTTCGTTGGCGATCTTGCGGACGACCGGAAAGTTCGTGCCGTTATAGACGAGAAGCTTGCCCTCCTGTTTTGCCGCTGCAACGACCGCCTCCCAATTCTGGCTTTGTGCTGAAATTGGCGTCACTGCTGACAAAATGAGCCCTGTAGCAAGAGTGAAGCTACTTAGGGTTTTCCTCATGTCATCCTCCTGGCTGGCGAGTTTTATCGTTATTTATCACAGGATTGCCGCGCGCTTGCATCCAAATTCAGCGTCGCGCGGCCATCTCCGGAAATGTATACAATTCGATGGCATAGCGTTTGCTTGAACGTTCCCATCACCGTCGCATGGGGGCGTTCCGTGAGAGTCTTGGTGGACGCGGAGCCAGAGCCGATCGAGATCGATCTCGATACGACAGCTTTTGTCATCATCGACATGCAGCGCGATTTCCTGGAACCGGGCGGCTTCGGGGAAACGCTGGGTAACAACGTCTCGTTGCTTCAAGCCGCGGTCGGACCAAACAAAGCCGTCCTTGCCAGGCTTCGCGAACTCGGCGCCACCATTATCCACACCCGCGAGGGTCACCTCCCCGATCTGTCGGATGCGCCTCCCGCCAAAGTGGACCGCGGCAATCCTTCGCTGCGGATCGGCGCACCGGGGCCGATGGGACGCATCCTGATCCGGGGCGAAGCGGGCCATGACATCATTCCCGAGCTTTATCCAGCCGCCGGGGAAACCGTGATCGATAAGCCCGGAAAAGGCGCTTTCTACAACACGGAACTGAGCGATTTGCTCAGCCGAAAGGGCATCAAGGACCTTCTGGTTACCGGCGTTACAACCGAAGTCTGCGTCAACACCACCGTGCGCGAAGCCAACGATCGCGGCTATCGCTGCATCGTGCTGGGTGATTGCTGCGCTTCTTACTTTCCCGAATTTCACGAAATGGGCCTGCGCATGATCAAGGCCCAGGGCGGTATCTTCGGCTGGGTCTCCAGCTCGCAGAAGCTGTTGTCCGCCCTCGATCTCGTCGACGAACAGCAACGTTATTCCATCGGGGGGCAACGATGAACGCGACTTCAACGGCTACGTCGTCTTTCACACCAAAAATCTGGACGCCGGGCGACTGGAACGCCTTCTTCGGCTTCGGCACAAACATCCTCGTCAATATGCTGACTATCACGGCGCTGCTGCGCTTCGTGTTGAAGATGCCCGACTCGCTCGTCTTCGGCCGCATCCTTCCGGCGCTTGGCCTGATGATGTGTCTGAGTACGTTATATTACGCCTGGCTCGCCTATCGGCTGGCGAAACGCACCGGCCGCGACGATGTCTGCGCGCTCCCTTCCGGCGTCAGCGTCCCGCACATGTTCATCGTCACGTTCGTGATCATGCTGCCGATCCTGCTCAAGACGCAGGATCCGGTGAAAGCGTGGGAAGCCGGCCTGACATGGGTATTCATCCAGAGTTTCATCCTGATGATCGGCGGCTTCATCGCTCCGTTCATCCGTAAGATCACGCCACGCGCGGCGCTGCTTGGAACGCTAGCCGGTGTATCGATTGCGTTCATCTCGATGCGGCCCGCGTTCGAAATGTACACGACGCCGGTAATAGGCCTCACCTGCTTCGCGATCATTCTGGTGAGCTGGTTCGGCGGGGTGAAATATCCGATGGGAATTCCCGCCGGTCTTGTCGCCATCGTGGTGGGCGCCGTCATCGCGTGGGGGTCGAATATCTTCGGCCTCAATGTCGGCGGCGTGAGCGTCGCCAAGTTGGGGGCGGCGTTCTCCAACATCGGGTTCTCGGTGCCGATCCCGGCGATCGGGCACGTATTTTCGGGATTTGAATTCGTTGGCATCATCCTGGTGACGGCGATCCCGTTCGGCGTTTACGACCTCGTCGAGGCCATGGACAACGTCGAAAGCGCGGAGGCCGCGGGCGATGCCTTCCCGACCACGCAAGTGCTGACCGCCGATGGCGTCGTCAGCCTGATCGGAGCGCTGATGGGTAATCCGTTCATCAACGCGGTCTATATCGGTCATCCCGGATGGAAGGCGATGGGCGGCCGCATCGGCTACTCGGCTGCGACCGGGCTGATGGTGATCGTGCTCGCCTGGCTTGGGATCATCTCGTTGCTGCTCGACCTTATTCCGGTCGTCGCGATCCTGCCGATCCTCCTTTATATCGGCATGCTGATCGGGGCGCAGGCGTTCCAGACAACTCCGCTGTCGCATGCACCGGCTATTGTTCTGGCCCTCACGCCGCACCTCGCCTCATGGGCAAAAGTGCTGGTCGACGGTGCCCTTGGCGCGGCCGGAACAAGCGCCGCAGCGGTGGGAATGGACAAGCTGGGCGCAGTGGGCGTGCTCTATGAGGGCCTTACCGTGCTCGGCGACGGCGCGATCCTGACCGGCCTGGTTCTGGCAGCCGTCGGCGCCTTTATCGTCGAACGCGAATTTGACAAGGCCGCGGCCTTTGCCGCGGCGGGCGCGGTCCTGAGCTTCTTCGGCTTCATGCATGGACCTGCGGTCGGCATTGCCGTGATGCCCGCTGTCGCACTGGCCTACGCGCTGGTGGCCGTGTTCCTGTTCGCGATCAGCCGCTCGCCGGCGCTGGTTATCCTGCCTGCTGCAAAGCCACCGGCGCATGCGGCACCCGCTGAATAAAGTATCAATAAACAGGGAGCGGACTGCCACAAATTCAGTTGCCTGTACCGGCCGGAATCTGGCCAATCCCCATGAAACGACATGCGTTTACGCATGTCTGACGTTAGAGTAGGCATCCACTTGGGGAGTAGAGTTTGGCCGAGACCGTCGCAGCCCTTGTCGCCGCCCATCGGGCGGGGACACTGAAACCAGAAGATACCGTCGCGCGGACCTATGAGCGGATCCGCCGCCACGACGATCCGGCCATTTTCATCCATCTGCGGGCTGAGGCGGAAGCGATCGCCGAAGCCGGGGCACTCGCCGCCAGGGATGCCGCGTCACTGCCGCTGTTCGGAATTCCAGTCGCGGTGAAAGACAATATCGACGTCGGCGGCATGCCAACGACCTCCGCCTGCGACGCTTTCAGGTACAGGCCCACGGAAGACGCGACGGCCGTCGCCAGACTGCGTGCCGCCGGTGCCATTGTTATCGGCAAAACGAATCTCGACCAGTTTGCCACCGGCCTTGTCGGCGTTCGATCACCCTACGGCGTGCCGCGCAACGCGGTCAGGCCCGATCTTATCCCCGGCGGTTCAAGCTCCGGTTCGGCGGTCGCCGTAGCATCCGGCATTGTCCCGATTGCGCTCGGCACCGATACCGCCGGCTCCGGCCGCGTGCCGGCCGGGCTCAACAACATCGTCGGCCTCAAGCCGAGCCTTGGTCTCGTCTCGACAGCCGGGCTCGTACCGGCCTGCAGGACGCTGGACTGCATTTCGGTGTTTTCGCTGACCACGGACGATGCCTGGACGACACTCAAGGCGATTGCAGGCCCCGACCCCGCCGATCCCTTTTCCCGCAATCGCCCGGTTGGCGATCTTTCGGAAATGCCTGCCGGACTGCACATCGGCGTGCCGGTCAAAGGCCAGCGGATTTTCTTCGGCGATCGCGCTTCGGAAACCGCCTATGAAGCGGCGGTCGCAAGGTTCGCCTCGCTCGGCGCAAAAATCACGGATGTCGATATCGAAGCCCTCTATGAGACCGCCCGCCTGCTCTACGACGGTCCGTGGGTGGCGGAGCGCTACCTCGCCATTCGTGAATTGCTGGCATCGTCGCCGGAAGCTCTGCATCCGGTGACCAAGGAGATCATCGTGCCAGGGGGGCGCCTCACCGCGACCGACACCTTTGCGGCTCTCTATAAGCTTGAGGAACTGCGCCGCATCTGCGAGATCATCTTCCGCGGCGTCGATGCCCTGCTGCTGCCGACTGCGCCGACCGCCTACACCGTGACGCAGGTTCTGGCGGATCCCATCCAGCTCAACAGCCGGCTCGGGACTTACACCAATTTCGTCAACCTGCTCGATCTGTGCGGACTAGCCCTTCCGGCATCGATGCGCGACGACGGCATTCCGTTCGGAATCACATTGCTTGCGCCGGGAGGGCAAGACGCGTTGCTCGCCTCGATCGGCCGGGTATTTCATGCCAGCACAGGTCTGCCGATGGGCGCTCTTGGCATTCCGCAACCGGAGCTGCCACCGCTTCCCTCCTCCGGACCGCTTGATGAAATTTCCGTCGCGGTTGTGGGCGCGCACCTCTCCGGCATGCCGCTCAACAGCGAACTGAAGGCCCTGAACGCCAAATTCGTGGAAACTGCCATGACCGCGCCGGACTACCGGCTTTATGCGCTCAAAGGAGGCGGCGTGCCGAAGCCCGGCCTATTACGTGTAGCGCCCGACACCGGCGCTTGCATCGAAGTCGAAATCTGGAAATTACCGGTCGCCGGTTTTGGCCGTTTTGTCGCGACGGTCCCGTCCCCGATGTCGATCGGAACGCTGAAACTGTCGGATGGCCGCACGGTGAAAGGTTTTCTGGTTGAACCAGAAGCACTTGCCCATGCGCGCGACATATCCATGTTTGGCGGCTGGCGTGCGTTCAATAGCGCCAAGGCCGATGCCTAAGCGTATTTACCGGGAAACTCTCTGCGTCATTCCGGACACAGCAAGGAGATGCTTCGGGATTCGGCGCTATCGTGTGCGCCGAAACGACGACTGCGGTTTTCTCACTCGACCTCGGCTGGCTGCGTTGTCTCCGGCGTAAGCGCACCTGCGTACACGCCGTAGGCTTCGCGCACGGTCAGGATATGCGCGTTCATCGCCTCCGCGGCGCGCTCGCGGTCGCCGCGCATGATCGCGACCACAATCCGGTCATGTTCCATGTGCGACTTGGCAAGACGCCCCAGCGTGCGAAATTGCGCGCGGCGGAAAGGCTGCACGCGCGATCGCGTCGCCAACGTCAGTTCCGCGAAATATTCGTTGTGCGCGCCCATGTAGATCGCAGCATGGAACGCCTCGTTCACCTCATGAAAGCGCTGCGGATCGCCGACGTGGATCAGCGCGCGCATTTCCTCGTGCACCGCTTCCAGCGCGCGGCGTTCCGCGCTCGTCATGCGCTCCGCGGCAAGCCCGGCGCATAACGCTTCGAGTTCGGCCATTACCTCGAACATATCGACGAGCCGCCGCTCGCTTGGCTGCGTGACAACCGCGCCACGATGTGCGCGTACCTCGATCAATCCGCTCGACGCCAGCTGCCGGATGGCCTCTCGCACCGGCGTGCGCGACACGCCGAAGCGGCGCGCAAGCTTCATTTCGTCAAGCGCCGAGCCCGGCGGCAATACGCCGCGCACGATCTCATCGGCGATCTGGAGCCGCAATTCCTCGGCCAGCGTGCGGCGGAAATATGAGATCGTCCCGCTCATGCCGGTTCCGCGATTACGCTCACATGCGCCGCGACCACGCGCCAGCCTTCCGGAAACCGGACCCAGGTCTGCATCTGCCGTCCAACCTTCCCGACCATGCTATCGCGGTGAAACAAGGTCGATGCGACTGCAAAGTCCATCCCGTAGGTTGTGATCATCGTCTTCGATATTTTTCGCGCAAGACCCGCCGGATCGCGGCCCGCCCGGAACGCGGCAATCTCATCATAGCCATAGAGGTTTTCACCGCCGCCGTAGCGGATCGTCCGCGGATCGCGGTGAAAAATTTCATCGAGCACCTTCACGTCGTTCGTCACCAGCGCCTTCTCATACCGCTCAAACGCTGCCTTGACCTCGGCAACCACCTCTGGCCGATCAATTTCCATTCACGCCTCACCAACCAAGCGAATCCGGCACCCCCAATCTAATCGCTCTAGAGGGTCGCGACAAACCGGCCGGCCGTTTCCTCGTCGAATTTCGGCTCCGGGATCGCAGCCAGAAGATCGCGGGTATATTGTGCCTCCGGTGCCGACAGCACTTTCTCCGTCGGGCCCTCTTCCACGATCTTGCCGGTCTTCATGACAATCACACGGTCGCACAGCAACCGCACAACGTTCAGGTCGTGCGACACGAATAGATAGCTCATGCCGAGCGACTCCTTGAGTTCCTGCAGAAGGTTGAGCACCACCGCCTGGACCGAAACATCGAGCGCCGCTGTGGGCTCGTCAAGGATGACCAAATCGGGCTGCATGGCAATCGCCCGGGCGATACCGACACGGGCTTTCTGGCCGCCGGAAAGCTGATGCGGAAAACGATCGAGCAATTCAACCGGTAAACCGACCTGCGCAGCCAGCTCCTCGCAACGCGCGCGCAGAGCTTTCGCGCCTTTGATGTCACCAAGCTGCAAGATCGGGTCCGCGATGGCGCGCACAGCGCTGAAGCGCGGATTGAGACTGTCCGTCGGATCCTGAAACACCATCTGGATGCGCCGGCGCATCGGCGAGCGGGAAAACTGATTGGCAGGGATGTCGCCGATATCCTCCCCATCGAACGTGATGGTGCCGCTGGTCTTGTCGATCAGCCGCATCACCATGGTCGACGTCGTCGATTTGCCGCAACCGGATTCTCCCACCAGCCCGACGCTCTCGCCACGGTTGATCGTGAAGCTGATGCCGTCAACCGCGCGGAACATTTCCGGTTCCGGTGCGGGCTTCGGGCGGAACGCCTTTTTCAGCGCACCGCCAAATCCTTCAAGCCCCTTGCGCGGATATTCCTTCACCAGCTTGTCCACGATCAGCAAAGGCTTTTGTTCGTTCATTTTGTCGGCGAGCGACATCACATTGGCCGGCGATTTGGGCTGATCTAGCGACGGCGCTGCATCCCCGGGGAGAAGGTCGCGCAGGGTTTTGCCGGGCCGCGGCGTGGCGCGCATCAGTTTACGGGTATAGGCGTGAGCCGGCGCGGTGAAGATGGTGCGCGACGTCGCCGTCTCCACCACCTGGCCCTTCTCCATCACCACGACCTTGTCGCAATAGCTCGCGGCAAGACCGAGATCGTGGGTAATGAGAATGGTGGACATGCCGCGCTCGCGCGTCAGTTCCGTCACCAGATCCATCACGGCCTTTTGTGTCGTCACGTCGAGACCGGTCGTCGGCTCGTCGGCGATCAGGAGCTGAGGCCGGCATGCCAGGGCGAGCGCAATCACAATGCGCTGGCACATGCCGCCCGAGAGCTCGAACGGATAGGCATGATAGCGCTCGCGCGGGCGCGCGATGCGCACTTGTTCGAGAATTTCGACCGCCTTCTCGGTGACATCCTGCGAACTTGCCTGGACGTGCTCGATCAGCACATCCTCGATCTGGTGGCCGACCTTGCGGATCGGGTTGAGCGCCGCGCGCGGGTTCTGGAAGATCATCGAGATTTCGCGGCCACGCAGCTCGCGCATACTCTCTTCGCTCGCCGAGCGAACATTAACGCCGTTGAAATCGATCGCACCGTCCGCAATGCGGCCAGCACGGTCAAGAATGCGCATGACAGCGTATGATGTCACCGACTTGCCGGAGCCAGATTCCCCGACGATGCCGACGGTCTGTCCCTTGGCGACGCTCACATTGACGTGTTGCACCGCCTGGACGATCCCTCGCCGCGTCGTGAATTCCACCGTGAGATCGCGTACATCGAGCAGCGGAATGTCGGTCATGGCGTCCTCACGTACGGCGCTGCGGATCGACGATGTCGCGCAGACCATCGCCCAAAAGGTTGAAGCAGAACACGGCAATCATCAGCGCGGCGCCGGGAAAGAGCGCGATCCACCATTCCCCGGACACCATGAAGGCGGCGCCTTCGGCGACCATGATTCCCCACTCGGCCGTCGGCGGACGAACGCCAAGGCCGATGAAAGAGAGGCCGGCGGCATTGAGGATGGCGTAGCCCATGGTCAGCGACATCTGCACGATCATGATCGGCATGATGTTCGGCAATACATGACCGAGCAGGATGCGCGTCTCGCTGTTACCCGAGAGCCGCGCGGCGAGGACGAAGCCCGCATCGCGGCGGACATTGGCTTCCGCCCGCGCCACGCGTGCATACAGCGGAAAATTTACGATCGCCGTAGCGATGATGATGTTCTGCACTGTGTTGCCGAGGGCAGCAACGATACCCATCGCCAGAACGAACAACGGAAATGCCATGATCGTATCGGCCAGGCGGCCGACGATGCGATCCGTCCAGCCGCCAAAGAAGCCGGCAGCGACTCCCGCGAGGCCGCCCATCAGGAAGACCAGCGCAACGGAAGCGATCGCGATGAAAAAATCGAGGCGCGTCGCGACGATAACGCGGCTGAACACGTCGCGGCCAAGCTGGTCGGTGCCGAACCAATGCGCCAACGATGGCGGCTTGAGCGCAGCCGCCGTATCGCTCGCCAGCGGATCGTAGGTAACGATAGACGTTCCGATCAGCGTCGCCAGCACGATGAGAATGAACAAAACAAACGCGAAACCGGTGACCTTGTTATCCGTAATCACATAGCGGCCATT
>Ga0164243_10005879_pt1 | contig 18664 bp, 15 predicted proteins | sample OricompcompostOP_FD_108781 | JGI IMG/M metagenome (GOLD analysis project Ga0164243, IMG submission 108781) | Organic Plus compost microbial communities from Emeryville, California, USA - Original compost - Organic plus compost (OP) | ecosystem: Engineered > Solid waste > Mixed feedstock >... | reverse complement strand
GTCGCCGAGCGCCACCCCGTGCCGTCCGGCCCGCCGGCCACCCCCGACGAGACGATCGCCTGGCTGCTGCACCACCCCGAGCGGATGGTCGTGCCGGAGCTCGCCGCCTGGCCGGCCCATCTGCACATCGACCTGCTGCCCGAGTGGCAGGGCCGGGGGTACGGGCGGAAGCTGATGCGCACCCTGCTCGCGGCCCTGGCGGAACGCGGGGTCCCGGCCGTGCACCTGGTGATGACGGTCGCCAACAAGCCCGCCCGCGCCTTCTACGGCCGGATGGGCTTCGAGGAGATCGAGGGCGTGCCGATGGACGACTCGGTCGTCTGCCTCGGGCGTGCGACGGGGGATGTCGACCGGCTCTGACGGCAGCCGTCGGTCGACGGCACACGGGATGCGAGCGGTCGCGGGGCGGCCGTCGAAAGTGTCGAACACGCCACCGGGTGAAGGAAGTGGCGACGCGTTCTTCGTCTCCTCGTCCAGCCCACGCGCGCGGCCTCGACCCTGCATGTGCATCCCAACACGGTCTCCAGGCGCCTGGAGGGCATCACCGAGCTGTCGGGAGCGGATCGGCGGCATCCCGAACGGGCTCTCGCGATCCAGTTCGCGCCGAGGCTGTACCGGACGCGGCGGACTCTGCGGGGGCGGCAGGTCTCGCGCCGGCCGTCACTCTCGGGGTCACCGAAGGAGCCACCCGCGCGTGAGCGCGACTGGTGAGATTCGCCGAAGAAATCGTGAGCCGGTTGAACACGATGCGGTCCCCCTGCGTATGGGGCGTGGGAATCGAATGCCCGTCCCCCGCGACAGAAGCGTAGGAGTACTCCCTTGGCACGCAACACACGCAGACGCCCCAAACAGCGCGCGACGCTCGCCGCTTTCGCCTTGATCCTGGGCGGCGGCGGCATGATGGCGGCCAACGTCTACGCTTCCGCGACGGACGGCGGGACGTCGGACGCGCAGGTGCTGTCGGGCGCCGCCACCATCGACTGCCCCGACGTGGCCACCCAGTTGACCGAGGTGCCCGACCAGGCACGGGCGGAGGTGGACAAGGAACTCGCCAACCTGGACGCCCAGATCGCCGAGGCCTACAAGCGGCTCGGCGAGTCGGCCGACGCGATCCGTCAGGACCCCGGCTTCGCCGAGAACGCCATCGCCGGCCCGCTGAAGGACAAGCGCGCCGCAGTGCTGGCCCGCATCGGGGCCGCCATCGAGACGGCCGGCGCCGAACGGCCGCAGGGACTCGACGACCTCGCCGCCTGCGCGGTGCGCGACTCCGGCAACGCCCCCGCCCCCGAGGAGGGCGGCGACGGCGGCGAGCAGGCCGGCGACGGCCAGGACCAGCAGAACGGCGACGGTCAGCAGGACGACGGTCAGCAGGACGGCGGCGACCAGCAGGGCGGCCAGGACCAGGGCCAGGGCGGCCAGGACCAGGGCGGCAACGGCGGCCAGGCCGGCAACGGACCGGTCGCGGGCGACTACGTCTCCATCAAGAGCGTCCAGCCGAACGTCAACAAGCCGCAGGCGTCGGGCGACGCCTCCACCGGCACCTTCACCAGCGAGTGCGGCGTCAACGAGAACGGCGTGTTCAACTCGGACAACGTCATCGCCGCGCCCGGCGTGAGCAACGGCGCCCACCACTTCCACGACTACATCGGCAACCAGGCCACCAACGCCTTCGTCAGCGACGACGAGCTGACGCGCGCCGAGACCAGCTGCCAGGACCAGCGCGACAAGTCCTCCTACTACTGGCCCGTGCTGCGCCTGCAGAACGGCACCGAGGAGCAGGACGCCCAGTCCCCGGGCGGCGGCATCGAGGGCAACGCCGGTGAGATCGTCACCCCGAAGGACGTCACGCTGACCTTCGTCGGCAACCCGAAGGCCAAGGTCACGGCCATGCCGCGGCTGCTGCGCATCATCACCGGCGACGCGAAGTCCTTCGTCAACGGCCCGGCCAACGCCAACGCCTCCTGGAGCTGCACCGGGTTCGAGGACCGGCAGCTGAAGGACAAGTACCCGCTGTGCCCCGAGGGCAGCGACGTGGTCCGCTCGTTCGCGTTCCAGAGCTGCTGGGACGGCCGCAACATCGACAGCGCCAACCACCGTACGCACATGGCGTTCACGGACGCCGAGGGCAACTGCCCGGCCGGCTTCCAGCCGATCCCGCAGCTCGTCCAGCGCATCGTGTACGACGTCGACGCGCCGAGCCTGGAGGACGGCGGCAAGACGGTCCCGCTGTTCGCGGTGGACTCCTTCCCCGAGCAGCTGCACAAGCCGATCACCGACCACGGCGACTTCATCAACGTCTTCGAGGAAGACCTGATGAACGAGATGGTCGACTGCATCAACGAGGGCCGCACCTGCGGCGCCGGCGCCGGCGGCGGTGACAACGGCGGCGGTGACAACGGCGGTGACGACGGCAACGCCGGTGGCGACAACGGCGGTGACAACGGCAACGGTGGCGGTGACAACGGCAACGGTGGCGGTGACAACGGCAACGGTGGCGGCGACAACGGCAACGGCGGCGACAACGGCGCCGAGCAGCCCACCGCCACGCCCGACGACCCGGGCCAGGGCAACGACGGCGGCCAGGACGACGGCAACCAGGGCGGCGGTCAGAACGACGGCGACCAGGGCGGCGACCAGGGCAACCAGGACGGCGGTCAGAAGCCGCCCGCGGCGACCGAGGAGCCCGCTGACGACCAGGCCACGGCCCAGCCGGACGTGAAGGTCTCCCAGCCTGCCGACGCCGGCGGTCAGGACGACGCCCAGGGCGGCGCCGACACCGGCAACGGCGGCAACGACGACGGCGGCCAGGCGGCACAGGCCGCCCAGGTGCCCGGCAGCCTGCCCGAGCTCGAGGACAACACCCAGGCCCAGGGCGCCGGCGGCAGCCTCGCCGAGACCGGCGCCCAGCTGTGGCCGGCCGCCATCGGCGGAGTGCTGGTGATCTTCGGCTTCTTCGTGCTGCGGAGCGTGCGGCGCAACGCCTGACGGTCACCCACCACGCACAACGGGCGGCAGGACCCTCGGGGCCCTGCCGCCCACGCGTGTCAGGAGCCGCTCAGCGACTCGCCGCCGCCGTGCTCGCCCCCTCGCCCTCCGCGTCGATGTGCGGCAGCAGACGGTCCAGCCAGTGCGGCGTCCACCAGGCGTGCCGGCCGAGCAGCGTCATCACCGCCGGCACCAGCAGCAGCCGTACCACCGTGGCGTCGATGAGCACGCTGACCGCCAGGCCCAGGCCCAGCATCTTCACCACCACGTTGTCGCTCACCACGAACGCCGCGAACACGCTCACCATGATCAGCGCGGCGCAGGTGATGACCCGCGCGGTGATCTCCAGGGCGTGCGCCACCGAGGCGCGCGCGTCCTGCGTGCGCCGCCACGCCTCGTGGACGCGGGACAGCAGGAAGATCTCGTAGTCCATGCTGAGACCGAAGACGATGGCGAACATCATCATCGGCACGTAGCTCTCGATCGGCACCGTGCCCGACACCCCCAGCGCCGGACCGCCCCAGCCCCACTGGAACACCGCGACGACCACGCCGTACGAGGCCGTGATGGACAGGACGTTGAGCACGGCCGCCTTCACGGCGACGAGCAGGCCGCGGAAGACGGCGAGGATGATCAGGAACGCCAGGGCGACCACCACGGCGATGATCCACGGCAGCCGTTCGGCGACCAGGTCGCGGAAGTCGACCTGCGCGGCCGTCGTCCCGGTGACGTACGTCGACGCGTCCGTGCTGCGCACCGCGTCCGGCAGCGTGTCGTCCACCAGGCGGTTGGCCAGGTCGGTGGTGGTGGCGCTCTGCGGGCTCGCCGTCGAGTACACCGTGCCCACCAGCACGTCGCCGTCCTGCGTGGGCGTCAGCGGCGTCACCACGGCCGCCCCCTCGACGCCGTCCAGTGTCTTCTGCGCCTGCGAGGCGAGCGAGGAGCGCTGCGACTGCGGTACGGAGGACTGGTCGACGACCACGGTGAGCGGGCCGTTGGAGCCCGGCCCGAACGCGTCGGTCATCAGGTCGTAGGCGCGCCGGTCGGTGAACGACGTGGGGTCGGCGCCGTCGCCGATGTGGCCGAGCCGGATGGAGAACACCGGGATCGCCAGTACCGCGATCACGGCGACGCCCGAGACCAGGAACGTCCATGGCCGGCGCGCCACCCGCTGCGCGTACCGGTGCCAGGTGCCGTGCGGTTCGGCCCCGGGTTCGGTCTCCGCCACGGTCCGGCGCACCCGCCAGCGGTCGATCCGGCCGCCGGCCAGCCCCAGCAGCGCCGGCACCAGGGTGAGCGCGCCGAGGACGGCGGAGACCACCGTGACGGCGGCGGCCACTCCCAGTTTGGCGATGAACGAGACGCCGGACGCGGACAGTCCGGCCAGGGCGACGATCACCGTGCAGCCGGAGACCAGCACCGCCCGCCCGCTGGTGGAGGTGGCGTGGCCGGCCGCCCGCGCCGGATCCATGCCGTTCATCAGGTCCTGCCGGTGACGCGTGATCAGGAACAGCGCGTAGTCGATGCCGACGCCCAGACCGATCATCGTGGCGAGCGTGGGGGAGACGGTGGCGAAGGTGGTGGCCGCGGCCAGCAGCCCGAGCACGGCCAGCCCGGCGACCACCGCGATCAGCGCGGTCAGCAGCGGCATCACGGCGGCGATCACACTGCCGAACCCGATGAGCAGCACCACGACGGCGACCCCGAAACCGATCAGCTCGCTGACCCGGTCGTCGGGCGCGGGCCGGGCCAGCTCGCCCAGCGGCCCCCCGTACTCGACCTGCGCGCCCGCCTCCCGCAGCGGCCGCACCGCGTCGTCGACGCCGCTCAGATAGCCGTCGCCGAGGGTGGACGGCTGCACGTCGAACCGCACGGTGATGTACGCGGTCCTCTTGTCGGCCGAGAGCGGGCCGACGTCCGGCTGTGAGGAGCCGGTGGAGGACGACCCCTGAGCGGTCAGCGGGTTCTGCGCGGACAGGACGTGCGGCAGTTTCTCCAGGCTCGAGACCGTGGAGGACATCTGCGAGCCGAGGGCTGTCAGCTCCTGCTGGTCGTCGCGGAGGACGATCTGGCTGCTGTAGCCGCCGGCCTGCGGGTCGTGCCGCTGGAGGACCTCGATGCCCTTCTGCGACTGCGAGTCGGAGAGCGTGAAGTTGTCCGAGTAGGTGCCGCCGACGGCCCGGCTGACGATCTGCAGCACCACCAGGGCGACCAGCCAGGCGACGATCACCACCACGAAGTGGTGCGCGCACCACTCGCCCAGCCGGCGCAGCACACCCGCCCGGGGTCCGGCGCCCGCCCCACCGCGTGTCGACGGCATCGACGGCTCTCCTCCGCCAGGCCGGGCGGATCCCGGCGCCTGGTGCCCATTAGAGGGCGCGGTGATCACCCCGGCATCCCCGCGCGGGTGCGCGGGGGAGAAGGCTCACCTGCTCGGAGGGCGCGGCCGCCCGCCCGCCGGGCTCCGGCCCGTATACCGCCCGGTGTGTCACGCCGTCCGTGTGTGACACTTGACCGCACGAGCCGCGGCGCTCGTCCGAGGGGGAGCGCCGGCCGCCGGAGAGGGGAAGTGCCGTGAGCCGGGACACCGTACGCGCACACCAGGACGACGACATGGCCGCCGAGGCCCGCCGCGCCCGTTTCGGAAGCCTGCCGGAGCCCGTCCGGGTCGAGGACCTGGTCGAGGAGAAGCCGGCCGTCGCACCGGACCCCGCCCGCTTCGCCTACAACCCCGACGAATGGCTCGTCCGCTACTGCGCCTGAGCGAGGGCGTCAGCCCGCGTCGGCCGGGTCGTACGCCGTGAGCAGCAGCGCCACGTCGTCCGGCCGGTCCTCCGCGCGGCGGGCCGCGCCGAGCATCCGGTCGGCCAGCTCCTCCATGGAGTCGGTCCTGCTGACGGCCAGACACGTGCGGACCGTCTCGATGCCCGCCGCGATGTCGCTGCCGGGCACCTCCACCAGCCCGTCCGTGTAGAGGGCCAGCACGCAGCCCGGTTCCAGGGTGAGTTCGGTGACCGGGTAGTCGGCCCCCGGCTGCACCCCCAGCAGCACCCCGCCCGGCAGCTCCAGGGGCTCCGCGCGCCCGTCCGGGTGGCGCAGCAGCGGCGGCGGGTGGCCCGCCCGCACGGCCCGGGCACGCCCCGTCGCCGGGTCCAGCTCGATGTAGCAGCAGGTGGCGAAGACGTCCGTCTCCAGCTCCACGAGCAGCTGGTTGGTGTGCGTGATGACCTCCTGCGGCGGCCGCCCGCTCGCGGCGAACGCGTGCACCGCGCTGCGCAGCTGCCCCATGACGGCCGCCGCGCCCACGCTGTGCCCCTCCACGTCCCCGATGACCAGCGCCACCCCGTGCCCCGTCCGGATCACGTCGTACCAGTCGCCGCCGATGTCCATGCCCTTGGTGCCGGGCAGATAGCGGGCGGTGACGCGCAGCCGGTCGATGACGGGCAGCCGGTGCGGCAGCAGCCCCTCCTGCAGCCCGCGCGCCACGGCCGACTCGGCGTCGTACAGCCGCGCCCGCTCCATCGCCTGCGCCGCGAGCCCCGCCAGAGCGGTCAGCGCGCTGCGCTCCTCGGTGGTGAACCGGTGCCGCGTGTTCCAGCCGAGGATGCAGGAGCCGATGGAGTGCCCCGAGGCGATCAGCGGCAGGAACGCCCAGGACGTCATGGGGTCGAGCGCCAGCCTCGGGTACGCGCCGACCAGTTCCTCCGGCGACTCGAAGAACAGCGGCAGACGCGCGGTCAGCGCGTGCACGCCGGGCAGGTCGGCGTCCAGCGGCACCCCCTCGAACGGGTCGAGGAAGTGCTGCGGGTACCCGTCCTCCCACAGCAGGTACATCCGCCCGTCCCGCACTGTGTACAGGGCGACCTCATGTGCCCCGAACGCCGGCAGCAGCTGCTCCGACACGGCCCGGCACACGTCCCGCACGGTGACGGACTCGGTGAGCACGCTGGCCATCTGCACCACGTGGTACAGCGCCCCCGCGCGGGCGGTGGCGACCAGCCCGGTCGGCGGGGCCGCGGGCTCCGCGGACGGGGTGAGCGGCCGCCCCGGCTCCGCGCCCGCCGGCGCGGCGGTGCGGAAGACCCGCCCGGTCAGCCCGTGCACGCCCGGGTAGAGCACGAAGCCCAGCCATACGCCGTCCGGGTCGTGCACCAGGTACGACACCGGCTGCTGGGTCAGCATCGCCGCCCGGTAGCGGTCCTCGTACGCCGGGTCGCGCAGCCAGGTCAGCACCCGCCAGGGGTGCTGTCCGAGCAGTCGCTCCAGGTCGCAGCCGAGCAGGTCCTGGCAGCGGCGGTTGGCGTAGATGACCCGGCCGTCCTGGTCCAGGGAGAACAGCCCGTCCGGCAGCCGTTCGGCCGCCTCCGCCGCGGTGACGCCGCCCGCCACGTCGACCAGGGCGCCCACCAGCAGCCGGCCGGTGCCGCCCGAGCGGACCACATGGCCCCACAGTTCCACCGGCCTGTAGTGGACCTCCTCGCTGTCGTCCTGCGTCCCCTCCAGCACCCGGAAGTGGCGTCCCCGGATCTGCCCGGTCTCCTCCGCGTCCCGGCGGGCCGCCCGCAGTTCGTACAGGTCGTCCGGTGACACCCGGTCCTCGACCGCGGCCATGGTGCCGTCGAACTCCTCGCGGGACACGCCCAGCAGCTCCAGCGCGTCGTCGTCCCCCGACCACCGGTCGTCGTCCAGGTTCCACTCGACCATCCCGACCGCGACCGCCTGCGCGCGCGGCGCCGGCAGCCGCACGCTGACCGGCTGGTCGTCGTACTCGATGCCGTACGCCACCGCGTCCCCGTCCGTACGGCCCGGCAGCCGGCGCGCGTACTCGGCGAGGCGCTCCTCCATCTGCCGCCCGGCCCGGCGCAGCGCCTCCCGCACCTCCTCCTCACGGGCCGGATCCCGCGACGAGGAGTGCAGCACCGCGAGGACGCCCACCGTCTCGCCGCCGACCCGCACCGGCTGATAGGCGTGCGCGAACGAGTACGGCAGGGCCGCCGTGAACTGGGGGAAGCGCAGCATCGTCGCCCGGTCGTCGGGCAGGTACTGCGTCTCGCCGCTGCGGAACGCCTCGCACATCGGCAGCGCGCCGCTCACCGGGACCCGCCACCACGGCTTCAGCAGCGAGCGGGGCACCCCGGACATCACGCAGAGCACAAGCGACCTGCGGTCCCGCGACCGCAGATACACCGCCCCGCCGTACCCTCCGGTGTCCCGCACGGCAGCCACCACGACGTCCGCGAGCGCGTCCTCGATACGGGCCTCGCCGCGCCCGGTCCGGTTCTCCTCCGCGTCGGGCACGGGCCCGCCAGCCGGCCGCTTCCCGCGCGGTGCGGCGGCTGCACCACCCATGTGACGCCCTCCCGGTGCACACGGAACGGGACGTTCGTCCGCTCCCCACCAGCATGTGCCATGCGCGCCGGTACGGCGACCGGCCGAACGGACCGCAACCATCGGGTCATCCCGGTCGTCTCACCCGATACCAGAACGTTGTCGTCCCAGGGGTCCGAAAATGCTTCAATCAAGAACAATGTGCGCGACGGCGGTGCTCCTCGGCGCCACGCTGGTGACGGCGGCGGTCCCGGCCGTGGCCGCCCCCGTGGCGGCGCCCGCCGCGGCCACGGTCTGCCCCACCGGCTGGGGCTCCACCGACAAGGCGGTCACCGCCGCCACGTCCACGTCCGTGCGGGACGTCCGCACCGGCCGGCACGACTGCTACGACCGCATGGTCGTCGACGTGCCCGGCGCCGCCCGCGCCGACCTCGGCTACTCGGTCCGCTACGTCGACCGGCTCCAGCAGGACGGCTCGGGACGGCACATCCCCGTCTTTGGCGGCGCGATCCTCGAGGTCAGGGTCAACGCCCCCGCGTACGCACCCGGGACGGGCGAGGCCACCTACCCCGCGCGCGCCGGGCGCGCCCTGCCGGGCGTCGACCTCACCGGCTACCGCACGTTCCGCGACGCGCGGTTCGCGGGCAGCTTCGAGGGCGACACCCAGCTCGGCCTCGGGGTGCGCGGACGGCTGCCGTTCCGTGTGCAGCAGCTCGACGGGCGTCTCGTGATCGACGTCGCCCACAACTGGACCGGCGCCGCCGCCCGCTGAGCGCGCGCCGTACGACGAGCCGGGCGGTCAGCGCTCCGGGCCGCCCGACTCGCAGATCTCCCGCGCCACGTCCCGCAGCTTGGTGTTGGTGCGCTGCGACCGGGTGCGCAGCAGGTCGAACGCCTGGTCCTCGGTGACGTGGTGCCGGCCCATCAGGATGCCCATCGCCTCGCCGATCAGATGGCGTGTGGTGATGGCCTCCTGCATCTGCTCGTCGGTACGGGCGGTGGCGAAGGCGACCGCCGCGTGCGACGCGAGCAGCCAGCCCGCCGTCTCGCTGTCCTCGGTGAACATTCCCGGCTTGCGCGAGTACATGTTGAGGGCGCCCAGCTCCTCCTCCCGGGTGTAGAGCAGGAAGCCCATCATGCTGCCCACCCCGAGCTCCCGGGCCCGGGGCACGAAGCGCGTCCAGCGCTCCGGGGGCGCCGTCAGGTCGGGGATGCGGAAGAGCCGCTCCGGCCTGTCGGGCCGCGCCGCGTCGAAGCACGGCCCCTCGCGGAGCTCCCCCTGGAGCATGTCGCTGTCGGTGACGAACGGGTCCGTCGGCGCGAGCGAACGCACCCGGCCCTCGCTCAGGACGAGGATCCCGGAGGCGTCACAGCCGTCCACGAGCTCCACCGCCGAGCGTGAGATCTGCTCCAGCGTCGCGTCGAGCGTGTGCTCCGCGAGCAGATCCCGGGCCATCGACGCCATGCGCTGGGCAAAAAGCTGCCAGTCCATGTCCGTCTCCTTCTCCGTCCGGCCGTGCTCCCGACCATCGTGGCATCTCTTCACGGATCGCTTCTTTCCCGCCGGACGCGGAAACAGGCCGCCCGCCCCGTATTTGGTGAGGGTTCTGTGAGCGCGTGTTCGGTGAGCGCGCGGATCCGGGGCAGACGGCGTTCGTGATCTTCGGCCGTCCCGAGAGAGGAGTCACCACGGTGACCATGCCCGAGCGTCGTACCCGTGCGCTGCGCCCCGGCAGGCGCTTCGACCTGCGTTCCACCGCCGTGTTCTTCGGCCTGCTCGCCGCGGCGCTGGTGATCGGAGGGCTCGCGATACGCGCGCTGGCCGGGGTGCTGGAGCGGCGCCCGGTGTGGGCGGTCGTGCTGGTGTGCCTGGTCGTCGCCGTCGCCGTGGCCCGGGGGCGCCGCCGGCGGCGGCTGTCGGCGGCGGGGATCGCCCGGGAGGCCGGGCGGGCTTTCGCCCGGGGGACGTCCACGGCGCTCGACGCCCTGGACGCGCCCGCGCCGGCGCCGGTTGTCATCCCCGCCCAGGCGGGGGCGGTCGACGAGGTGACCTCGCCGCTGCCCGTGGCGCAGGGGATCGACCACGAGGCGCTCACACCGGACGAGTTCGAGGCCGCCACGGCCGAGCTGTGTGCGCGGGACGGGTGCACGGAGGTGCGGGTGGTGGGCGGTGCGGGGGATCTCGGTGCGGATGTGGTCGCTGTGACGCCTGACGGGCGGCGGCTCGTCGTGCAGTGCAAGCGGTACGGGGAGGACAACAAGGTGGGGTCGCAGGATCTGCAGCGGTTCGGGGGGACGTGCTTCACGGTGCACGAGGCCGACGTCGCCGTCGTGGTCACCACCGGGGAGTTCACCGTGCCGGCGCTGGAGTACGCCGAGCAGTGCGGGATCGTCTGTGTCGACGGGCACGGGCTGCTGGCGTGGAGCCAGGGGCGGGCGACGGCGCCGTGGGCGGGGGTGCGGGAGGAGACCGCGTAGAGGTCTCGTCGTGGTTGCTCGCGCGGTTCCCCGCGCCCCTGCGGGGCGCCGTTGTCAGTGGCGGGTGTCAAGCTCCCCGTATGGACGAGACGGAGTTCATGCGCGGGCGGGTGTACGGGGCGGACCACGACGACCCGGGGCCGCGTGAAGGACGGGTGTACGCGGAGCTGTCCGGCGGACCGCTGGACGGACTGCTGCTGGACGTCACCGGCCACGGCCCGGCGGAGCAGCGGCACGGGGTGGGCCTGCCCACGGAGATAGGCCGCTACGGCCCAGGCGGCCGCGCGGTCTACGCGCCCCGCGCGGCCGGCGACCGGGTGTACGAATGGCGGGGCGACGTCCCCTGACGAAGCGGCCGCGCGCGGGTAGGGGCGCGGCGGCCGGGGCAGACGTAGGCGTAGGACGTCACCGCGGAGGGAGGTGGGGAGCGCCGTGAAACCGTTCGCCGAACCCGCCTCCGCGCTGCGCGGCCACATAGGCCGGGCCATCTTCTCGCGGGTGGCCGGACCCGACGGCCCGGACAACCGCGCCCGCATCCACGGCACCCCGGGCCCCCGCTGGTTCGCCCCCGACAGCCCGGTCCGCCGGGTGCACGGTGACGCGTCGATGTTCATCGGCGGCCTGTCCGCCCTGCTGCTCCAGTCGCTCCACCCGCTCGCCATGGCCGCCGTCGCCGCCCACTCCGGCTTCCGCGGCGACCCCTGGGGCCGGCTCCAGCGGACCAGCACCTTCCTCGCCGTCACCACGTACGGCACCGCCGACAGCGCCCAGCGGGCCGTGGACCGGGTGCGCGCCGTCCACGACACCGTCCGCGGCACCGCACCCGACGGCCGGGAGTACCGCGCCTCCGACCCGCACCTGCTGTGCTGGGTGCATGTCGCCGAGGTCGACATGTTCCTGCGCGCCCACCAGCGCTACGGCGCCCGGCCGCTGGACGACGCCGGCTGTGACGGATACGTCGCGGACATGGCGCGCATCGCCACCGCCCTCGGCGTCCCCGACCCGCCCGCGGACCGGGCGCAGCTCGCCGAGCGGCTGGCCGCCTACCGCGACGAGCTGCACGCCACTCCCGACGCCCTGGCCACCGCGCGGTTCCTGCTGCTCGACCCGCCCGTCCCGCTGCTCGCCCGGCTGCCGTACGGCGTGCTCGCCGCTAACGCCGTGTCCCTGCTGCCGCCCTGGGCCTCCCGCGCGCTGCGGATGCCCCGTCTGCCCGCCGAGGGCCTGTGCGTCCGCCCGCTCGGCAGCGCCGTCACCGCGGGCATCCGCTGGGCGCTGGCCCCCACCCGCCCCGCGGCCTGACCCGTCCGGCCGCGCCTCCGGTTGACGGCGGTCAGACGGGGCACTCAGAGCTGACCGGTGGCGCTGAGGGACACAGGAGGCAACAGTGGCGGTTCGTCATCGCTTGATCAGCACCGACCCGCGGTCCGTATGGGCCGTGCTGGAGGACGGCACCCGCTACGCGGACTGGGTGGTGGGCACGTCCGAGTCCAAGCCGGTGCGCGGCCACTGGCCGCAGCTCGGCTCCGCGATCGGCTACGAGGTGCGCCTCGGGCCGCTGAAGCTGCACAACGAGTCCGTCGTCCGGCACGTCGTCCCCGGCGAGCTGCTCGAACTCGAGGCGAAGGCCGGGCCGCTGGGCACCGCCCGCATCGCCATCGAGCTGCGGCCCTGGGGCGACCAGTGCCTCGTCAAGGTCGACGAGCACCCCCTGCGCGGCGCGGGCGGCCTGGTGCACAACGTGGCCGTCGAGGCGGTCATCCAGATCCGGCACCGCGCCATGCTCGCCCGGCTCGCCCACCTCGTGGAGTCGGAGGCCGCCGAGGCGGAGGAACGCCGGGCGCTGGGCCAGGTCGTGCCGGAGCCCGACGCGGGAGGCGCCCGTGGCTGACGCCGTCGTCATCGGCGCCGGGCCCAACGGCCTGGTCGCGGCGAACCTGCTCGCCGACGCCGGCTGGAGCGTCACGGTCCTGGAGGAACAGCCCGAACCCGGCGGCGCCGTGCGCCACGACCACGGCGTCCACCCCGACTACGCCAGCGACCTGTTCAGCTCCTTCTACCCGCTCGCCGCCGCCTCCCCGGTCGTCTCCGGACTCGGCCTGGAGGAGCACGGGCTGCGCTGGAGCCACGCCCCGCACGTCGTCGCCCACCCGCTGAGCGACGGCCGCTGCGCGATCCTGGACCGCGACGTCGACGTCACCGCCGCCTCCCTCGACGCCTTCGCGCCCGGGGACGGCGACGCCTGGCGCCGTCTCCACGCCATGTGGGACCGGCTCCGCCCCGACCTGCTCGACGCCCTGTTCACACCGTTCCCGCCGGTCCGCTCCGGGCTGCGGCTCGCCGTACGGCTGCGCGGCACGGGCGGGCTGCGCATGGCGCGCACCCTCGTGCTGCCGGTGCGGCGCATGGCGGAGGAGGAGTTCCGCGGCGAGGGCGGCGGGCTGCTGCTCGCGGGCAACGCCCTGCACGCCGACCTCGCCCCCGAGGCCGCAGGCAGCGGCGGCTTCGGCTGGCTGATGTCCATGCTCGGACAGACGTACGGCTTCCCCGTGCCGGTCGGCGGCGCGGGCGCGCTCACCGACGCCCTCGTGCGCCGTCTGGAGTCACGCGGGGGAGCGGTGCGGTGCGGGCGGCGCGTGGAGCGTGTCGTCGTCCGCGGCGGGCGCGCGGTCGCCGTACGCCTCGCCGACGGGGAGACCGTCCCCGCCGGGCGCGCCGTCCTCGCCGACGTGTCCGTGCCCGCCCTCTACGGCGAGCTCGTCGCCCCCGAGGACCTGCCCCGGCAGCTGCAGTCCGACCTGGAGCGCTTCCAGTGGGACTTCGCCACCTTCAAGGTCGACTGGGCGCTGGACGGGCCCGTGCCGTGGAAGTGCGAGCAGGCCGCCGGCGCCGGAACGGTGCATCTCGCCGACGGGCTCGACGAGCTCACCCGCTTCGCCGCCCAGCTCGCCATGGGACGCGTGCCCGACCGCCCGTTCTCCCTGTTCGGGCAGATGACCACCTCCGACCCGACCCGCTCCCCGGAGGGCACCGAGTCCGCCTGGGCCTACACCCACGTCCCGCACCGGGTCGTCGGCGACGCGGGCGACGACGGGCTCACCGGCTCCTGGGACAAGGACGAGCAGGAACGCATGGCCGACCGCGTGGAGGCCCATGTGGAGCGCTTCGCGCCCGGCTTCCGCGACCGGATCCGGGCCCGGCGGATCCTCGCCCCGCCCACGCTGCAGTCCCTCGACCGGAACCTGCACGGCGGCGCCATCAACGGCGGCACCACCGCCATGCACCAGCAGCTGTTCTTCCGGCCCGCCCCCGGCACCGGACGGCCCGAGACCCCCGTCAAGGGCCTCTACCTGGCCTCCGCCGGCGCCCACCCCGGCGGCGGCGTGCACGGCGCGCCCGGCGCCAACGCCGCCCGGGCCGCGCTGCGTCCGTCGTTCGCGCCCGGACTGGCCGCCGCCCAGCGGCTGCTGGCCCACCGCGACCGCACGGGACGCCGCCAGCCCGACCGGGGCGGGCGGCCGGACCGGGGCGGGCGGCCCGCCTGAAACCGCGGGGCCGGGCGCCGGCCCGGCGGACGACCGACCACAGAAGGAGGCGAGACGATGAGCGGACGGAACGGACAGCCCGACGACGGCCCCGACCGCCGGCACCTGAGGCCCGAAGGCGTCAGCGACGAGACGGTCGAGGCGCTGGGGTCCCTGTCGAAGGCACTGGAGACCACCGAACGGGCCCGCGGCCACCTCTACAGCTTCCACCAGCTCACCGGCACCGCCGACCTGGAGCTCGACCGGGCCGTGGAACTGCTGCACAAGGCCGGACACCCCGACTGGGCGGAGGCCGTGCGCACCCAGGTGCTGGGCCGCAACGTCATCCCCGGCCACTGGACGTTCCAGATCGTCGAGGCGTACGACGACACGTACTACCGGCCGTTCCGGGAGCTGGAGCAGGCCGCGGTGGAGGAGCTGGCCGAGGGCCGCGACCACCTCTACGAGGCGGAGATGAAGGAGGCCCGCAGGACCGCCGGCCATCCGCACCACACCGCCCGCCCTGACGTTGACCCGCAGATCACCGGAGGGGACGGCGGATGAGCGGCCCGCTGGGCGGACGCACCGCGGTGGTCACCGGGGCCGCGCGCGGCATCGGCGCCGCCCTCGCCCGCGAACTCGCCGGACGCGGCATGCGGCTGGCGCTGCTCGGCCACGAGGGCGACCGCCTGCGCCGGCTCGCCGGTGAACTGCCCGTCCCCGCCCTCGCGTACGAGGCCGACGTCACGGACGCCGCGGCGCTGGAGCAGGCGGCGGACGCGGTCCGCACCGGGCTCGGCACACCGTCCGTCGTCGTCGCCAACGCGGCCGTGGCGGACGCCGGGCTGTTCGCCGACTCCGACCCCGCGCGGTGGCGGCGCATCGTCGACGTCAACCTCACCGGCAGCGCGAACACCGCCCGCACGTTCCTGCCCGACCTCATGGCGACCAAGGGCTACCACCTCCAGGTCGCTTCCCTCGCCGCCATCGGCGCGGCTCCGCTGATGAGCGCGTACTGCGCCTCCAAGGCGGGAGCGGAGGCCTTCGCCCACTCCCTGCGCGCGGAGGTCGCCCACCTCGGCGTGACCGTCGGCATCGGCTACCTCACCTGGATCGGCACCGACCTGATCGAGGACGCGGACCGCCACAGCGTGATGCGGGAACTGCGCGGGCACATGCCCTGGCCGGTACGGGACGTGTACCCGCCGGACCGCGCGGCGGCCCGCCTCGCCCGGGCGGTCGAACGCCGCAGCACGGCGGCGTACTACCCCCACTGGCTCCGCCTGGCCCAGCCGGTACGGGCCGCCATGCCGGCCGTGGTCACCAGGGCGACCCGCCATTACCTGCCCCGCATCGAGGAACGTTCGCCCTTGCGCCACACGGACCTCCTGGGCGGAGGGGGCAGGGCGGACGCGAGGGCGGCGGGGCTGAGCTGAGAGGCGGTCCGGACGGCCACGCGCCTCGGCCCGCCCGGTGTCCCCACCGGGCGGGCCGAGTGCGGTCCGGGACTGCTACGCCCCCGGGAACCGCCCCGTCGAGCGGAGCTCCCAGCGGCGTTCCGCGTAGGCCAGGTCATCCCTCCAGAGGCGGCCGGAGGCGGCGCGGACCAGGGGTCGGAGGACGGGGGCCGCCGCTCGGGCCAGGGCGAAGCCCCGGCGGTCCGAGGCGGCGACCACCGCCTCGATCACCGCCGTGCGCGGACGGCCCGACGCGTCCGGGCCCAGGGGAGTCGCGTGGGTCTCGACCACGGAGCCGGCCCCCTCGCCCTCGGTGATGTGCATGACGACCGTGCGCGGCTCGGGAGCCGTGAACACCGCCCGCACCGGCACCACCAGACGGCCCGCCACCTTGAACGACACGTCCACGGCGAACGCGTCCCCCTCCGCCTGCTCCGGCGTGTCCACCACCGTGAGGTCGACGAACGAGTACGGGTGGAACCAGGCCCCGTGCCAGGGGTCGAGCCGGTTCGCCACGACGTCCTCCGGCTCACAGACGCCGACCCCCGCGTACACCGCCGTCAGGGCGCGCGCCGGGACCGGGCGGCGCGGCACCACCGGCGCGTCGAGCGGCTCCTCGCCGCCGACCGCGTCCAGCCGCACCCACACCAGCACCCCGTCGTCGTACGCGGGGAACGGCTCCCAGCCGGCGAACGGGCCGCCGTTCAGGGACAGCCCGTGCCAGTGGCAGACGAGCGTCCCGCAGCGCACCGGGCTGTCCCGCAGCGGCGCGCCCAGGTGCGGGCAGACGCCCGGCCCCGCCACCACCCGGCCGCCCGTGTCGCGCCAGACCACCACTTCCTGTCCCGCGACCGTCCGGCCCAGCGGGCGGTCACCGCCGACGTCGCGGGAGGCGCCCACGACGTACCAGTTGCCCGACGGGCGTGCCTGCGCCCGCTTCAGCGCGCCGGCGATCAGGGCGGGCTTGGCGTCCCGCCACGTGGGGCGCTGACGTTCCCACGCCACCGCGTTGCGGCGCAGGGAGAGCGGCAGCCGCCCACGTCCGCGACCTGCCATCACGCGACCTCCTCGACCATCCGGGGCTCCACCGGCCCCGCACCCGTCAGCGGGACGCCGTCCGGTCGGCGGGCCGCGGCCGGCCTGGCGCGCAGCCGGGCCGCGGCCACCCGGGCCAGCCCGTCCGCGGCGACCACGGCGCGCCGCCTGCGCGGCACCACCGACCGCCGGTGCAGCACCGCGTACCCGTCCTCGGCGACCGCGTCCAGGATGCCGCCGTACAGCACGAACGCGGTGCGGATGCAGGGGCGGGACACCGGTTCGAGCATCGCGAGGCCCGGGGCGGCCTGCCGGTACACGCCCCGCGTCAGCCGTTCGAACGCGCGCAGCGCCGAGGTGATGCGCGGGTCGCGGCGGCCGGTGTCCCGGCTCCACCGCAGCCGCTCCCGGTCGACGCCGTGCGCGGCGAGCAGGTCCGCCGGCAGGTACACCCGCCCGCGGTCCAGGTCCTCGCCCACGTCCCGCAGGAAGTTGGTCAGCTGGAAGGCGACGCCGAGGGCCGCCGCGTGCGGGGCGGCCGTCTCCCGGTCGGTGACCGTGCCGAGGACGGGCAGCATCTGCAGCCCGATCACCGCGGCCGAGCCGTGCATGTACCGGCGCAGGGCCGCGTAGTCGGCGTAGTCGGTGACCACCAGGTCGGACCGCATGGCGGTCATGAAGTCGGCGAAGTGGGCGTGGTCGATGCGGTAGCGCCGCGCCGTGTCGGCCAGGGCCCGCACCACCGGCTCGGCGCTCTCCCCGTCACGGAGCCCCTTGGCCAGCTCCCGCTCCAGCGCCGCCAGTTCGGCGTCCCGGCGGGCGGTGTCCGCGCCGGTGCCGAGCGCGTCGACGATGTCGTCCGCCCAGCGGGCGAAGCCGTACAGGGCGTGCACGGCGGGCCGCCGCTCCACGGGCAGCAGCCGGGTGGCGAGGAAGTACGTCCGGCCGTGCCGGGCGTTGAGCGCGCGGCAGTGGCGGTACGCCTCGCGCAGCGCCGGGTCGGTGATGCCCGCCGCGTCCAGTTCACGCTCGGTCATGCAGGGCCTCCTGGGCGGAGAACGAGGTGGACGCGCGTCCGGCGGGGCCGCGCGCACCGGTGATACGCCGTGCGGCCAGCTTCCCGGACAGCAGCACGGTCGGCACGCCGACACCGGGGGTGGTGCCGCAGCCGGCCAGCACCGCGTTCTCGGCGGAGCGCACCAGGTTGCGGGGCCGGAACGGACCCGTCTGGGCGAAGGTGTGGGCGGTGGCGAACGGTGTGCCGGCCGCGTGCCCCTGCGCGGCCCAGTCGGCGGGCGTGACCACGCACTCCGCCTCGATCGAGGAGGCCAGCCCGGTCAGACCGCGCTCCTCCAGCGTCCGCAGCACCGAGTCCCGGTAGCGCGGCGCCAGGTCCGTCCACGCGGCGGCGCCCGGCCCGATGTCGGTGTTGGGGCACGGCGCGAGGACGTAGTGCAGATGGCGTCCCGGCGGCGCGAGCGACGGATCGGTGGCGGTGGGCCGGGTGACCAGCAGCGACGGGTCGCTCATCAGCCGCCCGGCCCGCGTCAGCTCGTCGAAGGTGCCGCGCCACGCCTCACCGAAGGAGAGGGTGTGATGGGCCAGTTCGGGCCAGGTCCGGTCGGTGCCCAGATGCAGCACCACCGCCGACGGCGAATGCCTCAGCCGTGCCGGACGCCTCGGCGCCCCGCCCAGCAGCCCGTAGGCGACGGGCAGGTCGGGGGTGAGGACGACCGCGTCGCAGGGGATCCGCTCGTCGCCCGCGACCACCGCCGCCACCCGGCCGGCGGAACGCTCCAGCCGGGTCACCTCCCGCCCGAACCGCAGGTCCGCGCCCGCGTCGGCGGCGGCGTCCGC
>Ga0164243_10005877_pt1 | contig 18669 bp, 19 predicted proteins | sample OricompcompostOP_FD_108781 | JGI IMG/M metagenome (GOLD analysis project Ga0164243, IMG submission 108781) | Organic Plus compost microbial communities from Emeryville, California, USA - Original compost - Organic plus compost (OP) | ecosystem: Engineered > Solid waste > Mixed feedstock >... | reverse complement strand
GGTGGTCAACTGCGCGGCGGTGGCGGTGTTCGGCGGTGTGTTGTACTCGACCGCCAGTTTGGTCTTGGCCGGGTCGAAACGCTTCCAGTAGGACTCGAGGTCCTCGCCGTTGCCGCTCTCCCGCCGGTTCGACAGCCCCAGTGTGTAGTTGGACCAACCGGCCTCAAGGAAGTCGGTCAGGTTCACCCTCAGCCCTGTGTTCGAGAACTCCATCGGCATATCAGGCTGCTGGTCGTTGCTGCACCCACCGCCGTCGCCTGTCTCCTTGTGGGCGTTGCCGTACTTCTCGAGTACATGGTTGCCGAGGTTAGGGCCGTCCCACGCGAATCTGCCGGACGTGGCGAAGGTCTCGACCCGGTAGAGGCTCACAGGAGTGGGGTCACACGAGTATGAGTGCTTCAGGAGCGTGTGGAACTTGACGTTACGGATGATCTTGCCGTGCAGGCCGCCAACGTTGAACCCGAAGAACGAACGGTAGATACCCGAACCGTCCGGGTTGTAGCCGACCCTTGCTTGCCCGTCGTTGCGGTTGACGTTTGTCGAGTTGGCATAACCCCACCGTGCCTTGTTGATGGTGGTGGCCGGATCGATGACAACCGGGTACACCGTTCCTTCTCCGCGGAGCAACGCCACGTCGGGAACAATCTGTAGCTCCGCCCCGTCGACTGACGTCTCCACGCGCGCTGATTTCGCGGTGTCCGGTACGGCCCGCACCACAGCGTCGTCCGCCAGCGCGGCGCTCCCACGAGCCGTCCGGGCCTGCGGAAGGAGCCCGGTCGAATCCCACATCAACGCCTCGCTGGCGGACGCGACGACGACCCCGTCGGGGTCGACGAGCTCGTAGCCGCCATCGACCCCGTCTCGGACCGTCAGCCCTTCAGCAGAGAGACCGAAGTGGAGCGTGTCGAGCGCCGGGTTCGCGGCAGCCTGCGCCGTGTGCACCACCAACACCCACGTGAACCCGTCGACCAACGCTCGCACGCGAAGATCCACTCCGGGCAGCACCGATTCGTAGACAGCGGAATCGCCGGCCACGTGTGGCTCCGGCAATGAGGTCGGCCACGACAACGTCAGAGCGCCACCACCGGCCGACAGCCGCACCAGCGAATCCGTCCCGCCCGGCGAGAACGTCACCGGCGCAAGGGTGGCTCGCGGCGTCACGGCACCCGAGTCGCGGACAAGGGTAGTGTCGATGTCGCGCCAGCCGGCAGTACCCATCGTCCACCGTGGTACGGAGAACTCCTCAAATACCAACGTGCCTTCAGGTGTCGCGAACGTGTGCGCGGTCTCAGACTTGCGACCGCTGACCTCAACCGGTCGGCCCAGCCTCCGGGCCGCCTCAACCGCGACACGTTCCGCGCCATCGACCTCAGCCGCATCCGCCGACGGACGCGGCTCGGCCGGCGGCCGTGGGGCCGCCGCGGCCGGTGACAACATTTCCTGGACGAAGAATGCAACCACCACGACGGCGGCAATGGCGCCCTTAAGTCTGCGCACGCTGAATTCCCCCGTTACAAGCTGATATCGGTGGACAAACCTGACCGACCAGGACAGTGAAGAACGCGTTCTAGGCTCTGCGGATAGCAAGCCGCGACATTGGCGCATTCCAGCGAATAGGCGGTGACCACCTATCGCGAGGAGAAGCATAGCGACGGCTGCTGCAACAAAAGCGGACGCAAACCAGCGCGTGACACAGGTGTTTTACCTGTCGCGACTCTCTGACACTCCTGTGGGCACGACGTATCGCCGTGGCCGCACGCCGATCCCCGCTAGGCATCGCCGCTCCCCGTACCGTCCACTGAGTTGGCTCAATGTAGAAGCCATCGATCCAGGCGATCAAGACTTGTATTCTTCGATCGCTAGATGTAAGAGGATGGATGCCGGGCCCCATTTCGGCGAACTTCGTCCGCTATCGCCTTGGAGTCCAAATTTCAATAGCGCGAGCCAGCTGCCGCCGCTCCCCTAGATGATCGATTCGTGCGCCCAGGAGAGCGGGAGGTGAAGCCGTGACTGGCTGATCCTGTGGTTCGTAAGCTCGTCGTCGCCTCCCGGTGGAAGTCCGGTCCGGGTAACTGCCAGGAGGTCCGGTAGCAGGCTGGCGGCTCGGTCTGGAAACGGGCCGGGTCGAAGCCCAGCGTCGAAAGCCCCTTTGGGGGAGCAACGATGTGGTCCGTAGCGTGAAGCGAAGCCTGCGGCGTCGTTACGTCACCTGCCTGTGAGGGTGGGGCAAGGGAGAGCCGAGCCCGCGAATACAGGGCGAAGGCCATGGACGCGGTGTAGATCCTGGATTGCAGCCGTCAAGAACTCCCCGGCGTAGGGGGCACGGAACGTATCGAGGGTGGCGACGGGAACTGGGGAGGCCCTCCCCGGCCCGGTGACCTGCGGAATGGTGTCGCCGGAGCGTGGTGTCCTATAACCGGTTCACGCCGGGAAGTGGATTGCTGGCCGGGTGGGCGTCGGAGGCGGCCGTAGTACTGCTTGAGCCGGGCGGACAACAGAACCGCCGGTGAGGGAAGGGCCGCTACTTCGTCGATGCGTGTGTTGTCTGGAGGGTCCCGGTGAGTGCCGTTTCGGCTAGTTCCACCGCTGAGGGGTCAGTTCGTGACCCGGTTCGTGCCTTGCAGCATGTGCTCTACCGGGCGGCCAAGGCCGAGCCCGGACGACGGTTCCACGCGCTTGCGGACAAGGTCTACCGCAGAGATGTGCTGTGGCGTGCGTGGGTCGCGGTGCGCGTGAACGACGGCGCACCGGGCATCGATGGGACCACCTTGGACCAGGTCGAGCAGTACGGGATTATTCGGCTGCTTGATGAGCTGGCCGCCGAGTTGAAGGACGGCAGCTATCGGCCGTTGCCGGCGCGTCGGGTCTTCATCCCGAAGCCCGGCACCGTTGAGCGGAGGCCGTTGTCGATTCCTTCGGTTCGGGATCGTGTCGTGCAGGCAGCGCTGAAGATCGTGCTCGAGCCGGTCTTCGAGGCGGACATGCTGCCGTGCAGCTTCGGGTTCCGCCCGAAGCGTTCGGCGCACGATGCCCTGCAGGTCTTGATTGACGAGTCCTGGCGGGGTAGGCGGTGGGTGGTCGAGACGGATGTCGCTGACTGCTTCTCGGCGATTCCGCATGAGCAGTTGATGCAGGTGGTGCAGGAACGTGTCTGTGATCAGACGGTCCTCACACTGCTGCGCGCGATTCTGCGTGCGGGAGTGATGGAGGACGGGCAGGTACGGCGCTCGGTAACGGGTTCTGCGCAGGGTGGAGTGATTTCTCCGATGTTGTGCAACGTCTACCTGCACCGGTTGGACCGGCAATGGTCGACACGCGAACACGGGGTCCTCGTGCGCTATGCCGACGATCTGATCGCGGTGTGCAAGTCCAGGCAGCAGGCCGAGGCCGCGTTGGAGCGGATCACGGTCCTGCTGGCGGAGTTGGGGTTGCAGCCCAAGGCGGCCAAGACCCGGATCGTGCATCTGGAGGTTGGTGGGGGAGGACTGGACTTTCTCGGCTTTCACCACCGGCTGGTGCGCTCCACCGGGAGGACCGGCCGTCGGCAGGTGACGTTTCTGGCCCGCTGGCCCGCGGACAGGGCTATGCAGCACGCCCGGGACCGGATTCGGGAGTTGACCGACCGGTCCCGGCTGCTGCTGCCGGTGACGGTGATGGTGGAGGACATCAACCGGTTCCTGCGCGGCTGGGCCGCCTATTTCCGGTATGGCGTCTCTTCCCAGCACTTCGGCAAGATCAGAAGCTATGCGCTGATGCGGCTGGCGCTGGTGTATGCCAAGCGGCACCGCCGATCCCGCAGGTTCGGATGGTCGGTGGTCGCGTTCCAGTCTGCGGACACGCTGGGTCTGGTCACCCTGTCAGGAATCGTTGTCCCACCCAGACCCTTCCGGGACTGGCGGGGCAGGCCGAATGCCGGCGGTGAACGACGTCGGTGAGCCGTGTGCGGGAGAACCGCATGCACGGTTCGAGGTGGCGGGAGTTGGAGACGGGCACGAACCTGGCCACGGCCACTGGGGTGGGACAACCGACGGGAAACCGGCGGAATATGAAGGCCCCAGGCCCTACCGCAGGTGAGGCACCGCGCCAGCTCCCGACCCTACCAAGGGGTACGGGGCAGCGGGTGGACGCGAGGGCATCCATGATCGGCGTTGCCTAGGCAACGAGACCATGGAGGCCCCGTGCACGTCGATCTGGACACCCTCGCGACCGCACTGTACTGCAGGATCGACGACGAGTTGAAGGCGTCTCCGCAGCTCAACCGACGGCGACCCACGGTCGGGATCACCCCGAAGATCACCGACGCCGAGCTGATCACGGTGTCGGTGATGCAGGTCTTGCTGGGCTATCACAACGAGAGCCGCTGGGTTCGTTATGCCCGCAAGTCGGTCATTCATCTGTTTCCCTACCTGCCCAAGCAGCCCGGCTACAACAAGCGCCTGCGCGCTCTGACCCCCCAGCTGACCCACTTCATCGCGGTGCTGGTCACCGACACCGACCTGTGGCGGCACCCGATCCGGATCGCCGATTCCACCCCGGTGCCGTGCGGCATGTCCCGCGAGACGGCCCTGCGTTCCGACCTGGACGGCTGGGCCGGCTACGGCTACTGCGCCTCGCACTCCCGGCTGTTCTGGGGGTTGCGGCTGCACCTGGTCACGACCGTGCACGGCCTGCCTGTCGCGTTCGCCCTGAGCAACGCCAAGACCGACGAACGTGAAGTCCTGGTCGACCTGGTCACCTTGCAGCCGAACATGTTTCACCACCCGGACGGGCTGATCCTGGTCGTGGACAAGGGATACCGCGACCGCGACACCGAATCCTGGCTCAACGACAGCGGTATCACCGTCGTACGACCCGCCTACCGCACCGAACCGGCACGCCCCGGCCGTGGCCTGCTGCGGGCCGTACGACAGAGCATCGAATCGGTCAACCAGACCTTCAAGGGCCAACTGGACCTTGAACAACACGGCGGCCGTACCATCACCGGCGTCGCCGTGCGGGTCCTGCAACGCGTCCTCGCTCTGACCGCCGCGATCTGGCACAACTGGCACACCGGCCAACCGATCATGCGTTCCCTGACCGCGTACGACCACTGACCCCTTGGAATCAATCATCTAGCAATCCCCGGGCCGGAGTACTAGGCAGGCGCTGCGGGTACCGCGCGTCTCTCTGCCTGGCCGCCTCGCCCTGTCGACTGGTACGCACCCATCTGCTGTGCCAAGTCACGCGGCTGGGGGCAGCGACCGAGCGAACGAGCGATGAACGGATCGGCCTGACGCGAGGCGACGTCAGATGACGTCGATGCCTTAAGCGTGTTGTTCGTCGAGCTGTACGCCCACGAGCTGACCGACATGCTCCACGCGACGGAGCGCGGCCCGCGGCTGGCCGGCTACTCGTGGCGCGCCTCGAGGACCAGGGCCGCCGCAGGTCATCAACGCCAGCACGATTTCCATGGCCTTCTAGCGGGTCGTTCGGGTACATCGAGCCCGACCGTCGGGCCGGCCCGGTCGCCGGCCGGCTCGCTACCCGTCCGTGATGAGGCGAAAGCCACTCTACCAGGTGGCGGCACCATCACCGCCATGAGCCATACCGGCGGCTGGCCCAGCCAGACCGCCGTGCGGCTGCGGACTTCGCCGTCGCTGGGCGCACGCCGCCGCGTCCGCTTCGTCGAAGCTGCTGTCCAGCGAGAGCGGCCTGGGGGAGGGGGCCACCCATCGAAAGACGACTACGTTGCTCTGATCGACTTCCGACGCAAGCAGGGCGCATGAGCGGGCCAGCCGGAATGTGTCGAGCACGCCAAGGCGGCTCGCCCGGCTTGTCGATCGAACCGATGACGTCGGCCGCGGTCGTGGGCCAGAATTGTTCCAGGGGTCTGTGGTATGGGAAGCGCGAGGATTTCGCCGGCGCTCGCCGTCTCCGGATTGATGATGACAGCGGTGCTGTTCTTCGGCGTCTTCCCTCGGCTCGGACCGCAGCGCCCGCGCGGTGCGTCTGGTGGCCAAGACGATCCGGGCCGGGCAGGATCCGGCTTCGGCACCGGCCGCGACGCACAGACGACCGGGCACGTCCTGCCGGTACTCGGCCAACACGGCAGGCCGCTATGAACGCCGGGACAGCCGGATGGCGGCCCGAGCCCTTGCTGACCATCGATGACGTTGCCGAGTGGTTGGGCAAGCCCAAGAACACCCTCTATGCCTGGCACAGTCGGGGCAAAGGACCCCGCGCCATCCGCGTCGGCAACACCCTGCGCTACCGGGCCGGCGAGGTCGAACGGTGGCTCGACGACCACACCGACCCGCAGCGGTGAGCCATGGCCCGACCACCGCTACCCATCGGCACCTGCGGCAACATCCGAACCGAGAAGCTCGCAGGCAACAGGTTTCGGGCCAGAGCCCGGTACCGCGACGACGACGGCAAGACCCGCGACGTCGAAGCCACCCGCGCCACAGGCCCGGCGGCCATCCGCGCGTTGAAGGTCAAGCTCCGCGACCGCACCACACCCAACGGCGACGGGATCTGTCAAGAAACGCGCATCAACACACTGGGCGAACTCTGGATCGCCGCGATCACCGTCGAGGAACGCTGCGCGCCGCAGACCATCCACCGATACCAGACCGGCCTGCGCACCGCGATCCTGCCCGCCCTCGGCAACCTGCGCATCCGGGAGGCCACCGTCGGACGCCTCGACGCGTTTCTCCAAGGCGTCGCCAAGGACCATCCCTCAGCGGCCAGGGCCGCCAAGGTCGTCCTCGGCCAGATGTTCGCCCTGGCCGTACGCCACGACGCGATCCCGGCCAACCCTGTCCGCGACACCAGCCGACTACACCAACCCCGCCGCAAACCCGCCGCCCTCACCACCGGCCACCTACAGGCCGTCCGTACAGCCATCCACAACTGGCAGCAACCCACCCAGGGCAAGTCCGGACCCCGGCACACCAGCGACCTGGCCGACGTCGTCGACCTCATGCTCGCAACCGGCGCCCGGATCGGCGAAGTTCTCGCCCTGCGCTGGGACGACCTCGACCTAGCCACCGATCGCCCGACCCTGACCATCTCCGGCACCCTGGTCTACGTCAAAGGCACCGGCTTTTTTAGGCAGGAACGGGCCAAGAGCGACGCCGGCTACCGGACGCTTGTCCTGCCCCGGTTCGCGGTCGGCATGCTGCTAGCCCGCAAACTCGTTGCCGCCGACAACCCCCACGATGCGATCTTCACCTCACGGCGCGGCACATGGCTCTCGCCCAACAACGTCCGCCGACAATGGCGACAGGCCCGCACCGGCACCGAGCTCGAATGGGTCACCCCACACACCTTCCGAAAGACCGTCGCCACGCTCGTCGGCATGGCGGCCGATACCGCGAGCGCCGCAGCCCAACTCGGACACGCCAGCGAGGCGACCACCAATACTTACTACATCGCCAAACCAGTCCTCGCACCCGACGTCTCTGAAGTCCTCGAACAACTCGGCAGTCAACCCCTTCTACACAATACGCAAAGCCGCCACCATGGCAGATGAGGCCGGGTGCCGTACTCTCACACGGTTCGGCCGGCGAGTCATGTCCAACGCCGGTGCGCCGCGCTGCCAGGTTATGCCGCAATATAGAGAGGCCGTGCTTCTCCGCAAGGCCGAACCCAGCATTGCAGAGAATGGAGATCACGATTTCGTCGACCATCAGCATCTGTCAACTGCTTCGACCATGAATCCCAGCTCCGATCGGGAACATCGGTTTCTCGATGGTGGGTCCAGGCCGGTACCGTGACGCGCGCCGTTGGAACGCGACCTTCGCAGGGAGAGCACGGGCGAAACTGCTGATCCTCAACCAGTAACCCCCCACCGAGGCCCAGCCCTGCGTGTCAACGATCACCCAGCCGGCCGGCCCGATTAGATTCGGTTCGTCCACCGTTGCGGTTCTGGGTGACGAGGCGAAGCGTTCCATGCTGCTGGTCATGATCGGAGACGACGGCACCGTCCGCCGCATCGACCCAGCCGATCTACCCCAGCTCGCGCAAACACTCGGCGCCCAACCACCGCCGGCAGTCTCCGTCGGAGAGCTCGCCGAGCAGTACCTCGCGTTCAAGGCGTCGCTGTCGCGTGGGCCGGAAGCGCGGACGCTGCGCGACTACCGGCAGTACCTCCGGGACCATGTCTGGCCCCACGAGTTCGGCTCATTGCCGGCAGCGCAGGTAACCCGGGCACAGGCCCGCAGCTGGCAGAACGAGTTGCTGGTCAAACCAAAACGACGCGGCGCCGGTCTGCTCGGCGCCAACTCCGTGATCAAGATCCGCAGCGGCCTGGTCGCGCCCGCCTTCCGCTGGGCAACCCTGCCCGGGGAGGACGGGCAACCACCGCTGCGGTCAACACCGTCACCATTTCTCGGTCTCGAGCTACCCGAGCCAACCCCATTCCACGCCGCCACACTCGAGTCAGCCGAACAGATCCATCTCTTCATCGACCTGGCATACCAAGTGGACGACCAGTGGGCTGACCTGGTTGTCGCCGCACTCTGCACCGGCTTCCGCTTCGGCGAGATCACCGCGGTCGGGCCCGCAGCGCTGCGGCCACGGACATCCGAGGTGGCGGCGCTGCGCCGGTTCAGCGACGGCCGGCTGCTACCCGGGACGAAGAGCGGCCGAGGTGAGTTCCGCACGGTCCCCGTCCCGGAACCCGTCATGGCCATGTTGGCCAGGCGCGCCGCCGGGAAGCCCCCCCGATGGCCTGCTGTTCACCACCGTGTCTGGGGGCCGCTGGCCCTTCCCCACCTACTGGAAGAGGTGGGCTCGCCTGCGAACGGAACTCCGTCGTCGCGGAATCGACCTGCACCTCACCGGGCATGGACTGCGGCACAGCCTGATCAGTGCCCTGCGCGACAGCAACACCGGAGACGGCCTCGTCCGAAAAGTAGCCGGACACCAGGACGCGCGGATGACGGACCACTACCACCAACTCACCGCCTCAGGCCGCGCCGCCATCACCACCATCACCAGCAGCTTTTTGACAGGCTGATGCCACAGCTCATGGCTGGCGCCCTGTAGGACGGTTCATAGCGACAGGATCCGCGTCGGTTGTCGATCTGCGACGGTGGTCGAGCTGCGGTCGGCGACGGGGCGCTACCCCCGCTCGACCTCGCGCTCACCGGATGGCGCCAGACGATCCCGAGAAGGCAGATGGGACGGCTTCGATGGCGGCCGTGAACGCCAGTCCAGTCGTGCCGAGGTTGGCGTTCCGAGCTTGGACGATTCGGAGCTGTTTGGGAGGTGAGGAATGGGATGCAGGCGGTGATGAGCCGCAGTGGCGTGGCTGCGTCGTCGTGGTTCGATGTTGCCTTGGTCCACCCCGATCCCGCTGTGGTCCCACTACAAATGTCCTTTCTGCGTGTTCTGTCGGGACGAGGACGGCCTGGAAGCGGGCACGCCGGACGCTGCTGGGGCGCAGTGTTGGGCGACAGCTTGGCAGACACTTAGGACGGTGCTGGCGCGGGATGCCCGGCGTGTGCAGACTGCTGGTCGTGAAGGCATACGTGGGTGTCACGGACGGCGACTGGTACCGGTACCTCGCCGACCGTCCCATGGTCAACGAGGTCAACTTTTGGCGTCCCGGCGGCGGTCGCGGTTTCGGCGTACTCGCTATCGGCGAGCCGTTCTTCTTCAAGACCCACTACCCGCACAATCGCGTGGTTGGCGGCGGCTTCTACAGCGGCTTTGCCCCGCTGCCGCTGTCGACCGCCTGGGACTTCTTCAAGGAAGGTAACGGCGTCGAAAGCCTCGCTCAAATGCGCGCACGCGTCGGTAAGTACCGACGCCAGCCCATCGCAGCTGACGAGGATCCCGAAATCGGCTGCGTGTTTGTCCGGGACACTGTCTTCTTCCCGCCCGACGCGGTGGCTGATCCCCCGCCCGAGTTCTCCAGCAACATCGTGCAGGGCAAGAGCTACGACCTTGCCGAGCCTACCGCGTCGGCCTACTTCAACAACCTTCTAGCCCTGCTACTCGGTCACCCTGTTGGCACTGATCTCGCCGAGCGGTGGCAGCGACCTGGCCCCGTGTATGGCGACCCGCGGCTGGTCCGGCAACGGCTCGGACAGCAGTCGTTCAAAGCCGTAGTGCTTAACGCCTACCACCGACAGTGCGCGATCACTGGCGGCAAGATCCGCCCAGTTCTGGAGGCTGCCCACATCCGCCCGTTACCCGCCGGCGGTGAACACCGCGTCGACAACGGTCTGCTGCTCCGCTCCGACGTCCACACTCTGTGCGACCGCGGCTACCTCGGCGTGGACGCGCAATATCGACTGCTGGTCAGCCCACGTCTACGGGAGGAGTTCGGCAACGGCGAACAGTTCTACGCCCGTGCCGGCCAGCACGTCGCCCTGCCCGAGCGACGTGCCGACCGGCCCAACCGTGAGTTCTTGGAGTGGCACCTTGACGAGGTGTTCAAGGCTGCATAGGCGCGGTCTCGCTGCGGCCGTCAGGGAGGGTGGACCTCGTCGATCGAGGCCCAGCCACCGGCCGGTGCGCCCCAGCATGTCGAAGAAGCCCAATGGTCTGTGTCGGCGTAGACCCGCTCCCGAGACCCGGACTTGGCCAGGCCCCGGGCCTTACGCCATCAGCCGCAGCCCACCGCCGTGGCCGCTTCCCAGCCTGCCGACCAGTGTCCGTCTACCACAGGCTTGCCTCGTTAGATCATGGAGCCTTGAACAGACGCAAACCCGATGTCGCCACGCCGATCCGGGACGGCCCGCTCAGGACGCTGTGGACCGAGGCGCGCCTCCTGGCTGCGGATCGGCGCGACACCAGCGTGACCGGGCAACCCGGCAGACTGTGGGTAAAGGTGTGCATAGCGCTGTGGATGACTTAGCGTTGGTTGTGGAGGACGATGCACCCTGCCGCTACATTGAGTCCGACTTCAAGTGGGCGCGGAACACCGCCAAGGAGGTGGAGGACGTGGTTTCGGCGTTCGATGTTGCCGCCTATGTGCAGCTCAAGCGCGGCCCCATGACCACGTGGAAGCTTCAGAAGCTCCTCTACTACTCGCAGGCCTGGCACCTCGTTTGGGACGAGCAGCCCCTGTTCCCAGAGCGTATCGAGGCGTGGGCGAACGGCCCTGTGGTCGTGGACGTCTACCGCAAGCACAAGGGCAGGTTCACGCTGGACCTCAGAGATCTGAACGGTGAGGGTGACCCAGAAAAACTCGATGCCTCAGAGCGAGGGACCGTCGACGCTGTGCTGCGGAACTACGGTGATCTTGACGGTCGGAAACTCAGCCATCTGACACACGCCGAGGATCCGTGGAGGCGCGCTAGAGGCGACCTCCCACCCACGGCGACGTCCTCCAACGAGATCACGCCCGAGTCGATGCAGGCGTACTACCTTGCTGTTGACACCGCGCCAGGAGCAACGCCGGTCGACAAGCTCGACTGGCGCGAATGGGAGTCCATGGCCTAGCGCGATGGCAAAGAATCGGGCAAGTAAGCAGGCCAAGGCCACCATCCAACCTCAGGTCGGCGGCGGCGAACGTACCCCGAAGGCTGCTGTTCGACCCTACGCAGAGCTCGGCGTAGCGCGTCCGATCTTTTCGTTTCAATACGCGGACCGAACCTATGTCGGCAAGTGGCCTTGGCCAACGGGCGACGAGTCCGGCGAACTCCTTGAGTTCCTGTGCGAAATCGGTCGTCTTACTTGGAACGAGATCCGCGCGCAAACGACTGGTGGCCGCGACCGTCACAGGAAGCATCACGAGATGGGATTCGATTCGGTCTGTCGGGAGGCTGGCGAGCGCATTTCCCTTTTGGGTCACGACGAGGTGTTTGAAGAGCTCTTTCGGTTCCGTCTCGCGGGTCGTAAGCGACTCTGGGGATACATTAACGGACCGGTGTTCTACGTACTGTGGTGGGATGCCGCCCATGCCGTCTATCCGACTGACAGAGACTGATGCTCCGGAGCTTGCGACTGACATCGCCCGCGAGGACCGATAGCGCCGGCACAAATGTGGAGCAGTGTCACCATTGGCTCGGGAGGAATGTGAGCGGGTCGCCGCCTCGTTCATGGCCGGTTGCTGGTTCCTTCTGCGCCCGACAGGGCACCGTAACCCCAATTCATAATGGTTGCTCGCGTTTGTCGAGCTCGGCTTAGCCGACCACGAACTCGGCCTGCTGTACCGTCGGCTCGCCGTCGTGCCCGTTCGGCGGCGGTGTCGGAATGGTGAGCACGACCGTTAGCCAGTCGGGGTGGTAGGTCAGTCGTAGTCCGCGTCGGACGTAGGCCTCCGCCTGCCGGGCTGCGGTGGCGGCGGAGCCGAAGCCCTCATGCGTCGACACCCCATTTGGCAGGGCAGCGTGTTCGGCGGCGTCCAGGGGGTGTCCGGCCCGGCGGAGAAACGCGGTGACCGGAGCAGTCAGGGCGTCCTGTCGCAGGTACACGGTGGGTGGATGGTCCGCAGGCGGCTCCGGCAGGCCGCGGGCGGCGCAGCGGTAGTAGATGTGTCCGTGGTGGACGCCGGCGTTCATCTGGCGGTGGCAGAGCCCACAGGTGAGTAGGCCGCGGAACAGGTAGGGCCGGTCGCTGCGCCGCGGGGCCTTGCCGGTGTCGCCGACCGCCCCGCGGGTGCGGAGGGCGTTCTGGACGCGGGCGAAGGTGTTCGGGTCGACCAGGGCCGGGTGGGCGTCGCCGGTGGACCAGATCCAGTCGGCGGGGTCGTTCCACCGGCGGCGGGTGATGTAGCCGGCGGCTACGTCGTCGACGTTCGAGCAGGACCTCGTTGCCGCGCTGGCGGTTCCACACCTGTCGGCCGGTGTAGCGCGGGTTGGTGAGGATCGCGTGGACCGCGTTCATCTGCCAGGTCGTGCCGCGGCGGTGCGGGTTTCGGTGCCGGTCGTGGGCGGATGGGCAGGCGATGCCGTCGAGGGTCAGGCCACGGGCGATGACGGTGAGGCCGCGGCCAGCGAGGTATTCCGTAAACATCCGGACGACGGTTGGCGAGGTGGCGGGGTCGGGCTCGAGCTGGTGTAGCCGTCGTCCGTCGGCGGCTCGGATCGGGTTGGGATGGGGGCCGGCGTCGGCGATCTGGTAGCCGTAGGGCGGCCGGCCGCCGAGGTAGCGGCCCTCTATGCGGGTCTGTGCGGTCATCGCAGAGCGGACCCGGAGCTGGACGCGGCTGCGTTCGCCTTTGCCGATGCCGCCGTAGAGGGCCAGGTCGTGGGCCTCGCTGCCAGGGTCGACGGGTCCGCCGATCTCGGGCACCCACAGCTGCACGCCGTGGTGGACCAGGGTGGGGAAAGTCATACCGAATTGGATGCCGTAGAAGACGCGCTGGGGTTCTCCGACGACCACCGTTGGCGCATCACGCACTGCGCCGGCGACAACATCAGCACTCCCGCCGCAGGTCTACGGTCTCCCAGGCGCGGTCGCTCAAAGTCGCGGGACACACACAGCCGGTCGACTGCGTCCGAGAGCGCCTCGGACCGGAGCGGGTAGTACGCGTGTATCGGCCCGCGCGGGCTGCGCCGCCACCACACCCACGTTCCGCAACGCCTGCAGCTGGCTGGACGTTGGGCTGCGTCGCCGAAGGAGGACCCGAACGCTAGTCGGCTGCCATCGATCGTCGGTCCGGACGTCAGCTGGGCTAAGCCGGGCATGAACAAGCGCAGAGTCGCTGATTGGTTGCAGCCGCCACACCTCTTGCTGGTGTGCATAACTTCGCATAGCCTGGTCGCGTGTCGACGGGAGGATCACGGTTGACTACGGAAGGTCCTCCGCTACGGCCGCGGGAAGCTCTCGGCAAGGAGTTGCGCGCGTTGCGGCTGCGGGCTGGCTTGTCTGGTGAGCAGCTTGCCGAGCGGATCGGTACGTCGCAGTCGCGGGTCTCGCGGACGGAGACTGCCCGGTACCGTGCGGACCTGGACATGGTGCGGCGGTGGCTCGACGCCACCGGAGCCGACGAGGGCACCAACGCCCGGCTGCTTGACCTGGCTGATGACGCGTTGGTGGAGGTCGCGACCTACCGGTCGATCTTCCGTGGATCGCTCGCTGCCGAGCAGCAGGCCAGGATCCGCCAGGACGCGGCTGCCGCCGGGTTGCGGCATTTCCAGCCGTTCATGATCCCGGGCCCGCTGCACACCGCGACGTATGCGCGTGCCGCGCTTCATGCCGCGCGCGTCGCTGACGAGACCGACATCGAAGAGGCGGTCGCGGCCAGGTTGCAGCGCGGTGCCCAGCTGCGGCGCGCAGGTGCGCCGAGCTACCACGTGATCCTGACCGAGCTGGCACTTCGGTGGCGACCGACGGGCGCCACGCCCGACGACCACGTTGAAGCCGTCGACGCCGTTCTGGCTGCGGCACGCTCGCGGTCGATCACCGTGCAAGTGATTCCGGCCAACACTCCGACACAGCGCGCTCCGATGTGCGCGTTCCTCATCACCGATTTCCCGGCGCGGTTGAGCGAACCGACGATCGTGCAGGTCGAGCTCCCCGCGGTGGAGATGACCTTCAGCGGCGTCGAGGATGTGCGCGCCTTCGAATCGGTCTGGGACCAGATGGTCGCCGCGGCCCTGAGCCCGCAGGAGTCGACGACGTTCATCGCCGGACTCCTGCGCCAATAACCCCCGTTTGGAAGGAGCCCCGTGCCCAAGGACAAGCTCAACTCCCCGGACCTGGCCGAGTTCGGCGCATTCCGCACGCCTGGCGGTCGTGTGTGGAACCTGACGGCGACACCGTTGTCGCCGGGCGGTGACCAGACGAACGACCAGGGATGCGTCGCCGTGGCGCACCACACGAGCGGCTGGGTCGCCCTGGCCGACACGAAGATCGACCTGACCGCTCAGACGCCGCTGCTGTTCCTGCCCATCGAGTGGGAGCAGTTCACGACGGCTGTGCGTGAAGGCCGGGTCTGACGTCCCGTGACCACCACGCGCCCGCAGACCGCGTTGCCCGCCCGGTGGCGGCGCGGCCTGCGGGCGCTCGTGACCGCGACCGGCGTCTCGTCCGTCGGAGATGGTGCGTTCCTCGCCGCCGCGCCGCTGGCGGCGGCGGTGGTCACCCGCAACCCGACAGCGGTCGCTGTCGTCACGGCCGCGGAGTACCTTCCGTGGATCCTCGTCGCACCCTTCGCGGGCTACTTCGTCGACCGGTGGCCCAGACGGACCACGATGATCGTCGCCGATCTCCTCCGCGCCGTCCTCGTTGCCGCCCTGGCCACACTCCTCGCCACGGGACGGGCATCCATACCCGCCATCGCTGTCTGTGCGTTCCTGATCGTGGCGGGAAACGTCTTCCACTCCGCCGCAGCCGAAGCGACCATCGCGGACCTGGCGGACCGTGACGAGAAGCTCCTCCACACCGTCAACGGACGCCAACAGTCGGCCCTCACCGGCGGACGGCAACTCGTCGGTCCACCGCTCGGGTCCCTGTCCTTCAGCGTCGCGGGCTGGCTGCCGTTCGCGCTCGACGCCGTCTCGTTCGTCTTCTCAGCCGGGCTCCTCACAGCCGTGCCCGCACGAAAGGCATCGCGGTCGAGCCCCGACGGCGGTGTCTGGCGTGCTCTCCGGTCCAGCACCGCGTACCTGCTGCGGCACCGGAACCTTCGCACCCTGGCCATGCTGACCGCGGTCGGGAACTTCAGCATCAACATGGTCATGGGCATCCTCGTCCTCTACGCCACCGACCCCCACGGCCTCGGCATCACCCAGGCGGGATACGGGCTGCTCCTGGTCGCGATGGCCGTTGGTGGCATAGCCGGCGGTTTCACCACGTCATGGGTGATCGGCCACCTCGGCAGCCGCGCCACCATGATTGGCGGACTCGCCGCGCAGGGCGTCGCGTGGGCGTTGGTGGCGGCGACGACGCAGCCGGTCGTGGCCGGCGCGGCCCTCGCTCTCGGGTTCGTCGGCGTCACGCTGGTCTCTGTCGTCGTGATGACCAGCAGGCAGCAGCAGACCCCGCCGGAGCTGCTAGGACAGGTGATCTCGGCCTTCCGGGTCGTGGGCAACGGCCCCGCCCCGCTCGGCGCGATCGCCGGCGGCGCCATCGCCGCAGCGCTCGGCCTTCGCGTCCCAATCTTCATCGCCGCCGCCGTGACCTTGCTCGCCGTGTTCCTCGTTTTTCGAGTCTGCGTCAGCAGCAACGACTAGAGCACCACAGGCTTGCCCAACGTGCATAAAAGCGCCTAGAATCAATTCAGTTTAATGCACTGATCGGGTGATTGATCGTCAGCGTCCGATCCGTCAACTTGGCGGCGCCCTTGTGGCGGACCGCCGGCGCAACGTCCTATTGCTCGCACACGGGGAAGAGGGGTCAGCGATGGCGGAACCGAATGATCTGCTTCGGCGGGCTCGGCTCTCGAAGCCTTCCCCGTCAGGGTCAGGGCGGCCGATGTCGCGACAAGAGTTGGCAGACGCGGTCAACGCATACCTATGGTCAACCTACGGACAGGTCTTCAACGTGACCGACAACCAGATCAGCAAGCTGGAACGCGGCGCCGTCCGCTGGCCACACGCACCAGTTCGGCGCGGTTTTCGTGACGTGCTCGGCGCAGCCCGGGACGCGGATCTGGGGTTCTACAACCCCCGCAGCAACTCCGATGACGCCTACCTTGCGGCGCACGCGAACGACATGATCGCAGCGACCGTCGAGCCGGCGCTGGAGCCCGACCGGCCCGTGCCGGCTATCGTCGGCGGCAGCGGAGTCACCTTGAAGGTTGAAGCCACCGACACCGGAGGCGTACGGGTGGTGATCGAGACGGGATCGGCTGGCGCACCCACGCCTGGCCACGGTGAGAGTCAGGACGACGCGCAGGTGTACTCGCTCGCGCAAGCGCGGTCTCCTCACATCGGACGTACGGCATGACCTGGCCATCGTGCGCGACGGCGGCAGCGGAAGCTCGCGGGCATGGCCGCACCCAGCTCGATCAGCGACCCCTGCATCCAAAGCCCTCTCATGTGTGCCCATCGGCGTCGACGTGACATGCGATCTGGCGGTCACGTCGAGTTGGTTGCTGCCCCGCCTTGCGCTGCTGCGCCGAATCCCGCCACGGGTGCGTCGGATCGGCTATGGCCTTCGCGGTGGCGAAAGTTCACGCCAGCGATCATCGGTGTTGAGGAGCTGGCGGACGAGGTCGTCGGCCTCTTCGCGGGAATCGACGTCGTAGAACTGTGACACGCCGTCGCCTCCGCCGGCCCGCTGTTCGACCTGCCAGCGGCCGCCATGGAGGCGAAGGTAGACATCGCGGCGGGCGGCCTGACCCCATCTTCCGTTCCACCAGTGTTTTCGCTGGTCATCCACATCCTGACGGTATCGAACATGTGTGCCAATTGAAACTGGCACGCTAGGTAGCTGCGGCGGCCGTCCGGCGGCGTCCGTGGGCAGGTTGGCCGTACGCGTCCAGCCAGCCCCGACGCGCTGTCCACGGCTCTCACCTGGCTGTCCGGCCGCCGACGGGTTCGGCAACGGTAGCAGTGATCGCCGCCGGCGACGGGCGCCTCGATCGTGACCGGGGTGCCAGGTGACGAGGCGGCCGTCCGTCGCTGCGGCTTGAGGAGGCACAGCGTTGAACGCAGCTCCGTGCAGCGCTCTGCGAAGGTCATGGCCGCTCATTGCTGATCTGGTGGCGGTGAACCGGCCTGCGTCCGCGGCTGGCGTGTTCAGTGTTCGCGGCCGAGGAGGATGTGGGGGTAGCCGCGGTTGATGGTGTCGCCGAGTTCGATGTCGAGGTTGGTGATGAAGGTTTCGAGTTGTTGGGTGGCGTCGTCGATGGTGGTGGCTTCGCCTTTGTATTCGAATTCGACGTAGTCGCCGGCGCCTTTGACGTGGTCGAAGACGATCTCGACGTCGGGGAGTGTCCAGGTTTCGCGGGTCTTGTCGACGGTGACGAGTGGGGTGAAGTCGAGCGATTCGAGGATGCGTTCGATCGCTTCGATGTCGGTGACGGTGGTTTCGTACTCGTCGGCGTGGGTTTTGATGGTGGCGTCGATGGGGTGCCAGCGTTTGAAGTTGATGGAGCTGCCGCCATCTTCTTGGGTGCGGATGCGGAGCCATTCGGAGATGGTGGCGGGGGCGAGGAAGTCGCGGTGGGGTGCGTTGTAGTAGGCGTCGACCTGCCGTGTTTGTGGGCTGGGTTTCGCGCCGAGCTGCTCCAGTTTGGCTTTGAGGGCGTGCGGGTTGGGGAGGGCGTACTTTTTCTCGACTTCGATGTACTTCATCGGCGGTTCATACCTTTCTGACGGCGGGCGTCTGGTGGAGGAGGTTGCGGATGTCGGTGAGCTCGTCGGTGGTGAGCGGTGGTCCGAGGCTGGTGATGGTGGTGTGGATTTGGTCAGCATCGCGGAAGCCGACGAGGACCGGCGCGTCGGGGGCGTGCTGCAGCGCGTAGCGCAGGGCGATGCGGGCGAGGTCGGCCGGCGATGACCCGAACCGTTCGCGGAGCGGGGCGAGGCGTTCGCGGAGGTCGGCGAGGGCGGCGGGTTGGAATTGCGGGTCGCGGGATCGGTGGTCGCCTTCGCTGAAGCTTGGTCGGGTTTCGCTGGGCGGGGTGAGGAGGAGTCCTTGGGCGAGGGCTTGTTTGATGACGACGCCGACCCGGTGGCGGCGGGCGAGGGTGAAGATGTCGGTCTCGTCGGGCTGGTAGAGGGGGCTGAGCAGGTTGTAGCGGACGGTCAGGATGTCGGGGCGGATGGTGTGGAACAGGTG
>Ga0164243_10005876_pt1 | contig 18672 bp, 17 predicted proteins | sample OricompcompostOP_FD_108781 | JGI IMG/M metagenome (GOLD analysis project Ga0164243, IMG submission 108781) | Organic Plus compost microbial communities from Emeryville, California, USA - Original compost - Organic plus compost (OP) | ecosystem: Engineered > Solid waste > Mixed feedstock >... | reverse complement strand
GCTACGGCCACCTGAATCATCTCGGGCGACAGATGTTCTAAATCAATATTCATTCGCAATTGTTTGCTTTAAAAGCCTCATGGAACCGGCATTTACATCGCCTTTTCTGAAGGCGCCGTCGTGGCGGGTTTCACGGAGCTAAATTACGGCGATTTGGGCACAAAACCCAATGTATTCGTGATTTGATTGAACATGGATTGCACGGATTCAACAGGTTCACACAGATAACGATCCGCACGGATCCGTCTGATCTGCGTTATCCGTGTTCCAACTGCCTTCGGGTCATCTCGATATGCATAATCCCTGCATCCATATACGGTTGACTGGTCTGCTCAAAACCCAAGTAGTTATAAAACGCTTTCAGGTGCTGCTGGGCGCCGATTTTGATGGGATGATGTCCAAACAAGCTGTATACACCTTCCATGCTGCGCAGCATCAGCTCCCTGCCCAACCCATTGCTCCGGAATGCTGCAGCCACCACCACCCGGCCGATACTCAATGCATCGGGGTAGGATACCCCATAGGGGAGCAGCCGTGTATAAGCAGCCAGTGTTTCGCCTTGCCAGGCCATCAGGTGGAATGATTGCTGGTCCTTGTGGTCCAAATCGTTGTATACACACGCCTGTTCCAGCATAAAAACTTCCTGCCGCAGCTGCAGGATTTTATACAGTTCTTCAAGCGATAGTGCGTCAAAAGACTTTGTTTCCCACGTTAAGATCCGGTCTTCCATGGCTTTCCGCTACTTTTCCCCACCCACTTTGCTGAGCAGTTCGACCAGTTTATCGGGCATGTCCATCTGCGGATTATGGCCTGCCTGCATGTGGATAATTTTCCATCCATATCCTTTTGCCCGGTTGGCGAAAAAAGCAAATGCATCTTTTCCGGGGTCGTCCCCCTCGTAGGTCAGGATATACGTAGTCGGTATGTTAAACCGCTCTTTATTTTTCAGCACAAGTGGCTGCGAAAATGTCTTAGCCGGCTGCGGTACATCGTGGGGGAACTTTTGATCATCCGTGCTCCAGAACGGGTGAATCAGACCGTCCGCTGACGGCTTTTCCCGGCCGGTTTGTTGTTGTCCGTGCGCTGTGGCTACACTTTGCCCGTCTTCCGGCACAAAAGCATCCAGATAGACCAGCTGCCTGATCCGTTCCGGAATGCTGTCGGCCACGCCCGTTACCACCATTCCCCCATAGCTGTGTCCCAACAAAATGACATCGTGAAGGTTCTCAAACAGGATGGTGTTGACCACATCGGCGATGTGTGTACGCAGGTCAATATCAGGCGAAGCCAGGTGCACCCGCTCACCCAACCCCGACAGGGTCGGGCGGTATACCGTATTTCCCTGCAAGCGCAATAAGGAATCCGTTTGCTTGAAGGACCAACCACCGCCCCAGGCTCCGTGCACCAATACATAAGTCGCCTGTTGCGCCATCGTGCCGCTTGACAGCAGCATGCTGCCAATCAGCCCTAAATACATGAGTTTACACATATCAATCAATCTGAAAAGAAACCACTACGGTTATTGACCCATACAAACCTACTAAAATTTGAAATAAATCCGGCCCTTCTAACTTCTCAATCCGGCGTTGCCTGTGGAAACCCACCCAATGACTTCTTCCATATACGTATCGATCAAATTTACGTTCAGCGCATCGTTGATGTAACCGATATACATATCCGGCCGGATAAGTACCGATTTGGTTCCGTCCGGTTTTACTTCAAAGGCATCGAATACCGCCTGGTTCTGTGGTGAAAAAGGAAGGTAATACAGGTGCATTGCCCGGGGATAGCGTTGCCGTACCCATTGTCCAATGATGTGCAGCTGGTGATGACTCACCGTACCAAGCAGCAAAAGCATGAACCCCGGTTTTTCACACCATCGGTGCAGATCAGTTTGCTTTTTGGTTTTTTCGTCAAATACGGGCAGAAAAGGAAGACGGTCGCCCGCCTGTATGTGCCGGCCTGTTGCATAGTGGATGGCGAGCGGAGCCTTGCGGTAATGGATGTTTAACTGCGCCAGTTCGTTGAATAGCCGCTTTATCCAACCCGGTCTTTGGCCAACCAACCGCATTCCCCAAGCAAACAAGGAATCACTCAGTGGCTTGAACCAGCCCGGCATCGTCCTTATCCATCCAAATGCACGGTCAGTATCCCGTAACGTTGCCTTCGCCACCGGCATCCGCTCCTGTTGATACGTATGCAATATCCGCGGGTTCATCTTTCCGGCCAGGACACCGGCCAGCTTCCACGCCAGGTTGGCGGCGTCCTGCATGCCGCTGTTCATCCCCTGGCCGCCGATGGGCGAATGAATGTGTGCTGCATCACCGACCAGAAAGCAGCGTTGCCGTGCAAACGATTCTGCAAGCCGTTTATGAAGAGAAAACCGGCTGATCCAAAGGCAACGGTCTACCGAAAGTCCGAAACCCACCGCGTCATCAACCCTAGGCTTGATGTCTGCATATTGGAGGGGAAGTTCCGGCAAGTTGTCGGTTGCCGGCAATGGCCCCATAAGTCGGTACCGGCCCTCCGGTCCATAGGGGAAGATGCCGAGAAAACCCTTCGCCGACAGGAAAAAATGGACCCGCCGGTTATCGGTTCCACGGATCTGCACATCCGCCAAAAAATATTGACCCGGATACTTCTTTCCTTCAAAAGGAATACCGATACACGTCCTTACCGTGCTGTTTGCCCCATCCGCCCCAATTACCCACTTGCATACCCATTTCTGAACATCGGCGCCCTGTTTCAGTTCCACGATGGCTTCTTTATCGTCCTGCCGGAGCGAAATTAGCTGGGTTTCCCACCTTACCGGGCAGGCATTTTCCGTAAGCCGGTCAATCAGCACCTTTTCCGTCTTATCCTGGCCCACTAAATAGACAAAGGGAAATGCCGTATCCGGGTGGTCCATCTGTGCGAAATCCAGTCGGCCCAGCAGCTTCCTGCCCCGTTGCAACTGCACGCCGTAGCTGGGGTTACCCTGGGCAAGCAACGCATCGGCCAACCCCATCTGCCGAAACAATTCCAGCGACCGTGCGTGCACCGCGATGGCCCGGGATGTCCGGTCTGGTCCGGATTTGGCATCGATGATCGTAGGCTGTATACCGAAACGCAGCAGCTGCGCCGCCATCATGAGTCCCGAGGGGCCTGCCCCCACAATGAGCACATCGGTATGTCGGACGGATTCCACGGTCAGAAGAGCAGGAAAATAGCCGGTTTTTTTTGGAAATCGTGGTTCTTCGTTTTCCATTGCCGGATGGGCTGGCTGATGATCTGTTGATCGGCGGTGGTCAGATTACAGGCCACGCATAGGCGGGTCTGCGGTTTGCCGATGCGCAGGATCTCCGCGAGCAGCTGTTGATTGCGGAATGGCGTTTCGATGAAAATCTGGGTCTGCCTTTCCCGTTGTGCCTGCTGTTCCATTGCCTTAATTTTCTTAGCCCGCTCACCTTTATCGATGGGTAGGTATCCGTGAAAAACAAAACTTTGCCCATTAAACCCCGAAGCCATCAGCGCCAGGAGGATGGAACTCGGCCCCACGAGAGGAGCAACGGGAATTCCTCTGCGGTGTGCCTCGGCCACGATGTCGGCACCGGGGTCTGCTACACCGGGACAGCCTGCTTCGCTCATGAGGCCTACGTTTTTACCCTTCAGCAAACCACCGAAATAGTCGGCCACAGATCCGCTGTTCCGGGCATGTTTACCATAATCGTGTAAAATCAGTTCGCTTTGGGGCCGCAGGATACCTGCCTGCTTCAGAAACTTACGCGCCGTTTTCTCGTTCTCTACGATGTACTCATCGATGGCATTCACAACCTGAATCAAATAGGGTGTATAAGACGCTGCCGCAGCATCGTCGGCAAGCGGCACGGGAATCAGGTACAGCGTTCCGTAAGGCATGGATACAAAGGTAGCAAAAGGAATCCTTAACAAGGACGCGAAGATACATATGAAGGCTCCGCGCAAAAAGTTAGCTGGGTAGCTCTTCTTTAATTCAAACACATTTATTAAATTGGCCCACAAATTCCGTTTACACACATGGCCACGCAAATCACAGACGGGGTAAAAGTTTCGGTTGAAACAGTCTATCAGCCTGAGTATTCCAATCCGGAAAACGAACACTACATGTTTGCGTATCGGATTACCATTGAAAATCTGGGCGACTACAGCGTACAGCTTTTGCGGCGCCATTGGTATATCTTCGACTCCAACGGTACCCACCGGGAAGTGGAAGGAGAGGGGGTTGTAGGCGTACAGCCCATCATCGAACCCGGAGAACAGCACGAATATGTGTCGGGATGCAACCTGAAAAGCGACATGGGTACCATGACAGGTACGTATCAGATGCTGCGCGAATTTGACGGTAGCCTCTTTGAGGTAAAAATCCCCAGGTTTGATCTGATCGCACCCCACCGGCTGAATTAGGTATTTACCACCGCATCAACCCGTTAATTGCCCAAGGTAGACACTTCTGCTGAACTGTTTCTTCTTGCTGTTATGCATGAATAGGTAGGCATGGAAAGGTTGGCCTTGCAGTTGTGCGGGTATCTTCAACCGGATGTGGCCATCCTTCCGGAAAAACACGTCCGTATTCCGGCCGGCGATTCCTATTTCAGGACTGTAAACAACCAGGACCACTTCATCGGTACTGCTGGCCATCGGTGTCGATTCACCGGAAAAATACACTTCCAGCATCCGGTCACCGCACACCACATCTTCCACATGCATGGCCGGCAGCAGTCCTGTGCTAATCAGCACCCGTTCGGCCGCAATGCGTTGGTCCGGATAGTAACCGTCCATGGCCTCCTGCATCAGTGCCTTCAACGCTTGCCCGAACGCTTTGCTGCGGTTCCCCTGGCCTTTACCCAACCAACTTTCGGCAATAACCGGCCTTAACGGATGTAAAAATGCCATTGCCAGGCGCATCCGCTGTTGCACGGCAAGCCTTCCATACGATTGTTTCTTCTCCTTCTTTGGTTTGCTTTTATCGTAGAAAAAGTTAATATCCATGTCGATCTTATTCAGATTCCCCGTTTTCAATGGGAATATATACCGTTTTGGAAACCTGTTTATGGGCTTTGTCGGCAAAAAAAAGCCACAGGTGAAATTTGTGCGAACGTGAAGCCAACTCGTCGTCCGTAGCCTGTATCCCTCCATCCAGTCGTAGCGCCTCATAACCCCCAATAAAATACGCATCTGTTTCGTCATAAAGCACCAAAAAGGCCTTATCATCCATCGATCTTCCCATACCGTATGTATGAGGATCCCAGGTAACATGGAGGGTATCTCCCTCCAACCAAGCCTTTTCATCGCCCGCGGGAAATAGCGAACCCTGGCTGAATTGCAATGCAGGATAATTGAGGGCTACATTTTCCCCTTCATTCACGAATGCATGATCGAAGTTAACGCTAAATGCAACGTTTCTGCCGGTTGCCTTGCTCGTATATTGATTAAAACCGATTTCCAACAGGTTAGCAACCGGATCAAAAAACTGATTCAATAGGACGAATTTCGCGCGCTGTAATGCTTGGCGAGGCGATGGTTTTCGCTTTATTTTTCGCGGTAACCCCTTGATGTAGTTTATTTTACGCCAGCTACTCCCGATTACACTTCCGGTTTTACCCCGGAAAGGTCCGTTGATTCCTTCTTCAATTTTTCCCATAGGTTGTCCGTTAGTCAAAGCAAGATAGAAAAATCTTTACCATTTTACAAATAAACAGGTATAAATTACGTATAACTTTCGGAATATCAATTCAAAATAATTATCTACTGGTATATTTATGGTCATTTATTTATCGTGCTAAAGATGACCAAAAGACCATAAAAAGACGACCAAAAGACGATAAAATTAGCTGTTAATTACCTAAATCACCCGCATTCTTATACTTGTTAATAAGAAAGCTTACACGGCATTTATCCGAAACAGATCAAATACCGAACCGATATATTTTCCGTATTTTTGCAGGGATTTATGACGGCTCAAAAAACGGCGATATTGTTCGGTGCCACAGGATTGGTAGGAGGGCATCTGCTGCAAGAGCTGCTGAATAGTTCCTCCTACCGTACGGTCACTGCGGTAGTTAGGCACGACGTTGGTTTCAGTCATCCGAAGCTTACTCAACTATTTGCTGATTTACAGTATGTTAACGACATAAAAACGCAAGTTGTGGCTGACGATGTATTTTGCTGCGTGGGCACGACCCGGAAAAAAACGCCGGATCTAAAAGACTATTACCGCATCGATCACGACTATCCGGTAGCTGCGGCCCGGTTGGCCAAAGCTGTGGGAGCCCGTACCTTTGTATTGGTATCAGCAGTCGGTGCAAACGCAAAATCCACCAATTTCTATCTCCGGATGAAAGGTGAAACCGAGCGTGATGTGGTTGCGGAAGGTCCGGCTCATACGCACATTTTCCGCCCATCGTTACTTACGGGAAACCGCGCTGAAAAACGATGGGCAGAAACGCTGTCCACCGGCTTTTTTAAATTAATTAATCCGTTATTAATCAGAAAGTTATCAAAATATAGAAGTGTCCCCGCAGCTTGGGTTGCCAAGGCAATGTACCGGGTAACGGAACGGGAAAACGGGGCAGGTGTCCGTATTTATTATTGGAATGATATCAGAAAATTGGTGTGAATATCTTATCGACAGAACGGCTGGGCCATAATTTCCACGACCGATGGTTGTTTAAAAATCTCCATTTTGGATTGCAGAAAGGGGAGCGGGTGGCGTTAGTGGGTGCCAACGGAGCGGGAAAATCTTCGTTATTGAGCATCCTGGCCGGACAGCTCGAACCCATGGAAGGCATCGTGGTTAAGGAGCGTGGGGCCCGTGTGGGCTTTCTGCCGCAGGACCCCGGTTTTAAACAGTTCCATTCGATCAATGATTTTATTTATAGTCCGGACAACCCGCAACAGCAATTGATCCGTGCGTATGAGGAGTTACTTGTACAACCGGATGCAGATTCCCGGAAATTAACGTCTTTAACCGATCAGATCAGTTCGTTGGACGCATGGGAATACGAACACAACATCAAAAGTATTCTTACCCGATTGCAAATTACGGACTTTTCACAAGCCATTGATACGCTTTCTGGCGGTCAACGGAAACGCTTGGCGTTGGCTAAATTATTGATCGACGAACCGGATGTGTACATCCTGGATGAACCGACCAATCACTTGGATATTGAAACCATTGAATGGCTGGAAAAACTGTTGACCACGGGACAGAAAACGGTTTTATTGGTTACGCACGATCGCTACTTCCTTGATACGGTATGTACGGAAATCCGTGAACTGGACAAGGGGCGGATAACCGCATACGCGGGTAATTACCGATATTACCTGGAAAAGAAGGCCGAGCGTGAAGAAGCAGAAGAAGTGCTTCTCGAACGCAATCGCAACTTATTACGCAGGGAGCTGGAATGGATGCGGCGGCAACCCCAGGCAAGGGGAACCAAATCGAAAGCCCGGATAGATGCCTTTCATCAATTGGAGGAAAAGACACATATCCAAAAGTCTGGAAATGGTTTGCAGTTAAGTGTGAAAGTAAGCAGACAGGGAGGTAAGATCCTGGAACTGGAAAACGTCAGCAAACGCTTCGGAAAACACACGCTTATTGATGGATTTTCCTATGTATTCAAAAAGGGTGACCGAATTGGTCTAGCTGGCCGGAACGGAACGGGAAAATCTACTTTTCTCAATCTCATCACCGCTTCAGAGCGCCCGGACTCCGGAAACATAATCGTGGGAGAAACGACCGTCTTTGGTTACTACAAACAAGGTGGACTTACCGTAGGGGAGGATGAACGGGTTATTGACGTGGTAAAATCTGTAGCGGAACACATCCGCATGGCGAATGGAGATGTATTGACCGCCTCTCAATTACTTACCTTATTCCTATTTCCTCCCGAGAAACAGTTTGGCCTGGTCGGCAAACTAAGCGGGGGCGAACGAAAGCGCCTGCAGTTGATGCGCGTACTCATGCAGAATCCGAATTTTCTCATTCTGGACGAACCCGCCAACGATCTGGACATCGACACCTTAAATATACTGGAGTCGTTTCTGCTAACCTTTCCGGGTATTCTATTGCTGGTGTCGCACGACCGCTATTTACTCGACCGTTTGACTGATCAACTTTTTATTTTTGATGGAAATGGTAAGATTACCCTCTATAATGGTAATTATGCCGACTATAAAACGGAACAGACGGCGCTTGCCGAGGAAAATAAACGAAAAAATGAACCTCAGCGGCTTGTTGTGACATTACCTAAAAAAGAAGCCAAAAGAAAACTCACGTTCCAGGAACGGAAAGAATACGAATCGCTCGATGAAGCAATTCCGGCGCTCGAACAGCAAATTTCCGATCAAACCCAGGCATTAACCAATACCACCGATCATGCACTGCTTACGGATATCGCTGCGGAGATAGCACGGTTAAACCAAGAACTGGATGAAAAAACAGAACGGTGGATGGAATTAGGGGAATATATATAATGTATGTTCCACGTGGAACATCAACTCATAATTTAAATACACGTTCCACGTGGAACAAAAAAATAAAAGATGTTTAATAAATATAACATTATTGTAGTAGGAGGTGGGCATGCGGGTTGCGAAGCTGCGGCTGCGGCTGCCAATTTAGGGTCATCGGTATTGTTGATTACGATGAACATGGCCACCATTGCCCAAATGAGCTGTAATCCGGCTATGGGCGGTGTAGCGAAAGGGCAAATTGTCCGGGAAATCGATGCAATGGGGGGTTACTCGGGGATTATTGCTGATAAAACGACTATTCAGTTTCGTATGTTGAACCGATCCAAAGGTCCAGCGATGTGGAGTCCACGTACACAGAATGACCGCATACGTTTTGCGGAAGAATGGCGCCTACAGCTTGAATCGTTGCCCAATTTGGATATATGGCAGGATACAGTGAAAGAAATCGTTGTGAAAGACGGAAAAGCCTCGGGAGTAGTCACCTCACTGGGGATTATAATTGAAAGCGATGCGGTTATTTTAACGAACGGTACTTTTCTTAATGGAACCATTCACATCGGAGAGAAACGATTTGGAGGAGGCCGTACCGGTGAAAAGTCGGCCACCGGACTAACCGAGCAATTGGTAAGTCTCGGTTTTGAGTCGGGACGCATGAAAACAGGCACGCCGCCCCGCGTAGACGGACGCAGCCTGAACTACTCCAAAATGGAAGAACAGTGGGGAGATGACGAGCGGGGTAAATTCTCCTTCACCGATGTTGATCTTCCCATGGAACAACGTTGCTGCTGGATTACCTATACCAATGAGGCTGTTCATGAGGCACTCAAGGAGGGCTTTGAAAAATCACCCATGTTTACCGGACGGATTAAGGGTCTTGGTCCGCGGTATTGCCCATCCATCGAAGATAAAATCAATCGTTTTGCCGAACGCGACCGTCATCAAATATTCGTGGAACCGGAAGGGTGGAAGACGATTGAAATCTACGTCAATGGGTTTTCCACTTCATTACCCGAAGATGTGCAGCTAAAAGCCATGCGGTTGATACCCGGATTCGAAAATGCACGCATGTTCCGGCCTGGCTACGCAATCGAATACGACTATTTTCCACCCATGCAACTGGACTTGACGCTGGAAACTTTTCGGATAAAACACCTCTTTTTCGCAGGTCAGATCAATGGAACCACCGGATATGAAGAGGCCGCCAGCCAGGGATTTGTTGCAGGCGTAAACGCACACCAGCGGATCAACGACCTTCACGAGCTGATCCTAAAACGATCAGAATCGTATATCGGCGTGTTGATTGACGACCTGGTCACCAAAGGAACCGAAGAACCGTACCGCATGTTTACCTCCCGGGCCGAGCATCGTCTTCTCCTTCGCCAAGATAACGCTGATGCGCGTTTAACTCCCATTGCCCATCAACTCGGCCTAGTATCCGACGAACGTCTGGAACAGGTAAAGCAGAAAGTAGAGGCAGCAGAGCGTCTCGTAGCCTACATGCGTAGCCAATCAGTCAGTGCTGAGGTCATCAATCCAGTATTGGATCAATTGAAATCAAGTCCTGTTTCTCAAAAGACCCGTCTTTTTCATATCCTTTCACGGCCGCAGGTTACAATATATGACCTTGCCAAAGCCGATGAATCCTTCGCTGATTTGTTGTCGCAATACAGCAAAGAAGAAATTGAACAGGCGGAAATCAAAGTGAAGTACGATAGCTACTTTGAAAAGGAAATTGAAATCGTCAATAAGATGCGTCGAATGGAGGACCAGGAAATTAACCCCGACTTTAACTACTCAAACCTGGTCTCCCTTTCGAAAGAAGCACGTGAGAAATTAATTAAAGTAAAACCACGCACGTTGGGCCAAGCTTCACGGATTTCGGGCGTTTCTCCATCAGACATTTCGGTTTTAATGATACATATGGGCTAACTTATTGTTAATTAATCAGTTACACTAAAAAATAATCGACTTTAATAAATTAATTATAAGACACTTTCTCGAAATTTCCGATGCAAGATATATCGAACATAAAAAATGGCTCAAATCGGCTAAAAATAGTCAAAAACACAAAATGGGCTATTTTGCTGTTTTTTTTGGTGCTTTTTTCCCTTACCTGGCAATGTGCGAGCATACAGCAACCCATGGGTGGACCTAAAGACTCGATTCCTCCAAAAATTCTGAAAGAGACTCCACCCAACCTGACACGGAATTTCAATGCTGAGAAAATAGTCATCGAATTTGACGAGTATGTCAAATTAAACAACGCGCAAAAGGAAGTCAGTGTATCGCCCGATGTTGAACAGCCAATCAATCCGCGGGTAAAAAGGAAAACCATTGAAGTTGCGCTCCCGGATTCACTTGAAGAAAATACCACCTATACCCTAAACTTCGGTAAAGCCATCGGCGACTTCAACGAGGGGAATCCAATACTCAACTACAGTTATGTCTTTTCTACCGGTGATGTCATCGATTCCCTATCCATATCGGGAAAAGTAACAAACGCGCTTACCAAAGTAAACGAAAAAGAAGTAACCGTTCTCCTAATTCCAACCCGGCAGGATTCGATCTTCGGGAAACGCAAGGCCAACATATTTACGCTTACCGATACTTCAGGAAATTTTCAACTGAAAAATTTACGGGAAGATACCTATCGCATTTATGCACTCAAAGAAGAAAACAACGACCGGGTGTACAATGCTCCGGGTGAATACATTGGTTTCCTCAACGATTCGATCGTACTTACTGGCGATACTTCCGGAATACTGCTGGAAATATCCAAAGGAATCCCCAAGGACTTCCGGCTATTGGACCGAAAAATAGAATCAAGCGGCAAGATTTCCTTCGCATTCAATAAAACACTGAAAAATCCCGACATTGTCATAGCCCATCCCAAAGAGTTGGACGAAACCAAGCAAATTACTTATAATCCGACCCGGGACTCCGCATCGGTCTGGTTATCAGACCTGACGTTCGACTCCTTGAAGGTACGCATACTGGATGACGGAAACATGCTGGATTCGGTCACCATGAGACGGGGGCGCAACGAGAAATACGACCGGGATTTCATTATCCTAGATAACCTATCCGGCAATAAGGTTACCCGCGTAAAGCATATCCAACTCTCGGCAGGATCTCCGGTACAATCCATTGACCGGAGCAAAATAGTCCTGACCGAAGACTCGATACCGCGTACCAACTATCAACTTGCCAAAGATACAACTGCGCCGGGTAAATACATCCTGCGATACAACTGGCGACCAAAGCGTAATTATCAATTAACCCTCGAAGAAGGAGCATTCCTTGGTTTCTTCGGCGACAAAAATAAACCGGTCTCCAAATCGTTTACCATGAATGAGACGGAAAACTTCGGCGATATTGTCCTCGATGTTAACCTTCCGGATACCAATCATCAATACCTTGTCCAATTGATCAATGAAAAAATGGATTTCATCCACCGGAGTGTACCCATACGGAAATCCGGAAAGATTCCATTCCGCCAATTTCCGGGCGGAAAATATACGATACGCGTTGTATACGACGAAAATAATAACGGTGAATGGGATTCAGGGGATGTATACCAGAAACGACAGCCCGAACGTGTTTGGTATCTCGGCAGGACGTTTATCATCCGTGCCAACTGGGAACAGGAAGAGATCATTCAAGTGCCCGAATGATCAGGAATTGCCTTTATTGGGAAACCAACTGGAATACATCACATACCGGTCGGGCAATTCGTCCAGCAGCTTACGCTGTTCGTCAGAAAGCGGCTTGATCTTTTTTGCCGGCACCCCGGCGTACAGGTAACCGCTTTCGCAACGGGTGCGTTCAAGTACCACAGCTCCCGCGGCAATAATGACGTATTCCTCAACAACGGCATGATCCATGACAATTGCGCCCATGCCGACAAGTACGCGGTCATGCAGCGTACAGCCATGAACCAGCGCCTGATGCCCGATATTGACATAACTCCCAATTACTGTTGGCGCAGTCCGATAGGTGCAATGGATCACCGCGCCGTCCTGAATGTTGGTATATCTTCCGATTCGTATGGAATTGACATCACCGCGGATCACCGCATTGAACCATACCGAACCATGTTCACCTATTTCCACATCGCCCACTATGGTCGCATTTTCTGCCACAAAACAGCTTGCTGCAATTGCCGGATAACTATCTTTTACGGGAAGGATTAATGCCATTTTTTGTTACTTGTTAAAGTACGAATAGCTTGCTAAAATATAGTATTTACCAACTCTTTGGAACGTTCAGGGTAATCGGTAGTATAATGTAATCCACGGCTTTCTTTCCGAGCCATTGCCGATTTGATTACCAGGTAAGCCACCTGAATTACATTTCTCAATTCGCATAATTTCACTGATAGCTTGGTATTTTTATAAAAACTTTCCGTTTCATCGTACAATAACCCCAGTCGGCGCATTGCGCGCTCCAGACGGAAGTCAGAGCGTACAATCCCCACATAATCGCTCATCACCTTCTGCGTCTCGCGCAAATTGTGGGTCACCAAAATATCCTCATTGGAAAGAACGGTATCCGAGTCGTCCCAATCCGGAATACTGCCGGACACCGAAATCGAATTCACCTGCGAAATAGAATCCTCGTATATGCGATGCGCAAATACAGTTGCTTCAAGTAACGAGTTAGAAGCCAATCGATTCGCTCCGTGCAATCCGGTCGATGCACATTCCCCGCAAGCATACAGATTCCGGATGGATGACCGGCCATACTCGTCTACCATAATTCCGCCACATAGGTAATGTGCGGCCGGAGTTACCGGTATGTAATCCCGTGACATGTCGATACCGATGGAAAGGCATTTCGCGTAAATGTTCGGAAAATGCTTTAAAATATCTTCCTTAGTTCGGTGGGTGATATCCAGAAAGACAAAATCATCGCCGGATTTCTTCATCTCGGAATCGATGGCCCGGGCCACAATATCCCTCGGTGCCAACGAACCGCGGCTATCGTATTCCTCCATAAACGGATCCCCGTTCTTTCTACGCAGCACTCCACCGAAACCCCTCACAGCCTCTGACACCAAAAAAGCCGGGTATTCCCCCGGATTATAAAGCGCGGTGGGATGAAACTGAATGAACTCCATATTGCGTACCTTCCCTTTCGCACGGTACACCATCGCGATCCCGTCGCCCGTGGCAATCACTGGGTTTGTCGTACTCGCATACACATGACCCGCACCTCCGGAAGCCATCACGGTCACTTTACTCAACACTTTTTCCACACGGTTATTTACCGTATTCAATACATAAACGCCGTAACAGGTAATATCGGTGGTGCTTTTATCCACAAACTTTCCCAGATGGTGCTGTGTAATCAGGTCGACGGCAAAATAATGCGTCAATACACTGATATTCGGGTTTTCGTGTACCTTCTCAAGCAGTGCGCGTTCAATCTCAAAGCCGGTCACATCTTTGTAGTGCAATACCCGGTGTTCCGAATGCCCGCCTTCGCGTGCCAAATCATACACCCCATCGGTGCGTTTATCAAAATGTGTCCCGTAATCAATGATCTCCTGGATCCGTTTCGGCCCTTCCCTAACAACGTTCTCCACAACTTTCACATCGCATAATCCGTCTCCAGCTATCAGTGTATCAGTAATATGTTTCTCAAACGAATCGGACTTATCCACAACCACCGCTACGCCGCCCTGTGCATACTTCGTATTTGACTCATCCTCGTTGGATTTGGTAATAATCATGACCTTACCGTGATTCGCTGCTTTCAATGCAAAGCTCAATCCGGCGATTCCGGACCCGATAACCAAGAAATCTATTTCATGCATAAACGGAAACAACCTAAAACCTGTGGATAACCTGTAGACTATCCGTTGAATAAAAATGAAAAGTCGGCAACTCGGGGATTTTATCTTTAATTCTGCACATACCTCCGCATGAAATCACCCGATATACCGCACAATATTAACAAATACGATTCAATAAATAGTATACAAACGGGTATGGAAAAACATTTTTACAAAAATAAAAATCACTGGAAATCAGTAATTATCGATTAAATTTATGTCAATAATATGTTAAAAGAAAAGTAAAACCGAAAAATCAAAATAAAATCATCCCATATTTTTCACAAAACCAACACCCTAACAAACAATAAAATCATTTATATATAAAAGCTATTATTATAGATTGAGCCTGTTGGTATCTTGAAAACCGAATCAAATGTTTAGTACCTTTGTATAATCATGGAAGCACTACTGACTGAACTAAACACAAAGGGCTATATCGATGAACCGATCGATCCTACGTTGGATCTGGTCGAGGAGATAAACAAACTCAAGAAAGAAAAAAATGCCGTGCTGCTGGCGCATTACTACCAGGAGCCGGAGATACAGGATATTGCCGACTACATTGGCGATAGCCTTGGGCTTTCGCAGCAGGCGGCCAAAACGGAGGCGGATGTCATCGTGTTTGCAGGGGTGCATTTCATGGCTGAAACTGCCAAGATCCTGTCTCCGCAAAAGAAAGTACTTCTTCCGGATCTGAAAGCCGGATGTTCGCTATCGGACAGCTGTCCGCCGCATCTGTTTGCGAAATTCAAAGAGAAATATCCGGATCATATTGCCATTACCTATGTGAATTGTACGGCTGAATTGAAAGCGCTTACGGATATTGTGTGTACGTCCAGCAATGCGGTACAGATTGTGGAAAGCTTGCCGAAAGACCAAAAGATTATTTTCGGACCGGATAAGAACCTGGGGGATTACGTTAAAAAGAAGACAGGGCGTGATCTGGTACTTTGGAACGGTGCATGCATGGTGCATGAAATTTTTTCACAGGAGCGCATTACTCAGTTAAGAAATGACTATCCGGAAGCCAAATTTATCGCGCACCCCGAATGTGAAAAAGAAATTTTAGACGCAGCTGATTACGTCGGTTCGACATCCGGATTACTGAAATACACGAAGGAGAACGACGCCAACGTGTTTATTGTGGCTACGGAGAGCGGTATTATCCATCAGATGCAGAAAGCGAATCCGCAAAAGATATTCATACCGGCTCCGCCAAATAATGCGTGTGCCTGTAACGACTGTCCGTACATGAAGCTTAATACCCTGGAGAAGTTATATAATTGCATGAAATTTGAACTTCCGGAAGTGGATTTACCGGCGGATATCATTGAGCGGGCCAGACGGCCCATCGAGCGGATGTTGGAGATTTCAGAGCGATTGGGACTTTGATTAAATTGATAGTTAATAGTTGATAATTGATAGTTAGATATTCCTTCATCTTTCTTTTTTAAATACATAAAAATATGTTCGAAAACGCCGGGACGACGAATTTGGAGCAGTTGGGTGAATTCGGTCTGATCGATCACCTAACCAAATCGGTTGAACTGACTCAGGAAACGACAGATAAAGGGATCGGTGACGATGCTGCGGTACTGGATTTTTCAGGGAAGAAGACGTTGGTATCTACGGATTTATTGCTGGAAGGTATCCATTTTGATTTGCGGTATGTGCCGCTTAAACATTTGGGTTATAAAGCCGTACAGGTAAACCTCAGTGATATTTATGCCATGAATGGCATGGCTTCGCAGATCACGTTTTCCATCGGTTTATCGAGTAAATTTCCATTGGATGCGGTGGAGGAATTGTACGCTGGTGCCCTATTGGCGTGCCGGAAATATGGCGTGGATCTGGTGGGAGGCGATACGTCTGCTTCCGCGCAGGGACTGGTGATCAGCGTTACCAGCATCGGCTACGCGAAGGAAACTGATGTAACCTACCGCAATGGCGCACAGGAAGGAGATTTAATCTGCGTATCCGGCGATTTGGGTGGCGCATATGTGGGCTTGCAGCTGCTGGAGCGGGAAAAGCGTATTTTCTTGGAAAACCCGAATATCCAGCCCGATCTGGAAGGAAAAGATTACATCGTTGAAAGACAGCTGAAACCGGAAGCCCGCAAAGATATCGTTCAGCTGTTGGCTTCGTTGGATGTCAAACCGACGGCAATGATCGATGTTTCCGATGGATTGGCTTCGGAGGTATTGCACATTTGCCGGGAGTCTGAAAAAGGTTGCCGGTTGTACGAAGAAAAAATCCCGATCGATCCTATGACGTATGATACAGCACGCGAATTCGGATTGGATCCAACTGTATGTGCACTAAGCGGCGGCGAGGATTATGAACTGCTTTTTACCGCCCGCCAATCGGATTATGAAAAGTTAAAAAGCCAACCGGATATCAGCATAATCGGGCACATAACGGAAGTATCTGCGGGCAGGGAATTGATATCCAAGTCGGGTAACGTACACCCCATTAAAGCGCAGGGTTGGAACGCTTTTGGATAGGTGTTAGGGTGTGATATAAATAATTATAGCACGATGATCGGAAAATTAGCAATCCTATACTTGTTTGCCATTCTGCCGCTATTTGCGATCGGACAGACGTATAGTCAACGCTTTGACGAAGCATTGAATCAGCGTGATACCTCCCGGCAGAAGCAGTTGCTCCAAGAATGGAGGGCAAACAAACCGAAAGATGCAGATCTGCCTGTTGCGTATTTCAATTTCTTCAAGCAGCGCTATGAGGCGGAATCGGATCCGATGGTTAAAAATGAGTTTCTTTCAAAAGCTCTTTCCCATATTGATGCAGGTATAGCGGGTTTTCCGAACCGATTGGACATGCCCTTGCTCAAGATTGCCCTGTTGGGTGAAGCAGGTAGGTACGAAACGTATACCCAAACCATTCTTGCGGTATTGGACCGGAATGACGTGGTGACTGATGGATGGCTTTGGAAACGTGATGCTTCTTTGGTGGATGCAACGGATTTTCTCCTGCAATACGTGGATAATTTCGTGGTGCAGCTCTATAACCTACAGGATGAGTCGCTGCACCCCTATATGGATCGGATTTCGACGCGGGTACTGCGTTCCTATCCAACGCATATACCCAGCCTGTCCAACCTAGCCATTACCGCATTATACCATAAGGACTACGAAAAAGGGATCGGCTACTTGGAAAAAAGCCTGTCTGTCGATTCGACCAATACCAGTGTACTCAGCAATTTGGCTTATGCCTACGGGCAGGTCGGCCAGACAGAAACCGCTATTGCGTATTACCAGAAAGTCATTAAATACGGCGATGCGCAAACGCAGGATTATGCCAAAAAGCAGATCGAAAAGTTAGCAGGTAAATAACCCAGCGAAACCATATCAAATCGTACACGTATAAAAATTATAAATTTAATACGTGTTTTTATGTTCGTTTTGTATTTTTGTTAGGAATTATGGAGGATGACACGATGAATACGAAACTCACGTTAACCATTGAACGATCGGTTATTGAAAAAGCAAAAAAATATGCGCGTAAAAGAGAAAGAAGTCTCTCTGATTTGATAACCAATTATTTGAAAGCATTGACTAACGAAGAAACACCCCTTGAAGATGAATTAACGCCAACTGTTAAATCATTAAGAGGGTCATTTAAACTTCCCAAAAATTTCGATTATAAAAAGGAACTTGTGGATCGTCTATCAGAGAAATATTTGTGATGGATAACGTTTTAATTGATACGGACGTCATTCTTGATTTCTTTTTTGATAGAGAACCTTTTTCGGCGGATGCTTCAAAAATTCTTAGCCTGTGTGAAAAAGGGAACGTGATAGGCTTTGTAACACCCGTACTGATCAGCAATGTCTATTACTTACTCAGAAAAACGGCTAAACACGAAAAAGTCATTGCACATTTAAAAATGCTGTTGAATATCGTACATGTTGCTATGATAAGCAGACAAGTCGTTTTGGATGCGTTAAATTCTGATTTTAAAGATTTTGAAGATGCTTTACAGAATTTTTCCGCCCAAAACGAAGAAGAAATCAAGATAATCGTTACCCGAAATATCAAAGATTATAAATCAAGTAATTTATCTGTAATGACACCGGAAACCTACCTGAAAAGTCGCTGAATTACCTACTTCTTCAAAAATCCCCGTAACACATATTGCAAGATACCCCCGTGCTGGTAATATTCAATTTCAATGGCCGAATCAAATCTTGCTTTTGATTGGAAAGTTACCGTTTGTCCATTGGATTTTGTAGCGACGACCTCAAGCAGTTTATGTGGTTTCAGACCCTCGGAAATACCATGGATCGTAAACTGTTCCGTACCGTCCAAACCCAGGGACTC
>Ga0164243_10005875_pt1 | contig 18674 bp, 13 predicted proteins | sample OricompcompostOP_FD_108781 | JGI IMG/M metagenome (GOLD analysis project Ga0164243, IMG submission 108781) | Organic Plus compost microbial communities from Emeryville, California, USA - Original compost - Organic plus compost (OP) | ecosystem: Engineered > Solid waste > Mixed feedstock >... | reverse complement strand
GTCATGGGTCATCGCGTGGTTCCTTCCAGTGAGTGCTTTCGCAGGTCTCACCAAGGATCACGCGATGGCCCACCCCCTCAGGTGGACCGTCTCGCTACTTCCACCACCTCACGGGACGCCAACTCCATCACGACCCCCTGTGACCCACTGCGATCTGCGATCCCTTGTGGCACCTACTCGTAGCGACCAGGGCGGACGACGACGGACACCCGCTTTGCCCCTACTTCGCCGCCGACTGCCAGCGACATCCCGAGCGGCGAGCGAAGGAGTATTTCAGCGGGTGATGCCTGCCTTCTTGAGGACGGCGGGGGTGACGCCGAGCTCTCGCCAGGCCGCGTAGCTGATGCCCTTGCGGTCCGAGTACGCGGCAGCGTGGGTGACGAAGTCCGCTTCAAGCGCGTCTAGGTCGGGCCCTGCGCCCTCGAGGGTCTCGAGCTCGGCGGTCAGGTCGATTCGTTCCTGGATGAGGCTGAGTCGCTCGAGGGGCGCCGCAGTAGGGATGGCATCGGTGACGGTGTCGAGGCGCTTTCGGATCGAGTCCGGCGTGCGCTTGCGTCCACGTTTGGGACGGAACTCCTCGAGTGCATCGAGGTAGCTGCGGACCGCTCGACCTGACTGGCGTCCGGCAGCCAGGGCTGCCTTGTGCTCGTCACTCATGGTCCGGGTCGACTTCTTGGCCTTCGGCATGCGGGCGGTGTCTCTCTGTCAGGGTCAAGGGCTGGTGACCATGATGCTTCCGTGCGCCCGGACATGAGCACCCGCACCAATCTTAGGAACGCCTGCTCGAGAAGCGGGGGATCGCGATCGCCGCGGACACCTTCCGGTGACTGGCCCAGCGAGCACGCAGCGACATCGGGGTACCTGACGGTGAGGCAAGGAGGTTCCCTCGAACGCGCACTGACACTCTTTCCCGACCCTTCTGATCTCCGATTCATCAGGGACAGTTCGCCTGCCCCTGTTGAAGCGACGGCAGTCGACTCCAGCGAGCCGCTATGAGTAGGCTCTGAGCGAGCTTCCAGGGATTGACTCAGCGGTGGCCGACGTTCGGACTCCGAATCACGAAGGCACCAGTTGCTAGCTCCACACTGACTTGAAGTTCTTCGTTATCGGAAACGAGCCCAATCCGCTTTGCTCCAGCGGGAGCAATGCCAGAAAGTACCCAGATCCCTCCGGCTAGTCGTCGGTGTGCTGGCGGACTTCGAACCCCGGAACACTGAGGGCCTCCGTCCTGAGGCCTCTCGCCGCATCTCCATGGCCACTCGGAGCCGCCAGCTCCTATGAAGTGCTAGCTGCCGTCAATGATTTGGGATGCACGCCCGTGATGGACTCAGCCTGCCGAACGGGTGCCCTTGCGCTGGGCATCGTGAATTGCACGACGGAGCTCGTCCCGCAGGCGAGGCACCCCAGGATCGTCTTTGCGCCGTCGGGTCACCTCCGGATTCAGGTCGCGATCGGGCGCGACCTGAACGATGAGACAGGCCTTCTCGTGGGTGCGGAATGGTGGCCAATCGCGACCCCATGACCAGTAACGAAACTTGCCCTCGACAACCGACACATCGCTGATCGCCGCCACCGGGATCACCTCCGTCCGCCACGAGCCCACGACCGCTAGGTGGTCGCCAACAATCTCAACACGTGCCCTGAGCATACGAGCGCCCGTATAGAGCGAAACACCTGCAAGGCTTGCGGCGATAATGCTGTTAACCGCATTGAACCCTACGATAGGAATGAGAGAAAGGATACTAGGCACTAGTACCAACAGGCCCCGCGCTGAGCGACGCGCGTCCCGGGAGGGGAAAATCGTCAACTGCGCTTTGCTCATGCGTCGCACCTTTCAGGCTTGACCTCTTTGCCGCCGCACGACTTTCTCAATATGCGGCTCAGGGTTTCATGGTCGTGCCAGGCTATCAGCGAACTTCGTACACCTGTTAGCGGCGCGAGGTTCTTACGGTTCCGGGCTCATCGCGCACTGGCGTTACCTCGGAGCCGATTCGTCCCCCGTTAGGCACACATACAGTCGCTGGGCGCTTCGTCGTGCCAAGCTTGGCGGCGGGTTCAAACATGGCTGAAGTACACCTGGGCGCGTACCCCCGGTTCGATGGCTGGTCCCGGAGCACGACAGCACAGCACCGTTGTGACGCTGGCATTTCGACGTCACCTGTTGTAATCGTAAACGCCCAGCGTACAGGCGAGTCCCGAGGACAGTCCCATCGTTGCTACCGACACCCCCTTTCCTTTGACTAAGAAGGCCGCAACGCCCAAGATCCCCTCCTGTTTGATGTCGCCAAGTGCGGCGTCGGTGCAAGCATCCCAATTGGCCCCCATGTCCACCTCGCACCCTGATTGACCTCGAACACACAGGCGACTCTCCGGGGTTGGAGGCTGGTGAGAAGAGGCAATCTCCATCATCTCATTCGTCGGTAACGGGGAGGCAGTGGACGAGTCTCCGGCGCTTCGGACTTCAGCGGGGTGTGATGGTGGCGAGTAGGTCCCAGTTGGGCTTGCCGGCGTATAGCAGCACCCGGAGTCGGTAGCTGGCGAACTTCCGGAACCCGAACCCGACGCGCTTGATCCGCTTGATCAGGTTGTTCGTCGCCTCGGTCGGGCCGTTCGACACCTTCGCCTGGTGCCAGGCCAGGATCTGAGCCCGCCAGCGGCCCAGGGTCCGGGCCAGGGATCGGACCTCGGTGGGCATCGACTCGTCGGCCATGTTGTCGATGAGCTCGTCGAGGAACGTCTCGGCATCGGCGGGGTCGTCGATGGCGTAGAAGCTCCTGAGGGTCTCCTTGGCGTGCCAGGTCATGCGGACCTCGCCTCGGGGGTCGCCGGCCTCGAGCAGCCCCATCAGCTTCTCGTTGCCTCGCTCGTCGAGACGTTCGTGGCCCTTCGTCAACAGCCTGCGGCCCCGATAGAGCGGGTCGTCCTTGCGGCCCCTGTGCCCGAGGGTCTCGTTCTGGACCCGGCGCCGGCAGTCATCGACGCGCTCGTTGGCCAGCTTCACGACATGGAACGGGTCGGCGACCTGGACCGCGGCCGGGAGGGTGTCGGTGAACACCTTGCGATACGGGCCCGACAGGTCCATCACCCCCCAAGCGATGGCGTCTCGCCACGTGTCGGGGCGCTGCTCGAGCCACGCCGCCGGGGCCTTGGAGTCGCGGCCCTCGACCAGATCGAGCAGCTGCGCCGGGCGGGTCACGTCCACGATCGAGGTGCACCAGTTCTGGGTTCGCCAGTCGCCTCGCCGCACGAACAACGTCTCATCCAACCCGAGCGCGGTCGTCTCACCGATCCGGGCGGGGTCGTTGATCAGCGGTGCCCCGTAGGCGGCGACGGCGTCCATGATCGTGTGCCAATCACACCCGAGCTCGCGGGCCACCTCCGCGACCGTGCGACCCTCCCGTCCGACCTGGGCGGTCACCCAGCGGCCAGCCCGATCGGTCATCCCCGCCCGAGCCGCGGCGATCTTCGGGGCGTGTTCGGTCCAGGACTTCACGTCGCAGTCGAGGTCAGGGCAGCACCACCGTCGCTTGTGCCACACCAACATCGCCGGCCGTCCGAATGCCGGAAGATCACTCAACACCACTTCCGGGCGGTCCTTCACCCACGCCCGCGTCCCACACCCCACACACCCGGTCACCCCCTCGACAGTCTCGACATGGACCCGCAGCGGCTGGCCGGGCTGGTCATCGACAGCGAGCACGTTCACGTCGGGCAAGCCGACAAGCAGCGCGCACATGCGCGTAGCGTTGGTCTCCACAGGGGCTCCGCAGATCGATTGGCGTCAGAACCACCGATTCTGTTGAGCCCCTGTACCGCGCCCGCGGACCAACACCGAGATCACACCCCGCTCAGATCCGAAGCGCCGCGAAAGGCAGGTCGACGCCGTCACGACTTCTTGGCGGTCGCCTTGCCACCCTTGCGACCCGCGGCCTTGTGCTGCGCGGTCGTCCCGCCCTGGTTGGACTTGCCCGAGCCGCTGTGGGACTTCTCGCCGCCGTGCTTGGAAGCCTTCGGCGAGTTGGCGATCTTGGCGGCGCGCTCCTTGGACATCCCCTTGTCCTTGAGCGCCTCGTACTGCTTCTCGTTCTTCACGTTCGCTGGCTTCGACGGCATGTGAGGCTCCTTCCGGCGTCGCCGTTCGCTGGGGAGCCCCTACCCATCCGGGTGCACCGCGGACGATCCGGCATCCCGCCGGCTGCGGTCAGCACCGCTTCCAGGCACCGATCCAGTGCTCGAGCGCGAGACGCTCATGCCGAGCTCGTGCCGCTCGAGGCGGCACGGAGTCCTGACCCCTAGCGTTGGGCCATGTCGCTGAGTCGGAAGCGCGTGAGCGAGCACGTCTACGCGGCCGAGCAGCCCCGGAAGGGTCTCGGCTGGTCGAACTCCGGCCTCGTCGCGGCCGGCGGCGGCCTCGTGGTCGACACCCTCTACGACCTGGCGCTCACCCGGGAGATGCTCGACCTGTACGCCGAGGTCCACCCCGACGCGCCGTCACGGCTGGTGAACACCCACCACAACGGCGATCACTGCTGGGGGAACCAGCTCCTCCCCGACGCCGAGATCATCGCCCATCGAGGCTGCGCCGAGCGGTTCGCCGGCTTCGCCCCGGCGGCCGCCGAAGCGATCCGCACGATGGCTGACCCGCCCGAGCACCTGCGCGACCTCCACGAGGAGCTCCAGCCGTTCGACTTCTCCGAGGTCGTGCTCACCCCACCCACCCGGGTGATCGACGGCGACGTCGGCCTCGACCTCGACGGTCTGCGGGTCGACCTGCTCCACCTCGGCCCGGCCCACACCGAGGGCGACGTGGTCGTGCACATCCCCGACGAGGGCGTCGTCCTGTGCGGCGACGTGCTCTTCCACCAGTGCGCGCCGATCGGGTGGGAGGGGTCGACCGACCGCTGGATCGAAGCCCTGCGCACGATCGAGGCGCTGGAGCCCGAGCACGTGGTGCCGGGCCACGGACCGATCTGCGGCGTGGAGGGCGTGGCCTCGGCCCGTCGTTACCTCGAGGACGTGCAGCGCGCCGCCGCCGACGCGTGGCGGGCCGGCCGCACCGTGCTCGAGGCCTGCGACGACATCGACCTGGCGCCCTACGCCGGCTGGGACGAGCCGTGGCGCCTCGCCGCCAACGTGCATCGCGTCTACCGGGAGTGCGAAGGCGCCGGTTGGGACGATCCCTACGACGCCGCCCAGGTCATGGTCGATGTCCGCGCGCTCAAGGAGCGCATGAGCGCGGGCTGATCACGACGACCTTCTGCTCCCATCGCAGCCCTTCGACGGCGGGCGGGCTCAGTGCGGGGTGAGCCCGCCGTCGGCGATGATCACCTGGCCGGTGATGAAGCTGCCGGCGTCGGAGCACAGCAGCAGGGCCGGGCCCACCATCTCGTCGGGGTGGGCGGCCCGCTTCATGAACGATGCGTTCTTCATCGACTCGACCGCTTCCGGCGTGTTGTTGCGGACCATGTCGGTGTCGACGGTGCCGGGGGCGAGGGCGTTGACCCGGATGCCCTTCGCGGCGAACTCGGCCGCCATCGAGCGGGTCATGGCCATCAGGCCGGCCTTGGCCGCCGCGTACATCGCCTGGCGCCCGGCGAAGAGGAAGGCGGCAGCGGAGATCACGTTGAGGATGGCGGCGTTGCCCGACGCCTCGAGGTGGGGCAGGGCCCGCTCCACCAGGAACACCGGGCCGCGGAGGTTGGTGTCGAGCGACTTGGCCCAGGCCTCCTCGGTGAGCTGACCGAACGGCAAGGTCAGCGCGTTGGCGGCGTTGTTCACCACGATGTCGACCCGTCCGAAGCGCTCGACCGTGCGGTCGACGAGGTTCTCGACCGACGCCAGGTCGCCCATGTGGGTGGGCACGCCGAGCGCCGTGCCCCCGAGGGTCTCGAGGTGGGCCTGGGTGGCCTCGCACGCCTCGGCCTTGCGGCTGCCCACCACCACGCTGGCACCCGCGGACTGCAGACCTTCGGCGATGGCGAGGCCGATGCCCCGGGTCCCCCCGGTCACGATGGCGACCCGACCGCTGAGGTCGTAGAGGCTGGTCAGCTTCGCTCGGTCCATGACGGGCTCCTGTCTCAGCGGCGCCCCCGGCGCCTCGGCGGCGGCCAACCTAACGCTGCAATGATCGTGCCGGGGGTGGCCCGCAGCGGGCCGGAGGTCTCGTCGACCGCCGGCCGGGGGGGCACGCGACCGACGCCGGGGACGAGCGAAGGACAGGGACAGGCATGGCCGAACGGATCTGTGAGGGCCAGGTCGCCCTCGTCACGGGGGCGAGCCAGGGAGGAACCGGCACCGCCATCGCCGTGCGCCTCGCCGCCGAGGGCGCCAAGGTGGCCGTCACGGCGCGCACGGTGGCCGGGCTGGAGGAGACCCGGAGCCGCATCGAGGAGCTCGGCGGCGAGTGCCTCGTGCTGCCCCTCGACCTCTCCGATCCCGCCAGCGACCGGGCCGGGCTCGTCGCCGCCACCGAGGACGCGTTCGGGCCGCTCGACATCCTCGTGAACAACGCGGCGGTCAACGGCTACGTGCCCTTCACCGAGGTCACGCCCCAGGACCTCGATCGGAACCTCCAGGTGAACCTCTGGGCCCCGTGGGAGCTGATGAAGGCTGCGGTCCCGGGCATGCGCGAGCGGGGCCGGGGGTGGGTGCTGAACCTCACGTCGTTCGCGGCCGAGCTCCCGCCAGGGCCGCCGTTCCCCACCAACAAGCCGGCCACGGGCGGGTTCCAGTACGGCGCCTCGAAAGCCGCGCTCAACCGCCTCACCGTCGCCGCGGCCAGCGAGTGCCACGGCCAGAGCATCGCCGTGAACGCGCTCACCCCGCAGGCGGCCATCGCCACGCCCGCGCTGGTGAAGGCCGGGTGGATCAAGGGCTCGATGTTCGAGCCGCTCGAGACCATGGCCGAGGCGGCCCTGGCTCTCTGTTCGGGGGACCCCAACGTGCTGACCGGACGGATCGCCTTCAGCCTCCAGCTGCTGTTGGAGCTGGGTCGCCCGGTGCGCGGGCTCGACGGCGGCGACCTGGTGGAGGGCTGGCAGCCCGAGGACCTGCCAGCGGTCATCGCCGGCCAGGAGCAGAACCTGGCCGAGAGCGGCTGGCCCGACGCCTACACCTTCGGACGGGTCCACAGCCCCCGGCCCTGACGTAGGCCCCGGCCCGTGTGGCGACGGGCACACCGACACATAGCGCTGTTACATTGACGGCGGCTGGGCCGGGGAGCGCAGGAGCTCGCACCAGGGGGACACGTCCGAGGACGGGTTGCCGATCTGGGCCAGGGCACCCGTGTCGACCGGCCATCGACAAGCTCGCTCGGCGTCGCCCCCAGGCGCCCGATCGCCCTCGAACACCGTCACCTCGGAGGAACCTCGTGGAGTTCGGCATCTTCTTGAACGGCTACATCCCGGGCCCGGGCGCGCACGACAGCGCGTGGGAGCACCAGCAGCTCATGCGGGAGGCGGAGTACGCGATCTTCGCCGACAAGCACAACTGGAAGTACGCCTGGTTCGGCGAGCACCACGCCCTGGTCGAGTACAGCCACATGTCCGCCCCCGAGGTCGTCATGGGGCTCGTGGCCGGGAAGACCGACTACATCCACCTCGGCACCGGCATCAACAGCCTGTCGCCCCGCAAGGAGCACCCGGTCCGCTACGCCGAGCGGGCGGCGATGCTCGACCACGTCACCGAGAACCGGTTCGAGTGGGGCACCGGCCGCGGCGCCGGCTCCCACGAGATGGCGAGCTTCAACATCCTCGACAAGGACTCCACCAAGCCGGAGTGGGAGGAGGTCGTCCGCGAGATCCCGCGCATGTGGGAGCAGAAGGACTACTCGTACCACGGGCAGTCGTTCACCGTGCCCACGCCGCACAACATCCTCCCCAAGCCCTACGGCAAGGGGCATCCGCCCATCTGGGTCGCCTGCGGCAACCCGGGCACGTTCGCCCGGGCCGGTGAGCTGGGCATCGGCGCCATCGCCTTCAACTTCGAGCCCATCTACAACCTGCGGGGGCGGATCGAGGCGTACAAGGAGGCCGTCGCCGACTGCAAGGAGCCCCTCGGCCAGTTCATGAACGACAACGTCATGATGACCAACGGCGTCATCTGCATGGAGAGCCGGGAGAAGGCGCGGAAGCTGGCGCTCGAGCGGGTCAGCAGCTACCTGGTGACGATGGTGAACCTCTACCACGACACCATGCCGAAGTCGCCGGACGCCATCACCTGGCCGACCCCGCCCGCGCCGTTCCGCCTGCAGGACATCGCCGGCGAGGACCCCGACGCCATGCTCGACATGCTCATCGAGGGCGGCTTCATGATGGTGGGCAACGCCGAGGAGGTGTGCGAGCAGCTGGAGGCGTACTCCAAGGTCGGCACCGACCAGCTCGTGTTCGGCCTGCCCCAGGACCTGCACCCCGACGAGATCTTCGAGCTGCTCGAGGTGTTCGGCGACAAGGTCATCCCGGAGCACGACAAGGACCGGGTCCACTCGACGACCCGCTACCGGGAGACGGCCACGCCCAAGTACCCGACCTTCTCCCAGCCCCTCCCCGACGTGGAGTGGCCCACCGAGTTCCCGGTGACGGCCATGCCCGTCGAGCGATGACGCGCGGTCTCCCCCACTGCGGGGCCCGGCCGTGCGCCGGCCCCGGAGCTCCCCTCCCGGTCGCGTCCTGAACCGGGGTGGACGCCGAGGACACCGTGATGGCTGAGGACGATCTCCGGTCGTGGTCCGGGCCGCTCGCCGACGTGCAGGTCGTCGACCTCACCACCGGGATCGCCGGGCCCTACTGCACCAAGCTCTTCGCCGACGCGGGCGCCGAGGTGGTCAAGGTCGAGCACCCGGGTGGGGATCCGATCCGCCGTCGCCGTCCACCGGGCGTGGAGGTGGAGGACGGCGACAGCCCGCTCTTCCAGCACCTCAACGGCGGGAAGCTCTCCGTCATCGGGAGCGTGGACGATCCGGGGATCGCCGAGCTCCTCGCCGGCGCCGACGTGCTCGTCGAGGACGGGCTCGACGACGAGCGGCTTCGAGAGATCCGGCAGTGCCACCCACACCTCGTGGTCGTGTCGATCACCCCGTACGGGCGCACGGGGCCGCTCAGCGGCGCGCCGGCCTCCGACCTCACCGTCCAGGCCGAGTCCGGGGCCATGAAGTTCCGGGGCCGGCCTGACCGGCCTCCGGTGCGGGCAGGCGGGCGGATCAGCGAGTTCCTCGCCGGGGCGGCCGCTGCCGGTCCGGCGCTTGCGGCAGTTCTCCGGAGCCGTCGTGACGGCGTCGGTGAGCACGTGGACGTCTCCATGCACGAGGTCATGGCCATCGCCGGGTCGAACTACATGGACCTCCTCGACGCCCTGATGCACCGGCCGCCCGTCGAGCGCCCGCTCCGGCTGCTCGACACCCCCGGCATCGAGCAGACCAGCGACGGGTTCGTCGGGCTCAACGCCAACACCGGGCGGATGTTCGAGATGTTCCTGCTGATGATCGAGCGGCCCGACCTCATGGACGATCCGCAGATCGCCCGCCTCTACCACCGCATCGCCATGGGTGAGGAGTGGCAGCAGATCATCGACGCGTGGATGCCGCACCACACGACCCAGGAGGTCGTCGACGCGGCGGCCGAGCTGAGGATCCCCGTCGCGCCCGTGCACGACGGGAAGTCCGTCCTGGAGGACGAGCAGTACACCGCGCGGGGCGTGTTCGAGGGCACCGACACCGAGGGCCTGAGGATCCGGGCGCCCTACCTCGTCGACGGTGTCCGACCGCCGCTGCGACCGGCACCGGCGCTCGACGAGCATCGGGGCCGCGTGCGACCCCGGCCGCCCCGCGTCGCCCCCGACCCCGCTGCCGCTCCGAGGCTGCCGCTCGAGGGCGTGCGGGTCGTCGATCAGACGTCGTGGTGGGTCGGCGGGCTCGCCACCCAGGTGCTGGCGCTCCTCGGGGCCGACGTCGTCCACGTCGAGTCCACCGCCCACCCGGACGGTATGCGCCTCACCGGCGCCTGGTCGGGGTCGCCGCAGTGGTGGGAGTACGGCCACATGTTCACGGCCTGCAACGCCGGGAAGCGAGGGGTCACGCTCGACCTCGGCCAGCCCGACGGCGCCCGCCTGCTGCGCGAGCTGATCGCCGAGGCCGACGTCTACGTGGAGAACTTCTCCCCGAGGGTCACCGAGTCGTTCGGGCTCGGCTTCGACGAGGTGCGGGCGCTCAACCCCTCGATCGTCCACCTGCGCATGCCGGCGTTCGGGCTCACCGGACCGTGGCGGGACCGCCCGGCGTTCGCCCAGGTGATCGAGCCGATGTCGACGATGGCGTCGATCACCGGGTACCCGCAGGACCGACCGGTCTCCAAGGGCGGCCTCCCCGACCCGACCGCGGGGTGGCACGGCGCGTTCGTCGCCCTCCTCGGCCTCGCACAGCGGGAGGCGACGGGCGAAGGGGTGGCGCTCGAAGCGGTGATGGCGGAGGCGGCGCTGAACGTCTGCCCGGAGCCGGCGCTGGAGTGGGCGCACCACGGACACCTGATGGGCCGATCCGGGAACCGGTCCGACGACGCCCTGTTCCAGGCCGTCGTCCCGTGCCGGGGACCCGACGAATGGCTCGCGGTCACAGCCGTGGACGAGCGCCAGGTGGCGTCGCTGCTCGAGGCGGCGGGCCGGCCCTTCGGAACCGGTGCCATTCCCGGTCACGACGAGATCGAGTCGATCGTCGCGTCGTGGGCTCACGACCGGGACGCCGACGACGCGGCCGCGGCCCTGCGGGCGGCCGGGGTGCCGGCCGGGCGGTGCCACGACCCCCGGAAGCTGGTCGAGCACCCGCAGCTCGCGGCACGCCGCCTCTACGAGGACCTCGACCACCCGCTGCTCGGCCGCCACCAGGCGCCGGGCCTGCCGTGTCGGTTCTCCTCCGTCGACCGGTGGCTGTCCTGCGCGGCCCCGACGCTGGGCCAGCACAACCGCGAGGTGCTCCCGATCGACGACACCGAGGCCGACCGCCTGGAATCCCTCGGGGTCATCGGGACGACCCCGAACGGCCTCTGAGCTGCGGGCACGCCGGCTGCGAGCACTGACGCCGCTGATCTCGTCGGCCCCTCCTTCCCCGGCGTTCGCCGCTCTGGATGGCCTGTCGCAGCTGGACGGCGACCCCCCGTGGACGAAGCCAGCGGTCGTCCACCACGAGACGCTCCGCGCCGATGGCACGGCTCAACCTCGCTGTCTGGATCAGCCGACCGGCGGGAGCTCCGCGCACAGTCGCTCAGGGAGCTCGGGCAGCACGTCGAGCACGTCTCCGCAGCCGGGACCCGAGCTGTAGGCAAGCACCTCCCAGGCCCCGTCCGACGCCTTCCAGTAGGAGCGGTCGATGTTGAGGCCCGCACACGGGTTGCCGGGCTCTCCTGTCGCGGGACACGCACCCGCCCCGATGTCGATGTCCACCACCGCCCAGGGCATCTCGCACGCGCGCACGTCGATGCTCGCCCGCCTCGGCACGTCGCCACGACGGACGGCGTCGGGCAGGGTGCTGTCGCCGCACGCGGCCGACGCCGGGGACTCACCTGTCTCGGGATCGCAGGCTGGGAGCACGCACCGCCGGTAGGTGCCGTCCACGTCGACCCGCCAGTACGCCATCGGGTTCTGGGTCACCACCGATCGCCCTGCCAGCGGGCCGTCGAGGGCAACCTCGATCGGTCTCGTCAAGAGCTCACAGCCATCGGTCGCGGACGAGGCCTCGATGGCGCGATGGCCCCCGTCGCTCAGCACCTCCTCGACGGTGATCTGCAGCTCCGAGAAGTGCAACGTGAGGTAGATCCGGTCGGCTTCGTACTCAAGGGACGGCACGACCTCCACCTCGCACGGGCCCGTCCCCGTCGGCACGGCCGCTGCCGTGACGACCAGCATGGCGGGATCGGCGCCGGGCTCGAGGCCCAGGATCTCGAGGCCCCGCACCGAGGTCGACTCGACGATCGTCGTCACCGTCGCTCCGCCGGCTTGGCTGTCTGTGGTCGATGTCGATCCACACGACGCGACGACAGCCGCGACGATCAGCACCGCCCCCACCGCCAGCCTCCGCACGCTGCGACGGTACCGGATGCGGACTGCGAACGCCCTCCCCCTGGCGCCATCGGCAGGTGGTCACCCTCTGGGTCCCCGACCTGGGACAGCTACCTCGGGGCCGCCCGACGGCGGCCCCGCCGCTTCAAGGTGCGCACCCGGAGCTACCTCGACAGCGCAGAGTGCATGCTCGAGGCGTGAGCACGGAGCCACCAGGGGTCCGACCACCGGGACCGACCAGGCCCTGGCCCCTCGGTCGGGGGGGCGGTCAGTCCAGCAGCGCCGGGGCGACGCCCTCGCCCTCGACGAGGAGCTCCTCGTCCACCGGGGCCGAGCGCAGGCGGGCGAGGAAGATCGCCGCACCGGCCGCCACCGAGAACACCAGCGCCGCGACGGTGAACGGCGCCACCGAGCCGTCGTAGGCGCTGTCGACCACACCGCCGAGCAGGGCACCGCCGATGGTCGACACGGTGCCGATGATGGCGGCGGCCATGCCGGCCACGGACGCCAGCGGCGCCATCGCCGCGGTGTTGGTGTTGGGAACCAGGGCGGTGACCGACGGCAGCATCAGGACGCTCGCCCCGAAGAACAGCCACAGCGGCGGGTGACCGCCGGAGGCCACCCCGACCAGGGCCAGCACGGCGGCGGAGCCAACCGCGTAGAGGGCGCCGTAGCGGACGAGCCGGGCCAGGCCGACGCGGGTGACGAGCCGACCCGCCACCAACGAGCCGAGGGCGAGGCCGATGGCGAGGGCGCCGAAGATGAGCGGGAAGAGGTCCTCCTGGTCGAAGACCTCCTCGACGATCACCTGGGTGCTGCCCACGTACGACGTCATGATCCCGAACAGGAAGGTGGAGGCCAGGCAGAACGCCACCGTCTGCCGGTTGCGCACGACCGCACCGGCGGCGTCGAGCAGGGCCCGGGGCGACACCGAGCGGCGCCGGTCGGGCGGCAGCGTCTCGGGGAGCCGGAGAGCCACCCAGACGGCGAGCAGCACCGCACACCCGGCCGGGAACCACAGGGTGAGCTGCCAGCTGCCGAGGGCGAGGAGGCCGGCGCCGATGCTCGGGGCCACGATGGGCACGAGGATGAACGTGGCCATCACGTTCGACATCATCCGGGCCATGCGGTCGCCCTCGAAGGTGTCTCGCAGGATGGCGAGGGCCAGGGACCGCGGGCAGGCGGCGCCGAAGCCCCAGATGATCCGGCAGGCCACGAACGCCCCGAGCGAGCCGGCCAGGCTGGCCGCCAGAGCGCCGGCCACGTACACGGCGAGGCCGACGTAGAGCACCCGCTTGCGACCGAAGCGGTCGGAGAGGGGGCCGTAGACGAGCTGGCCGAAGCCGAGGCCGATGAAGAACCCGGTGATGACGAGCGAGATCTCGGTCGCACCCTCCGCCAGCCCGAACTGCGACCGCATCTCCGGGAACGCCGGGAGCAGGAGGTCGATGGACATGGCCGCCATCGCCATGCACAGGGCGACGATGGCCAGGAACTCCCGGCTGCCCGGTTCCGCGTGTCGCCGGGTCGTCGCCGGTCGCTCCTCCACCATGGCGGCCCAGTGTGCCCGACCTCCCGCCCGACTCCGTCCGGGATTCCCCGACGGCGGTCGACCCGCCCGGTCGGCGCTCAGTGGACGGGCAGGGACGTGTCGACGGCCGCCCGTTCCGGGCGGCGGATGAACAGCGAGAGCACGATCGCGGTGACGGAGATGACCGCGCCGCAGAGGAGCGCGGCGTGCACGCCGCCCGATGCGGCGACCGTCTCGGAGGCACCGTCGGCCTCCTCGGCGGCGCTCCGGGTCGCCAGCAGCGTGATGAACAGGGCGGTCCCTGCCGCACCGGCGAGCTGCTGGATGGTGCTGACGATGGCGCTGCCGTGGGAGTACAGGCTCTGGCTCAACGAGCCGAGCGCGGAGGTCATCAGCGGGGTGAGCATCATGCCGAAGCCGAGGCTCAGCCCGAGGTGGGTGGCGATCACGAAGCCCTCAGACGAGTGCTCGTCGAGCATGGTCATGGCCCACAGCGACGCGCTGATGACGACGACGCCGGGGATCACCAGGGGCCGGGGCCCGACCCGGTCGAAGGCTCGGCCCACGAACGGGGCGGTCAGACCCATCACCAACCCACCGGGCAGCAGCATCAGGCCCGTGGTGAGGGTGCTGAGGTCGAGGACCGTCTGCAGGTAGATGGGCAGGATGATCAGCGCACCGAAGAGGGTGAGCATGCTCAACGCCATCAGCGTGATCGAGATGGAGAAGGTGCCGTTGGTGAACGGGCGCAGGTCGAGGAGAGCCCGGTCCCCCCGCTGGAGCTGGAGCTGGCGGCCCACGAAGCCCACCAGCGCGAGGCCGCCGACCGTCAGCGGGAGCCACAGGGGCACCGGCGCCTCGCCGCTGGCGGACTCCCCGATGCTGGCCAGCCCGTAGATCAGCCCGCCGAAGGCGAGCACCGAGAGCACGATCGACGCGAGGTCCACCCCCACGTCCCGGGTCAGGGTGACGTTCTCGATCCGTCGGGCGCCGATCGCCAGCGACAGCAGCGAGATGGGGAGCACGAACCAGAAGATCCAGCGCCACCCGGCCAGCTCGAGGATGAGCCCCGAGATGGTCGGCCCGATCGCCGGGGCGACGCCGATGACCACGGAGATCAGCCCCATCATCTGGCCCCGCCGGGCGGGCGGCACCGTGTTGAGCACGGTGGTCATCAGCAGCGGGATCATCACCGCGGTGCCCCCGGCCTGGACGACCCGGCCGACCATCAGCACACCGAACCCGGGCGCCACCGCGGCGAGCAGCGTGCCGACGGAGAACAGGCTCATGGCGGCGGTGAACATGGTGCGGGACGTGAACCGCTCCAGCAGGATCCCGGTCGCCGGGATCACCACCGCCATGGTGAGCATGAAGCCGGTCGAGAGCCACTGGGCCGTGCTGGCGGAGATCGACAGCCCGTCCATCAGGGTGGGGAGCGCCACACCCATGAGGGTCTCGTTGAGGATGACCACGAACGTCGAGACCATCAGGAGGCCGATGACGAGGCTCATCCCGCCGGAGGTGACCTCGTCGATCGTGTGCGCATCGACGTCGACGGTGTCAGTGCCCGCCTCGTCGTCGTGGTCGGCGGGGGCGAGGGACGACGTCGACAACGGGACTCCAACTCCTGAACGGACACGGTGCAGGCGCGGAGGCCGACAGGGGCCGCAGGCTACCTGTGGCGCCGGTCACCGGCGAACACCGCCGCGCACCCTCGACGTCGCTCCCTCGGCGCACGTGCGACGATGGCCGGCGATGGCGCAGGCGCTCACGACCAGGACGCTCGCGGCGGGGATCGGGCTCGAGGTGGACGGGCTCGACCTCTCCGGGCCGCTCGACGACGGCACCGTCGAGGCCCTGTGGAATCTCTTCATCGACGCCGGGGTGCTCGTGTTCCGTGGCGTCGGCACCTCACCCGACGCCCACATCGAGCTGAGCCGGGCCTTCGGAGAACTGGAGCTGCACTCGAACCGGGAGGCCTGGCTCGAAGGACGTCCCGAGCTGATCGACATCTCCTACCGCCCGCCGTCGGACCCGGGGTTCACCGACCTGCAGCCCGTGTACGACGTGGGCGGGGTGCACCTCGCCGGGTGGTTGGCGTGGCACACCGACCAGTGCTTCGTCCCCCGCCTGTCTCGGGGCGGCGTGCTGCGGGCGATCCAGGTGCCGGAGCGCTACGGGCGCACCGGGTTCCTCGACAAGGTCCGCCTCTACGACACGCTCCCCGACAGCGTGCGCGACCGCATCGGGGACCTTCGGGTCGTCTACCGGTTCGAGCCCCGGATGGACCGCAACCGCTACGGCGTGCCCTCCGCCGTGCGGCTGCTGCGCAGCTCCGCGGGGATGGACTCCCTCGTCGAGCGCCTCGAGCGGGACTTCCCTGCGGTGAGCCACCCGCTCGTCATCACCCAGCGCGAGACCGGCCGCCGGGTCCTCAACTTCTCCCCCTGCTACGCCGTCGGCATCGAGGGGATGCCCGACGACGAGGCCCACGAGCTGCTGACCCTGCTGGCCGACCACTGCACCTCGGCGGACCACGCCTACCTCCACGAGTGGCAGGTGCACGACCTGGTGGCGTGGGACAACTGGCGCATGCTCCACCGGGCCGAGGGGTGCCTCGAGACCGAGACCCGGCTAATGCACCGCACCAGCCTCGCCGGCGCCTGACCCGGCCGTGGCCGGCGCGCGGTCGAGTCGACGGAGCGGCGGCGGACGGTCTCTGGCACCATCTTGGGGTGGGCACCTACCAACCAGGCGCCCTCGTCGGCCGAGATCGCGAGCTGAGGACGCTGTTGAGCGCGTCGACCCTCGCCCGGTCGGGGCGCCCGACCTGCAGCCTCGTGGTGGGTGAGGCGGGGATCGGAAAGTCCCGGCTCGTCGATGAAGCCGTCGTCGTGGCTCGGGCCGAGGGGATGCGGGCCCTCCGGGGCGAGGCCGACCCGTCCCGGAGGACCACCATGGCCCTCTGGCGTGGCGTGCGCGTCGGCACAGCACAGGCTTCCGCCCACGACCCGTCACTCCCCGCGGGCGACCGCCGCTGGGAGCACCTCGACTCGATGAGAGACCTCCTCGCCGAGCGGGCACCCGCCATCGTGGTGCTCGAGGATCTCCACTGGGCCGACGAGACCGCGGTGTGGGTCCTCGAGCACCTGCCTCGAGCGCTCGGCGACGCGCCCGTCGCGCTCGTCGCCACCACCCGGCCCGACGAGCCCGGGATGCCGGCCCTCGACCGGTTGCGCCGGGTGGCGCAGGTGGTGCCGCTCGACGGCTTCAGCGTCGAGGAGGTGACCCAGCTCGCCGAGCGGGATGCCGCCGGCCCGGTCGATCCGGTCGCGTTGCACGCCCGCACCGGCGGCAACCCCCTGCTCGTGGAGGAGCTCATCCGCTCACCCGACGGCAGCGACGTCGTCGACGACGTCCTGGCCGGCTCTCTCGCCCGCTTCGAACCGGACACCTGTGAGCTCCTCGCCACCGCGGCGGTGGCGGGCGCCGACGCCCCGCTCGCCGTGGTCGCCCTCGCGTCGGACCGCTCCGCCGGCGAGGTCGAGGACCTCCTGGCCCCGGCGCTGCGTGGCCGCGTGCTCGCGGAGGTGCGGGCGGAGGGTGTGCGGTTCCGCCACGCGCTGTGGAGCGAGGCGGCCGCCCGACAGGGCGATGTCCGAGCTCGCCACGGACGTGTCGCCGCTGCGTGGGACGAGGTGGGGGGAACCCTGGGCCGGGTGAACGCATCGGAGCACCGCCTCCGGCAACGAGGTGGCAACCCCGCGGCCGGGGACGAGGTCGAGCGGGCGCGATCACTCGCCCGGGAGCTGGTGGAGGACGGCCAGCGCGATCGGGCCGTGACCCTCCTGACCGACGCCCATGTCGCCGCGGCCCCGTGCGTGGACCGTCCGGACCTGCGCGCAGCAGTGGCGCTCGACCTGGCCAGGACGCTGCGTGAGCTGGGCGAGCTCGAGCGTGCCCTCGTGCGCTACCGGGAGGCGGTCGAGCTGGCCGACGCGTGCGACGACCCCGTCATGCGCGCCCGTGCCGAGGTCGGCGCCAACCTGTGGGTCGACGCGTTCGTGCCCGATCCGCACCGGGTGCGCCGTCTCCGGCGCGCCCTCGATGACCTCCCACCTGATGAGCTCCGCCTCAGGGTGGCGCTGCTCGGACGCCTTGCGGTCATCGGGGGCGCCGATGTGGAGGAGGGGGACCAGGCCCGACGGTGGGCCGACGAGGCCGTCGCGCTCGCCCGTGCGACGGGTGACCCCGTGCTCGTGGCCCAGTCGGTGCTGAACCAGACCATGTCCCCGGCCAGCCGTGCGGAGCTGGACGGGCGCATCGCAGCTGCCGACGAGGTCGTCAACCTGGCCGAGCACGCAGGGCGACCCGATCTGGCCCTCCACGGGGAGCAGCGTCGGGTCAGCCACCACCTCAACCACGGCGACCTCAGCGCCGCGGACCAGGCGCTCGCTCGGGCCGAGGTGCTGGCCGAGCTGCTTCCCTCTCCGGGCTGGCGCCAGCGCACGCTGGTGCAACGCACCACCCTCCTCGCCCTCACCGGCCATCGGCTGGCGGCGGAGGCGGCGATCGAGTCGTCGGTGCGGGTCGGGGCCGGCCACATCGAGCCGATCATGTTGGTCGGTGGTGAGACCATCCACCGGCTGATGCTCGTGGACCTCTTCGGCCACGCCGACGAGCGGGCCGTGCAGACCTACCGGCAGGCCGCTGCCCTCGTGGACGGGATCCCGTCGGCCGTGCTGCAGGTCCACCGCGGCTTCGGAGCCCAGCTCTTCGGGGAGGGGGCCGTGGTGGAGGCCCTGCTGCAGCGGTACGGGACCCGCCCCGAGCGGCTGCTGCACGCGATGACCGGCGACGCCCTGCTCCGCATCCTCGGCGACATCGTGGCCCGCGCCGAGGCGACGGCCTACGCCGAGCCCGTCTATCGGGCCCTGCTCCCCTACGCAGGCCTCCTCAACGTCGGTGGCGGACAGAACGTCGGCCTGCCCGTGGACGACGTGCTCGGTCGGCTCGCCGGCCTGACGGGCGACGTCGCCGCCGCCGTCCACCACGCCAGGGCGGCAGTCGCCCTGGCTCGGACCATCCCGTCACCACCACT
>Ga0164243_10005874_pt1 | contig 18676 bp, 16 predicted proteins | sample OricompcompostOP_FD_108781 | JGI IMG/M metagenome (GOLD analysis project Ga0164243, IMG submission 108781) | Organic Plus compost microbial communities from Emeryville, California, USA - Original compost - Organic plus compost (OP) | ecosystem: Engineered > Solid waste > Mixed feedstock >... | reverse complement strand
CGGGTGCGTTATGGCACCCGGCGACGTGTCGGGCGGCCTCGCGGGGGAGCGCCTTCCGGGGGTCGGGCGCCGGCGGCACATGTCGGTGAGGCGGGGGGACGATGCGGACACCGCGGGTGATTCGCCCCGGAACGGTCTGACATGCCGATGGCCGGGACGTGACGGGTGATACGGGAGCAACCGTCCGCGCTGTCGGAGGCGCCCGATACGCTGCCGGGACCATGAGATTCCTGCACACCTCCGACTGGCACCTCGGCCGGTCCTTCCACCGGGTCGGCATGCTCGGCGCCCAGGCCGAGTTCATCGGTCACCTCGTCACCACCGTGCGCGAGCGCGAGGTGGACGCGGTGGTGGTGTCGGGGGACGTGTACGACCGGGCGGTGCCGCCGCTGTCCGCCGTCGAGCTGTTCGACGACGCGCTGCACCGGCTCGCCGACCTCGGCGTGCCCACGGTGATGATCTCCGGGAACCACGATTCGGCCCGCCGCCTCGGCGTCGGCGCGGGGCTCATGGGCCGCGCCGGCATCCACCTGCGGACCGAGCCCTCCGCGTGCGGCACCCCTGTCCTGCTGCCCGACGCGCACGGGGACGTCGCCTTCTACGGCCTGCCCTACCTGGAGCCCGCCCTGGTGCGGGACGAGTTCGGCGTGGAGCGCGCCGGGCACGAGACGGTGCTCGCCGCCGCCATGGACCGGGTGCGCGCCGACCTCGCCGCCCGCCCGCCCGGCACCCGCTCCGTCGTCCTCGCCCACGCCTTCGTCACCGGCGGCCGACCCAGCGACAGCGAACGGGACATCGCGGTCGGCGGTGTCGCGTCCGTGCCCGCCGCCGTGTTCGACGGCGTCGACTACGTGGCGCTCGGCCATCTGCACGGCTGCCAGACCCTCACCGACCGCGTCCGCTACTCCGGCTCCCCCCTGCCGTACTCCTTCTCCGAGGCCGGGCACCGCAAGTCCATGTGGCTGGTCGACCTGGACGCCGACGGGAGCGTCACCGCCGAGCGCGTCGACTGCCCCGTGCCGCGCCCCCTCGCGCGCATCCGCGGCACCCTCGAGGAACTGCTCGCCGACCCCGCGCTCGCCCCGCACGAGGAGGCGTGGGTCGAGGCGACCCTCACCGACCCGGTCCGCCCCGCCGACCCCATGGCCCGGCTCGCCGAGCGCTTCCCGCACACCCTCGCCCTCGTCTTCGACCCGGACCGGCCGCCGGACGACCCCGACGTGTCCTACGCCCGCCGCCTCGCCGGCCGTGACGACCAGCAGATCGCCGAGGACTTCGTCGCCCATGTGCGCGGCGCCGGTCCCGACGCGCACGAGCGCACCGTGCTGCGGGACGCCTTCGACGCCGTCCGCGCCGACGAGGCCGCCCGGGAGGTGGCCCGGTGAGGCTGCACCGTCTGGACATCACCGCCTTCGGCCCGTTCGGCACCACCCAGAGCGTCGACTTCGACGCCCTGTCCGCCGCCGGCCTCTTCCTGCTGCACGGCCCCACCGGCGCAGGCAAGACCTCCGTCCTGGACGCCGTCTGCTACGCCCTCTACGGCTCCGTCCCCGGCGCCCGCCAGGGCGGCCAGGGCACCACCCTGCGCAGCGACCACGCCGCGCCCGCCACCCGCACCTCCGTCACCCTCGAACTCACCGTCGCCGGACGCCGCCTGGAGATCACCCGGCAGCCCCCGTGGGAGCGCCCCAAGAAGCGCGGCAGCGGCACCACCACCGACAAGGCGCAGACCTGGCTGCGGGAGCGCGACGCCGCCACCGGCGCGTGGAAGGACCTCAGCCGCTCGCACCAGGAGATCGGCGAGGAGATCACCCAGCTGCTCGGTATGAGCCGCGAGCAGTTCTGCCAGGTCGTGCTGCTTCCGCAGGGCGACTTCGCGCGCTTCCTGCGCGCCGACGCAGAGGCCCGCGGCAAGCTGCTGGGCCGCCTCTTCGACACCCACCGTTTCGCCGAGGTGGAGAAGCGCCTCGCCGACCGCCGCCGCGCCGCCGAGGCCCGTGTGCGCGACGGCGACGCCGAGCTGCTCGCCGACGCGCACCGCATGCAGCAGGCCGCGGGCGGCGCCATGGAGCTGCCCGAGCTGTCGCCAGGGGAGCCCGGCCTCGCCGACGCCGTGCTCACCGCGGCCGCCGTCGCCCGCAGCACCGCCCGCGAACAGCTCACCGCCGCCCACTGCCGCCTCGCCACCGCCGAGTCCGTCCGCGCCGAGGCGGGCCGCGCCCTCGACGAGGCCCGTGAACGGCACCGGCTGCAGCGGCGGTTCGCCGAGGCCAGGGAGCGGGCCGAGCGGCTGCGGGAGCGGTCCGGCGCCCACGACGAGGACCAGGCCCGCATGGACCGGGCCCGCAAGGCCGAGACCGTCGCCCCGGCCCTGGAACTGCGGGACTCCGCCGACACCGAGCACCGCCGCGCGTCCGCCGCCGAGCAGCGCTCCCGCGCCCTCCTCCCCGTGTCCCTCGCGGACGCCGGACCGGACGGGCTCGCCGCCGCGGCCCGCCGCGCCGCCGAGGAGCTGGGCGGACTGGAGTCGGCCCGCCGCGCGGAGCGCCGCCTCACCGAACTCCTCGACGAGCGCGCCGGCCTGGACCGTCAGGAACGCGCCGACGAGGAGGTCCGCGAGGACGCCGAGGCGTGGCTCGCCGGCTGGGAGGCCACCCGCACCGCCCTCCAGGACCGCATCGCGACCGCCCAGCAGGCCGCGACCCGCGCCGGGGAGCTCGCCGCCCGGCGCGACACCGCCCGCCACCGCCTCGCGGCCGCCCGCACCCGCGACCGGCTCACCCGGGACGCCGAGGCCGCCGCCGAACAGGCCGACGCCGCCCGCGAACAGGCCCTCGCCGCCCGGCAGCACTGGCTCGACCTCAAGGAGCAGCGCCTGGGCGGCATCGCCGCCGAACTCGCCGCGGGCCTCACCGACGGCGCCCCCTGCGCGGTCTGCGGCGCCACCGAACACCCCGCCCCCGCCCGCAGGGTCGCCGGACACGTCGACCGCGAGACCGAGGAACGCGCCCTCACCGCCTACCAGCACGCCGAGGACCGGCGCGCCGAAGCGGACCAGCGGCTCAGCGCCGTACGGGAGGAGCTGGCCGCCGCGGGCGCGGGCGCCGGGGACACCCCGGCCGACCAGCTCGCCCGTGAACTCGACGAGGCGGAGCGGGAGTACGCCCGCGCGCGGGAGGCCGCCTCCACGCTGCACGCCGCCCAGGAGGAGCTGCGCGCCGCCGAACGCGAACACGAACTGCGCACCGCCGCCCAGCGCGACGCGGCCGTCCGCGCCGCCGCCCGCGTCGGTCACCGCGAACGCCTCGACCTCGAACGAGCCTCGCTGGAGCAGGAGTTGGCGCAGGCACGCGGGGACGCCCCCAGCGTCGCCGCGCGCGCCGGTCAGCTCGAACGCGAGGCGGCGCTGCTCACCGAGGCCGCCGACGCCGCCCGCACCGCCGAGGAGGCCGCACGGCGGCTCAAGGACGCCGACGCCCGCCTCGCCGACGCCGCCTTCCGCGCGGGCTTCGACACCCCGAGGGCCGCCGCCGACGCCCTCCTCGACGACGACGCCCACCGGCACCTGCAGCGCCGGCTGGACGCCTGGCACGACGAGGAGGCCGCCGTACGCGCCGTCCTCGCCGAGCCCGAGACGGCGGCCGCCGCCCAGCAGCCCGCCGTCGATCTCGCCGCAGCCCAGCGCGCCGCCGAGGACGCCGACCGCGCCGTCCGCGAGGCCGCCTCCGCGCGGGACGCCGCCGCCCGCCGCTGCGCGGAACTCGACCGGCTCTCCGCCCGCGCCGCCGCCTCCGTGCGCCGCCTCGGACCGCTGCGCGAGGAGTACGACCGCGTGGCCCGCATGGCCGCCCTCACCGCAGGCACCTCGGCGGAGAACGAACGCCGGATGCGCCTCGAGTCGTACGTGCTCGCCGCGCGCCTGGAGCAGGTCGCCGCCGCCGCGACCGTCCGGCTGCGCCGCATGTCGTCCGGCCGCTACACCCTCGTCCACTCCGACGACCGCGCGGGGCGTGGCCGCAGCGGCCTCGGGCTGCACGTGGTGGACGCCTGGACCGGCCGGGAGCGCGACACGGCCACCCTGTCCGGCGGTGAGACGTTCTTCGCGTCCCTCGCCCTCGCGCTGGGCCTCGCCGACGTGGTCACCGACGAGGCGGGCGGGGTGCGGCTGGACACGCTCTTCATCGACGAGGGCTTCGGCAGCCTCGACGACCAGACGCTCGACGAGGTCCTCGACGTCCTCGACTCGCTGCGCGAACGGGACCGCAGCGTCGGCATCGTCAGCCACGTCCCCGACCTGCGCCGCCGCATACACGCCCAGCTGGAGGTCCAGAAGGACCGCACCGGCTCCCGGCTGCGGCAGCGCGGGACCTGACGGGGCGGCCGGGTCACCGCCCCACGGGACGGCGCGGCAGCGGCGAGGAGTACACCACGCTGGTGGTCACCGAGCCGAGCGCGCCGATCCGTCCCGACACCTCCTCCAGGTGCCGCATCGACCGCGCGGCCACCTTCAGGACGAAGCAGTCGTCGCCCGTCACGTGGTGCGCCTCCAGGATCTCCGGCGTGGCGGCGACCAGGTCGTGGAACGGCTTGTAGTTGCCGGTCGGGTAGCGCAGCCGGACGAACGCCAGGACCGGCAGCCCGATCCGCTCCGGGTCCACCACCGCCGCGTAGCCCTGGATGATCCCGGCCTCCTCCAGCCGCCGCACCCGCTCGGTGACCGCGCTCGCGGACATCGACACGGCACGGGCGAGCTCGGCGTAACTGGCGCGTCCGTCCCGCTGGAGGACGTCGAGGATGCGCCAGTCGGTGGCGTCCGGGGAATACTCGGTCATCGCCGAGAAGTAGCAGGGAAATCCCCGGCGGAGCAAGACCCGCACCGGGATTCGCCCCTTCAGGACCGCCGTCGGCGCCCGTAGTTTTCCTGTCATGACGACGACCGCCGTGAACCCCGTCCTGCGGACCGCCCCCGCCTCCCCGGCCGTGGCCGCCGCGCACTTTCGCGCGAGACTCGCCCTGTACACCGACGTCTCCGACGTGGCCGCCGCGCTCGCGTCCGGCGACGGCCCCGGCTTCGTCCTGCTGGACTCACGGTCGGCCGAGGCCTGGGACCAGGGCCATGTGCCCGGCGCCCTGCACCTGCCCACCGCGCGGATCGCGGAGCGGGCCGCTGACCTCCTCGATCCGGCCGTGCCGGTCGTGACGTACTGCTGGGGACCCGGCTGCGACGGGGCCGCCCGCGCCGCGCTCGCCCTCGCCGAACTCGGCCACCCCGTCAAGGAGATGCTCGGCGGCTTCGAGTACTGGGTGCGCGAGGGCTACGCGTACGAGACACCGCGCGGCCTCGAGCGCGGGGCCGGCGACCCGCTGACCACCGTCGTGGACTCCGGCGCGTGCGGATGCTGAACCCGCCCGTCCGGTAAGGGAGTCGAGCCGATAGGTTTCTCCGCCATGGAGCGATACGCGGAGCCGGGGAAGGTCGAGTGGGTGGAGTCGGGCGGCGGGCCGCTCGTCGTGGTGCCGGAGACGGTGCTGCCGTTCTGGACGGGGGCCGACGGCGAGGAGTTCGCCTCGGACTACGACCGGGCCTGTGAGGTCGACGGGCTCGTCGGGCTCCTCCCCGTCGGTGACGCCGCCGCTCTCGTCCTGGGCGACGAACCGGCCGCCACGGCCTACCTCCCCGAGCACTCCCTCCTCGTCCGCTGGGTCGCCGGCAACACGGAGCACGACCTGCTGGCGAGCGTCCCCGCCGCGCTCGCCGTCGCGCAGTGGCAGCAGGAGACACAGTGGAAGGTGCCCGGTCCGGTCGTCCTGTTCGACGCGACGTGGCCCGGCACCCACGCCGCCGGCACCGACCACGCCCGCCTCGCCCTCGGCCCCGGCCGCTACGCCGTGCGCGCCGCCCAGGTCAGCCCCGGGCCGGAGACCTGGCTGGTCCTGGTGCAGCTCCGGCCGCTGCCCTGACCTGGGGGGGGCGGTTATTCGCGTGCCCCCGCGGTCGGCCCGACCCATCATGGGGACCGTGCCGAAGCTTCCCCCGCCCCCGCCCGAGGAACTCCGCCGCGACCCCCTGCCGCTGCGGGGCCGCACCGCCCTCGTGACCGGGGCGAGCCGACGCGGCGGCATCGGTCACGCCGTGGCCCGCAGGCTCGCCGCGTACGGCGCGAGCGTCTGTCTGCACCACCATGTGGAGCACGACGCCGCCATGCCGTGGGGCGCCGACCGGATCGAGGACGTCGTCGCCTCCGTACGCGAGGCGCTCGGCGACCCCGACGCGCGCGTGCTCGCCGGACCGGGCGACCTCAGCGACCCGGCGGAACCGGCCGCCCTGCACGCCCGCGTCGTCGAGGCGCTCGGCGGGCGCCTGGACATCCTCGTCGCCAACCACGCCCTCAGCGGCTCCGACGGCGACCTCGACACCGTCGACGCCGCCATGCTCGACGCGCACTGGGCCGTCGACGCCCGCTCCGTGCTGCTGCTCGTCCAGGCCCACGCCCGGCACCGCGCCGCCCTCCCGCCCGGCACCCCGGGCGGACGCGTGCTGATGATGACCTCCGGGCAGGACATCGCCGGCGGCATGCCCGGAGAGATCGCCTACGCCCTCCAGAAGGGCGCCCTGGCCTCCATCACCCGGTCCCTGGCGACGGCACTGGCCGACCACGCGGTCACGGTGAACACCGTCAACCCCGGCCCCGTCGACACCGACTACCTGACCGGCGAGGTCTACGACGCGATCGCCGCGCGCTTCCCCGCCGGACGCTGGGGCATGCCCGACGACCCGGCCCGCCTCCTCGCGTGGCTGGCCACCGACGAGGCGGGCTGGATCACCGGTCAGGTCATCGATTCCGAGGGCGGATTCCGGCGCTGAACCGGCTGGACTCGTGCTAGAGAGCCGCGAGTTCGTCCACCAGGTCGTCCAGACCCAGCGACCCCTGGGACAGCGCGGCCATGTGCCAGGCCTTCAGGTCGAAGGCGTCGCCGTGCCGCTCGCGGGCCTTCTCCCGGCCCAGCAGCCAGGCCCGCTCGCCCAGCTTGTAGCCGATGGCCTGGCCCGGGATCGTCAGATAGCGGGTCAGCTCGCTCTCCACGAAGTCGGCCGGGCGGCTGCTGTGCGCGCCGAAGAACTCCTGCGCCAGCTCCGGCGTCCACCGCTCACCCGGGTGGAACGGCGAGTCCGCGGGGATCTCCAGCTCCAGGTGCATGCCGATGTCGACGATCACCCGGGTCGCCCGCATCATCTGCGCGTCCAGGTACCCGAGCCGCTGCTCCGCGTCCGTCAGGAAGCCCAGCTCGTCCATCAGCCGCTCCGCGTACAGCGCCCAGCCCTCGCAGTTGGCGCTGACCATGCCGACGCTCGCCTGGTAGCGGGAGAGGTTCTCCGCCACGTGCACCCACTGCGCCAGCTGGAGATGGTGGCCGGGGACGCCCTCGTGGTACCAGGTGGACACCAGGTCGTACACCGGGAAGCGGGTCATGCCCATCGTGGGCAGCCACGTGCAGCCCGGCCGGGAGAAGTCCTCCGACGGCGGCGTGTAGTACGGCGCCGCCGCGCTGCCCGGCGGGGCGATCCGCGACTCCACCTTCCGCACCCGCTCGGCCAGGTCGAAGTGCGTGCCGTCCAGGGCGTCGATCGCCTGGTCCATCAGACCCTGCAGCCAGTCGCGGACCTCGTCCACGCCCTCGATGTGCCGGCCGTGCTCGTCGAGATGGGCCAGCGCCACCCACGGGGTCTCGGCGCCCGGCAGGATCTTCTCGGACTCCTTCTTCATCTCGCCCAGCAGCCGGAAGTACTCGGACCAGCCGTACGCGTACGCCTCGTCCAGGTCCAGGTCGGTGCCGTTGTAGTAGCGCGACCAGCGGGCGTAGCGCTCCCGGCCCACCGTGTTCGGGGCACCCTCGACCGCGGGCGCGTACACGTCCCGCAGCCAGTCCCGCAGCTCCGCCACGGCCGCGGTCGCCGCGCGGGCGGCCTCGTCCAGCTCCGCGCGCAGCGCGTCCGGGCCCGCCGCGGCGAAATCCTCGAACCAGCCCCGGCCCTCGCCGGTGTCCGCCCACTCGCCGAGCTGCCCGACGAACGTCGCCGTGGGACGCGGCCCGGCGTACAGCGTGCGCTCCAGGCCCAGCGCCAGCGACTCCCGGTACCCGGCGAGCGCGGCCGGGACCGCGCGCAGCCGCTCCGCGATCGCCCGCCAGTCCTCCTCCGTCTCCGCCGGTGTCACCGTGAACACCTCGCGCACCGCGTGCGCGACCGTGCCCAGGTTGCCGACCGCGCGCAGGTGCTCGTCGGCCTCGTGCACGGCGAGTTCGGCGGTCAGCCGCTCCCGCAGCAGCCGTGCGCAGCGCCGCTCTGCGTCGCTGTCGGCACCGGGCCGGCGCTCGGCCTCGTCGAGCCGCGCCAGGGTCGCCCGGAGCAGATCGGCGACCGCCTCCTGACCGGCGGGCGAGAGATCGGGCAGCCGGGAGGAACTCTCCTTGACGCCGAGGTACGTCCCGGTGATCGGATCGAGGGCGATGAGCTCGTCGACGTAGGCGTCGGCGACCTGACGGGGAAGCGCGCTGTTGGTTGGTGACATGCGGACCATCCTGGTACGACGTCCGCCGCACGTCACGCGGATTGAGCCGAGGGCGAAGGCGGCATGACCGGACCGCAGTCCCACTGCTGGAAGATCAGCCGCGTCTCCACCCGCGCCACCTCACGGCGCGCGGTGAACTCGTCCAGCACCAGCCGCTGCAGATCCGCCATGTCCGCGACCGCGACATGCACCAGATAGTCGTCCGGGCCGGTCAGGTGGAACACGGTGAGCGACTCCGGCAGCGCCCTGATCCGCTCCACGAACGGTCCCACCAGCTCCCGCCGGTGCGGTCTCACCTGCACCGACAGCAACGCCTGCAGGCCCCGGCCGAGCTTGGCCGGGTCCAGTTGGAGGCGGTGCCCGAGGATCACGCCGCAGCGGCGCAGCCGGGTCACCCGGTCCAGGCAGGTGGACGGCGCGACCCCGACCTGTGCGGCGAGGTCCCGGTAGGTGGTCCGGGCGTCGTTCTGCAGCAGCCGCAGCAGATGGAGGTCCACCGGATCCAGTACGACAGATTCGGCCATCGGCCGAACGTAGCACGGGGTCCGGCCGCACAGAACCGGCCGGTGTTCACCCTGAGCGCCATGGACCACGGCATGGACACGCGACGCACCACCAGAGCACTCGCCACCGAGGCCGTGCACGCCGGCCGCGACGATCTCGCCGGACTCGGACTGCACGCCCCGCCGATCGACCTGTCCACCACCTACCCCTCCTACGACAGCCGGGCCGAGGCCGCCCGTATCGACGCCTTCGCCACCACCGGCGCCGAGCCCGACGGCCCGCCGGTCTACGGACGGCTCGGCAACCCCACCGTCGCCCGTTTCGAGACCGCCCTCGCCCGCCTGGAGGGCACCGAGTCCGCGGTCGCCTTCGCCAGCGGCATGGCCGCGCTCAGCGCCGTCCTGCTGGTGCGCGGCTCCATGGGGCTACGGCACGTCGTGGCCGTGCGCCCGCTGTACGGGTGCAGCGACCATCTCTTGACCGCCGGGCTGCTCGGCTCCGAGGTCACCTGGACCGACCCGGCCGGGGTCGCGGACGCGCTGCGCCCCGACACCGGCCTGGTGCTGGTCGAGTCGCCCGCCAACCCGACGCTCGCCGAGATCGACCTGCGGGCCGTCGCCCACGCCTGCGGCTCCGTGCCGCTGCTCGTCGACAACACCTTCGCCACGCCGGTGCTCCAGCGTCCCGTCGAGCAGGGGGCGCGGCTGGTGCTGCACAGCGCCACCAAGTATCTGGGCGGGCACGGCGACGTGCTGGCCGGTGTGGTCGCCTGCGACGAGGAGTTCGCCGGGCGGCTGCGGCAGGTGCGGTTCGCCACCGGCGGGGTGCTGCACCCACTGGCCGGTTATCTGCTGCTGCGCGGCCTGTCGACGCTGCCGGTCCGGGTACGGGCCGCGTCCGCGAACGCCGCCGAGCTCGCGGCCCGCCTAGCCGCGGACCCGCGCGTGGCCAAGGTGCACTACCCGCGCATCGGGGGCGCGATGGTCGCCTTCGAGGTCCACGGCGACCCGCACGCGGTGATCGCCGGCGTCCGCCTGATCACCCCGGCGGTGAGCCTCGGCAGCGTGGACTCCCTCATCCAGCACCCGGCGTCCATCAGCCACCGCATCGTCGACGCCGACGACCGCAGGGGTGCGGGCGTCTCCGACCGGCTGCTGCGGCTCTCGGTCGGCCTGGAGGACGTCGAGGACCTGTGGTCCGACCTGGACCAGGCCCTGGGCGCGCGGTCCGCGCGCCCGGCCCGGCCGGAGGCGATGGCCCAGGGCTGACGGACACCGCCCATGAACGGAGGGGACGGCCCGGCACACCTCGGTGTGCCGGGCCGTTTTCCGTCGTCGGGTCAGTACCGGGCCGCCCTCTCGCCGGCCTCCGTCGGGCGGGCGGCCGGGGCGGGGGTCAGACGGGCGGTGATGACGAGGGTGCCCTCCTCGATCTGGTAGTCGAGGGGGAGGCCCAGGCCGCGCATCGCGGCGACCATGCCCGTGTTGGACGCCTGCGTCACCGCGTACACATGGGCGCAGCCCGCCTCGACCGCCATGCCCACGAGACGCGACAGCAGTTCCGCGCCGATGCCCCGCCGCTGCCAGGCGTCCTCGACGATCAGCGCCACCTCGGTCTCGTCGCCGTCCCACAGCAGATGGCCGAGGGCGACGATGTCGCCGGACGCGGTCTGCGCGGCGAGCGTGCGGCCGAAGCGCGGGCTGAGCAGGTGGTCCAGGTAGCGGCTCGCGTCGCCGACCGGGCCGTGGTACCGGCGCCGCAGCGTCTCGGCGGAGCACCGCTCGTGCATCGCCCGCGCCGCGTCCAGGTCGGCGGTGTCCGCGCGGCGCACGGAGACATGACCGCCCTCGGACAGCGCCAGCACGTCACGGCCGTCCGGCAGCCGCCGGCCGAGCCGGGCGTCCAGCTCCACCAGCGCCCGGGCACGGGCGAACTCCGTGGGCGTGAACGGCAGATACGGCCGCTCGACCGTCAGCACACCGCCCTCAGGGTCGCGCAGCCGGATCACGGTGTCCTCCAGGACGCCCTCCGGCGGCACGGCCCCCGGCCCGGCGCCGAACGCCGTCGCGGGCTGGGAGCGGATCGTGCAGCGTCCCAGCAACTGGCGGAGCACCAGCGGCAGTTCCGCCGCGTCCGTCGCGGTGCGGGCGGCCAGCCCCAGCATCCGGGTCGGGCCGTCCACCAGGTCGTGGGCGTCGGCCCGCTCGGCCCAGGTGTCCGTGCCGCCGCCGGCCTCGACCGCCGCGGTGAGGTCGGCGCCGGCCGGCACGCGCAGCAGGAACTCGTCGACGGTGTGCGCGCCCAGCGGGTGCGTCTGCAGGCTCAGGATGTCGACCCGCCGTTCGGCCAGCGCGGTGCACAGGGCGGCCAGCGCGCCCGGCTCGTCCCGCACCGTCGTCCGCATCCGCCACAGCACGCTCTCGACCGCCGCCGGCTCGGGCGACGGCGGAGCGCCGCCGGTATCGTGCGCCGGCGGCGCGTGGCCGTGGCGGCGTGTGCGCCATGCGTGCAGCGCCTCCCCGCAGCGCGCGGCGCGGGCGAGCGGGTTCCAGCGGCGGGGCGTGCGCCCTCCGTCACGGTCGTTCGTCACGTCAAACATGTCTCGACTCATACAGTCACTGTGAAGGAATCGTGTTTCGCGATCACGAACGTACTGTGACTGACGAGTAAAGCCCGCTTCTGTCCGAAATGCTGTGTTACTGACCGACGAGGCCCGGCTGCAGCGTCTTCCTGAACAGCACCGTGCCGTCCGTCTCCCGCACCCGCACGGTCAGTTCACCGCTGCCGCCGTCGATGTCCACCTCGCCGAAGAACTGGTACCCACCGGCGGGGGAGACGTTGGCGGTCGAGGGCGCCTTCAGGAACACCCGCTCCGGACCGAATGTCCCGTCCAGCTCCGTGGCCGGGAACGCGCCCGCGTTGAGCGGCCCCGAGACGAACTCCCAGAACGGCTCGAAATCGCCGAACGCGGCCCGCTCGGGCCGGTAGTGCTGCGCCGCGGTGTGGTGCACGTCCGTCGTCAGCCACACCGTCCCGGTGATCCTCCGGTGCTTCACGAACCGCAGCAGCTCCGCGATCTGCAGCTCACGCCCCAGCGGTGCCCCCGGGTCGCCCTGTGCCACCGCCTCGACATGCGGGCGCCCCTCGGTGGTGTCGGGCACGACCAGCCCGACCGGCATGTCGGCGGCGATCACCTTCCACACCGCCCGTGACCGCGCCAGCTCCCGCTTCAGCCAGTCCAGTTGCTCCCTGCCCAGGATGCCCTGCGGGTCGACGGCCTGGTCGCCCGGCGAGTTGGCGTTCCGGTACGTCCGCATGTCCAGCACGAACACGTCGAGCAGCGGCCCCCGCCGCAGCACCCGGTGGACGCGCCCTTCCCGGGCGCCGGGCCGCAGCGTCGACACGGGGTGGTACTCGCCGAACGCCCGCAGGGCGCGGGCCGCCAGCACGTCGACGTCCTTCTCGGTGTACCGGGTGTCGCTGTCCGCGATCCGCTGCCCCGGGTACCAGTTGTTGCGCACCTCGTGGTCGTCCCACTGCACGATGGACGGCACACGGGCGTTGAACCGGCGCAGGTGCTCGTCCAGCAGGTTGTAACGGAAGTTGCCGCGGAACTCCGCGAGGGTCTCCGCGACCTTGGACTTCTCCTCGGTGGTGACGTTCCGCCAGAGGCTGCCGTCCGGCAGCTCGGCGGTCGCCGCGATCGGCCCGTCGGCGTAGATCGTGTCCCCGCTGAACAGGAAGAAATCCGGGTCGAGCCGCTCCATCGCGCCGAAGATGCGGTAGCCGCCGAACGCCGGGTTGATGCCCCAGCCCTGTCCGGCGAGGTCGCCCGACCACACGAACCGCACCCCGTCCCGCCGCCGGTCCGGCACGGTGCGGAAGGTTCCGGCGGCGGGCGCGCTCGTACGGCGTGGGTCGTCGGGGTCGGCGAGCAGCACCCGGTAGTGGACCTGTTCGCCGGACGGCAGCCCGCGCAGCCGGGCCGTGCCGGTGAAGTCGGTGCCGGGACCGATCAACGGCCCGCGCACCTGGCGGACGTTACGGAACGACTCTGTCGCCGAGGTCTCGAGGATCATCCGCGCCGGCCGGTCCGACCGCACCCACACCAGCGCGGAGTCGCGGGTGACGTCCCCGGCCTGGACGCCCCACTCGGCGGAGGGCCGCCCCGACCGGGTGAACGCGGGCAGGGCCAGCCCCGCCGACAGAGCGAGGGACCCCTTCAACAAGGAGCGACGGTGTGCCATGAGTACGCCTCCGAGGGTGCGGTGGGTGGGCACACCCACACCTACGCCCACTCGTCGAACTCCGGATGAACAACACACCCCCAGGGGTGCGGGGACTGCGCGACGAACCCCCACCGGCCCGCGGTGAAAAACCGGCCTAACGACTCCCGTCCAACAACACCCGTGCCACCAGCGCCGGATCGTCGTTCATCGGCACATGCCCACACCCCGGCAGCCGAACCAGCCGCGCCCGCGGAATGATCTGCTTGGCCCGCACCCCCTGCCGGGGAATCAGCAACCGGTCCCGCGCCCCCCACGCCACCGTCACCGGAACCCCCCGTACGTCCTCCGCGAACTGCACGGACCCGCCCGCCCGCAGCGTCCGCGCGAAACCGCTCGCCTCGGCCAGCGCCCGTGTCTCGGCGACCACCGCCTCCGGGGCCCGCCGCCCGGGCCGGGCGTAGATCGTGCTGGTCAGCACACCCCGCCCGACCGCGGACCGGGACAGCGCCTCGACCACCCGCACCGGCATCCGCTCCGCGATGCCCCGCATGGCGGACAGCACGGTGAACGCGTACCGCCGCTCGGCCTGCGTCCAGAACCCGGCGGGGGACAGCGCCGTCACCGAGCGCACCAGCCCGGCCCGCCCCATCTCCAGGGCGAGCAGCCCGCCCAGGGAGTTGCCGGCGACATGCGGCCGGTCCAGCTCCAGCGCCTCGCACAGGCCCGCGAGGGCGGTGGTCACGGTGGGCAGGTCGTGGTCGAGCCCGTCGGGCAGGGCGGGCGAGGCGCCGAAGCCGGGCAGGTCCACGGCGATCACCTCGCGCTCGGTGGCCAGGATGTCCACGACCGGGTCCCAGGCCTGCCGGTGGTGCCCGATGCCGTGCAGCAGAAGCAGCGGCTCCCCGCGTCCTACGCGCGCGTAGGAGAGGGTCACGGACTGCGGGCCTCGCGGAGAGGGGACCTGGTAGGTGACGGTCGCGGACATCGAGTGCTCCTCGTTCGGACGAGCATGGGCGAGCGGAAAGGGGCGTCGCGGCGGACGCCGTAGACAGCTTGTCAGCAATTGCTACCGACGGGTAGCCCGTCGCGCCGGCCGCCTCCCCGCGCCCGGGCGCCGCCTGGACACCTCACCACCGGTCCGCTGGGATGGCCGGGTGACCGCCGACACCGCGACCCCCCTCTTCGAGGAACACCGCCCCGTCCTCATGGGCATCGCCTACCGCATGCTGGGCCGTGCGGCCGATGCCGAGGACGTCGTCCAGGACGCCTGGCTGCGCTGGTCCGCCGCCGACCGGACCGACGTCCGCGAACCACGCGGCTTCCTCGTGCGGATCACCACCCGCCTCGCCCTCGACCGGCTCCGGCGGATCAAGGCGCGCGGCGAGACCTACGTCGGCCCCTGGCTCCCCGAGCCGTACGTCACCGACTTCGGCGACACCGTGCCGGACACCGCGGAGCGCGCCGTGCTCGCCGACTCGGTGTCCCTCGCGGTGCTCGTCGTCATGGAGACGCTCTCCCCGCTGGAGCGCGCGGTGTTCGTGCTGCGGGAGGCGTTCGGCTACCCGTACGCCGACATCGCCGCCATGCTCGACCGCGGCGAGGCAGCCGTACGCCGGCTCGCCGCCCGCGCCCGCCGCCATGTCGACGAGCGGCGCCCCCGTTACGACGTCGACCCCGCCCGCCGACGCGACCTCACCGAGCGCTTCCTGGACGCGGCCGCCGGGGGAGACCTGGCGGGCCTGATGGAGCTGCTCGCCCCGGACGTCCGCCTCGTCGGCGACAGCGGCGGCAAGGCGCGCGCCCCGCTGCGGGTGCTCGACGGCGCCGACCATGTGGGCCGCTTCTTCGTCGGGGTGGCCGGCAAGGGGCTGCCGGACGTGTCCGTCCGCACGGTCGAGCTCAACGGCGGTCCCGCCGTGCTCGTGCTGTCCGGCGGGAAGCCCGACACGGTGGTGCAGATCGACGCCGACGGCGACCGGATCCGCACGGTCTACGTGGTCCGCAACCCCGACAAGCTCGCCGCCCTCACCGCGCTCCCGTAGGCGTCTCGCACCCCTCCCGCAGAAGCCCCCGCCGCACCGTGCGCCGGAGGCCTCCGGCGCGCCGCCGATTGGTATTGACCAAGTCCGGTGGCCGCCCTATGGTCGCAGAGAAGTGAAACAACCTTTAATAAACAAGGGCGCTAAAACGCCGCCGGACACGGCGATCGTGGAGGACAGGGTGGGGACCACGCAGCTGGAAACGGTGCCGGAGCCGAAGTACTGGCATCTGAAGACCGTGCTCACCGAAGCGCTGGACTCGGAGTTCTCCGTGGGGGAGATCCTGCCCAACGAGCGCGATCTGGCCGCCCGCTTCGGCGTCGCGCGCGCCACGCTCCGGCAGGCCCTGGAACAGCTCGAGCTGGAGGGCCGGCTGCAGCGCCGCCGTGGCGTGGGCACCACCGTCGCCCCGCCCCGCATGGGTGTCTCCGTCGGCAGCGAGCAGCACGCCTGGCCCGGCGGCCCGCACGACGCGTGGCACGCCGTGGACTGCCGGCTCGAGGTGCCGCCCGCCGCGCTCGCCGAGCCCCTGGTGATCGCCGCCGACGAGGCCGTGCACGTCGTGCGCCGCTCCCGCGTCTCCCGCGGCCAGCCCGTCGCGTCCGAGCTGCTGTACATTCCGGCCGCCTCGGTGCCCGACCTGTCCGGCATCGACGCCCCGTCCGGCGCGGCGCGCGCCCGCGCGGTGCTGCGCGAACTGCAGCGCATGGAGCTGGAGCGCCAGGAGAACGCGGTGGAGCTCGGCTCGGCCGGCGCGGACGAGGCGAGGGAACTGGACCGCCTGCCCGGCGCCCCCGTCCTCGTCGTCACCACCCGCTACATCGCCCGCGGCCGCACCGCCGCCCTCTCCGTGGCCACCTACCGCGCGGACACCTGCCGTCTGACCTTCGGCGACTCCGGCGGTGTCGAGATACACCACGGCCCCGAGCGCCAGGCGTCCTGACGGCAGAAGCTCCTGACGCACCGTCGACGCGCCGTGGGGTCCCGCCCCACGGCGCGCGCGTACGTCACCGCCGTGCCGTCACCGTGCCCTCCACGGCGAACAGCTGCTCCTCGACATGGTCGAGCGCCAGCCGCACCGCGCCCGTCGCCACCGCCGCCTCGCCCAGCAGGGACAGGGTGACCTCCGGCGGGCGCAGACAGTAGCGGGACAGCTCGCGGCGCAGGGGTTCGAGGACCCCGTCCAGCCCCGCCGCCCAGCCCCCGATCACGACCAGCTCCGGGTCGAGCGCCAGCACCAGCGCCGCCACGTCGTGGACCAGCCGCTGGATGAACCGGTCCATCGCCGCCAGCGCCCGCTGGTCGCCCTGACGCGCCTGCGCGAACACCTGCGCCACCGCCTGCTCGTCCAGCGGATGCAGCGGCTCGTCCGTGGTCGACAGCAGCGTCTCCGGCGTCGCCTCACGCCCCAGCAGATGCAGCGCCCCGATCTCACCGGCCGCGCCGCCGTACCCGCGGTGCAGCCGCCCGCCGATCAGCGAACCGGCCCCCGGGCTCAGCCCCGCCAGCACGAACACCACGTCGTCCCGGCCCTTCGCCGAGCCCTTCCAGTGCTCCGCGACCACCGCCGCGTTGGCGTCGTTCTCCACCAGCACCGGGCACTTGAAGGAACGGCTCAGCCGCTCGCCGAGACCCAGCCCCGTCCAGCCGGGCAGCGCCGTGCCCAGCCGCACCGTGCCGTCCGCGGAGACGATCCCGGGCGTGCCCACGCCGACCGCCCGCAGCGAGCCGCGCGGCACCCCGGCCCGCCGCAGCAGCTCCGCGACGGCCGTCCGCAGCCGGTCCAGACGCTCGTCCGCGTCGACCGTCTCGTCCACGCCCCGCACCTGCGCGCCGATCACCCGGCCGTCCAGGTCGGCCAGCAGCGCCGCCACCCGGTGCACGCCGATCTCCAGGCCCAGCAGATGACCCGCCTCCGCCCGGAAGCGGAACCGCCGCGCCGGGCGGCCCTGACGGCGCGCGGCGCCCTCGTCGGCCGCCGCCTCCACGACCAGACCTGCCTCGATCAGGCCCTCCACGACGCCCTCGACGGTCGGCCTGGACAGCCCCGTCACCCGGGTCACCTCGGTCAGCGTCGCGCAGTCCGTCGCCCGCAACGCGTGCAGCACCACCGCGGAGTTGATCCTCCGCAGCAGCGAGGGATCCCCGCCGGTCAGCCGCCCCACCGTCCGTCCTCCCAGCTCGTGCGCGTGTTGGGCGGATCGTACTCGGCGCGGCGCACCCCGGCGACCACCGGGCGGGCACCCCGGCCGGGCCGCCTTCTCACACCGCCCGCTCAGCCCGGCGCCACGAACCCCGACTCGTACGCCGTGATCACCGCCTGCGTCCGGTCCCGCGCGCCCAGCTTCGCCAGCACGGCGCTCACATGCGACTTCACCGTCTCCGTGCCCACCACGAGGCGCGTGGCGATCTCCGCGTTCGACAGCCCACGCGCCATCAACCGGAGTACCTCGCCCTCCCGTTCCGTCAGCCGGGCGCGCTCCAGCTCGGCGCGGGCCGCGTGGTTCCCGCCCCCCTCGCCGTACTCCGCCGCCAGCTGCCGTACCGAGGCGGGGAACAGCAGCGACTCGCCCTCCGCGATCAGCCGCACCGCGTGCACGATCTCCGCGGGACGGGCCCGCTTCAGCAGGAACCCGTCCGCCCCGGCGCGCAGCGCCTCGTACACGTACTCGTCGTTCTCGAACGTCGTCACCACGAGGATCCTCGGCGGGTCCGCCACCGTCCGCAGCAGCGCGCGCGTGGCCTCGATGCCGTCCAGCAGCGGCATCCGTACGTCCATGGCGACCACGTCAGGACGCAGCTGCCGCACCAGCGGGATCACCGCCGCGCCGTCGGCCGCCTCCCCGGCGACCTCGATGTCCGGCTGCGCCTCCAGGACGGCCCGTAGCCCCGCGCGCACCAGAGGCTCGTCGTCGACGAGGAGCACTCTGACCGGCATCCGCCCAGCGTAGATCAGCCCAGGGGCAGTTCGACCCGCACCTGCCAGTCGCCGTCGCCGTCCGGGCCGGTGTGCGCCCGCCCGCCGAGCAGCGCCGCCCGCTCGCGTATCCCGCGCAGACCGCTGCCACGGCCCGGAGCGGGCCGGTCGTCCGGCAGCCGATTGCGCACGTCGAGGGTGAGCAGACCGTCCGCCGCCGCCACGCGGACCCGGGCGGGCACCGCGCCCGCGTGCCGCAGCACGTTGGTCAGCGCCTCTTGGAGGATGCGGTAGCCCTCGCGGGAGACGGGGCCCGGCAAGGTCTCCACCGGCCCGGTGACCTCGGCGTCGACCTTCGCGCCCGACGCCCGCGCGGACTCCAGCAGCCGGCCGGCGTCGGTGAGCGTGGGCCGGGCG
>Ga0164243_10005873_pt1 | contig 18678 bp, 14 predicted proteins | sample OricompcompostOP_FD_108781 | JGI IMG/M metagenome (GOLD analysis project Ga0164243, IMG submission 108781) | Organic Plus compost microbial communities from Emeryville, California, USA - Original compost - Organic plus compost (OP) | ecosystem: Engineered > Solid waste > Mixed feedstock >... | reverse complement strand
GCGCCACCCATATCGCCTGCTCGCTCCCCTGCAGGCCGTCGCCGATCTGCGCGGAGAGGGTGATCGCATGCGCGTCGATGCGCGGGCGGATGGTGGTGCGCAGGTCCTCGGGCACCTCCGGCTGCAGCACCTCGCGCACGATCGGCGAGAGGTGGAAGCGCAGATCGCCGGTTGGCAGCGTGGTCGTCTGCACCAGATGGTGCTCCACGAGCGTCGTCAGCTGCGTGAAGGCGTCCGCATCCAGCACCGCCTCGATCGCCTCATCCCCGATGTGCTCCTCGAAGAGACTCAGCGCGCGCAGCACGTCATGCGCGTCCGGAGCGAGCAGATCGAGGCTCCAGCGGATGGTCGCCTGCATCGTCTGATGTCGGGCGGGGAGATCCGCGGGCCCGTTCGCGAGGATGGCGAAGCTCTGATCCAGCTTGCGCAGCAGTCGCTCCGGTGGCAGCAGCGCGCTGCGAGCGGCGGCCAGTTCGATCGCGAGCGGCACGCCCTCGACGCGCTGGCAGATCGCGCCGATCGTGGCGAGCTCGCGATCGCTGGGCGTCCAGCCGGGACGCACGCGCCGGGCGCGGTCGATGAAGAGCTGCGCGGCTGGATGCTCGCGGAGCGCCGCGCCCTCCGGCAGCGACGCCGTCCGATCGAGCAGAGTCGTCAGGGGGAAGCGGCGCTCGGCCTGCAGATTCAGCGGCACGCGACTCGTCGCAAGGATCGTGAGTGCGGGGATCTCGCGGAGCAGCGTCGCGACGACCTGCCCCGCATCCGGGATCTGCTCGAGGTTGTCGAGGATCACGAGCGGCGAGCGATCGCGAAGCGCCTGCTGCATCGCCGTGGCACGGGCGACGTCGTCGGCCTCGTCGAGATCGAGCGCGGCGGCGAGGGCATCGAGTAGCGCGATGCCCTCGGTGGCGGACGTCGCGTCCGTCCAGACGACGTCAACGGCATCGTGCGTTGCGAGCGCCTGCGCGAGCTCGTGGACGAGGCGCGTCTTGCCGATCCCGCCCTGACCGAGCACGGTCACGAGCTGCGTCTCGTCGTGGAGGAGCAGATCCCGCAGCGCGGCGCGCTCGGCATCGCGCCCGAAGAAGGCGGTGCGGGAGATTCCGGGCAGGGAGGGAGCGTTCATGCGGGCGATACCTTCGCGCGAGATCTCGTCACGACGATCGGAAACCTGTCGAAATGCTTTACGGAGTATACCGCCTGCCTCGCAAATACTCCGATCGGACGATGTTTCGTCTGCCGCCAGATCGCATCATCAGAACAACGGAAACGCGATGCGAATCACGATTCGAGCGGGAGGAGATCACGATGGCGGGGAAGCAGAAGCGGGTGATTGGCGGGGTGATGATCGGCCTCGCGTTGATGCTGACGGGGCTGACGGACGGCGAGGTGATGGCGGCGTCGACGCCGCAGCTGGAGGCGCGATTCGGGAGCACGGTGCAGGTCGGGGTGCTCACGGAACAGACGGTCGATGTCCGCGGACACCTCGATCTGGTGGTGACGTCGGCGGGACGCAAGTCGCCGTGAGGAGGACAGACATGATCGGGAAGCGGGTGATTGGCGGGGTGATGATCGGTCTCGCGCTGATGGTGGCAGGACTGACGGGCGGCGAGGTCGCCCTGATCGCGAAGAGCATCGCGCACACAGTCTCCGATGACGTCGCGACCGAGCGCGAGGATCACGATCCGGCGGTGATTCACGGGGTTCGCGTGCGCGGGTCCTGAACGGGCAACACGATGACGGACAGAACGGGAGCGAGATCATGACGACGGTGATGCGACGTGTTGGTGGGCTGGTGATGGCGGCGGCCGTGATGATCTCGGGCGCGACCGCTGCCTTCGCGCAGACGTCGGCGGTGCAGCTGACGGCGGATCTGCCGGAGGGCGTGACGTTCGCGGTGATCGCGCAGTCGGATGTGCCGACGGTGCGGCCGGAGGTGCTGCAGATCGAGCGCATCGCGATCGACTGCGGCGAGGCGACCGGGCGACAGTCGGCGAGCGAGCAGCTCGTCTACGTCGAGTGGGGCGAGGTCGCGGTCTACGACTGGGGGACGGGCGAGATCGTCGAGACGCTGACGGCCGGTGAGACGTACGAGACGTCGATCGCCGACACGGACATCTCGCTGCTCGCACTCGCGGGGCACGATGCTCAGGTGATCCGCCTGACGACCGCCGCGGATGAGGGCACGTCCGCCGAACTGCCGGACGTCGCGATCGCGGAGACGGCCTGCACGAATGGGGTCACCGGGGAGCTGCCAGTCGCGCTGGCGGCGACCGATGTGCTGCTCTCGCAGGAGGTCGCAGGCTATCACGATCCGATCAAGGGGCCGGCCCTGCGCTCGTTCTACATCGGCGAGCTGACGGTCGCGCCGGGTGCCGCGCTGGGACGCCCGTACGCGCCGGCGATCTCTGCCGAGGCGTACGTCTCGAATGGCTACGGCGCGATTGTCCCGGTGATCGGCAGCTTCGGTGACGGCTCGACCGGCATGATGGGCATCGTGCAGCCGGAGATCCCGACCGGTCTGCTGCAGCCGTTCGGGCAGGGCGAGACCATCACCTGGGAGAACTTCGGCGAGCAGGAGACTGTCGCGCTGATCTTCGGGGTGGTGCTGCAGGGCACACTGATTCTGAACCCGCGCATCGTCTAGCCGATCGTCGCGTCAAGGGGCATCGCCGTAACTCGGCGATGCCCCCTTCGCGTTCACTCCCAGAAGAGCTCGCCATCCTGTCGATCGGAGACACCCGGCACGTAGGCGCGACAGGCATTGCCGTTGTACGGGCAGTAGCCGCACAGATGCGACGGCTTCGGTGTCCAGCGCGTCTCCGAGAGCAATGCGCCAACCTTGCGGCGGATCGTCTCCCAGTGCGGCTCGCAGAACTCGACGGTCAGATCGTAGGAGTCGCGCTGCCCGTGCTCCAGCCACAGGAACGTGAAGCGCACGCGCACGGTCGAGGGATTCGCGTACCACTGTTGAAGGAACGGCCGGATCACGTACCGCGCGATCACCCCGACCTCCGGATCCGGTCGCTGACTCCCCGTCTTGTAATCGATGATCTCGATGAACTCGCCGTCCGCATCGCCACGCCGCAGGATCACGTCCGGGCGGAACATCAGTGTCAGTGCGGAGAGGCCATCCGGTGCGGCGAGCGGTCGATTGCGCGGACGTTCGATCAGCAGGAACTCCGCCTCCGGATCGAGGTAGCGATAGCCCGTCATCACCCAGCGCACGATCTGCTGGGCGTGCGTCTCGCGCGCCTCCGCCGAGGGGAACTGGCGCGGATCGAGGCGACGCAGCGTCATTGCGTGGAGCGTGTCGGCATCCGGCAGCGGATGTCGCTTCTGCAGCAGATCGGCGCCGTGCTTGAGCAGACTGTGCGCGATCGTCCCCTGCACGAGGAAGACGTTGTAGACGGCGGGTTCGGGGATCTCGTCGATGTAGTGCAGACGCACGCGATGCGGACATCGTGCGTAGGTATTCAGCAGGGTCGGGGAGAGCCAGCGCGTGCGATCGAGTCGCACGGGAGGGGTCGCATCATCGGTGGTGGGCGGAAACGCATCCATCATCGGCGTCATCCTGCAGGCGGGTATCGTGTACCATCTCGAGCATACGCCGATCGTGTCGTTCTGGGAACAGGCGACGTGCCGTGATGATGCGTCGTGCTACAGGATCCACTGCACGAGCACGAGGATCGGCAGCAGCAGGAATCCGCCCACCAGCAGGATGATCGCGAAAGGCGTCAGCAGCGGCTGATCTGCACGCCGCGGCCAGGCGGTGAACGTCACGCCGATCAGTGCCGGTGGCAGTGCGAGCAGCGATCCCTGCGTCATCATCCCGATGAAGAGCGTGCCGAGCGCGATCCCGAGCGCGTGCCAGAGCAGCGCGAGTCCCAGCTCACCCGTCACGCGTGGCATCAGCCCCGCGATCAGCGCGCTGGTGAGCACGACGATCTTCAGCCAGATCGTGTAGGACAGCGACTCTGCCTCCGTCTCGACGCCAACCCGTTGCACCACGAGCAGCGTCGCGATCGCGGCGAGGATCAGGATCGACGCCGTGATCGACGGACGAAGACGGTCGGTGGTGGTGGCATGTGGGGAAGCGGAAACGGTGGCGGACTGATCGGGCACGATGCTGGGATCCTGGACGAGCGAGGATGTGTACGACAACCGTCGCACACGAGGAATGTCCCGTCATTGTCCCGTGTGCGGAAGGTCGCTGCCAACCGACATCGCGCGGTCGTACCCGATCACGAGCGGGGTGTGCGCTCGCGAATCTCGCGGATCGTCTTGCCAACGAGCGGCGAATCATCGCGCAGATCCTTCGCCGCCAGAATGCGCTGGCTGCCGTAGATGCCGCGATGCCCGGAGATCGTGTAGGCGATGAAGATCGCGATCGCGAAGAAGACGAGCCCCTGCGTGCCGAAGAGTTCCCCCGCCAATACCACGCAGGCGATCGGCGTGTTCGCCGCCGCCGCGAACACCGCGACGAACCCGATCGCCGCCAGCAGATCGGTCGGCATGCCAAGCGGATCAGCCAGCGTGACGCCGAGCGTCGCCCCGATCACGAAGAGCGGGGTCACCTCACCGCCCTTGAAGCCGACGCCGAGCGTGATCGCCGTCAGGATCAGCTTGAAGAGAAACGCCCACGTCGGCACCTCCCCGGTGAAGGCCTCGTGCAGCAGCGGCAGACTCAGCCCGTTGTACAGGCGTGTGCCGAGGAGCAGCGTCACGAGGATCACGATGATGCCGCCGAGCGCGATCCGCCCGATCGGGTTCGGCACGAGCCGCTTGCCGACACGCTCGACGAGCGCCGTGCTCTCGCTGAAGGCGAGACTCGCCAGCCCGAACGCGATCCCAGCGAGCGCGATCTGCAACACCGTCTCGACCGAGAGCGACGGGATCGCACTCGTGATCGCGTAGTGGCTGTGCGTGATCGGGAACTGGCGGACGACGAGATCCCCCGCGATGGCCGCGATCAGGCACGGGATGAGCGCCTCGTAGCGCATCCCCCCGATCGCGAGCATCTCCATGCCGAAGATCGTCCCCGCGATCGGCGTCCCGAAGACGCTCGAGAATCCTCCGCTCACGCCGCACATCAGGGCGATGCGCAGCTGTGTCGAGGTGACGTGAAGTCGTCGTCCGATCGCGGCCGAGATCGCGCCGCCCATCTGCACGGCGGCCCCTTCGCGACCGGCCGAGCCGCCGAAGAGGTGCGTCAGCACCGTGCTGACGAGGATCAGGGGCAGCATCCGGAAGGGGATGCGCCCGACCTGCGCGGGATCGTGAATCTGGTCGAGGATGAGATTGTTGCCGCCGGAGGATGTCCCGCCGAAGTCGCGATAGAGCCACGCCATGAAGGCGCCCCCGAGTGGCAGGAGGAAGAGCAGCCACGGATGATCGGCTTGCAGATCGGTGGCGTGTTCGAGTGCGATCAGGAAGAGTGAGCTTGCGAGACCACTCCCGATCCCGATCAGCACGGCCAGCAGCGATCCGACGACAATCCAGCGTTGATGCATGGGACACACGACTCCGTGTCGCCGGAACGGGGATATCCCATCCGGGCGACGATGTCAGGAGTCATCAGCGCGATCCGTGGATCACGCGGTCAACGGCGGAACCCCATCGCCGATGTTCGGTTGAGGCGATCTTACGAAGTCGGGGTGTCGTTGCGCAAGGTCACTCGCGTGATGGGGGCATCCGCCTGCACCACGGCGCGGATCGCCTGCATGAACGTGTTCTCGTCGAGCGATCCGGGGAAGAGCACCGCCTGGAACATCGCGCCGTCGATCACGCTCATCGTCACGTTGGCGAGCGCCTCGGCCGTGATGCCATCGAAGCGCGCCGGGTCGTCCGCGATCAGGTCCTCCGCGATGCGCGTTGCCTCCGTGCGGAACATCGCGAGGCCGAGCTGGAGGCGCTCGCGGATCGCGTTGTCCTGCCGGGCGCGCAGCCAGAAATCGAGCAGCAGCTGGATGTCGCTCGTGCGCGTCGCGATCAGGTGCACCGTATTGCGGACGATCGGCAGCAGGCGCTCCATCGGCGCGGCGGTCGGATCGGGCGTCTCGAAGCCGTAGGTGTAGATGCGCGCGATCACCTCGTCGAGCAGCGCGAGGAGCAGACCGTCCTTCGAGCCGAAGTAGAAGGAGACGAGCCCCATGCTGACCCCCGCCTCGCGCGCGACCGTGCGGATGCTGACGCCCTCGAGGCGATCCCGCAGGGCGATGGTGAGGGTCGTGTCGAGGATCTGACGGCGTCGGGTTTCGGCGTCGAATTTCTCGCCAGGCATGAGGGGCTCCTTCCAGATCAGGGGATGCGCGACGCCATCGTCGGCGAATCCATTCGTGGTGAACAGTATTGCACACTCGTTCAATGAGATGTATGATCGGCTCAATTGAACGGGTGTGCAATGGAGGGCATCCCCCATCGCACCGGGAATGCGTGCGTGGCCAACATTTGCCGGTACACTGATGCTGCACGGCAACGACGAGCGGAACAGGCGACAGGAACGAGGGATTTCCATGACATTGGGACGGGTTTTTCGACACCCCATGATCTGGGGCATGCTGGTGGTCACAGTCATCATGGGAATGCTGATGACCCTGGGGTATCTCGGGGCATTTCTCAGCCCGGAGGACCATACGCACGATGCTCCCTTCGTCCTCGTGAACGAGGATCAGGGGGTGGAGATCAGCGGGCAAACCACGAACTTCGGCGAGCAGGTCGTCGCCGCGATCACGAGCAGCGATGCCTTCGGCGACAAGGTCGAGTGGCACGTGCTCGACTCGCGTGATGCCGCACTGGAGACGCTTGGCGACAACGAGGCCTACGCGGCGATCGTGATCCCGGCGCTCTACTCGCAGCAGATCGCGGCGATCTCGCAGGCGGCCACCACCGGCACCGCGACACCGGCGACGATCGACGTGATCATGAACTCCGGCGCGGGTGCCTACACGCGCAACCTCGCGACGACGGTGACGACCGGCACGATCGCGACGATCTCGGATTCGGTCGAGACGCAACTGGTAACGGCGCTCGGCGGCGACACGGCGCAGGTGCCGGTCGCGCTGGCGGATATCCTCACCGATCCGGTCGTGGCGAACACGAGCGATGTCGCACCGACGGGCGGGCACACGGCGGGTGGCAATGCGGCGTTCTACTACGCGCTGCTCCTGATGCTCGGCGGCTTCGTCGGGATGGACGTGATCTTCCTCGGCCTCGAGATGTTCATGGGGCGCTCGGTCGCGACGCGGATCGTGGCGCGCGTGCGGGGCGAGGCGGTGCCGCTGACCTCCTTCCAGTCGTGGGCGACGCGTGTCGGCGTGAGTGCGCTGCTCGCGATCGTCGGGGGTGCGGCGCAGGCATGGGTCGCGATCGGCTGGCTGAACATGGCGGTCGACGAGACATGGCCGCTGGTGTTCTTCGGGATGCTCGCGATCTTCACCTCGGCGATGTTCACGCTGCTCTTCCTGACGCTGCTCGGCACGCCGGGTCTGCTGCTCGCGATCCTGGTGCAGACGTTCCTCGGGGCACCGTCGGCGCGGGGCATCTTCCCGAAGGAGATGCTGCCGACCTTCTACCAGTGGATGGGCGACATCCTGCCGCTGCGCTACATCACGGATGGCGTGCGCGCGATCATGTTCTACGGCGCGGATGCGGACGCGGGGGTGACGCGCGGGATCGTCGGGCTGGCGATCATCGCGGCGGTGAGCTTCGTGGTGAGCGGTCTCTACGCGTGGGTAACGAGCCGCCGCGAGGGTGTCGCAACGCCGGAAGTCGTGCTCGCCTGATCGTCCGTCGTTTCAATCGTCTGTCGAAGGCCGGTTCCGCATCATGCGGAGCCGGCCTTCGCGCGTCTCCCGTGACGACGAATCGTTTCCGTTCATGGGTGCGTGCGCGTGACGTGCCTTGTCCGGAAGATGGTTCCCCGTAGCGGCACCCTTCATGGGTGCCCGGGGACGATCCTCCGCGAGAGACGCTCGCCGCATCGGGAAGATCGCGCCCGGGAAACGAAGGCAGCCATGAAGGTCGCCGCTACAGGTCCGGATGATGCGTGAGGCCATGCATGGAGCACGGGCACGCGTGCAACTGACGCCCTGTCAGAAATCGATGACACCATCCTGACGGCGTGCTATCGTCATACCTGATCATTATGATCGGCATTATCGCCCGCCCAAGGAGCATCTCCATGTCGTCGCCACGCACCACCGTGCGCCGTCCCATCCACATCGGACTCTCGCTCTCGCACACCTGGCTGCGCGGGCATACCTGGCGACGCGCCGACAGTCGCGTCGAGGAGATCTTCACGAGCGACTCGTACGTCGATCTCGCGCAGAAGGCGGAGCGTGCCAGGCTCGACTTCGTCTTCAAGCCGGATGCCGTGACCATCGATCCGCGTGGAGTCGCGACGTGGCCGGGATTCAGCAGTCTCGACCCGATGATCATGATCGCGACGCTCGCGCGGGAGACGTCGCGGATCGGGCTGATCCCGACGATCTCGACGACGTTCACCCCGCCGTTCACCATCGCGCGGCAGCTGATGTCGCTCGATCAGATCAGTCACGGGCGCGCCGGCTGGAATGCCGTGATGTCGCTCGGTGGGCACGAACAGTACGGACTTGTGGAGATGCCGAGCTCGGAGGATCGCTACGCGATGTCCTACGAGTATCTCGATGTGTTGCAGCAGCTCTGGGCAAGCTACCCGGCCGATGCCCTGATCGTCGATCGCGAGGGTGGGCGCTACGCCGATCCCGCGAAGATCCACCCGATCGATCACGTCGGGCAGCACTATCGCGTCGCCGGGCCGAACACGCTGCCGGCCTATCAGCCGGGACGCCTGCCGATGTTGCAGGCCGGTGCCTCCCCCGCGGGACGCGAGTTCGCGGCGCGGACGGCGGATGCCGTCTTCGCCGCCTCGCCGACGATCGAGGCGGGCATCGAGCTGCGCGATGATCTCCGCCGGCGTGCCGTCGCGAACGGACGTCGAGCCGACGACATCCGCGTCCTGCCGGGGATCAGCTTCTTCCTGGCAGCGTCTCACGACGAGGCGCAGCGGCAATATCGCGAATCGCTCGGCGACTGGGACGAGGCGCGCGTTCGCGCGACGATTACGCGTCTCTACGGCGTCGACACGGCGGAGCTGCCGCTCGATCAGCCGATCCCGGCGGTGTTGCTGCCGGAGACCCTGCCCGCGCCGATGGGGCCATCGCACGCCGCGATCCTCCGCCGCCTCGTCACCGAGGAGCGCCTGACGATCGCCGAGCTCGGCACGCGGCCGGAGGTCACGAGCCCCGGGCACTGGACGGTCATCGGCACCGTGAGCGATGCCGTCGCGGAGATCTCCGAGCGCATTGATGCGGGATCGGCGGACGGGCTGATCCTGTTGCCGGGCGGCTCGTGGGGATCGCTCGACCTGTTCCTCGATGAGGTCATCCCGGCGCTCGTCGACGCGGGGATGTTCCGCGCCGACTACACCGGCACCACGCTACGCGATCACCTCGGGATGGATGCCGATTCCTGATCGCACCCACGAAGGGACCACACATGGCGACGCCAGCGCGTCGGTGTGGATGTCGATCATCCTCGTCTTTTCGTGGTGGGATTCGAGCGTCTGACGTTGACGGCCGTCGCGGACGAGTGGGGGTCGGGCATGTGGCGCTCTCCCACCACATCGCGAGCCGCGACGAGCTGGTGCGGGATGCTCCCGATGAGACAGATGTCTCCTGGAGAGCGTTCTCTCGCGCGGCTACGGGGCGGGACGCATCCATGTGCGCATCGCGAGGACGAGCGCGATGCAGATGCTCCCCGAGACGATCATCATCCACGGCGTCCCGAATGCGCTCGCGAGCGACCCCGCGATGAATGCGCCCAACGGCACCGCCCCATTGCTGCACAGGAAGTAGAGCGCCATCACCCGGCCGCGGATCTCGCCCGGCGCCGCGAGCTGGATGCTTGACGTCGCCAGCGAGGCGTTGAACGTCAGCACGAAGCCGAACATCCCGATCAGCAGCAGCGCCAGCCACGATGACAGGGGCGCGACACTCACCGCCCCGATCGTCACGAGAGTCCCGCCCAGCACCGCGACCTGGAAGGGCACCCATCCGCCCGGCGGACGGCGATCGCTCAGGACTGCCAGCACCAGCGCGCCGATCACCGCCCCGACCCCGAGTGACGACATGAACCAGCCGAAGCCGTTCGCGCCGGTCGCGTAGACCTGCTTCGCGAGGAGCGGCACCCACACCGCGAAGTTCGAGCCGAAGACGGTCGCGATCAGGATCGAGAGCAGGCACGTCGCGATCAGCTGATGACGCGCCGCGTAGCGGAACCCATCGTGCAGGGTGCCGCGCACCTCCTTCACCTTCCCCTGCAGGAACTCCGCAGGGTTCATCTTCAGCAGGGTGAGCACGACCACCATGAAGCTCAGCCCGTTCAGCGCGAAGCACCAGCCCGCCCCGATCGTCGCGAGCACTGCCCCGGCGAGCGCGGGCCCGACGATGCGCCCGACATTCGTCGCGGCGGCATTGAGCGAGACCGCCTGCGTGGTGTGCTGCTCCCCGACAAGCTCGCTCACGAACGACTGGCGCGCGGGCGCGTCGATCGCGTTCGCGGTACCGAGCAGGAAGGCGAACAGGTAGATGTGCCAGATCGCGATCTCGTCGGTGAGCACCATGATCGCGAGGATGAACGAGAGGATCGCGGAGACGCTCTGCGTGACGAGCATCAGCTGGCGTTTCGGGAAGCGATCGGCGAGCAGCCCGCCGCTCAGCGTGAAGATGATCGTCGGCAGGAACTGCGCGATCGGCACGAGACCGAGCGAGAAGGCCGACGAGGTGAGCGTCAGCACGAGCCACGATTGTGCGAGGCGTTCCATCCACGTGCCGGTGATCGAGATGAGCTGCCCCGCGAAGAACCAGCGGAAGTTGTGGTGCTGGAAGACGGGGAGCGTGCGTTGCCACCACGAGGCGGTGGGAATGGCGGATGACTGACTCACGACGGCTGAGCTCGCTTTCGACACGATCGGGATCGGGCGTGGCGCTCCGATGATCTCTCAGTGTCCCGCGCGTGGGGAGGTCGCGACAAGGCAACGCGGGCAGGGAATCACTGGGGGAAGATTCCCTGTCCGCGTCTGCGGTTATGTCATCTTGGTGAAGAGCTCGTCGTAGAGGCGGATCACTTCCTTCGCCGTGTAGATCGAGCCGTAGTTCGTGTTGCCGGTGGTCGCGACCACGGCACCCGCCTGCACCGCGGGAAGTGTCTGCCAGAGCGGATCCTCCGAGAGGTGCGTGAAGGCGGTGCTGCCGTCCTCCGTGCCGTAATCCTGCACGAGGAAGCCGTCGACTTCGGCGAGATCGATCAGACGCTCGGTGCTGAGCGCACTCTCCTCGACCGACTTCTTCCCGTTGAAGAGCGTCACGCCGAGATCCTCGGCGACCTGCCACTGGATGAACGCATCGACGTTGTAGTTGATGACCCCGGTGGCCGGATCGAACTGGATGTAGGCGATCTGCCGCTCGGCGAGCGCGTCGGCATGGCGCGCCTGGAAGTCCGCGACGATCGGATCGTAGTCGGCGAGGACATCCGTCAGCGCATCGCTGCGATCGAGCCACGTCGCGATCTGCTCGAGGTTCGTGCGCCAGTGCGCCATGAACTCCGTGGTCAGCACCGGGGCGATGTTGTTCAGCGTCGGGGCCGGCCACCACTCGCTGTCGAGATTGACGCAGATGATCAGGTCCGGCTCCAGCGCCGCGACTGCCTCGATGTCGACCGGTGGCGCGAGCAGCGTGAGATCGGCCGGTGCGGGAACCCACGCCTCCGGAGCGTTGTAGCTCGTGGCGATGAGCGAGAGGTCGAGTGCGACCGCCGGTTCGAGGTCGAGGCGGCTGTCGATGGTGATCACGCGCTGCGGATTGCGCGGAATGTCGTAAGTGCCGAGCGGGGTCGTGATCGTCGTGTCGCCATCGGCCGCGGGGGATGCTGCCGGCGAGGTGGCGGGTGTCTGCGCGCCCGCGTGCGTGAGCAGCGATCCGGCGACCGCCGCGCCCGCAGTGCTTCCGAGGAGCTTGCGGCGTGAGGCCATGTACTGCATGAAGATGGAGGGATTCCGGAGATCGGTGGTCTGAGACATCGGAGTCCTTGCTTTCAGACGCTCGTGCATCGTGATCGGATCGAGCGAGAGGCGGAGGTAACTGCCGGTGGCGCGTGCGAATCGTTGCAGATTGCTGGTCGATGGCATGGATGTGCCGCTCTCGAGTTTCGCGACCACGCTCTGGGTCGTGCCCATCGCGCGGGCGACATCGCTTTGCGTCATGCCGGCGCGCTTGCGGGCGTCGATGACGATCTCGGCGATCTCGCGAGCTTCCCGCTGGTCGAGCGTCTCGACGGGCGGGGTGGTCGATCGGGGGTGTCTGCGATGGTCGCGCGTCATGGGTGTTCCTGCAGTTCCACGGTGGATTCCGGGACGGCCAGTCCCCGGGAGATCCCGGCTGTACAGCGTGCGATCATCAGGATCGCACCGGGATGGTATCGTAAAAATGCGATAACCGACAAGCGGAGTTGGGTATGCATGGACGGATCGGAGACGCCAACGCTCGCCGTCACGTCGTCGTGACGGCGGCCGTTGTCGCATCGGGGGAAGGGATCAGCTCACCTTCGTGGCGGTCTCGAGGGCGGTCTTCACGAGATCGAGCGCGACGGTGACGCCCCGGTAGCTGTAGACGGAATCCTGATCCCAGGCACCGATCTGCCCCGCCTTGATCGCCGGGTGCTGCCCGAAGATCGGATCGCCCTGCAGCTCCTGCACGGAGAAGTTCCCGGCGCGCGTCGAGATGAAGAAGAGATCGGTCGGGTACGCGAGCGCCTGTTCGCGACTCAGCGCTTCCCAGAACGCGCCGTCCTCGGCGTTGGCCTTGACGATGTTCAGCCCGAGGCTGCTGTAGAACGTGAGGTCGGCCCAGTCGGTCCAGTTGGCGACGTGCCACTCGGCATCGTCCTTCACCGTGGCGAACAGGGCGGTGAGCTCCGACTTTTCTGCCGTCAGGGCCTCGATCGCAGCGACGGTCTCGTCGTAGATCTCCCGCGACTCCACGATGTTCGGCGCGGTCGGATCGGCACCGAGCAGCTCGGCCAGCTCCGCGAAGCGTGCGGTGTTCACGTCGATCGAGCCGGTGGTGGAGATCGCGATGATCGGCACGATCTCGCCGATGGTCGCGATGGACTCGGCATCCGGGAAGCCCCAGAGGAAGTCGAGATCATCCGGATTCGAGGTCACGGCGACGTAGAGATCCGGCTGCAGCGCGATCAGCTTCTCCGGATCTGGTAGTCCGGAATCGGAGCCGGCGTTGATCTCCGGGATGCTGCGATCGAGTTCGCCCCAGGCGATATCACTTGCGACAGTCCAGCCGGCGACACCGATCGGCGTGATGCCGAAGTCCCACAACGGAGCGCCCGCCTTGAGGTCGGCGAAGATGCGCGTCGGTGCCTGCGGCAGCGTCACGGTGATGCCGCGGTCGTCGGTGAAGACCCACGAGCCGTCGGGCTGTACGCCGTTCGCCGGGATGTCGGCAACGGGCGAGGCATCCGCCTCGGGGGAGGCCGTCTGTGCAGCGGCGGCGGTGCTGGCGAGCGCCGCGCCACTGGCGAGACCGGCCGTCGCGCCGAGCATCGCGCGGCGTGAGGCGAGCCAGTTCAGGAAGGGGATCGGTTCGCGCGGATCGGGTGACATGAGTGGTACCTCCGGGCGGAGCGCGGGGCGCGCCTCCGCGATGGCCACGGGCAATCGCTCGAAGCTGACACGCAGCCGCGTCCCCGTCGCCCGGGCGACGCGCTGGAGGATCCGCGTCGAGGGCAGGTGACGTCCGCTTTCGAGGCGCGCGATGTTCCCCTGGGTGGTCCCGAGCATCGCGGCGATCTGCTGCTGCGTCAGCTGCGCCTCGGTCCGGGCGATCTGGATCGCGCGGGCGAGGTCGACGATCTCCTCGTCATCCAGCTGATCGGCTGGGGGCGTCGTGTTGGCGGCGGGGGATGGGGTGCGTGTCGATTCGGGATGGCGCATGGCAGTCCATGGTGCGTGCGTCCGTCTGGTACCCGGCGGGCGCGACGATGAAAGGCTGGTCAGGGATGCGTCATGATCGCATCTGACGACACTGTATCTCATATGTGAGATACTGACCACCGGAGTCGGAATAGAATCCGGCGATGCTGCCCGAATGACGGTCGGACAGACGAGAACCCCGGCAGAACGCGTTCTGCCGGGGTTCTCGTCTGGGTGAGTGCGTGTCTGGCTAGACGATCTTCCCGTAGAGATCGTCGTACAGATGCGCGAGCTCGGTCGCGGTGTAGATCGAGCCGTAGTTGGTGTTGCCGCGGGTCACGGTGACGGCGCCGGCCTTCACCGCCGGGAGGGTCTGCCAGAGCACGTCCTCTTCGAGATACTCGTAGAGGCTGTCGCCGAAGTTCTGGACGAGGAAACCGTCGGCGTCTGCCAGCTCGACCAGTCGTTCCGTGCTGATGACGGCGGACTCGAGATCCTGGAAGCCGCTCAGCGGGGTCCCACCGATATCCTGCAGGACGAATGCCTGGAGGAACTGTCCGATGTTGTACCGAACCACCCCATCCTCCGGGAAGAACTGCAGGTAGACGATCTGCTTCTCGGCGATCTTCTCGGCGTGGCGCGTCTGGATGTCCGCGATCAGCGCGTCGTACTCGGCGAGGGCTTCCTCAAGACGCTCTGTCGTGCCAAGCCACTGCGAGAGGTTGGTCAGATTGTCGCGCCAGTGGATCTCGAACTCGGTGGTCACAACCGGCGCGATCTGATTGAGCGTCGGGGCTGGCCACCACTCGTTGTCGAGATTGACGCAGATGATCAGGTCCGGCTCCAGCGCCGCGACCTGCTCCACATCGACGATTCCCGGGAAGGCGAGCAGGTCGGGTGAAGTCGGGACCCACGCAGTCGGGTTGTCATAGCACGTCGCGATCACCGGGAGATTCAGGGCGATGGCCGGTTCGAGGTCGAGGCGTGAATCGATCGTGACCACGCGCTGCGGATTCGTGGGGATGTCGTAGGTACCGAGCGGCGTGGTGATCGTCGTGTAGCCTTCGGCCGCGGGGGATGCCGCCGGCGAGGCGATCGGCGTCTGGGCGGCGACGGGGTTGGCGGCGCGCGTGAGCGCGGCACCCCCGGCGACGGCGCCCGCGGTGCCGAGCAACGCGCGGCGGGAGGTCAGGTACTTGAGCAGTTCGTACGGATCGCGGAGATCGCGCGACATGGGCAGGCCTTTCGTCGATGGTGTGGTCGATGCGTGATGACCGTGACCGACCGTTCGCGAGACCGAAGGCGCGAAGCTGATGCGGAGTTCGCTGCCGGTTGCCCGGGCGAAGCGCTGCAGCGTGCGGGTCGAGGGTAATCCTCGCCCGCTTTCGAGTCGCGCGATCACGGTCCGCGTCGTCCCCATCGCATCGGCGACCTGCTGCTGCGTCATCTGCGCGGCGGTTCGCGTGCGCACGAGCGCGCGGGCGAGCAAGGCGGCCTCCGATGCGGTAGCGTCGTCCAGCGCATCGTCGTGGCGCGCGGTCGGGGCCTTGGAGAAGTCGGTCACGGGGTCACGTCCTTGATCAGATCAGTCCCGGGAACGCGGATGGGCCTGCCCGCATCCGCCCCGGAGCTCCAGGTGGGAGGGTAGCAGGAGAGGCGCGCATCGCTCCATGGGGCGATGCATCCGAATCCCGACCTGGATTGTAGCAAAAATGCGACATCAATCAAGAGTCAATCACTCGGGATTTGCGATCTCCTGCCCAGCCCTCACATGACGAAGGGGTGGCAGCGATCTGCATCGCTGCCACCCCCCTCGCTGTTTCCCCGGATGCGGGATGCTAGAGAATCCTTGTCGACGCCGCGATTGTCGCGGCAATGCCGTTCAGCGCCTCGGTCAGTCCTTGGTAGCTCATGATGAAGTCCTGATTCCAGCTGCCGATCTGCCCGGCAGCGACGGCCGGATGCTGCTGGAAGGTGGGCGAGGCCGCGAGCTCCTCGAGGGAGAGGGTGCCGGCACGCGCCGAGTTGAAGAAGACATCCGCCGGGTACGTCACGGCCTGTTCGGTGCTGAGCGTCTCCCAGAAGTCGCCCGGCTCCCCGGGGACATCGACGATGTTCAGTCCGAGCCGGGCGAACCAGGCGAGGTCGGCCCAGTCGGCCTGCGTTGCCGCGTACCATTCTGCCCCGTCCATGACGTAGCCGAAGAGCGACGAGACGTCTGCCTTCTCGGTGGCGAGCGCGGAGAAGCTGGCCACCGCCGCCTCGTAGGTCTCGCGCGCCGCCAGGATTTCCGGCGTCTCGAGATCGGCGCCGAGTAACCCGGCGAGCTCGGCGAAGCGGAGCATGTTCTCGTCGGCGAACCCGGTGGCGGCGATGCAGACGATCGGCACGATACCGTTGATCGTCTCGTAGGTCTCGATGTCGGAGAAGCCCCAGACATCGTTCGGATCACCCTTCGACCAGGTGATGTTGACGTAGATGTCCGGCTGCAGTGCGATCAGCTTCTCCGGATCGGGCGAGCCGAGATCCGGCGAAATGGTGATGTCCTCCAGCGAGCGATCCGCGTTCCCCCAGGCGACGTCGGTGGTGGTGGTCCAGCCGGAGACGGCGATCGGGCGGATGCCGAAATCCCAGAGCGGCGCGGCGGCGCTGAGGTCGGCGAAGATGCGCTCCGGCTGCTTCGGCAGGATGACGGTGACACCGCGGTCATCGGTGAAGACCCACGTGCCATCGGGCTGGATGCCGTTGGCGGGGACATCGGCGGCGGGCGAGGCGTTCGGCGTGGCATCTTGCGCGGCGGCGCGGCCGAGCAGGGAGCTGGTGGCGGCAGCGCCGGCAGCGGCCCCGAGGAGGGTGCGGCGCGAGGCGCGCCACGTCGTGAAGGTACGAGGATCGTTCGGCATCGATGGGAAACCTTTCGTCGGCGCAGCGGACTGCGTGGGCTGGGGCACGGGGACATCCTCGAAGCTGACGCGCAGGCGCGTTCCGGTGATCCGGGCGAAGCGCTGCAGACTCCGGATCGACGGCTGATGGGTGCCGCTCTCGAGGCGGGAGATGCTCCGGTAGTTGGTCTCCATCGCATCGGCGACCTGCCGGCGTGTGAGGCGTGCCTTCACGCGGGTGGCGACGATGGCGGCGGAAAGGTCGCGGAGTTCGTCCTCCTCGAGGTGAAGATCGTCGGTCGGCGTGATCGGATCGTGATCCAGCGTGGCATCAGGTGGAGGTGTTGTGCCCAAGGTGTGCTCGTTTCGATCTCGCATCTGGTACCGGATGCGATGCTGGTTCGTGGCGGTCATGAGGCGCCTGTCGCCATGATAGGTCATCTTTGGCCTATCTGACGAGAACAGTCGGATAAAGCTCGCGCGCGGATGCCGGACACCACGATCCCCCGGAGTGATCATCACTCCGGGGGATCGGTCCTGCGTCGATGACGCGCGAGGCTAGACGATCTTGTGCGAGCGCTGGAGTAGGGAAGTCAGGTCGGTGAGCAGGGTGGTCAGCCCCTGATAGCTGAGGATGAAGTCCTGATTCCAGCCGCCGATCTGTCCCGCCTTGATCGCCGGGTGCTGCCCGAAGATGGGGTCCTGCTGCAGCTCCTCGGGTGAGAGGGCATCACTGCGTGCGGAGTTGACGAAGATGTCTGCTGGATACGTCAGCGCCTGTTCCCGACTGAGCCTCTCCCAGTAGGCACCCGGTTCCGCCGGGATGTCGATGATGGTGAGGCCGAGCTTCTGGAACCAGGCGAGATCGGCCCAATCTGCGATGGTGGCGGCGTACCATTCGGCCTCGGTGCCGACGTTGGCGAAGAATGTGGTGAGGTCGGCCATCTCGGTCGCGAGCTGCGTGAATGCACTGACGGTGCGGTCGAACGTGTCTCGCGATGCCGCGAGTTCTGGCGCGTTCATGTCCGCTCCGAGCAGCTCGGCCAGTGTCTCAAAGCGGAAGAGGTTTTCGTCGGCGAGTCCCGTCGCGGCGATGCAGACGATGGGCACGATGCTGTTGACGCGCTCCAACGCCTCGGGATCGGCGACGAAGCCGTTCACATTCGACGGTTCGTTCTTGAGCCAGGTGATGCTGACGTAGAGATCGGGCTGGAGTGCCACGAGCTTCTCGGCATCGGGCATGCCGGTATCGGGCGCGGTGATGTCCTCCAGCGAACGATCGACGTTCCCCCAGGCGACATCCGTGCTCGTGGTCCAGCCGGACACGGCGAGCGGGTGGATGCCGAAGTCCCAGAGCGGTGCCGCGGCCGCGAGGTCCGCGAAGATGCGCTCCGGTTGCTTTGGCAGGGTGACGGTGACACCACGGTCATCGGTGAAGACCCACGTGCCATCGGGCTGGGTGCCGTTCGCGGGGACATCGGTGGCAGGCGAGGCGCCCGGGGTGGCGTCCTGCGCGGAGGTGTCGCGGGCGAGGAGCGCGGTACCGGCTGCGGCACCTGCCGCCGAGCCGAGCAGCGTGCGGCGGGAGGCGAGCCAGTTCATGAAGGCGCGCGGATGGCGTGGATCTCGGGACATGGGAAGAAACCCTTTCCTGGGTCGCGGCTTGTCGCGGAAGCTGATGTGCACGTCGGTGTTCGTTGCCTCGGCAAACCGCTGCAGCGTGCGCGTCGAGGGGAGCTGTCGACCGCTCTCCATCCGCGCGATCGCCGCCTG
>Ga0164243_10005871_pt1 | contig 18682 bp, 16 predicted proteins | sample OricompcompostOP_FD_108781 | JGI IMG/M metagenome (GOLD analysis project Ga0164243, IMG submission 108781) | Organic Plus compost microbial communities from Emeryville, California, USA - Original compost - Organic plus compost (OP) | ecosystem: Engineered > Solid waste > Mixed feedstock >... | reverse complement strand
TCGAAGGTGCCGTCGCTGAAGTTGATGTCGGCGAACGACTGAGCGAGGATTTGGGCGTCCGGGTACAACGCTTGAGCGATCGCGGCGGTGGTCGGGTCCAGTTCGACGCCGACCATGTCGATGCCGTCGGGTGCGAGGCCGACCATGTTGCCGCTGCCGCACCCGGGCTCGAGGACGCGCCCGTTTGTGAGGCCGAGGTCGCGAAGCGCATCCCACATCGCGGCGACGTAGCCTGCGTCGGTGTAGTGGGCGTTGAGTGTTGTCGTGCGTGCGGCCTGGTAGCCGTCGTCGCCGAGCAGGTTCCGCAGCTCGGTGCGCTCGTCGCTGAATCGGTGTGCGTACCGTTCGCGCTCGTCGAAGAGTTGCGGGGTGGCGCCCCACCCGGACCAGCGGGCAAGGTGAGCTTGTTCTGAGCTGGTGGCGGCGCGCTGCTCGGCGTGCAGCGTCCGCAGAATCCGCACCGCGGCCAGGTTGGCCTCAACGCGTTCGCGTTCCCCGGAGGGGGCGAGGTCATGCTGACCACCGGGCCGAAACCGGCGAGCGGGGTCTAGCTCTTCTCGGCGGACTCCAGGTAGACCATCTGCCGCATCACGTGGCTCTCGGCCGTGTGCCGGGCGGTGTTGAGGCGCTGAAGCCTGTTCAGGTAGGTCTCCCCGGACGGGGCTTCGCCGGCCAGCGTCCGCGTGGTCGCCTCGATCGCGTCCGCGATGTCCTGACCCAGCGTGCTGAAGAACGCCTCCGGGTCCGGTAGGTCCCGGAGGCGGTCGGGGAACGCCCGTGTCCAGTGTTCCCTGGCCTGGGCGCCGTACAAGTTGACCATCATGGGTCTCCTCCGCTACGTGGTCATAGTGTGACCCGCCTACCGGGTCGCCCGTCAAATCGTTCGCCGCATGTTGTCGCCGGTTCTCGGGTCCGCTCATCGCGACCTCCCGGAGGTGGGCGGAGTCCGCTGCGGAGAGTCGTGTCGTTGCGCGGACGCGATCGACGTATGCGGGCCGGTGGTGTCGACGAGCAACGGTGCGAACGCCAGCCGTCCGGAAACGGCGGCCGAGCGCGTGCGGGCCGTCGTCGGATTGCGAGAGGGGACGGGACGCGGGAGCGCGTCCGGGGAGGTAACGGGTCCGAACCAGACGGTCGGCGCAGACTCCGGTGGGGTCACGAAACCGGGGTGGGAGACGCGGTGCTGGAAGTCAGCTTCCGCTGCCCACCGTGTGTCGACCTCGACGGCCCGCAGCCAGTCGTAACCGCTTCGCCCGTCGATGAGGACGGCCCGCTGGGTCCGTTCGGGAACCATCGAGTCGAGCATGGCGAGCACCCGACCGGAGACCGACCAGCTCGCGTCGTTGTGCCCGGCGCGGAATCCGTGGACGTACCCCACCCGGACTGCCGTTGCAAGACGCCCGGCGTCGGTATCGTCGGTCCAGTCGCCCAGGGCGAGCCGGTAGTCGTTGTCGTGCGGCCCTGGGCTGGTGAGGTTGAGGCCAGTGGAGCTGGCGTCCTTGGCCGCCTGATATGCCACCCGGAGCAGGTCGAGCGCCTGTTGACTCATCGGCGCGCGATCCGGTGTGGTCGGGGCCAGGTCTTCAAGGACGTTGGCGACGTCGCGTTGTTCCAGCGCTGCCAGCACGGTGGCGGCGTTGACGACCATCAGCTCGTGGTCCTCGCGCCGGATCGTTGGCGCGGCGACCGCAGGTTGGTCCGCGGCACCCCGACGTGCGTCACGAACGAAGATCTCCGCCGTTTCCTGCCTGGCGGTCGGCCGCCAGCCCGCATTGCTCAGGTACCCATGCAGGCGCTGCGGCTCGACGCGGGCGGCATGGAGCCAGTTGGCGACCAGTGTGTGGAAGCCGGTCATTCCTGGCTGGGCTGGCTCGGCTCGGCGGAGGATCGCGCTGGCCAGGAAGGCGCCGGTGACGTGTTGTCCACGCCGCACGCCGGCGTGATGGCCTGGACCCCACGCGGCATCGACAACCGCGCGGACGGCCGTTGCTTGCATGGCGGTGCGGTCGCTGTGGGCATTCCACGCCGTTGTCGCGGCTGCCGCGATCGTCTCGATCGGTGCACCCATCAGGCGCGGCGTTATCGCCCGCAGCGCTGCGGTCGCCGTGTGCTCGTCCATTGTCAATCTCCTCGAGAGTCAAGGCGTCGCACCAGCTGGCAGCGGTGGTACGGCGAGACGGGAAACGGGACCGCGACGACCTGTCGCGCCCGTGAGGGATCGCCGAGAGGGGTCTGAAGCGGGCTGCGGAGAGACATGTCAGCCGGCGCTATCCAGCTGGACGCCGACGCTGCGCAGGTACGGAACCGGGTCGATCGTGGTGGAATTGGAAATGGGAGGTGCGGGCTGATGCACCTGAAAGTGCAGGTGGGGGCCGCTGCTGTGACCGGTCGACCCGACCCGGCCGATCTGTTGCCCGGCGGCGACGCGGTCGCCCGCGTGGACATTCAGCGAGCTCGCGTGGCAGTAGGTGGTGCCAACGCCACCGCCGTGGTCGATCTCAACCGCCAGACCGCAGCCGGAAACGTTGATACCACCAGGGCGGTCACAGAACGGGCTGGTGCATTCCGCGCTGACGACGGTGCCCGCGGCGGCGGCCAAAATTGGGGTGCCGGTGGGCGCGGCCAGGTCGACGCCACGGTGCATTCGCCCCCACCGCATCCCGTAGGGCGACACGAACGCGTAGCTGCCCTTCGGCAACGGAAGCTGCCACGGACCACCGGCGCCGGTGACACAGGTGATTCCAAGCCGGGCAGCGATCAGGTCGACGAGGTGTTCCGCATCGGACTGCCACCTGGCATACGCCTCCGCAAACGCCGACACCTGCACCGCCTGGGCGGCAGCGGAGACTGACATGCCTTGCCACCCGGGAACGCGCACCAACGTCTCGTAGAAGGCGGTCGTCGCGTATCGAGGGTCGAGGATCTGTTCTGGTGTGCCCCATCCCTGGCTGGGTCGCTGCTGGAAAAGCCCGAGTGAGTCGCGGTCCCCGCCGGGAAGGTTCCGCAGTGACGACTCCTGCATCGCGGTGGCGACCGCGACCACCCAGCCGAAGGAGGGGATGTCGCGGCTTGCCCCGACCTCGACGATGACAGCCGCATTTCTCACCTGCTCGCCGTCCCACGACCCTTCGGCCGACCATGACGTGAAGACTGCCGCGGAGGTGGCCGCGGACGGGTCAGCTGACGTGGGGACGCTGCTCGTGCACGTGTATTCAGGGGCCGCTACCACGACGGCCGTGACCACGACGAGGGCCAGCGGGACGAGCACCAAGATTGTGATGCCGAGGATCACGAGGTTGAACACCTTGGCTGGCATCACGGGCTCACCGGCACGAGGTCGTAGCGCGCCACCCGCCATCCGCCAGCACCGAGGCGGAGCGTGCAGTAGACGGTGCTGATTTCGGTCCAGCCCCGCCATCCGTCCTTGCCCACGGGCGTGGCCGCGACCTGCTGCGCGCGATACGCCTCGACGCTGCTGTCCGGAGGCTGGTGGATGTCGACGTGAGCCGACTGCGCCGCGTGCAGCCGAGCGCGGTGGGCGACCCAGGTTGCCCACCGGCCGTCTCGTTGCGCAGCCGAACTGCGGGCGGCAAGCGTGCCATCCATGAACGCGGTAGCTCTGCGGTACGCGTCGCCTGGTCCCTTATCGCGGGTCGTGTCCGCGCTGTACAAAGCGGCCACGAGCCAGCGACACACCGGGCCTGGGTCCGAGTAGTCGAATCCAGGGGCGTCTGGGGCCGCTGCCGGGAGCACGTGCTCGGTGGCAGCGGGCGGGCCCGGCGTCACCGCGTCGGGATCCATTGTGGGCGGCTGCGCGCCGCATCCGGCGCCGAGCAACACCATCGCGAATACCAGCGCCGCCCGGGTCTTCCGATGTCTCGTTCGCGCATACATGCCACGACACTCGCCAACCAGCGTCGGTGTTACCGCTGCCGGGCGGACACGGCCGGCTGGTAACGCCGCCGACAACTGGGGCGGCAACTGGCCCGTCAGCCCCGCGAGATCAGCGTCATCGGCAGACGCGCACCCGCGCGCCGTCACCACTGACTCGGAGGACGACGTGCTCGCTCACTACCTCGCCATGGCCACCGACATCGTCCTGGCGGCACCCACCCCGGACCCGCCGATCCCGAACCCCGCCCCGGCGGCGCCCGCCGGCCTCGACGAGCTCGGCAACCTGTTCATCTCGTGGATGAAGTGGATCCTGAGAGTCGGTGGGCTCGGCGGTCTGCTGGCCTGCGGGATCATGATGGCCGTCGGCCGACGCAACCGCAGCTCCTTCGCGGCGGACGGGGCCGCCGGTATCCCGTGGGTGCTCGGCGGGCTCACCCTGGGCGCCGCCGGCGCGCTGATCGTCGGGGCGGTGATGTGACAGTGACTGACGATGTAATCGCCCGGACCCGACACCTCACGGCCCGACGACTGACGGCCGTCGGTGCCGTCATCGCCGCGCTGATGCTCACCGCTGCGGTCGCCATCTTCATCAGTCGTGGACGGTCCACCCCGGCGCGCCCGGCCCCGCCCGTTCCGCAGCTGGCGCCAAGCGCCGCAGGTGACGCCGCCGCGAGCGAGCCTCTCGGCGTTCTTCGGTGGGCCCTGGTTGCCGGGATCGCCATACCGACCTCGACACGGTGCGGCCCGTTCGACACCTCGGCCGGCCTCGCTCGCGGGTTCTCCCACGATCGCGGCGGCGCGGTCCTCGCCGCTGTCCACGTCGTCGTGCGGGTGGCACCGCAGGTAGGTGCCGACATCTTCAACCCGACGCTAGGCACCCAGGTGACCGGCCCAGACGCCGAGGCGCTGCGGTCTCGCGTTGCTCAGGAGTACGAAGACCTGCGCGAGCTCTCGTCAGTCCGCTACGGGCAGCCCGTCGGCGACCTGCAAGCGACGCTGCGCGGCTACCGGATCCACGCCTACACGTCGACGGAGGCGACGGTCGAGCTGCTGACCGCGTCAAACGGCGACACGGGCCGGGTCATCTTCGCCGCGTCCACCGTGCGGATGAGCTGGACAGGATCGGACTGGGTGCTGATCGCACCGGCAGGGGGCAGCTTCGACAGCGTCGTCTCGACCGCCGTGGACGCCAGCGGGTTCGATCCTTTCCCTGGCCGGAGGTGACCCCGTGTGCAATCCGTTCATGCCAGTCACCTGCCCCGGGGTGATCGCGGGCGGCGCCGCCCTCGCCGACACCCCCGGTCAGATCCGGGACTCCATCGTCGACCAGGTCGTGGCTGGGCTGGCAGGAGCGGTCGAAGAGGCCGTCAAGTGGATGGTTACGGTCCTGGCGTCCTGGGTGCTCGTGCCCAGCACCGACCTGTGCCCAGGCGGCACCAGCCCAGCCGACTGGGTCGCCCAATGCAATGCCGCGGCCGGGCCGGCGCAACAACTGCGCCGGTATCTCCTTCCGATCACCGTGCTGGTCCTCGTGGCTGGTCTGATCTGGCAAGGCATCACCATGACGGTCACCCGCAAGGGCGAGCCGTTGCTCCAGGCGGTGCGCGGTGTGTGGACGGCTGGGCTGTGGGGCGCGGTCGGCATCGCCGGCACGCAGATGGTGTTGAAGGCCGGCGACAGCTATGGGCAGTGGCTGCTGTCGGAGGCGGTGCTGAAGGATTCGGCGAAGCCACCGAACGAGGCGATGAGCGCCGCGCTGGTCACCACTCTTCTACCAGCCAAGGGGATCGCGCCGTTCCTGATGCTGGTCGTTGGCATGGTCGTCTTACTGGCAACCCTGCTGCAAACGGTCCTGATGGTGTTCCGCGAGGGGTCGGTCGTCGTGCTCGCGGGGCTTCTGCAACTGGCCGCGGCCGGCACCGTCACTCGGGGGACGTCGTCGTGGCTGCCCAAGATCCTGTCGTGGGCTTTGACGCTCGCGACCTACAAGGCCGCGGCAGCCACGGTCTACGCGATGTCGTTCATGATGATGGGCGGCAACGGTCGGGACTTCATCATGGGTCTCGCGATGATGATGCTGTCGATCATCGCGCTGCCGGCGATGGCCAAGTTCTTCCAACTCTTCACCGGGACGCTTAGCTCCGGCGGTAGCAGCATCGGGATGCTCGGTGCCGGAGCCGCCGCCGGTATGCACGCCGCTTCATCCCTGCGGGCCGCCGGTGGTAACAGCGCCTCCGACCACGCCCGTTACCTCGACGCCGCGCTTCCGGCGGCCAGCAGCAGCGGCCCAAGCGGCGCGGCACCCGCGCCGCGGTCATCCACGCCCGTGTCCGGGCCGGCGCCGATCGTGGTGAACGGCAGCGCACCCTCACCCGCCGCCGGCACGACAGCAGGCGCGACGACCGTCCCGGTTGGCACGGTAATGGCCGCGTCGACCAGCACCGCAGCGGCTGGCAGCGGGGCAGCGGCCGGTGGGGCGACAGCCGGAGCCGCAGCTGCATCCGGCCCAGCCGCGCCCATCGTCGTCGCTGGTGCGGCGGTGGCACACGCCGGTTCGCGAGCGGCTAAGGCGGCCGGGGACAGCACGGTCGCGGCGATGCGCGGAGATGCCTGAGATGGCCGCCGGCCAGGCACGGACCCGCACGTACGGGGGATGGCGGCGGTCCCGAGGCATGGGGCTGCTCGGCTTGGGCCCGATGCAGACCGGCGTCGTGTTGGCGGCAATCACCGTCCTGATCGTCGCCGGCTCGATCGGCCTGCGGGCGCTGATCGTCGTGGCCGGCCCGTGCCTGGTCACCGTCGGCTTCATCGTGCTGCGCTGGGATGGAGTCCCCCTGTCCGCGGGCATCACCCGACGGTTCCGCTGGCTGATCGGTACCACCCGCGGGTACACCTCGTACCGCTCCGGGCTGATGGTTGCGGGCGAGCACGCCTGGCAGCTTCCGGGCGTGCTCGCCCCGACGATTCTTGTCGATGTCGCCGACGATCACGGCGGAGACTTCGGTGTCGTCTACAACCGTCGGCTCGGCACGATGACCGTGACCCTCCGCTGCGCGGCGACCTCCACCTGGCTCACCGACCCCGACGTCACCGCCACCTGGGTCTCAAACTGGGGCTCCTGGATGGCGAACCTCGGCTACCTGCCGATGGTGCGGTGGGTGGCGGTGACGGTCGACACAGCACCGGATCCGGGTTCGCGGCTGACCGACTACGTCAGCAAACGGATCGTGCCCAACGCGCCCGCGACCGCCCGCCGCGTCCTCGCGCGACTGGTGGAGGTGTCCCCCGCCGCTGCGGCGGACGTGGAGACGAGGATCTCGATCACGTTCAACCCGTCGGCGTCGCCCGCGAAACCCCGGGACGTGGCCGAGGCCCTCGACGAGATCAGCCGGGCGCTGCCCGGCTTGGAGGATTCGCTCGGCGGGTGCGGCCTGACCATTCTCGGCCGGGCAACCGTCGCACAGCTCGCCGCGACCGTCCGAGTCGCCTTCGACCCGGCCATTCGGGGTGAGGTCTCGCGCCTGTCCAGCCGTGGAGACATCGACGTGAGTCGGTGGCTTGACTGGCCGACGGCAGGACCCGTCATGGCTGAGGAACACCTCGATCGGTACGTGCACGACTCGGGAGTATCCGTCTCCTGGGCGCTGCACGAGGCTCCACGCCAGCAGGTGCACGCCGATGTGTTGGCCCGGCTGCTCGCCCCAGGCCCATACCCCAAGCGCGTGACCGTGATCTACCGACCGCTACCCGCAGGCGAGGCCGCCCGCATCGTCGAGGCCGAGGTCAACGCCGCCCACTTCCGCCAGGCGTACAACCGTTCCCAACGCCGCGACGAGTCAGCACGCGACCTCGCCGACCGGGAGCGGGCGTTAGGCGCGGCCCGAGAGGAAGCGACAGGCTCAGGCGTCGGCTTATTCAGCCTCTTCGCCACCGTCACCGTGCTCGACGCCGACCAACTCGGCCGGGCCGTCGCCGACCTCGAAAGCCGCGCCGACACCGCGAAGATCCGGCTGCGACGCCTGTGGGCGAGCCAATCCTCCGGTTTCGCGGCCACGCTGCCGTGCGGGATCTGCCCGCCTCAGCTGGCCCGTCACTGGCCCCGCTGACACACGCACCGACTTACCCCTTGGCCGCTACCGGTGCGGCCACTCTCCTCGCCTGCGCATGGCCTTGTCCGCTCGCTATGAAGGAGCACGCCGATGGGACGCACTCGTACCGCCGCCGTCCAGAAGACCGACGACCTCGCCGCCGCTTGGGGGGCACGCGCCCCGGGCGCCGGCCGCGCCAGCCACGTCCACCCCGGCATGGAGTACCAGGGCACCACGGTCCAGCTCTGCGGCCTCTACCCCTACGTCGCCGGCAGCGGCGCACCGACGCTCGGCGTACCGATCGGCCGACACCAGCTATGGGGCGAAGTGGTCTGCCTCGATCCGCTGGAGTGGCTGCGCGCCGGCCTGATCACCAACCCCGGCGTCTTCGTCCTGGGCCAGCCGGGCGTCGGCAAAAGCACCATCGTCAAACGCCTCCTCACCGGCATGGTGGCCTGCGGAACCCACGCCCTGGTCCTGGGCGACACCAAGCCTGACTACACCCCCTTGGTGGAGCACCTGGGCGGCCAGGTCATCAAGATCGGCCGCGGTCTGGACCGGTTGAACCCGCTGGACTCCGGCCCGCTGGGTTCGGCGCTCACCCGGATGAGCGGCACCGAACAGCGACAGCTGCGCCTCGAGATCCGCGGCCGGCGGATGGCCCTGCTACTCGCCCTGTGCGCGCTCGTGCGCGGCCGTCCCATCACCAACCCCGAGGAGATCGTGCTCGGCCGCGCGATCGACATCCTTGCCGAACGACTCGACGCTGACCCGACCGTGCCTGACGTCCTCAAGCTGATCGAGGACGGCACCGACGAGCTGCGTGCCGCCGCCCGCGCCCGCACCGAGGGCGAGTACCGCCGCCGGGTCGACGAGCTCATTCCCACCCTCGCCCTGCTACTCGACGGATCCCTACGTGGGGTCTTCGATGCGGCGACGACCACGCCGCTTGACCTCGACGCGCCAGCGGTCTCAGTCGACATCAGCCACGTCGCCGCTGCCGGCGATCAGCTCGTCAGCGCAGCCATGCTCTCCGTTTGGGCGTACGCCTTCTCGATGGTCGACGCCGCCGCGGTCCTAGCGGAGAAGGGACTCGCCCCGCGACGGCAGTACCTGGCGGTCATGGACGAGCTGTGGCGGGCTCTGCGCGGGGCATCCGGGCTCGTTGAACATGCCGACAGCCTCACCCGCTTGAACCGCCAACGCGGGATGGCCAGCGTCATGATCACGCACTCCCTCGCGGATCTTGACGCCCTGCCCACGCCCGAGGACCGCAGCAAGGCCCAGGGCTTCATCGAGCGGTCGGCGATCAAGATCCTGGCCGGTTTGCCGCCTCGGGAGCTAGCCCGGGTCAACGAGGTCGTCCGACTCTCCAGACCGGAGCGGGAGCTGGTCTCCAGTTGGGCCGCTCCCGAGGCATGGATTGCCGGGAGCGCGCACCCAGGTCGCGGCCGATACCTGATCAAGACCGGGGAGCGGCCCGGACTCCCCGTCCTGTTGACACTGGTCGGCGACGAATGGCGGCTCTACGACACCGACGGCGCCATGCGCGAGGACCGGCGATGAGTACCCAGCCCGTCGAGCCGCACGGCAACGCTGGCGGCCCCATGACGCCCTACGTCCTGCTCGGTGCCGCCTGGGCCGCGATCGCGCTGGTGTGGCTGGCCTGGCTTTCGGGGCGGATCGCCGCAGTGATCACGGGACGGCCATGGGACACCGGGCCGGGCTTCGGGACCGGCTTCGCCGAGGGACTCCTGCGCCGTGACTGGACGGCGTTATGGCCCGGCATACCGCTACCGCTGGTCATCGCGGTATTCGCGTTGACCTTGGCTGCCGTCCTGGTCACCACCGGCGTTGGCTGGCTGCGGTGGCTCGACCGCCGTCCACCAGCCGACGACCCGCTGCGCTCCATGGCCACACCCGACCAGATGCGACCGTTGACGTTGCCGAGCGTTACCGGCAAGGCCAAACGGTTGCGGCCAAGCCTGGCCGGTCTGCCGGCCAACACCATCGCGCCGGAATCGGCGGGTGTGGCGCTGGGTAGGTTGCGCCGCCGGACGGGCCGGGGACCGGCGCTCTACGCATCCTGGGAAGATGTCGTCCTCGCCGTGATGGCGCCCCGGGCAGCGAAGACCACCGCACTGGCCGTTCCCGCGGTCATCACCGCACCCGGCGCTGCCATCGCCACCAGTAACAAAGCCGACCTGTGGGCCACGACAGCCGCGATACGCGCAGAGCACGGTCGCGTCTGGGTCTTTGACCCACAGCAGATCGCCCACGTCGCCCAATACTGGTGGTGGGATCCGCTCGCCGTCATCCACGACGTCGAAGGCGCTCACCGGCTCGCCGACCACTTCGTCCAGCAGATCCGCAACGAGAACCAGGGCGACGACTTTTGGTCGATGGGTGCACTCGACCTGCTGACCTCACTGATCCTCGCCGCCGCCTCGAACGGGGGGACGCTGCTCGACGTCCAACGCTGGCTGTCCGATTCCACGAGCCGCGTACCGGCGGCAGTTCTGAAGGACGCGGGCTATCTCGCCTCCTCGCGTGCTCTGACCGGTCGCCAGGCCGGCGCGCCCGAGACCAGAGAAGGCATCTACGAGACCGCTCGCACGGCAGCCGCGTGCCTGGCAAACCCCGCGATCATGGCCTGGGTCACGCCGCCTGATCGGCCGATGCCGGCGCTGGACGTGGCCGGCTTCGCGCACACCGCAGACACCGTTTACCTGCTGTCCAAAGACGGTGCCGGCAACGCATCACCGTTGGTAGCCGGCTTGACCGACCAACTCCTGCGGACCGCAGTGCAGGCGGCGGAATTCGCGGGCGGCCGACTCGACCCGCCGCTCGTCGCCTGCCTCGACGAGGCGGCCAACATCTGCAAGATCCGCGACCTTCCCGACCAGTATTCGCACCTCGGCAGCCGAGGCGTCGTCGCGATCACGATCTTGCAGTCATACCGCCAAGGCACCCGGGTGTGGGGCGAGCGCGGCATGGACGCGTTGTGGAGCGCCGCTACCTGCAAGTTGGTCGGCGCGGGTATCGATGACGCGCGGTTTGCTGAGGACCTGTCGCGGCTTGTGGGTGATCACGACGTGTCGGTGGCGTCGCGGACCCGCGGTGGCCGGGGACAGGACTCCTGGCAGACCAGCACCCGTCGGCAACGCATTCTCGACGCCGCGCAGATACGTGCCATGCCCAAGGGAACCGCTCTGCTGCTGGCCACCGGGATGCGGGTGGCGCTGCTCAACCTTCAGCCCTGGTTCGAGGGCCCCCTCGCGGAACGGCTGGCACAGGCCCTCGCAGCCTCGACCGCCGCCATGAAGGCATCCGCGCGGGCCCGATCCCGCCGCCCGCACTCCTGAGGCGACCAACTGGCGTGGGGAGACAGCGATGGCCATCGTGGCACCGACCGCTACACCCACTGGGCGTCCACCCGATCCGCGCCGGCTAGTCGCCGCCAACAACGCAGCCGCCGCGTTCTACGCCGACCAACTCGTCGGCGACCGGGCGCGCGGGGTGCGTGCCTACCTTCGGACCCGTGGGCTCGGTGACCTTGTCCACCACGACCGGGACAGCGGCCAGACCCAGTGGACGATCGGGTACGCGCCGCCCGCCTGGACCGCGCTGACGCAAGCACTACGCGCAGCAGGTTTCACCGACCGCGAACTCATCGCGGCGGGCCTGTCGATGTCCACCCGGGACAACCGACTCGTCGACCGGTTCCGTGACAGGTTGACGTTCGCCATCCGCGACCCCGCGGGCCACCTGGTCGCCTTCATCGCCCGTGCAGCCCCCGCCGCGGGACCGGCCGTGCCGAAGTACCTCAACACCCCCGAGACAGCGATCTACCGTAAGGGCACGGCGCTGTTTGGAGTCGCGGAACAGCATGAACGGATCCGCGCGGGGTGGCGGCCGGTCTTGGTCGAGGGCCCGATCGACGCCATCGCCGTCTGGCTGGCCTACACACCCACCGCGCGGTCCGGCGCGGTCGGGATCGCGTCGTGCGGGACAGCGCTGACGAAGGCCCAGGCCGCGACGCTGCGAGCGATGCCGGGCGCAGCGCGGGGAATTGTGGTCGCCTTCGACGACGACTCCGCTGGCCATGCGGCGACCGAGCGTGCGTGGCGGGAGCTGCGTGACCCCTACTCACCGGGTCCGCTGCTGGCCGCCGGGCTCGCCGGAGGGGATCCCGCCGACTTGCTGCGCGCTGCGGGCGGTCGCGCCGCCATCCGGGTCGCGATGGAGACGGCGGTGTATCCGTTGTTGCAAGCCGTGGTCGATCACCGCGTGTCCCATTGGACGACACGTCATCCGCGATTGCTGGAGGACATCGGCGGCCGGTGTGCTGTGGTTCAGGCGATAGTCCCTTTCGTCTTCGAGGCGTCGACTGCGGAGCAGGCATCCCATCTGGCCGCTCGGGTCGCAGCCCGAGTCGGAGTCAGCATCGAGACGGTCGCGATCGCGATGGCCGAGCACGTCGGCGCGACGGTGCGAGAAGCAGGTGTCTCGATCGGTCGTGAGGCGGCTCGGATGACACGACCGTCACCCGCGCCAGACGCAGAACGGCCACGCGGTGCAACGGTTCTGGCGTTCCCGTCTCCGTGGACACCGCGCGCGCCACGTCGACGTGGATTACCTGCGGCAGTCGGCGATCAACTACTCACCCGTCAGGACAGGAGCAGACGCTGACGGCGGACGGACCCATCGGGTTCCGTCCGCCGCCGTTGCCGCGGGCCTTGCGCAATAGCGCTCAGCCCCACCAGTCCCACCAGCTTACCGGAGCAGGCTGCACCGGTGCGATGACGGGCATCTGATGCCGGGCGATGCCATTCATGCCTGACCCGATCGCGCAGTCGCGGAACGGCCCGTCCTCGCCACACAGCAGCGGCAGATGATGGTCGAGCTCCCGCAGCCACCCGAGCATGCCGGTCATCTCCAGCCGCGCGTGCTCCCATCCGTACCACAAGGCCGTCAAGCGCGTGACGGCCTCATCGTGGCGCCACCATTGCTCGCACCAATGCCACCGAATCATGCCGACCTCGCCAACGGGGCGTGCGTAGGTCGGCAACAGGTAGTCCCTGACCCACTCCTCGACCGTGGTGTAGGCCGGTGGTTGCGCGGCGGCGTCATCGTCTTTTCTCTCGCTGCTCATCTGCCGGTGCTCGCGAACCTGTTCTGCAAGCTCGGCTACTTGCGCGGCGAGTGTCGCGAGCTGCGTGTCGCCTGTCCCGTTCGTGGTCGCCTCAGAACCGTTGCCGTTCATCGGCCCCTCCTTGGCGTCGCGGCGGGCCCGTTGGCTGGATTCTTGGTCGCCAGCTCGGCGGGCATCCCCACCGTCAAAGGCGGAAACGCACGGCCCCACCGAGCGCGCTGCGCCTCTGCCCCTGCCTGGTCGTGGCCGGCCTCTCCGCCCTCCACGACACTGTCGACCTGGCCGTCGGTGTGCTCGTCGCGCGCGGTATCGGGGAGATCAGCCGGGCCGGATGCATCGGCCGCCGCAGCGCGCGCCTCGGCGGCGTGAGCTGCGAGCTTGCGACTCATCGAATCGGCAACGACATCGGGCATCAGACCGGCGGCCGCAGCGTCTTTGGCATACTGGCGTAGCAGTTCAACGGCGTCAGCGGCGACGGCTCGCCCGCCGGACCGATACGTACGCTGCAATCGGTCCAGCGCCTCAGGGCTGACATGTTCCGCCAGCTTCGCCGCCTCGGTCCGAACTGCCGCCTCAAGGTCGTTGACGTTGCCAGTGCCGATGGCAAGCGCATGCAGGTTCACGCGTGAAGGCAACGGGACCGGCTCCTCCGGTTCTCGCGTGCCGTGCGGGCGTGCGGTACTTCGCCGTTGGCTCGCCTCCGCTTCCCAGATTTGGAAGGCGGCCGATCGCATCGCCTCTTCCGTGGTCTGCCCGGCGGCGCGAAGCCGGTCATAGGTGTCCATGAATGGGCGGTGGATCTGTCGGATGCGGTCCTGCGCGAGTCGGACTGCTTCGCCGGCGAGTGGGTCGCCGGCGGCTGCATGCGCTGCGGCGGTCCGCCAGATGGCGGCGGCCTCCACGAAGGTCGCCTTCTCGGTCAGCCAGGACCCGTCGAGTGACCGGGCGAGCCTCTCGCGTTCGTCCCTGACCGCTGCCGCGAGCTGTTGAGCCTTCCGTTCAGCTTGTGCCTGGGCCGCGTTGTTGGCCCGGTCCTTTCGCGCGGCCTCCTCTGTCCTGGCGGCGCGTTGCTGGATACCGACCGCTGCCATCCTTGCCCCGGCTTCACCGACCGTGGCGAGGACGCTGAGCCCCTGGAGCAGCTGCTGGCGCACGTCGGTCATCGGATCGTCGTGCTGCTGTGGTTGCACGGAACCTCCTTCGCCCAGCCTCCCGGTTAGGGGAAGAAGGCTGGCACCTTGAGCCTGGCCAGAGGCGTTGGTCGGTTTATAAGCCGCAGTGTTACCGCGGGCCAACCGGGTTAGACGGACTGAGCGCTCGGATCGTTGGTAGCGCGTTACCGGCCGTGGTTGACGCGACGCCTGCCCGTCATGGTTGGGCCCGCGGTCGGCGTCGGGACGGGACCGTCTGCCGGCTGTAGGCCCTGGCCGTCTACGGCAGCGCGCAGTGCGGCGGCGGCCGATCGCGCCGCAGTCGCTTGATGAAGCCGCTGCTGGGCCTCGCGGAGGTGCTCGAGGGCATCGCCGAAGCGCGCCAGCTCCATCACGAGCGCGAGGGCAGCGAGAGTGTCGTCGTCGCCTGAAACACGGCCCATCAGCGCGACGAGTCGAGACATCGCTCGCAGTTCGTAGGATCTTGGGGTGTGCTGCACGACGCGGCCTCCGACATTCCTAGCAGCACGGTCGAACATCTCGGAAGCTCTCAGCAGGGCGCCTCGGCTGTTGCCCTCGACGGCGTAGGCCAACGCGGCTAGGACGTCAGAGGCTGCCAGCGCCGCGGCCTGCGCTCGATCGGGTGCCAGTTTTGCCGTCAGTCTCACCTCCTCGGCCGCCGCACGCACTACCCGTCGCGCATCGGCAAACGCGGTGACACGCTCGGCCCGACCGACTACCGGCGCGGATCTACGCGTGGGCCTACCCCACCGCAAGCGCAGCTTCGGCAACGTCAGATCCGCCGCCAGCTTGCCGCCGCTGTAGTACACCGGCGTGCCGGCGGCTGTGAGGACCCCAGGCATCCCAGCGGCATATCCAGTTACCTGATCCGGGCTGGTCGTGCTGTGGCGCAGACGTACGAGGAGTCCGGCGTCCCGCAGCCGGGCGAAGAACTCCGTCTCTGTGGCAGCGCCAGCCGCCGCCATCCGGACCCGCCGGCGCAGTTCGTCGCGTGGTGTCTCACGGCGGCCGTGCCGGGCGGCCTTGTTCTGCTCGGCCGCGCCCGGCCGACGGTGTGCAGTCCGATCCGCAGGAGCGACCACACGATGCAAACCGTACCGGCGGGCCACGTTGTACGTCGCTGCCACCGTCCGGGGATAGTCATTCTTCAACCAGTTGATGCGACCATCCTCGCGTACCAGCGTCGCGACGATGTGCACGTGATCGTTGCCGTGACGAACGACAACCCAGCGCAGGCCCTGATCGTCAGCCGGCGTAGCCAGCCCGATCTCCCGCAACATCTCACGGGCCATGTGCCCCCACGTCTCGTCAGAGAAGGAGCGGTCGCGGTCTTCCGGCGCCAGACGCATCGAGGTGTGCCACACGTACCGCTTCGGCGGCTTCTCGATGCGACGAACGGGTTCTTCGAGCAGCGAAACGAGCCGGCGGAAGTCCCGCTTTCCGCTGGACGTGATCCGCGGTTCGAACGCCTGAAGGTCCCCGGCTCCGTCCCACGCCGCCACCAAGCGCGGGTGTCGATGCTCCTCGCGGCGCCCCGGACCGTAGAGGTACCGCAGCAACCCCGCGACCCGGCGGCCCCGGGGGTGTACCCGGGAGATCACCGCAGTCGCCGGTGGATTCGCGCGGTCACCTCATCGAGCAGGTCGACGGCCTGCTGGCACCGGCGGACCGCCTCGGCCGCCCATTCAGGCAGCTCGCCTGTCGAATGCCAGGCGGCAGCCGCCTGGTTCACGTTGCTACCGAACAGGGTGACCGAGCGCCGGGCCGCGAACAGCTCGCGTTGCAGTTCACGCAGGTCACCGCTTGGACCGGGTCCGTCGCCATCGCTGGCCGCCGCCACGGCGGCCTTGGCCGCGAAGCCGGTCACCGTCAAGCCGGCCTGGGCCGCCGCCGCCTCCAATAGGCTCAACTCCTGCCCAGACAGCCGCAGGTGCAACCGGTGCGGACGACCCGGCCGCTGATGGGCACGGTGTTGCGGGCCGGGTGCGGCCCCGTGGCGCTCCTCCATGGCGAGCACGGTCCGGGGTCGGCGTTGCTCGCCTGGTGACCAGCCGTTACCAACGTCCCGGCGGGCGCGTTACCGCCACTCATCGCAGTCGGCCACGCTGCTGTTGGGAAGTCGGTCCAGGGGATGCGGGAGGCAGCCCAGGACGGGGCTGTCGATTCTCGACCTGCAGCGGCGCGAAGCCCACGCTGCGCCGCCGAGCCGGTATCTGATCGAGAGCGACCTCATTGACAGTGTCGAAGCTGTCGCCATGGGGGAACCACACTGTCGCGACGTCCCAGTCGGCTCGCGGGGCACCCGCGCCCCCAGCGCCGACGCCAACCTCAGTTACCCACACCGCATCAACACGCTCACCGACCCGTTCCCAATCGATCGTCCGAGCCGCGTGGAGCTCGACCCAGTCCTGCGGGCGGAAGAACTCGGCCAGCGTGGACGGCAGAGCGGAAGTCTCCCGCGAGCCACGCCCGAACACCGCGTCGAGCGCCGCCATATCATCGTCGCCATCGATCAGCAGGACCCGCGCCGCAGGCTGCACCGTAAGGACGGTCATGATTGTCGGCCGGCGGTCCGGCGGCCTGTTCCGGCGACACCACTCGCTCCACGACGTCGCTCGCGGAACACCATCGGCATCCCTCGCGGTCACAGGCGAGGTCCACAAGCCTCCGAATGGCTTGCCGGGAAATGAGTAGGCGTTGCTGACCGGAAGTAGCTGAGCCCGGTCCAAGCGCCCAGCGCCACACCAGCCAAGCTCCGGCACCTGGTCTCCGCTGATGACTCGAAGTAGGGGGCCATCGTCTGCTCGGTTCTGTTGTATCTCCATCGCCTTCCGTCCCTTGCGGAGTCGTGTGCGAACAGGACCGGTGACCCGGGCCCGGACGCCCATCGAGTTGAAGGCTTCAGCACAAAGGTTGTCCTCACAGCGGCCGCCCACAAGCAGCACCGTTACCGGCCGGCCAACGCACTTCTAGCGACCGAGGCGAGATCACCCGACCGCTGTCACGACCCGACACTCACCGGTGGTAACGCTTCCCCCGCCAGGCCCGCAGGCCGGCGCGATGACGCAGAGTCCTGTCGATCCGTCACGAATCGCTTGGCGACAACGATTCCTGCTCTGGTGTCCATGCTCGAACAACAGGGCATGATCGTCCCAACCCAACGACCATTCTCCATCTCGAGCGCTTCAGGCGACGACATCACCTGGCGCGCGAGGATCTGGCGTTGCCATCTCGGCATCACCGCTACAGCGTCGGCACCGCCGGGCCGAATCTCGACCGCGCCCGGTCGAGATTTGGCGGCCAAAGGCCATATCTTGCTTCCCGCACTGCTGGCTCGTTCTGGCCAGTGCGCTCAACGCGGCGATGAACGGTCACCTTCGGGCAACGACGTGGGCCGGTTCGATTTGGTCGACCTTGGTACGCGAGATGGGCGGTGGAGTGCGCCCCCCGAGCGACGGCGATCGGGAGTGCGCTCGCGCTGGGCCTCATCCGAGACGTTCGTTCACGGCGATGCTGTGAGGTCCCGCTGCGGCCGGCGTTAACCGCGTCAGAGGCCAGCGGCAATGGACGACTCTCATCTGGTGTCCAACATGGATACCAGGTATCATTATATATGGGTCCGGGTCGGCATCCCGGACTCCACCAGAAGTCCGACGCTAAGGAGCACTGATGCCCGAGCAACGCAACACCCACGGCGCGACACGGCCGAACGAATCGCTTCCTGACGGCATCGCCGTCGGAGACAGGGTGATCACCTGGTACGACAGCGAGCCCGTCGAGTACGGGGGTCCCGGCGACGGCGGCCCATGGACCACTCTCTCGTTCGGTGTTCTGGCCGGCGGCCTGCCGGTGCGACGTTGTGAGGCACTGCGGGTCGCCCCGGCGGACACTCCGATCAGCGCTCGCGACGATCGGGTGCTGGTCGACAAACGCCCGCGCGCGGAGATGCCCTACGGCGAGCCCGGCCTGTGGCGCCTCGTCCTTGCAGGGACAGACGGCTCGACCTGGCACCGCACCAAGCGCGACGCGACCACGACCGGGCTGCGCCAGTTGGCCATCCTGGATTGGCACGCCGGCCGCGTGAAGACCGGGCCGGTGGTACTGCCACACACCGGCATGACCGTTCCTCACCGGCGGTTCACGATGAGCAAGCTCACCGCGATGTCCACCTCCCGTGGAGAGGCGTACACGGCGGAGTTGCTACTCGACAGCAAGCCGGTCGGGACGATTGAGAACACCGGCGCAGGCGGACCGACCACGTGGCACCCGCTGGACCGGGAGGTCTTCGGCTGGACGGACCTGGCGACGTTCGTCGCGGAGTGCCGTGACGAGCGCGGCCGGCCCGTGGACGAGGAGTATGTGCTCGCGGACCT
>Ga0164243_10005870_pt1 | contig 18683 bp, 19 predicted proteins | sample OricompcompostOP_FD_108781 | JGI IMG/M metagenome (GOLD analysis project Ga0164243, IMG submission 108781) | Organic Plus compost microbial communities from Emeryville, California, USA - Original compost - Organic plus compost (OP) | ecosystem: Engineered > Solid waste > Mixed feedstock >... | reverse complement strand
GTCTCCTCCTTCGGCTCCGAGGAGGTGCAGGCCTGGGGCGTGAAGAAGACCGCCGAACTGCTGATCGGCCAAGCCCCGCGGCTCCACTGGTACAGCCTCTATGACCTGCCGAAGACCTGGGAGGCGACGACCCGGCACAAGGAGGCGGAGGGCTCGTCCTACTACCGGCATTTCCACATGGGCCTGCTGCGCGAGGACGGGACGCCGAAGCCGGGGCTGGAGGTCTACGCCGACTACGCGGCGCAGATGGGGCTCTGCCAGTGGTTCCACTTCGAGGATCATCGGCTGGACGACGCCGTCGCCTGGATGAAGCGGCTGGGCGTGAAGCATCTGCGCACCGGCCTTTCCTGGGCCGACAGCTATCGGCCGGACGCGCTCGCCTGGTTCGACCGGCAGATGGCGGCGCTGGAGGACTTCGAGACGACCGTCACCTTCTGCTTCACCCCCGAGCATCGCGGGATCGAGCCGCACCACACCAGCCCGCCGCAGGTCGCCGAGGAGTTCGCCGAGTTCTGCGCCCAGATGGTGCGCCGCTACGCGCCCGCCAGGGTGGCCGCCGCCGCGGAGTGAGCCGGCATGGAGGCCTGGACGCCGACCTTCACCTGGATCCAGCCGGACCTGGCGGTCGGCGGCGCCTTTCCGATCGAGCGCGCCGCCTGCCTGGTCGGCGACCACGGGGTGGGGGCGGTGATCGACGTCCGCTCCGAAGCCTGCGACGACGCGTGGGTGCTCGAGCGCTGCGGCCTGCGCTTCCTGCACCTGCCGACCGAGGACATGTGCGGCGTCAGCCAGCCGCGCCTCGACGAGGGCGTGGCCTTCGCCGAGGGGGTCGCCGCCGACGGCCTCAAGCTGCTGGTGCACTGCCAGCACGGCATCGGCCGCTCGGCTCTGGTCGCGCTGTGCGTCCTGATCGCCCGCGGGCTGTCGCCGCTGGAGGCGCTGTCGCTGGCCAAGGACGCTCGGGTGGAGATCTCGCCGAGCGAGGCGCAGTACCGCGCCTGGACGGAGTGGATCGGCCGGCGCACCCGGCTGGCGGCGCCCAGCTACCATGAGTTCGGCATGATCGCTTACCGCCATCTGCGGCAGGCGTGAGGTGCTGGTCTACGGCGACGGCTGGCGGGAGGTGACGCCGCGGGAGCAGCTGGCGGCCCTGGCGGCCCTCCTGCGGTCGCAAAGCGCCGGCCGCGAGCGGCATGACGAACTCGTCCGCGCGCTGATCGAGGCCGGCGAGCTCGCCCAGGGCCTGGCCGACGCCGAGTTCGCCGCTCGCGGCTTCGACGACGCCACGCCGTTGCAGGCGGCGGCGCTGGCGCTGGTCGTCGCACTCGCCCGGAAGGTGCAGGCGTCGTGGTCCAGCGGCTTCGCGAGCGCCGGGCCCACCGCCTGGGTCGAGCTCGCCGCGCTGGCCGCCGCGGCGCCGCCGGAGCCGGTGCGCTGCCGGGTGGCGGAGGGCTACGCGCACTATGCGGTCTATCCGGAGGCCTTCATGGCCGCCGCCGCCGAACTGCGCGGCGCGCCGCTGCTGATCGCCGGCCTGCGCAGCATCGGCCTCAGCCTGGCCGCGGCGGTCGCCGCCGCGAGCGGCGCGGCCGAGGTCGTCACCCTGCGGCCGCACGGCCCGCCGTTCGAGCGCCGGGTCGCGGTGTCCGCGCGGCTTGCGCGCCGGCTGGCCGCGCATTCAGGGCTGTTCGCGGTGGTCGACGAGGGGCCGGGGCTGTCGGGCAGCTCGTTCGGCGCGGTCGGCGACCTCCTGGAGGGGCTGGGGATCCCTGCGGAGCGGATCGTCTACCTGCCCAGCCACCCCGGAGCGCCGGGACCGGCGGCGCAGGCGCGGCATCGCGAACGCTGGCGCGGCGCGCGGCGGCTGGTGAGGGTGCTGGACGACGTCGCCCCGCCGGCGGCGCTGGCCGGCTGGTTCGACGACCTCACGGGCGGCGCAGAGCGGATCGAGGACCTCTCCCACGGCGGCTGGCGCGCCGGGCTCGCCCCGGCGAAGCGGCCGCCGATCTGGGCGGCCGGCGAGCGGCGCAAGTTCCGCCTGACGACCGCGACGGGAACTTACGTCGCCCGCTTCGCCGGCCTCGGTCGGATCGGCGCCGCCAAGCGCGAGCGGGCCGAGGCGCTGCACGCCGCCGGTTTCGGCCCCGAGCCGGTGGCCCTGCGGCACGGCTTCCTGCTGGAGCGCTGGATCGACGGCGCTCCCCTGGCGGGGCCGGCGGCCGCGCCGCCGCGCCTCGGCGACTATCTCGGCTATCGCCGGCGCCGGCTTCCGGCGCACGCGCCCGGCGCCGGCGGCGAGGCTCTGCGCCAGATGGCCCGGGTCAACGCCGCGGAGATCGGCGGGATCGAGCTCGCCGACGCCGTCGCCCGCCGGCTCGACGGGCTGGCGGAGCTGGAGCGCCGACTGGAGCCGGTCCAGATCGACGGCCGGCTGCACTGCTGGGAGTGGGTGCGCGCGCCGGACGGCGAGCTGCGCAAGACCGACGCGCTCGACCACTGCTGCGCGCACGACCTGATCGGCTGCCAGGACGTCGGCTGGGATCTCGCGGGCGCGGCGGTGGAGTTCGGCCTCGACGCCGCCGCGACGCGCGAGCTGGAGCGGCAGGTGCTGGGCCGGCCGGACCCGCTTCGCACCGACGTCTTTCGCGGGCTCTACTGCGCGTTCCAGGCCGGACTCTGGTCGATGGCGGAACAGGCCGCCGAGGGCGCCGATCGCGGCCGCGCGGCCGTCCAGAGGTCGGGCTATGCGACGGCGCTGCGCCGGTGGGCCGGCGTGGACCCATGCGCAGCAAAACGACCATGAACACTGCTCGGACGTTGGCGGCGACCCCTCTAAACCGCTCGTCGCGGCGAACGCCGGGCCCTGGGTGAAACCCATGAGGCGCCCAGGCTGAATCTGGTCCCGGCGTTCGCCGGGACGAGCGGGTGGAAAAGCCCGCCGCTACGCCTCGTTGGTGAAGATGACCGTGCCGGCGGCGGCGAACATGCCGCCGACGCCGTGGCAGACCGAGATCTTCGCGCCGTCGACCTGCGCCGCGGCGGTCCCGCGCATCTGCCGGACGCTCTCCTGCAGGGCGTACATGCCGTACATGCCTGAGTGCATGTAGGAGAGCCCGCCGCCGTTGGTGTTCATCGGCAAGCCGCCGCCCGGCGCGGTCCGCCGTTCGCGGAACCAGTCCTTGGCCTCGCCCTTGGCGCAGAAGCCGAGGTCCTCCAGGCCGTACAGCGGCAGGTGGGCGAAAGCGTCGTAGATCATCAGGTGGTCGACGTCGGCGTGGCTGATCCCGGCCGACGCGAACGCCGCCTGGCCCGAGACCCGGAAGGCGCGGGAGCTGGTGAAGTCCTCCATCATGCTGATCATCGGCGGCTCGCAGCTTTCGCCGCTGCCCATGACGTAGACCGGCCGGGTCGGGAAATCGCGCGCCCGTTCGGCGCTGGTGAGGATCAGCGCGCCGCCGCCGTCGGTGACCAGGCAGCACATCAGCTTGCGATACGGCCAGGCGATCATCGGCGAGTTCAGCACGTCGTCGACGGTGATCGGCTCGCGCAGCGAGGCCCGCGGGTTCATCGCCGCCCACTCGCGTTGGACCACCGACACGCGGGCGAGGTCCTCCTCGGTCACGCCGTAGGTCTTCAGGTAGCGCAGCACCGGGATGGTGAACATCGTCGCCGGAATGCTGACCCCGAAGGGGATCTCGAACTGGCCCTGCGGGCTGGCCGGCGAGCGCGGATAGCCCGGCAGGCCGACCTGCGAGCGCCCGGACTCGCCGTGGGTGATCAGCACGGTCGAGCAATAGCCGGCGGCGATCGCCGCCGCCGCGTGGCGCAGGTGCAGCATGAAGGAGCAGCCGCCGACGCCGGTGCCGTCCACCCACTTGGGGGTGATCCCGAGGTAGGCGGCGACCGTCACCGGGCTCTCGCCGGTGGTGGCGATGCCGTCGATGTCCTGCGGCTTCAGGCCCGCGTCGGCCATGGCGTTGAGCGCGGCGTCGAGGTGCAGGCCGAGGTTCGAGACGTCCGGGATCACGCCGAGCTTGGTGGTCTCGGCCGCGCCGACCACGGCGATGGATTTCGGCATGATCACCTCAGCCCTCCGCCGGCTTGAAGAGGGGCAGCGAGATCTCCTCGCTCTGTTTTTCGAAGACCACCTGCAGCGGCATGTCGAGCTGCAGCGCCTCAGGCGTCTGCGGACAGCCGACCACATTGGTCATCATCCTCGGCCCCTCGGCGAGCGTCACCACGGCGATGGAGTGCGGGTCCGGTCCCATGTCCGGGCGCGGCCGGTGATTGATGACGTAGGAATAGAGCGTCGCCCGCCCGCTCGCCGGGTAGACCTCGACGTCCCGGCTGGCGCAGTGCGGGCAGAAGGGCCGGGGCGGGAAATACGACCGGGCGCAGGCGCGGCAGCGCTGGAGGCGCAGTTCGCCGACCTTGCAGCCGTCCCAGAAGTGCTGGGTCTCCGGCGTCGGCTGGGGCAGCGCTCTTGGCATGGTGCTCGTCCCTGAAGGTCCGGTGCGACTTTGCACCAAGCCGCGCCGTCCGGCCAATCGCCCGGCTTCAGATATCGCCGGCGCAGCCCGCCGCGCCTCCGCGCGTTCCGGCCTTGACCTGTCGCGCGCGGAAGGGACCGAGCATGTCCAAGCCCTCGAACCATCCTCGGATCAAGCCGTACAAGGGACCGGCGGGCGGCTACGGCTCGCTGCGGTCGGTGACGGAGATCGTGACCCGGGAGGGCGCGGACCCGCGAGTCCTCGAACATCAGAACAAGCCCGATGGCTTCATGTGCGTGAGCTGCGCCTGGGGAAAGCCCGCCCAGCCGCACCCGGCGGAGTTCTGCGAGAACGGCGCCAAGGCGACCGCCTGGGAGCTGACCAAGCGCCGGGTGGAGCCGAAGTTCTTCGCCAAGCACACGCTCACCGAGCTGGAGGGCTGGCGCGACTACGATCTGGAGGAGGCCGGCCGGCTCACCGAGCCGATGCGCTGGAATCCCCAGACCGACAAGTACGAGCCGGTGAGCTGGGAGGCCGCGTTCGAGGAGATCGGCCGCGAGCTGGGGGCGCTGAGGTCCGATCCCGACCAGACGGTGTTCTACGTCAGCGGCCGGGCGAGCCTGGAGGCCAGCTACCTCTATCAGCTGTTCGCGCGAATCTACGGCACCAACAACCTGCCGGACAGCTCCAACATGTGCCACGAAAGCACCTCCGTGGCGCTGCCCGAGAGCATCGGCGTGTCGGTCGGCACCGTCACCCTGCAGGATTTCGAGCAGGCGGACCTGCTGCTCTACATCGCCCACAACCCGGGCGTCTCCTCGCCACGGATCCTGCACCAGCTGCAGGACGCGGTGAGGCGCGGGGCCCGGATCATCGGCATCAACCCCCTCCGTGAGCGGGGCCTGGCGCGGTTCGTCAACCCGCAGAACCCGGGCCAGATGATCACCCAGGAGGAGACGACGATCGCCTCGCAGATCCTGCAGGTGCGCAACGGAGGCGACATCGCCGCCCTGACCGGCATCTGCAAGGCGCTGATCGAGAAGGACGACGCGCTGGAGGCGCGCGGCGCCGCCCACGAGACCGATCGGGCGAAGCTGCTGGCGGAAACCAAGGACGACGCCGGCTACTCGATCAAGGCGGCGGCCGCGGCGGACGCCAGCCGCCGCGTCCTCGATCACGACTTCATCCGCGAGCACACCCACGGCTTCGAGGCGTTCGCCGCCTACTGCCGGGCCACCTCCTGGGCCGACATCGAGCGGGTCTCCGGCCTGAAGCGGCAGGAGCTGGAGGAGGTCGCCGGCCACTACGCCGAGGCCAAGGCGACGATGGGCATCTACGGCATGGGGCTGACCCAGCACGTCGCCGGCGTCGAGAACGTGCAGATGGTGGTCAACCTGCTGCTGCTGCGCGGCAACATCGGCAAGCCGGGCGCCGGCGTCTGCGCGGTGCGCGGCCACTCCAACGTGCAGGGCCAGCGCACGGTCGGCGTCACCGAGAAGCCCGAGCTCGCGCCGCTGGACAAGCTCAAGGAGCTCTACGGATTCGAGCCGCCGCGGCGCGAAGGCTACACCACGGTGACGGCCTGCGAGGCGATGATCGCCGGCAAGGTGAAGGCCTTCGTCGCCCTCGGCGGCAACTTCCCGCGCGCCGCGCCGGACCGCGACATCGTCGAGAACGCCTGGCGCAAGCTGCGCCTGACCGTCGCCGTCGCCACCAAGCTCAACCGCAGCCACGTGGTGCACGGCGAGATCGCCTACCTGCTGCCCTGCCTCGGCCGCATCGAGATCGACATGCAGGCGAGCGGCGAGCAGGTGGTGTCGATCGAGAGCAGCCTGGCCCACTTCCACGGATCGCGCGGGCAGGTGAAGCCGGCCAGCCCGCACCTGCGCTCCGAGCCGGCGATCATCGCCGGCCTCGCCGAGGCGATGCTGGAGCCGAATCCGCTGACGCCCTGGCGCGATTGGGTCGGCGACTACTCGAAGATCCGCGCGGCGATCGAGCAGACCTGGCCCGCCACCTTCAAGGGGCTGGACGAGAAGATGTTCGAGCCGGGCGGGATGACCCGGCCGCTGGCGGCGCGGGAGCGGAAGTGGAACACCCGCACCGGCAAGGCGAACTTCATCGTCCCGACGCAGCTGTTCGCCGGCCATGTCGAAAGCTTCGGCCGGGAGGGGGTGCTGCAGCTGGTCACCCTGCGCAGCAACGACCAGTTCAACACCACCGTCTACGGCTACGACGACCGCTTCCGGGGCATCAAAGGCACCCGGATGGTGGCCTTCATGAACCCGCAGGACATGGAGGAGATGGGGCTGGCCGCCGACCAGTTCGTCGACCTGACCACGGCGATCGACGAGGGGGTCGAGCGGGTCGTGCGCGGGCTGCGGGTGGTGCCGTACGGCATCCCGTCCGGCTGCATCGGCGCCTACTACCCCGAAACCAACCCGCTGGTGCCGCTGCAGCATCACGACCGCAAGGCGCACACGCCGGCCTACAAGGCCGTGCCGGTGAGGGTCAGCCTATCGACGGTCACGCCGGGCGAGCGGCGGCCGGAGTAGCGGGCGTGGGCGAAGCTCTGGAGATCCGGCCGCTGGAGGCCGCCCTGGCCGTGCCGAGGCTGCGCTGGACGCTGGCTCAGGGGACCGACGCCGGTGCGCGGGTGACCGCTGAGGAGACTCCCGTGGCGCTGGTCCATGACGGCTCGACGACGGCGGTGATGATGGCCACGCCGGCCGACCTGGAGGACTTCGCGGTCGGCTTCAGCCTGACGGAGGGCCTCGTCGCCAGCCTCGCCGACATCCGCAGCCTCGAGGTCGCCGCCTCGGAGCTCGGCGTCGAGGTGCGGCTGTGGCTGGCGCCGGAGCGCGCGGCGCAGGTGGCCGCGCGGCGCCGCCGGCTGGCGGGGCCGACCGGCTGCGGCCTCTGCGGCGTCGAGAGCCTGGCCGAAGCCCGCCGGTCGCTGGCGCGGATCGAGAGCGCGCTGCGCGCCGCGCCGCACGAGCTGCTGGCGGCCATGCAGGCGCTGAGCGAGGCCCAGGATCTCGGCCGCCGCACGCGGGCGGCGCACGCCGCCGGCTTCTGGGCGTGCGGCGAGCTCGTCGCCGCGCGGGAGGACGTCGGCCGGCACAACGCCCTCGACAAGCTGGTCGGCGCCCTGGCGCGGCGAGACCTTCCGCCCGAGGGCGTGGTGCTGCTGACCAGCCGGGTCTCGGTGGAGATGGTGCAGAAGACCGCCGCGCTCGGCGCGCCGATCCTCTGCGCCGTCTCGGCGCCCACCACCCTGGCGGTCCGCGCGGCCGAAGCCGCCGGCCTGACCTTGGTCGCCGTGGCCCGCAGCGACGGCATGGAGGTGTTCACCCGCCCGGAGCGGCTCGCGCTGGGTTAAGGCGCTTTCCGCCACCCAACCCGCTCGTCCCGGCGAACGCCGGGAGGATCCCGGCGGCCGGGATGAGCGGTGAGGAAAAAGCGCTCGCCCGCATCACCTGCGAATGGCGTTCACGTCCCACACCAGCGGCAGGTGCTTCATCGCCACCAGGCCCGGAACCACGGTCCGGTCGGCGCCCGGCTTCATCTGGAACGGCGGGATGCGGCGCAGGAACTCGGTGAGGGCGATGCGCAGTTCGCGCCGCGCCAGGTGCGAGCCGAGGCAGCGGTGCGGGCCGGCGATGAAGGTCAGGTGCCGGTTGGAGGCGCGGTCGAGCCGGAAGCTGCGCGGGTCCTCGAACTCCGCGGGATCGTAGTTGGCCGTGGCGACCATGCAGGTGACCATGTCGCCTTTCTTGATCTGCACGCCGCGCAGCTCGTGGTCGACCTTGGCCTGACGCGCCGAGTTCACGCTGGGGTTCATCCGCAGGAACTCCTCGATGGCGTCGGCGTGGGTCTCGGGATGCTCCCGCAGCTGCTGCTGCAGCGCCGGGTCGAGGGCCATCTGGCGGAACATCAGCGAGCTGGTCGCCGCCACCGTGTCGAGGCCGCCGACCCAGAGGAAGAAGACGATCCCCATGATCTCGTCGTCGGTCAGCGGACGGCCTTCCACCTCGCCGTGGACGATGCGGCTGGTCAGGTTGTCGCCCGGCGCCTCGCGCATCTCGGCGACGAAGCTGCGCAGATAGGCGAGGGCGCTGCTCGCGCCCCATTTCATCTGCTCCAGGTTCTTCATGTCGTGGAGCATGGCGTAGCCCCAGGCCAGGAAGTCCTCGAACCGATCGGGCGGGAAGCCCATCAGGCCCATGAAGATCTTCACCGGATAGATGCGGCCGAAGTCGTAGGCGACGTCGCATTCGCCCTTTTCCAGGAAGCCGTCGATCAGCTCGTTGACCACGGCGTGGATCCGGGCCTCGAGCTGAGCCACCGCCTTCGGCGAGAACCACGGGTTCAGCAGCATCCGGTACTTGTCGTGCTCCGGCGGATCGGACGCCGGCGGCAGCGCCCGGAAGGTCTCGCCGATCATCGTCAGGAAGGGAAAGTTCGCTTCCGACGAATAGCGGTCTGTGTTCTGGAAGACTTCGCGCACGTCCTCGTAGCGCGTGCAGACCCAGGCGCCCGGCCACCGGGCGCCGGCGTGCTGGGCCGGGGCGTAGAACACCGGCGGGCGGGTCGAGTACGTCTCCCAGACCGGCGCGTAGGGGTCGTCCAGGGTGGTCGGTCCGAGCAGGACGTCGAAGTCGAAGATCAGCTCGGCAGGGACGTGGTCGGGGATCGGCAGGCCGGAGCCGGTGCGGGCGATGGATTGCGACATGGCGGCTTTCCTCGAGGTCTCGATCAGCGGATCAGGTGTTCGTCGCGCAGGGTCTCCAGCGCCGCGCGGCGCGCGACGTTGGCGGCCGGGAAGCCGGCGTAGGCGGTGGAGTGGTAGATCACCTCCTCCAGCTCCTTCATCGTCACACCGTTCTTCAGCGCGATGGGGAAGTGGACCTTCAGCTCGTCGTGCGCGTGCAGGGCGATCAGGATGCCGAGCGTCACCAGGCTGCGGGCGCGCAGGTCGAGACCCTCGCGCACCCAGAGCTTGGCGAAGACGTTGTCCATCGAGAGCTGGCCGATCTCGGTGCAGAAGTCGGCGCTTTTCTCCGCGCTGATGTCGTCGATCGCCTTGGATCGCCAGCTCTCGAACAGGGCGATGGCGGCGCTCCTGCGGTCTTCCTCGGTCACGGCTTCCTCCTGGTCTTGTTCTTCGTGTTCTGCGGCGTGGACGGGGCTCAGGCGGCAAGCCCCTTGAGGCGGTAGGCGCGCGCCGCCGTCCCCATCAGCAGGTCCCGGCGCTCGTCCTCGGAATAGGGCTGGACCAGCCGCTTGAAGGCGTTCCACAGCACCCGGTAGGACATGCAGCGCTTGTCGACGGGGAAGTTGCTCTCGAACATGCAGCGGGCGGGGCCGAGCGTCTCGATGGCGTGGCTGACCATCGGCCGGTAGAGCTGCGCCAGCTCCTCGGACGTCGGCGGCCTGGGCCGCTCGCGAAGGCCGCGGAACGCCGGAAGCGAGTGGGCCATGAAGGGATTGACCAGACCGCCCAGCTTCAGATGCACGCCCGCATGCGGCGCCAGGGCCTCGATCCCCCGTCGCCAGGCCGCCATCAGCTCGTCATGCGGCGTCTGGGTTGCGGCGAAATCGGCCATCGGCGCGAGATGGTTGACCACCAGCACCGCCTCCGGGACGCGGGCGGCGAGCCTGGCGACCTGCTCCAGGTGCGGATGGACGGCGACGAGATCGAGCGTCAGCCCCTTGCGCGCCAGCAGGCGGACGCCGGCCAGAAACTCCGGCCGCTCGGCGGCCGTCTCCCAGCCGGGCAGCGGAACCATGGTCCCGGCGGCGGAATCGAAGGTCAGGAAAATGTTGGCGCGAAGGCCGCTGAAGCGGCCCTTGCCGGCGGCAAGGTGCGCTTCCAGCAGTTCCTCCACCCTGGCCTCGCCGGCGGCGAGGTCGCCGGCGCCGGTGATGCCGGCGCAGATGCGCGGCGCGTGGCCCGCCCGGTCGGAGGCCTCCGCCACGGCGGCGATGAATTCGGTCTCGCCGACGACCCGCAGGTGCTCGGGACCGTCGGTCCGGTAGCCGCGCCCGGCCTCGGTGTAGACCGTGGCGACCACCCGGTGGCCGCTGGTCAGGTCGGCGATCAGCTCCGCCGTCTCGTAGGGGAACGGCCGGGTCCACAGGTGATGGTGCGGGTCGACGATCGGCGCGTCGGGATCGAGCACCGGCTCCTGCACCAGGCCGAGCCAGGCTTCGTCGATGGGGTTCGACCACGCGGATGGTTCGGCCATGGTGACGCTTCCTCGGGGTCGCCGCCGGCGGCGGGTTCAGGCGGGCGCCGCGCCCGCCCCGTCGACGATCGCCTGGACGCTGCGGGCCAGCCAGGCGGTCATGTGCGGGTCGGCGCGGCCGCCGTCGGGCCGGACCGTCAGCTGGAAGGTGTAGAGGACGAAGCCGCTGCACAGGGCGAGGATCTGCCGTGCGCGGGCTTCGCCGTCGGCGCAGCCCAGCCAGGCGGCCATGGGCTCGACCGCCAACTCCTGCAGCACCCGCGTGGCGATCTCCCGGGCCTCCTCGTGCGCCGTCGCCAGCACGCACATGGCGTGGGGGTTCATGTCGTGGTGCGGATCGGTCAGCCGCCCGGCGATGAAGGCGCCGTACTGGTCGCGCGGCGGGAACACCGGCTCGGAGCGCAGCGCGTCGCGCAGCGCGGCTTCGAACAGCCCGGCCTTGCTGCCGAAATAGCGCAGCAGGATGGTGGAGGACAGGCCAAGCTCGCCGGCGATGTCGCGGATGCCGCTCTCCGAATAGCCGCGCCGCGAGAACACCTGCTTGGCGACGGCGAGAATTCGCGCCCGCGTCGCCGCGGCGTCGCCTTTCGTCGGTTCTTCAAGCAGTTGCACGGGATCGGCCAACGATGAGCTGAGGTGGGAAGCCTAATGTTACCAGGTGATAACACGAGCGGAGTAGAGCGTCGACGCTAATTGGCGGTCGGCCCTGTGTGTATGGCGAGCCATATTGACGGCCCCGTCCAATTTGCGTCCTGTTTCAGGGGGCGCAGGAATGGCGTGCCCGCTGCGGGAGAACGTCGTGTCCGGCAAACTGACCTTCGGCTACCTGTACGATTTCCGTAACCCGCCCCAGTGGCGCAAGCCCTGGCCGGAACAGTACGCCGAGATCCTCGACGTCATCGCCTGGACCGAAGAGGTGGGCTTCGAAGGCGCCTGGGTGCCGGAGCATCACCTCGCCGACGACGGCTACATGCCCTCGCCGCTGATCGCCCTCACGGCGATCGCCGCGCGGACCAAGCGGCTCCGGCTCGGCGCGGCGATCGCCCTCGCGCCGCTGTACCATCCGGTGCGTTTCGCCGAGGACTGCGCCGTGCTGGACATCATCGGCGGCGGCCGCCTCGAGATGGGCGTCGCCATCGGCTACCGCAAACGCGAGACGGCGGCCTTCGGCGTGGACTTCACCAAGCGCGGCAAGATCTTCGACGAATGGCTGCAGATCGTCACCCGTCTCTGGGCCGGCGAGACGGTCGACTTCGCCGGCGACCATTTCTCGGTGACCGGGGCCAAGGTCATGCCGCCTCCGCCTCGGGGCCGTATTCCGCTCTTCATCGGCGGCTTCGGGGAGAAGGCGATCGAGCGGGTCATCCGCTACGGCGACGGCTACATCGGCAACGCCGAGGTGTTCTCGCGCTACGCGCCTGCCTCGGGCGGGGAGGGCGGGGCGAAGGTGCGGATCACCGGCCTGTTCACCGTCGTGGCCCGCGACCCCGAACGGGCGATGGAGGAGCTCGCCCCCTATTACCACCACGTCAGCAACAGCTACGGGGAATGGTTCGCCGAGGACAAGGGGCTGCAGGGCCTGAAGCCGATGACCCTCGAGGCGTTCAAGGCCAGCGGCGTGCTGCAGATCATGACCCCGGACGCCGCCATCGCCATGTTCCGCGACCTGCAGCAGCGGCTGCCGATCGACCACTACACGATGATGATGCCCCCGGGCCTGCCGGCGGACTCCTTCAAGGCCTACGCGCAGGTGTTCGCGGACGAGGTCATTCCCGCGTTTCGGTGACCGGAGCCCGCCGGGCGCGCGCGCCACGCGATCGCCGCTTGCCGACAGAGCGGCGGGCGGCTAGAAGCGTTTCGAATTTCGAAACGCTTCGCTAGGGCCTGACGCCGGTGTTCGAGAAACTGTTCGGCTACTTCACAAGCGGCGATCCGCTGAGCCTCTGGCTGGCGGCGTTCCTGGCGAGCGGCTTCCTGGTCGGGATCTTCTCCGGCTACTTCCGGGCGCGGAAGATCCAGCCGAAGGGCTTCCGCTGGCGCATCTTCCGCAACGAGATCTTCTTCGCCGTGGTCAACCTGGTGATCACCGGCTTCCTGCTGGGCGGCATCAACAAGCTGCTGCGCGAGCACGGCTTCATCACCGTCAACAGCGAGCCGGCGAGCTGGTGGGTGATCGCCGCGGAGTTCGCGCTCTACTTCTTCGCCTTCGACACCTACTTCTACTGGCTGCATCGGTGGATGCACATCGAGCCGATGTACAGCTGGATCCACAAGATCCATCATCGCTCGATCTCGCCGAACCCGCTGACCACGCTCTCGGTCAGTCCGCTGGAGTCGGTGATCAACGGCGGGTTCGTGCCGCTGTTCCTGTCGGTGATGACGGTGCACGACGCCACCCTGGCGCTGATCCTGCCCACCAACATCATCATGGGCCTCTACGTGCACTCCGGGGTCGAGTTCTTCCCGCGGTGGTGGAACAAGAGCTGGGCGACCAAGTGGTTCATCACCGCCACCTTCCACGACCAGCACCACCGCTATTTCAAGGGCAACTACGGCGGCTACACCACGATCTGGGACTGGATCTGCGGCACGGTGCGGCCGACCTTCCTGGCCGACTACGAGAAGGTCACGACCCGGCCGCTCAAGCCATGGCTGCCGTTCGGCGGCAAGCGCAGGGACGGGGCGTCCGCCGAGGCGTGAGGCGCTGAAGCCGGCCCGCAGCGCCGCGCCCTGCAGGACGCTGGCGTGCTGGCCGGCTTCCCCAAATCGGGGCGCGTGCCTCGAGGGCGGAGGGATCGCGCCCCCTCTCGGCCGACGAGGTCGGCCGAACCTGCGCCTAGCGCTGCGCGTAGGTCATGCGCGCGGCCTCCGGCGACTTCAGTGCGTCGCTGACGGTCCGGCGCACGCAGGACCGCTCCACGTAGTAGGCGAGGGCGGCGTCGCCGACCTCCGACCGGCAAAGCTCGGCCGCCGCCTTGACGACCTCGGCCTTGACCTGGTCGGCGGTCTTGCCGGCGGTGTAGACGCGGATGGACTCGGCGGAGGCCGGCGCGGCGCCGAGGACGGCGGCCACTGCCGCCAAAGTTGCGATGCGAAGCATTGTTGTTCTCGTCCGTATCGAGGTTGCTATGAACCCAGACGGCGTTCCTCTTCGGCCTTGGGCGAACTGACGAGCCCTGAGACCGAGCTCCAAGATCGATGAGGCCCGGCGGCTCGACAATTCGGAATGCCCCGGGACGAGGCAAAACCGAGGGCGTGTCGTTTTCTTCGGCGCCGATCCGGAAGACAGGCTTCGCCGTGATCGATCTGACGGCAGACGGCTGCGCTCAGGGCTCTGAGAAGCCGGGCTTCGCACCCCATAGGCGTCCTCGAGCGGTCGGCTGGGCTGCTGACGAATCGCGCCAGCCTTCGGGGAATCGGCGCAAGGCTCCGGTGTTCACCTGATGGCAGGGGGCGCCTGCGTTGGGGCCCAATCGATCGCCAAGCCCATGTTCCCGACGCGCCGAACACTGTCCGCCGTCACGACTCCAGAGCGCCCTGCCGGACGCTGCGCCGAAGCGGGGCGTGGCTGATGGCCGCCGGACGGAGAAGGCGCCTCCTGATCAGGATCGGGCTGGCGCTGCTGGCCTTCCTGGTGGTGATCGCCGGGGTCGCGTTCTGGCGGGTCCAGCACCCCGGTTACCTGAGCGCCGAGGCGCGCGAGGAGCATGCGCGGTTTCTCGCCCCCGGCCTGACGGTGAGGACGCCGCCGGGACCGGGGCCGTTCCCGACCGTTCTGCTGATCCACGGCTGCGGCGGGCTGCAAGGCGAACGGGGCCCCAATCCGATCATGGACGAATACGCCGCCTCGGCGGTCCAGGCCGGCTGGGCGGCGGCCATTCTCGACAGCTACGGGCCGCGGCATTGGGAGGCGACCTGGGCGCGCCGGCGGGTCTGCACGGGCGCGCGCCTGCGCGGCCTGCAGCGCGCGGCCGACGTCCTGGCGGGCCTGGACCTCTTGCAGCACGACGCGCGGGTCGATCATCGCCGCCTGCGCATCGCCTCGTGGAGCCACGGCGGCTGGGCCGTGGGCGACCTCGTCACCCTGCGCGATCCCGGCGACGGCAGCTTCAGGCGGACCATGGACGAGGTCGAGGCGATGCAGTTCACCTACCCCTTCTGCGCCGTCCCCGCTCTGGCCGGCCGGCGGGCGTGGACCTGGAAGGGCGGAGTACGGTTCGTGTTCGCCGAGAACGACACGGTGCAGAGCATGGCCGGCTGCCAGCCGATGATCGCGCGGGCGCGCGAAGGCGGCTCCCAGGTGGCGGCCGAGCTGATCCCCGGCGTCACCCACGCCTTCGACGAGCGGGTGAAGTCGTCCGACTCCACCTTCCGCTTCGACCCCGCCGCCACCGCCCGGGCGCACGCGGAGTTCATCGCCTGGCTGAAGACCCCGGCGCCGGCTCGCGAGAGCGGGTCGAAATAGGGCTGAGCCCCCGACCCGTTCGTCCCGGCGAACGCCGGGAACCAGGTGAAACCCACGACCGGCTCAGGCTGAATCTGGGGCCCGGCGTTCGCCGGGACGAGCGGATGTTAGGGAGACGGCTTCTAGCGGGCGGCCAGCCCGCGGTTCTCCGGCCGCGGGCGCATGCGCAGCGAGTTCTGGTAGAAGGCGACCAGGTGATAGTGGCCGACGATGCACGGCAGCTCGATCAGCTGCCGCTCGTCCAGCCGCCGGGCCAGGACGGCCCAGGTCGCGTCGGAGATCATCGCGTCGAAGTGCAGCTCGTCGACGGCGCGCAGCAGGGCGCGGTCGTGCTCGCCCCAACCGGCGGCCTCCGGCCCCTGCGTCACGCGCTCGATCTCCTCGCTGGTCAGGCCGATCCGCTTGCCGATGTGCACGTGCTCGCCCCATTCGAACGGCGCCTGGCAGAGCCACCCGGTCCGCAGGATCAGGAGCTCGCGGTCGCGCGGGGCCAGGAGGCTGCGCAGATTGAGCTGCAGGCCGTAGGTCATCTGCGCCCGGTAGAGGTCGGGGTGGCGCATCAGCGTGGCGGTGTGGTCCGACAGCGGCCGGCTGGGATCAAGCGCGCCAGATTGCGCCGCCGCCTGAGGGCCGACGGCGACCGCGTGCTCGCCCTTCACCAGGCTATAGGCGTCGGGGGGGTAGTCCGCCGGCTGCAGCGGCGCGATGCGCGGCGGATGGCCGAGGATCAGGGCCTCGCGCGCTTGCACGTCGTCGTCATCGCGCAACAGGGCTGTCGGCATGCGTCTCCTCGAACCCTCTGGGTGGGCGGCGGCGAGCCCCTCGCGGCCGCCGAGCGCCAGGGTTGCAGCCCGAAGGCGCGGAGACAATGGTGTCTAAGCGCGCGGGGGCGATCAGTCGCCGCGCATCGGGCCGACCAGTTCGATGAAGTGCCCCTCCGGGTCGGCGACGACGGCGGCGCGCACCTGGTGCTCCGGCCGGTCCTGGCCGGGCCGGACCATTCGGCCGCCGCAGGCCTCGACCGTCGCGCAGAGGGCGTCGACGTCGGCGACGTTGAAGCAGAGCCAGATTTCGCCGGGATAGGCGGGCTGCGGCGGAGGCGGCAGTTCGACGAACCGGCTGAGGATCAGCAGGTGGGCGTCGGCCGCGCCGGTCGCCGACAGCCAGCACTGCTCCTGCCGCACCTCCGCTTCGCCGCCGAGGTTGCGGCTCACCACCTGCAGGCCCAGCGCGCGGTAGAAGCGCTCGGCGACGGCGAGGTCGGCGACGACGAGCTTGGTGGCGTGGTAGGCGAGGGTCATCCGGCGGTCTCCTGGCGTGCTGGCGCGCACGCCCATTTAGCCCGGGTTCGATCGCCAGCGGGCTGTCCGGTGATAGGCTGGCGGCAAAAGGCAAGACCGCCGGAGGAAGCATGACCCAGCTGAAAGGGCGTCGCGTACTGATCACCGGGGCGAGCGGGCTGGTGGCCTTCCCGGTCGCGCTCGAGCTCGCCAAGACCAACGAGGTGCATGCGGTGGCGCGCTTCTCGGACCCCGAGCAGCGGCGGCGGCTCGACGCCGCCGGCGTGCGGACCATCGCCTTCGACCTGGCCGATGCGGACCTGTCGCCGCTGCCGAAAGCGGTCGACGTGGTGGTCAACTACAGCGTGCTGCCGCCGACGCACAAGGACGCCTACGAGGTGAACGCCGGCGCCGCGGGCCGGCTGGCGTCGCGCTATCGCGAATGCGAAGCCTTCGTGCACGGCAGCACCGGCTCGCTCTATCAGTACCAGGGCGAGCGGCCGCTCCGCGAGGACGACCCTTACGGGCTGCACAGCTCGGCGGAGAACTACGCCGCGAGCAAGATCGCCGCCGAGTTCCTGCTGAAGCAGCTCAGCGTCGAATTCGGCATGCCGACGACGATCGTGCGGATCTTCTCGTTCTACGGCCCGCGCGGCGGCGGGGTGACCCAGCGGATCGACCAGGTGGCGCGCGGCGAGCCGGTCAGCGTCTATCCGGGCGTGCGCAACGTGCACACGCCGATGTTCGAGGACGACTACGTCGAAAAGACCATCGCCGCCGCCGGGATCGCCAAGGCGCCGGCCGAGATCGTCAACCTCGGCGGCACGGAGGCGGTGACGACGGAGGAGTATTGCGAGATGGCCGGCGAGCTGCTCGGCAAGACCCCGACCTTCGTCGCGAACAGCAAGGCCTGGCCGATCTGGGCCGACACCCGGAAGATGGTCGAGCTGCTCGGGCCCTGCCGGGTCTCGGTGCGCGAGGGCGTGCTGCGGGTGGTCGAGGCCGGCGCGCGGGCGCGGCTGGACACCCGGCATCACGTGATTGGCGAGCCCGCGACGGAAGCGAGGAGGTGAGGCGATGGAGCAGATGTCGGACCTCGAGCGGCTGGTGGCGATCGAGGAGATCAAGCAGTTGAAGTCGCGCCGCGACCGGGCGGTCGACACCCGGGACTGGGCGATGCTGGAGGCGCTGCACGCGCCGGACCATCAATCGCACGCCGAAGGCCTGCCGCCCTGGACGAGCGCGGCGGAGATGATCCGCAACGTGCGCGCGAGCCTCGAGGGAGTGGTCAGCGTCCACCAGTGCCATACGCCGGACATCACCTTCGAGAGCCCGACCCGGGCGCACGCCGTCTGGGCGATGGAGGACTATCTCTGCTGGATGCAGGGGGACGAGAAGCACTGGCTGCGCGGCTACGGCTTTTATGACGAGATCTACGAGAAGCGCGACGGCCGCTGGGTCTACGTCTGGCGGCGGCTGCGCCGGCTGACGGTCGACCGTTCGCCGGGCGGGGTGCTGCCGGCCGAAGCTCGTGCGGCGCAGGAGGCCTCCGCCCCGTGATCACCTTCATCACCCACATGCGCGTGCGGGCGGAAAACGCGGTCCAGATGGACGCGCTGCTGACGGAAATGGCCGCCAAGGTCGCCGAGCACGAACCCGGGGTGGCGCACTACGGCTTCGCCAAGGATGCGTCCGATCCGGAGCTCTACGTCGTCGTCGAGGTCTACCGCGACGAGGCCGCGTTCTGGGCGCACGGCCAGACCGACTACATCAAGGCCCTGCTGCCGAAGAGCGCCGCCCTGGTGGAGGGCGGCAAGTTCGACATCCGCCAGTACGTCAGCCCCGGAACCACGCCGGTGAAGCCGGTGCTCGGAGAGGCGGGGGTGGAGCAGAGAACGTAGATCCTCCCCTCTGGGGGAGGTGGCCCGGAGGGCCGGAGGGGGCTTCCACTCAGATGCTGAAGAAGAAAGGCGGCGGACGTCTGAGCGGAAGCCCCCTCAGCCGCTTCGCGGCAGCTCCCCTTGAGGGGGAGCATCGTTCGCCGGCCACGCGCTGCGGCCCTAAGAAGCCGCAGCGCGGACCCGCAGCCCTTACCCCTGCCGCTTCGGCAGCTGGATCTCGGCGGTGCCGGTGCCCATGGTGGTGCCCTTCTGGTTGCCCATCTTGTGCTTCACCTGGACGACGTTGCCGCCCTTGT
>Ga0164243_10005869_pt1 | contig 18683 bp, 22 predicted proteins | sample OricompcompostOP_FD_108781 | JGI IMG/M metagenome (GOLD analysis project Ga0164243, IMG submission 108781) | Organic Plus compost microbial communities from Emeryville, California, USA - Original compost - Organic plus compost (OP) | ecosystem: Engineered > Solid waste > Mixed feedstock >... | reverse complement strand
TTTTTTAAACCCTCCCTCTATGGACCCCGTTCCATCAACGGTTATTTTTCTATGTAATAATATAATCGTCGAACTGCATGATTCGTCTCGTCATAGGCGTGCGTGGCTTCATTTTCCGAATACAAACGCCTTGAAATTCCGAGCTATTCTCTCCACACCATCCTTTAGCTCCCACCTCTTGGCCTCACACACTCTACGGTAGATGTCCTCCAGAGCAGCGTCCATGTCAGGACCAGCGGCGTGCAGGTCACTCTCGACCAACAACCTATCATCCGGGATAGCGGCCAGCACCTCGGCGAACTTGGCGTGTGCCGAAGGAGCGCCCAGGTTGACGGCGGTGGAGAGGGAAAAGTAGACGTCGGCTGGGACCTGGGGCTTCACGTAGCGCTTCAAGACCTCGACAGATCCGCTGAAGGAGTGGAGACATATCCTCGGCGGGAAAGGCTTGCTCGCAGCCTTTCTCTCCTTCTTTTTCTTTTCCCTCAGGGCTCGCATCTTTTGATAGTATTCGTCATTTTCTTCGTCGTTGGAAAATTCAGACTCGTCGCTGGTAGACCACCAGTCCTCTGCGTTGGGCGCAACCCTCCTCCTCTCACGTTTACTCAGCACGTCCTTCTCGTGACCTTTCCATAATGCGGAGATGGCATCGTAGAGCACGCCATGGGCCTGCACGCCGTGCACGCTCACGGGAACCTGGAGCTCACCCGCCAGCCTGAGCTGGGCTTGCAGGACGGCGATCTGGTGGGGGATCGAGACAGTGTGGGGGCTGAGGCGGCGACCTTCCCTGCCGCCGGGGGTGGTGAGCGAAGCGTTTCGGTCTTGAGGGGCCGTGCCGTCGGGCCACTTTTCCGGGAGGCGGAAGGCTTTGTCGATGCCGATTTCGCCAATTAAGGCTACGGGGTGGGATTTGACGCGGGATCGGGTGGCGTTTAGGAAGGAGGCGAGCGGGGTCGGGGTGGGTAGTTGGGAGATGAAGTCGGGATCTTTCGGGGGAGGGGTAAGTATGGCAGAGTAATGCTTCATTTTGAACTCCCGTATCGCCTCGGGGGAAGCGTCGGAGCCGGGCACATTTGCCGCCGAGGGGTCGTCATCGTGATAGAGTTGGTGGGCGAACCACGGGTGCCAGCCGAAAGCGGGTATGACGTATCTTGAAGAAGGGTCACTGTACGATGATGGTAGCTCTGAGGGTTGCTTGAGGCCGTGTTTGGAGGCGACTTCGCCGACGAGATCCTGGTCTTGGGACCGGGTGGCCATGATGGCGAGAAGTCGCGTGCTCATGGTGGGGATACTGGCTATGGAGCTCATGGTGTCTGTGGGATGGCAGTGGGCGTCGATCACCCCGGCTTCCCAGGGGAAGGGGGAGGTCGGAGAAGAGCCGGAGTCCTGGCTGGGAGCATGATGCTCTCCTCCACACATGACTTTCTTTAGATTTGGCTTCAGCCCTGCAAGGCGACTTCTCACTATGGGGGGCGTATAGAGTACGGACTTGGGAGAAACCAGACCCTTCTATGGCGAATACTGTTCTTGTAGGGCGGAAATGCGGAAGTGAAGTCCACTGTACGCAGCCAGCGTGTATTATTTGAAGCTTATTAGCCTGATTACTAAGAACCCCCCCTTGATCAGATATTATCTGGGGAGGAGGCAGAAGGCAGAATTCCTAGACTTTACAATACCATGGAATACACGAGTAATCAAGTTCGGATTTGGTTTCATCGAAGTGACTGATTGTGTTGTCTGATTCTATCAAATTTCGACTGTTTCTTCTCTGGATCTCCTGAGTTGGATCTGTTTCTTCCTTCTTTCTGTTCTGTTTCAGATCTTTGAGTCCTGATTGGAGGGCTACAAATTGGTGCTTCTATACAGATCAGGTGGTGTGCCATCCATCCACCTAATTCTATTACTGTTATTATTGAATCCTGTCTCTTTTCATCAGATCTACTTAATTGACCCTGTAATTAGCTTAATATCTACCCTAATTATTAGAAGAGTGCTCTTTTTTTCCTCCTTTGATTGATGATCAGGAAGAAGAGCACCTCCCCTTCGACACTGGTACCCGCTGAATCCTCATCCTCCTCTCTGATGGAAGTAGAGAGGGACTTGAAGCACCTCTGCGAGCAGGTTATGAAGGATGAGTTATTGAAAGAATTGAGCGATCATGGATAAGGGCCTAACCCTGAGGAAGCAATGTCGGTTATACTTGCCCTGATGACCTTTACTGGGGGTCCTAGAGAAGATATTGGTGATTACCTTGATATACGTGGAAGCTACTGTGGTGGTGTTGACGCTAGTAGAGATGGGATAGAAGATGCTGCTGAAGAGATAGGTGTTTCGATCTGGCCTGAAGGGGGCTGCTAAGGCTTGGTATTCAGCCCTGCCTAAAGAGACCTGATTGGATTGGGAAAAGACTGTTGAGGCTGTTTAGGAGAAGTATGGTGAGGTTGCTTGGGTAGCCGGGGACCCAGTGGTAGTTGCTGCTGCTGCAGTGTTCTGAAGGCAGAAGGGGGAGCCCCTGAAGCTCAAGGTTCAATTAAGGGTTGATGGCACGTTGATGGGGTGTGAGCAATAACATTGAAGCAACAGGCAACGACCTAGTTGAGGTGGGGTTATTAGTACTTCGTAGCTCGAATCGATTACAAAGGCATACTGGCGAGATGGCGATGGTGGTGTCAAAGAAGCACTTGACGGCTTTACTGGGGTGCGGGGCACAATTTCGTAGTTCGTGGTCTACAATTGTAGTGAGGGGCAGACTGCGAGTATCATTATAATATTAAGGTTTATAGCCTTGGTCTTAGTTTCCTAAAACTAACACTAGAAATTTATCAACTATTCGGCAGATTTCTGGGCTAACTCTGGACGTCGATATGGACCACTGTGTGGACGATGAGTTAAATACAAATAATTCCTCTTCCTTCCTTGACAGACGCTCTTCCAATTTAATTGCTATTACGACGCAATCTACCTTTACTATCAGAAACAAGAAACTCTTTCAGAGTCTATCATCAGAATTGACAATGTCGATGTCTATTTCATCAGACTCTGCGCCGGATCCCGATCTCAATACTATACCACTCCTCAGCCTAGACTCCACAACCCTCTTCGAGGTCAAGACCGTCCAGTTTGATCGTTAGAGCCGCATTGAACACCGCCGGTCCGAAGGCGACTTTCGACGAAGGGAGCAAAATAGAGAGGTGTCTCCAGAAAACTCGTTAGTATATCCTGTCTAGCCCCTTTCCACTACACTACTGACATCATCCAACTTGATGCTAGGCGCCACAGGAAGCGTCCAACAAGCGAGACGCGCATCTTGCCTGTTCTCTCCTTGCCTTTTATGGCGACCCCTGCTATCTTCCCTCCCGCGCTCATCCAGCAATGGATCGAGCAGGGAAAGGCGCGACTACTACCTGATCAACAAGTTCAGGTCGACCTCATGGCAATGCTTGCGTTTGCAGATCGGGAGTATACTGGATGTGACGATGATTATGGTGACTTGGTGTTTCCTACTCACTGGAATACCGCCGCGGTCCTCGAGTATATCGGCTTTTCGAAGAGCCGGTCCTTGGAACTCTTGCATGCATATCACCAGACCGTTGAGGATGGCCCCACAAACTTCACGCTGTGCGAGTACGCCATCGAGGCCACAATTGGGGCGACGCCAGCCCTTAGCAACGCCGACAGTGACTGGCGAGCATATATGGAGTCCCTAGGTCTGTCAGAGGCAACAATCCAGAGACAAATGAATGACGACGTCAGGAAAGTGCGTGCGTCATCTACAATGGACGCCTGGATTTGGGAAATCTTACAAGGTAGGCTTTGGGGGCTCCACAACCTTGACAAAATCTGCTATGCATGGTCTCGGGGCACCAAGAGTAGTGGACACGGCCAGAAAGGCAGTTCATCTAAACCCGCCCAACAACCCTCTCAGCAAGGACCTGCGGGCCAAGGGGAAATCCAACAGGAGATCAGGGAAGATGGAACAATCTCGCCTTGTGTTAGCGTTCAAGACGTTTTAGGCGATGAGAATAACGGCATTCCTGGGTTTCTCTCTCTATTTAAAGGCTGCCGTTTTGAAGTCGTGCGTGACTTCTTATCCGACATTCCAGATGTCGCCGATGGCCTTGATCGCATTCGATCCCACACATGTGGAGATTTCAGTCCGGGGAGCGCTCTATATCTCACGACTCAAAAATGGGTTGCGGTCCACTACGCGCGAGGGATTCAACGTGCCGTAGGGGAGGTTTACTCAGAGTCACCGGTTGTTTTGCAGTTACTCGTTCCCAATGCATGGTTTGAGAAGCAACAAATCAGCACAATACCATACTCAAGTGCGTGGAATCAGGTAATTTGGGCATGTCGGCGTCAACTGAGCAAGTCAGATTGGCCACCAGCGGTCAAAGGCAAGATTAGGAATAGCCTTGTTGTTGCTGGCCCTATCTGTGGCGTCTCGAACAAGGAATTCGTCTCTTCGTTAAAATGGGAGGACATTACAGAGGAATGGGTGATGAAGAACGGAGTCGGTGACCGGTCGAGCCAGCATGTTGTTGGTCGCTCATTACTCCCTTCGCTGGCTTCGGTTATTCCCCCTGGTCACACCAGGGTCATTGAGAAGAGTGTGTGGTCACAGTGGGACAGGGACGAGGCTTGATATTCAACTGAGCTTTATCATCATTAGACTACTGATAGTTACACGGTGGGCCGTCCTCTAAGAATTAATTTTTCAGTCTGTTCTTCTTTTTTTTGGCTGTTCAGGAAGAGCAGCTGTGTCGTCTGGGTACCTGCGTAAGAAATAAAGCAGTCAAACAGTATCTACAAGATGTAATAGGAAGTGCGTATTCGAGTGTAGGGGCGTAGTAGTACTTGACTTGGCTACTGAAGAGTCCAGAGAAACAGCTAGATACATAGAAGAAACCGTGGTTTTTATGGTGATGTTTTCCTAGTTCTTCCCAGGCAGTTCTAGCTCACCGTACTCCGCAGTAGTCCGAATGACTCCTGGATCACCCTTGACTGTACTAAGATCTCCTCGTGGGAGGTCCCGTTTGCTCTTTTCCGTCGCATGCTCTTGATCTTATTCAATGTATAGTTAGCCCCTATCAATAAATGGTGGGTAAAGGACCTAATGTTTGGGGGGACGAGGTGGTAAACTTACTCTACGCGCTTTCACATTTCCGCGTGGGCAGCTTTGACATTTACCGCTGGGTGGATCACCTCAGGAACGTCATCTCGGAGAGACCTATTAGTGCGGCTCTGACCGCAACATCATACTTGAAAAACCTTGAAGGAAACAAGTGGTGGCCAATGGTCATGAACCACTTCCTACGGGAAGCCGCTGCGATGCTCTTGCATGAACTGGCAGGCGTCGGGTCCGTAGGTCAACGGGACGCAATGCTGAGAACACGCAATGTGCATGTCAGGCGGCATTCCCGTCCCATTTAGACCAGTCCTTACGCCCTATGACAGCTGTGTGACAGGGTGGGATGCATTCGGATAGCGAAGGAATCAGGCCGATGCCGATAACGTGTTGACTGGAGATCTCCCCCTCCTTGTTCCTCAGTACCCAAGAGTTTTGAAGAGCGCTCCAGGTCAAATCAGGTTCTGAGAACGCCCGCGTGTGTTTACCGCAAATTGGACCGGTCACCACGAGATTATTCCTAAACTTTCCGTGGATATCAACCGGTCAATGTTCCCGAGAGGTATTTCTTCTGCACGCCCAGACAAGCTGCATCCAGAGATCGCCGTACGGGATGTGGCTGATATGGTTTTTCAGAAACCCTGCGTTAAGGGATGAGAAGTTGAAGGATAACTGGAGGTTCGGTGGATGCCGTCCGTGCGCCTCGCAGGTATCCTCTTGCGTGATAGATCGCCACCCATCTCTGAGTAGTTAAACATAGTGCGTTGGCTATGCTAAAGTCACCACAAGCTGAAGCTGTTGCTCGGTACAGCCCCGTTTCAATGGAGGGGTTCTCGCGCATGAACTCCCCGGCAGTGACGAATCGACATCCCTTGTACAAAGACAGGAAGCCAGGGATGCCGCCACTCTGCTCGCCCATCACTTGCTGAACACTAAGAACGGCTGAGATTGAGCCGTCTTTGTTGACGTGTGGTGGGATACCCTGTGTCTTTTGGGTTGGTAGTTGGATTGGGCCTGATTCACCTTCATCGGTCTTGGCCTGGGAGCCTGTTGCTGCTTGTCGGCATATGGAGTGAAATTTGATGAGGGCTGAAACGCGGGCCTGGGGGATTTGCTCCAACCATTCCTCCATCGTTGACATGGCCCTGACTCGGCGGACGTCGTCATCAAGCTGCCAAAGGATGAATGTGTTCGAAAACCCCAGGGTGGAAAGCTGGAGTTGCCATTCTTCATCTTCGTTGCTAATAGAGGTAATCCCACTGCATATGCAGCCGATTGCATAATCCTCGAGGCCAATATAGGTCAAGCCGTCTTGGACAGACTCTGTCCACGCTTGGTAGAGTTCGAGTGAGCGCTTTTGGTCAAAGCCAAGATATTGGAGGACAGCTGGCGTGTCAAAGTGGGTTGGGTGTATGGATGTGTCATAGTCGCGTTCGTCTCCAGTAAAGGGCTGTCCTTGGAGGACTACTGTCAGGGGCGACTTTGATCCTATGTAAGGTCGGAAGCAGTTCTGCACAGCCCTGTTGGATCCAAGATCTCAAGAGTGGTTGGGGGACAAGCTCCGTGCCCATGCCCTGTAGGAGGGATAGCGAGGGCGCCATAACGAGATCTCTTCGTGGTCGTTCTCTTGCAATCCTAGAAAGTTACAACGATGTTAGCGAATAGGTGCAGTTGCTGCGGCTCGCGATCCAATAGGTTGGTAATGGCGGTATCGTCAAGTGCCCTGGCCTTGTGGGTAGATATGTCATAATCGGTTGCGCCAGTTTGTTTTAGATCCATCGAACTGGAGCAAAAAACGCAATGGCAGTGGAATAATGGTGAAATAGATACGATGATGCATGTGATGGCTGACTCTAAGGCAAGCACCCACCCCTTGTTTCCCGGCAGGCATTCGCACCTTCCACAACTCATTGCCGACTTCATCTCAGGCAGGCACAATGCAGCAATCTCGACCCCATCGCCTCCATCGCCTCCGTCGCCTCCGTCGCCTCCATCGTCTCCAGACCTACACAATTGCAGGGTCCTTGTCCGTAAAGCACCATCAATAATAGCACTGCTCATTTACGGATGGTTTTGAGTTCAGCCAAGACATAAGCTCTACGCATTCGGCAAAGGCAGATAAGGGGCTAGAAGATTCTTTCCAAGTTGGTTAGCACTTGACTGAAGGTAGTTTCTCAAAAGGGGAAGCCACGTTGAGGTCATTAAGCTCTATTTCTCACGAGCAATGAAGCAAACGGATTTAGAGTTGGTGGGGACGGCTTGAGTCACCGAAGCTTACTTATTGTTTGTATTGGGAACCTCGAACAATGCAGCTCTGACACTGATTACCCCAGAAAGTACGAGCTTGTCAGAGTCTGTAGGTTCTGTTAGATCCAGTACATGCTCTGATCGCTCCCCGCGCCGTTGCGTACCTTGGTTGTTTTCAATTCAATGTTGATATACAAAGGTGATGATAATGGAGTGGGTACAATTGTACACAATGTGGAAACATTGCTCGATTAACAACTCGTCGGATCAATTGATAGTTATACAGTACTTCGTAACAATTGAATCCTCGAGCTTGAAATTGATGTTGCTGTACCCCGCGGAAATGGCGACACACAGGCGTGGGTCAAGCCTGGAGAGCTTGGTGACCTGATTCTTGTTCGTCGATCTCACTTACCACGGTCAAAACACATGTGATTGGATTCCCCCTTCTGTCTGCCAAAACCTTCCGGCCACACACCGTGCGACCCTGAGTTTGGCTTTGACTAATGTTCGATGTTCCCTCGTCCCTCCTCGTCCCGCATTCTTCGTCTGTTCAATACTTTGTATTGTGTTGTTTCTGTTGTCCCCCCTCCTTTATGCTTATCGTGCCTGTTGACGTCGGCTCCCGGACTTCGCTCGTCAATGAGGGGAGAATGCTTTATCTTGTGCCCCTCCATACTTGCAAACTCCACCCCTCTCACATCTTCCTAAGGCCGACTTAACGGGGAGCTCGACCCCGTATATTATGACGAGGCCAGCACCAGCCATTGTCTATATTGCCCATACCTTGATAAATTCGAGTTCGCAAGCAACCTAAGGGACGGCCGCCTGAGCACATTTTCTTTTGATCGATTGCGCTACTCCAAGCGGGCTTGCGCCCGACAATGTGAGCGAACACAACGCATCACATCCACTCCGCACTCCTCGGATTATCGCCTCGAATTGTTCTTGCGACAACTAATCACCCTCTTCACCATGGCTTCCTTCAATCCCCTGCGGCTGTTGATAATACCTTTCCTATCTATTGTTACCATTCCTCTTGCCATCTTTGCCGGACTTACGACAACTTTCGCCTTCTCTGTTCTCCTCTTCCGTGTGATGATTGTCTACCTCGACGTTATCATTTCTTTCGTCCCCAGCTACATTTTCGGCACACTGTTTTCTCGAAGACGGCTGGAATATACCATGTATTCCCAGGTCGGAAGCTCCCATGTTTCTCCCGCGTCGTCTCCTGGCAGGCGTAGGAGGCGTCGTTTAAGTACGGCAAGTGGTATCTCCGTCGAGGCACCCAACTCAGGCTATGAGAAGGGTCTGGGAATAGCACCGAGCATTGGATTGGTTAGAGATTTTGAAGGTGTTGGTGGATGGAGAGCGAGCGGCGATGATGACGACCTGTGGACTAACATCCACTCGAGGATGGAGTTGCCCGACAAGCACCATCAATACTATTATGGAAGACCTCACCACCAGCGGACATTATCCGCAGGGCTGGCGCCCTCAACCAAAGAGGGCCTACTTTTGAAGCGGGCGAGGACAAGAAGTCCTGGAGAGCGTCGAAAGGTGTCACCAAATAGCTCCAAGGCTCGCACACCCCCTTCGCTACCGCCCACTTTCACCTCCTTAGAGGATGAAAAGGGCTTCTTTGACTCTGCTGCCTCCCCCAAATTGGCGAGAAAATTATGACGGAATCTCCTCCTCAACTTCTTTTCGCAACATGACATCAGATTACCAAAATCAACAAGGGAAACGGGAAAAGTCGAACGGAGTTATGATTCTAGGTCCAATAAGGTTCGAGATGCTCGTGCGCTTCATGACCTGCATATTTTGGATGGAGACTCGCAAATTGGAACATGCGATGGGACTACATATGTTAGAAGTGTATACTAGTGTAGGATACTATCGCGGGCGATGGAGGAAAAGGACCTCTCTGCTCTTTTTCATTACCGTGTATCTCTTGACCTTTCCACGAACCCCCTTTGCCTTCTCAGACTGACCCGACCGGACAGCATTAAGCTACCTCTTGTATGGACTGGGAAAAATGTCAAAGTTGCTTTTTTTCCGGTTTTCCTTTTTTTTTCTTTCTTGCTCGTGGGGGTATGCATGGCACGCGCTGGCCGTAGAGACTGTCATCAGTTTGTCAAGAATCATTACCGCATCATGTTAAAGAATTTGATATCCTAGCAAGACCCATCCAGCAACGCCTTGCACCGCCAGAAAGCCTCAAGTCCGATCGCAGCCTAGCCCCTTTAAACCTCATAACAAGACATAACCGGCCTTTCCCCGAAACATCCATAACTTAAACCGTCTGCCAGAAGTAGTTGGCGTAAAAGAACCTCGAGAACTTCTTGTCCATGTTGACGACGTGCACATCACCCTTCCTATCATTCCTAATGATAGCCTTCGTGAACTCCCCATCCTTCTCGTCCCTCTCGACCTCGATACCCAGGCTCCTATACACCTTGAGCCTCAGCAGAACCTCGTCGTCGATGGGATCCCGCCTCCTCGCGCTCTCTCCGCCGTCGACACCCTGGAGCTCGAGTTCCTGGAGGCGGGCGGCGAGGTCGGCGGCTTGAAGGGCGAGACGTTCGGTTTCCATCTCGGCGTCGGAGGCGGCCTTTGCTGTGCGGAATTTCTGGGTATCGAGGCGGGCGATTTCCGAGGCGTGGTCGGTTGAGGAATGGGAGGAGACTAGTTCTTCGTGTTGGGAGTGTTTCGTCTTGAGGGAGCGTGCAAGACCTAGGGATTTATTTTGTCAGAAAAAGGAACGACTGGCTTTTTCCTGTAGATTTTCCCCGGTGTTTATCTTACGTCTTATCGCATCTTCGGCTTCCTTTGCACGGAGTTCTCGAGCTTGGCCGAGTGTGGAAAGGGATTCGTTGATGCGCGATACGGCTTGTTTGTCGGGGGCGATGTTGAAGTTTTTGATCGTGTGCTCGATGAGCTGTGGGAGTCGCGACACGTTAGTTTACAACTTTTAGATCATGATGATGGGGTTGCGTACCGTCGCGGGATCCTCTGAGAGAAGCATCTTGGATGGGCGTCGCTTTGGCTGCGTGAATGGGGGATCGGCTGTCGCGTTTTTAGTAGGGAAGTTTCCGCTTCAATTGTTCTTATAGACGACCGGGCTGTGGGGAGGATTCAATGTTGATAATTGCAAACCCAAAAAGTTGAGAAAGAGTTAACAATGCGATCGTGTGTGGTGGATTCTTCGTGGCGTAGTGGAGTGTGGAAACATCAATTCAACCAACCAATGTCCTAAATAGGCAACGGTCCAAACATTACTGCGTCGCCCAGACGACAATCGATTACAGGCGGCAGAGCCCCACGAGGCTGCCCAGACTCTGAGTTCCGAGGGTTAAGTGTCTAAGATCTTAGTTCCATATGGCCACTTGCTAAGCCGCTCTTCGTCATCACGCGCAGTAGTGGCCCAAGCTTTTTTTCACCTGCCTACGAAGTACTCAGTCTTTTTGCCTCTGCCGCGCAAGTGTTTGATTCAAAGAGACAAAGAGAGTCGAGACAAATAAATGCCTGACGTGCCTCGATAAATTGACTCCGGATCGAGCAGCAGAGACATTCCACTTCCATACTTCCCTTGTTTCGTACTTACTTTATTCGTGTATTTCCGGAGCTGCAATTTTGCATTCGCAACGAATCTCTCCTGACCTGACTTTATTACATCACCAACGTAATCTTCAGAATCCGAAACGAATCCGAAAATGGGTGGTGACGAGCTACCATGTGAGTTTCTGCTCTAGCTATCGAGGCATTTTCTTTTCTGCTGTTGTTGTTTGCCTGGTGAGAGTGCTAACGCTTTGAGTAGACGCTCTGGATGCCGAGACGTAAGTCGCAGTGCTCACCTTGACCCTCGGTCGACAGCTAACACCACTTTCCTAGTCCCCTGAAGGAGTCGGAGCTCCGGGTCCTCCGCGATCAGTTCGAGAAGGAGGGTGAGATGGTGAGCGTACAGACCAAGTTCAACTATGCCTGGGTACGGATACTCCCCATATAAACCTGTCACTCGGCTTCGTCACAATTTCTAAAACCATTTGGATCACTAGGGTCTCGTAAAATCCCAATCGCGAGCCGACCAGCAACTCGGCGTCCGTCTCCTCTCCGACATCTTCCGCGTTGCTCCCGAACGCCGTCGCGAATGCCTCTACTACCTAGCCCTCGGTAACTACAAGCTCGGCAACTACGGCGAGGCGAGACGATATAACGACATCCTCCTCGACAAGGAGCCCGCAAACCTCCAGGCCTCGAATCTACAGACGTTGATAGACGACCGCGTCACTCGGGAGGGTCTCGTCGGCGTGGCGATAATGGGCGGTGTTGCTGTTGCGGCTGGCGCTGTGGGTGCATTTTTGCTCAGGAATGCGCGGAAGAGGTGATCTATTTTCTTTTTCCCTGTCTAGGGTTAAATTTTGTTGCGTTGAGTTTGAGATCTCTCTCCTCTCTCGCCTCTGGGGCTCTGCTTTTCCTATCTGGTGATGGGGGCGAATATGTGCCACCTGTCCGTGTATACCGAGGTACATGATATATGAATGGCGCACGACATGGGAACATAAGTGGCGGTTGTCTGTCTTAATACGTCATCTTCTTCACTTGATTCCCAGAGCCCACACACTGCATTCATCTGTGTCATTAGACGGACTACAAAATGGAGATGGAAGCGTTTAAATCCACTCTGATGGGATTGTTGGTTCGAGTTGCGCAGGGCATAGTTCCCCGATTGTTTCTGCCCCTCATTCATATGAGCGCGTCCCTCAACTTTTCGGCCTCGGTGGAGGAATAAGCTGACGGCGAATAGAAAAGTTAGATAGTCTCGATGAATAGGCAACACCCGATGTATAGCAAACTGAAGCGAGTCACGTAGGGTGCTCTCTAGAGGACCCGGTCGAGGGTTTCGGAAAGCACAACTGTGTTTTCACGGGATGTAAACACGTGGAGATATCGAAGTGTCAAGGGTGCATAAACGTGCATCAAATACATGGGGATGGGACTAACTTGGTGGAGTAAAGGTTAGCTGCCGCCATTCATACGAAGCATATAAACTATCAACGTAAGGATCTCAGTAAGGAAGTGACCTTGTAAGCTCTTCCCATCAAAGGCCACTGACGTGTGAAGACCCAGATGGATTCCAAGAGAATCTTAAAGATGTACCTGTGGCGAAACAGCCACGAGATCGGTGAGCCTGATATTGCGAGACGTGGCCGGTTCTGTCGCCTTACCTAATCCCGATTTCACTGTTCGAGATCGGAGCTGAGCCTTTAGTTGCAACTTGTTATTGTGCCGTGGCCTTTGCCGTAATTGACCGTGGAACTTCCCGTCTTTGTTCCAGGGCGCGAGAGAATTCCTTGACTTGGAGCTTGTCGTACCGCGCCTACCTTATTTCCGTGAACGAGTACCTGGTCTAGGACAGTACGAGAAAGTCGCCATCCTCTCCCGCAGATGACTTGGCCTGGTTTGCAACACTCTAATACAAAACCCGACAACATTGAACAATTGATCAATGTACTGAGGCCTTCTGATCCGCCTCACCCACAATACTAAATCAACCGTTCACCTTCCTACTCCTTTCATCTTTCCTTGTTTTTATTTTCTACTGCTTATTGACATCAGCGTGGTCCGTTCCTACACTGCGTTTGAATTCCTGAAATTCCTGAATTCCCGACCGACAACGATAACCCTAGAAGGAACATCCTAACAAACGGCATCATCGTCTCATCGCCTCCCCCACCAAGGCTAACTTCCTCCTACATTATTTCCGAGGTTAGTTTTATCGCGACGACGAGAAGTATATACTGCGTACGTACATACGCCGCTATCGTCTTGGCCACCAGCTACGATTCGTCTCCTTGGTATCCCCGTTCCAGCCTTGGCTTGTTTGGAACCTCGCATCGGTTATCGAGCTTCTGGAACGCCAGCATTCGAGCTTGGTCAGCCGAGCAACAGCTAAGCAAGCCTAGGTGCGATCGAAGACCCGCTCCTGCCCAAAGTTCCATTTCGTCCATTTGGTTCGTAACAGCTCCCAACGCACTTACCATCCGAGATAATCTCTCGCCTCCCAAATCCCAAAGCTCTGGGCAAACGGGACGGTTGCCATCAATCTCAGTCCAACTGGGCTTTGATATCCCTGTTTGTCTGACATCTCGGGCCTAACGTCTGCCGGGACCAGTTTTCCTTGTCAAGCCCGACCCCTCAATCCCCGCTGAACAAACATCAAGAAGCGCAAGGAACCTTCTGTTTGTCCGCGCACCCCACTGTCGCAGCGGTCGCGGCGAACAAATAAAAATCATTGACCCAAAACCGGCATCGCACCCCCAACAGTCCCCAAAAGCGACCTTCAGTTTCCCAAGACGGGCAAAGCTCACCATCCCATCCCCCACTTCGCTGTACCACATTCCTTAACCCCACACAGCCAGCGAAGGAATAAAGTCCAACGGCAACAATTCCAGGCTGGCTTCCAGAGCGTTTAGACTCGCCGGCCTTGTCGCAGGCCTTGGTCTCACAGCCTTGGCGGCCCATCAGCGAAGCCAGGCCGCCAGGATGGCTTCAAGTACGAGCAGCAGCAGGTTGGGTCATCTGGACGCCACCACCGGTCGTCCTGTCGTCTTTTGCCACGCCTGCCATAATGAGTGGTACGGTGACGAGCGTGGCCAAGACTTGTGCCCGGCCTGTGGAGGGGACATAATTGAAATCGTAAGTCTCAAACTCAGCTGCCCCACAGATTCTCCTGGAGCTCCGGTGCACTGTGGCAGCCCTTCCATGCGAGAATATGATAATGCTAATTGTCTGCGTTTTCTCTCTAGGTCAATCCGGATAACGATCCTCGGGATATGGACTATGACGACGACCTCACCGCCTCCAGCCCAGACCTCCAACCCCTCCGCCATTCTGAAGATTCGGACCCTGAGGAGGCCGATATCGAGGAGCATATTCATCCTGCTCACCCAGCGGGTTTCTTCTTCAATCGACCGGGTTGGCCGGAGCCGCCTGCTGACCACCGGCGCGACGCTTGGCCGAGCACTGAAGATCGAGATGCTCACGATCCGGAACTTGCTGAGAGTGAAGCGGCGACTTTACGTAGGTTTTTGGACATGGCCGGTAGCTTTGGGGTCGGTCGAATCCTCCCCGGAATGCAAACTCAGAATCGCGAAACTTTCACACTGGACGGTGGAAGTGTGAGGCGCACAACTTTTACGAGCGGTAACGGCAGGCACACCACGAGTGTCACGATAACGTCGGGTCCTATCCGCCTCGGCCCTCGAAGGAATGGTGGTGGCGGCGGTGACGATACTGCCGCCTTTGACCAGTATATTCCCGCCTTTGACCAGTATGTTAAACCACCGACCAGACCAACATTCTTTGAACAGTTGTCCACTTTTTACGATGGAATTCTGTTTGCTAACGACAGTATTAGAGCTTTTAGAACTATGCTGGGAGGCATGGTACCTCGGCCTCCCCCGCCACCTCCCCCTGGTCGCGAGGGTGCAGATGGTGAGCGGGCTACCGGTGGTGCTGGTGGTGCTGATGGCGCGGGCAGTGCTGGTGCTGGTGGCGAGGGAAATCTTCGAGACCCTGCCTCGGAACTTCTCATCAGCCTCCAAAATCTTCTCGGCCTGCTCGTCGACCCTGCCAATGCCCGACACGGCGATGCCGTTTATACACAAGAGGCGCTGGATCGGATTATCTCGAACCTGATGGAGAGTAATCCCCAATCGAATGCGGCGCCTCCCGCCTCCGAAGGCGCGTTGGCTAACCTCGAGAGGAAAAAGATGGACTCTGACATGCTTGCCGGCGTCGGTGGTAGTGTCGAGTGCACTGTCTGTATTGACGAGATCAAGATTGCCGAGGAAGTGGTGTATCTGCCCTGCAAGCATTGGTTCCACGAGGCTTGCGTAGTCATGTGGCTAAGGGAGCACAATACGTGCCCCATTTGCCGATCGTCGATCGAGCCAAACAACGGCAGCCGCAGCAACAACAGCGCCAACAACAACAACGATAATTCCAACACTAGCAACCGTAACCCTACTAATCCACTAGGATTCGGACTCGGAGGTGGGCTACCCGGACTACAGCAGAGGCAAGATTCTCAGTCCCGGGCCCAGGACCCTCGGGGCAGGCCGGCGGCGTTTGGCTGGACGGCATTCCTCGATCCACCCAGCGGACGAAGGTCCGCTGTTGGCACGAACTTAAACCTCCGTGACACCTTACGTCGAACTACGACCGGCACAAGCGCAGACCGCGACCAGCGCTGGCCTAATGTTGGATCTCGACGAAGCTCGATGTCCCCTCCCAATACCGCCGACGCTGGATCCAGGACAAGAACTAGGAGTCCGTCAACGAACAGCAGACGGTCAGCCCCCTCAGACCAGGACAACCAACGTGAGAGTGGCAGCCGCTTTAGCTGGTTCCGGGACCACTTTGGAAGGAGGTAGGTATCTGATCGCCGTACTCCACTACGCATCTCAGCGCGCCTGGGTATGGCCCCCTCTTTTCCCGCAGGGGTAGTATTATTGTTTTTCTTGATTCTCTATTTCTGAGCTTGGTGCTCGGAGGAGCAACCCTGTGGTCCCTAGGTTGGGCCGAAAAGATTCCATTGTCATTCTCGGGGTTTACCGTCAATGGCGGATTTTGCGGTCAATGGCTCGATGGCATGGCATGGCACGGCATGCCACGGTTCCGAAATGGACTCTATTCATGTGAAAAGGAGGATCCCGAATAGAGTGATAGATCACTTCGATTCGATACCGTTTTCTACGGTTTTTGGCCTCGCGGTTTCGAGGACACTCGGCGTTTTTCTTTTCTTAATTTCTTTCGTCAACATCCCAACATCCCTCCTCCCTCTCAACCGTCACCCCCGTTTAGTGATAGTGAGGCGGGAGTTATTTGTACAATAGACTTGATATTGCCGTTGGGTGTTTACTTCTTTCTTCTTCCTCCTTCTTCTTCTACCTTTTTTCGTTTCCTTCTTCTCTTTCTTTTTTCCTTCTTTTTTTCACGATACATTTTTATAATCGTGCGGCAAAAAGGGGCAAAGTTAACACATCGAATGCGAACCTTTGGGAAGAATGTTGATTTTCGGCAGATGAGAGCGGGAAGCATAAGGAAATGGTCATCGAGGTAGCAGGACTGATCAATGAATAATGATCCATGATTCACGGTCTACATTTTGTATATGCCTTCAAATTGTGTGAAGTTACATGGCTGTGCATAGATGCTGGTTGGGCCATATCCTGTTAATCCATGTATGCTGTTGAGTAAAGGGTCCTTTACGTCAATGTCGACGACAAGCATGGTGAGGTTCGCTTGTTTTAGGAGCCCGAGGACGAGGGACCCACACGCTAGGCTTTTAACATTCCATGTTGTCGAGCTGGGTGGGAGAGAGCCAGGTTGGTTGGTAGGTTTGGAAATTGAAGGGTCGGGGGTCGAGGCAGCGCTCGTAAAAGGGTTCACTAGACGGCCAAGAGTTGCGTGAACCGCGATGGTCTCAAACAAGGACGAAAGGCTTGATCCGTCCGAGGAGGGGGTGAGAGGAAGGGGAAATCTCGGAGAGCATAACCCAGAAGGAGATGGGCTCTAAATCAGCCGTAGCCAGTCCTGGAAACTGTATTTGGTGCGTGACCATTCTCTAATGCTAGGCTAGGTTGGAAATAGACTGACTAGAACAATCGGAGGAACGGATACTGCCCTGTTGCGGTATCGTGGGCATTTTCTGCTTCGTTGGAAACGACGGGATTCACACCGACGCCAATCTACTAGTACATCCTACCATTCCACCACTCCCTCCCACCCACATGAGAAAAGTGCCATTGAGGTATTTGTGTATCCTGGCACAAACCCAAAGGTATGACATGGCACGCCAGCTGCGCATCGGGGCCGTTTCCGAGAGAGTGGGACATTGTACAGGGCGGTGTATTCCCACAAAGACTCGACTACGAGGGGGGAGGGGAACATGGGTCGATCGGATGAGAGATTCTCGGCCGGAATTTACAACAACCGCCCGCTAGACTTCCGGCTCCGAACTCTGAAGGCAAAAAGGGCCAGATCACAGACCAGAAGATTGCGTTAAGCCCGAAGCTGTTGGTGTGCTTGATTCAGCAACCACCAATCGCTATTAATAGAGCTGCTTGTTCAAACAGTAACTGGTATTTTTTTTTGGCGAGGAGGGGGGAAAGGCCAGGTAGGGCATAGGGCTGCTGGTTACACGAGCGAATCTTCATCGTCCTGTCCCGCCTTGTCGGGACGGCGGAAAACATCCATCGTCAATCCGAGGCGGTCTTTGTCGTCTCGTCTTGGGGAAAGAAGGAAGACGCCGTAGCCAAGTTCTGGAGAGAGACTACTCCCCAAGTCCCCAAGGCTAAGGCTAGCATCACAGCTCGCCAGGAACTCCACGTGACTGATGTAAATGAAGTTCACTCATAATGATCCAGCTCAACCCCTCTTTAACCACCTCGTACGAAGTAGGTGTAGATTAATTCACTGGCCTTGCTCATAGCCTGCGTCACAATAAGGTTTAGCCACTCCCCCAGAATGCCGGCAAACGGAGACAGACGGATCTGGGGTAAGTGGTACAGCACGGGTATGTGAAGGAAACACAATCCCATCACCAGGACACGGATAGTTCCAACTTGGTGCTTGAGAGAAGCAACGACGAGATCGATGTAATTAATCCTTGACCTCGCTAGACCATAGACCGGAGCATCGGGGGGGATATTGCAGACACTGAGTACTTCGTAGTTGAAATTCAAATTCAAATGCACGTGACGTCGGCGAACCAACGAGGCGAGTACGAGCGCCGTGAACTGGATGGTTCGTTTTCGTAACCAGCAAGTTGTGATTGGAAATCAATCTGATTTTGCCTCAAAGCCAGGCTGCATTGACTTCTTCCCCAGGTCCAGGTTCGGGTTGATGTCCGTGGGTAGTACTTTGCATGGAGTAGCATGGAGTGAGTAGCATGGAGTAAGTAGCGGTACGCAGTACTTAAGTCAAGACCCCTGCAAACCGGCCACCCCCCCAACCGGCCACTTTCCAGAACTAGATAAGAATTTATTACATATACTACACTAAAATATTAAATATAGTAAAATTATTAATAAATACTTTAATAGTATATAAAGCTATATCTAACTTTTTATAAGTCTACTATTTATATTAAATTTATAAAAAATAAAAATAACTAATTTTATATAATTAGTTTTATTTAAATATAAAATTAAATAAAATAGTTAATTATATAAGCTAACTATTTTTAAAATATAGATTTTTAATATTAATTTAATAAAATATTATTATAAATATAATAAATTTA
>Ga0164243_10005868_pt1 | contig 18686 bp, 11 predicted proteins | sample OricompcompostOP_FD_108781 | JGI IMG/M metagenome (GOLD analysis project Ga0164243, IMG submission 108781) | Organic Plus compost microbial communities from Emeryville, California, USA - Original compost - Organic plus compost (OP) | ecosystem: Engineered > Solid waste > Mixed feedstock >... | reverse complement strand
CTACATGCACATCGGCCGCGAGACCGAAGCCAAGGCTCTCTTCGACGCCGCCTTCGACGCCGACCCCTTTAACGTCCGCGCCTTCAACCAGATGAAGGTGCTCAAGCACATGGCGTCGTACGCGCCCGTCGTCAGCCCCCACTTCTCGGTCCTCGTCGAGCCGAAGCAGGACGCGCTGCACGGCAAGTACATGTCGCGCTACCTCGAATCGATCTACCCCGAGCTCACCCGGCGGTTCGCCTACGAGCCCCCCGGGGTGACGAAGATCGAGATCATGACGAGCCACCAGTGGTTCAGCGCCCGGACGATCGGCCTGCCGTTCGTCCCGACCGTCGGCGCCTGCACCGGCACGGTCGTCGCCCTCGCCAGCCCCCGGGCCACCAACAAGCCGTTCAACTGGGCCCGGGTGCTCAAGCACGAGGTGGTCCACGTCATCACCCTCCAGCAGACCGGGTTCAACATCCCCCACTGGTACACCGAGGCGCTGGCCGTCGAGAGCGAGGGGTTCCCCCGGCCGCAGGAGTGGAACAAGATGCTCCTCGCCCGCGTCCCGAAGCGGACCAAGCTCCTGAACCTCGACACCATCAACCTCGGCTTCATCCGCCCCAAGGAGCCCGAGGAGCGCCAACTCGCCTACTGCCAGGCGCAGCTTTACGCCCAGTACATGGTCAAGCGGTTCGGCCCCGACGCCCTCGCCAGGATGCTCGACGCCTACCGCCGCGGCCTCACCACCGACCGCGCCGTGACGACCTGCTTCAAGGTCGATAAGGCCGACTTCGAGGCCAAGTACCTGGAGTTCCTCGACGAGGTCGTGAAGACGATCCGGACCCGCGTCGACGACGAGACCCCGGTCAAGTTCTCCCAGCTCGAACGCCAGCTCAAGGCCGCCCCCGACGACCCCGACCTCAACGCCCGGATGGCCTACGAGCACCTCGCCCGGCGCGACTACCGCGAGGCCCGGCCCTTCGCCGACAAGGCCCTCAAGATCAAAAAGGCCCACCCCCTCGCCAGTTACGTGAAGGCCCGCCTGCTCGTCACCATCGGCGACGAGGACGCCGCCCTTGAGGTCCTCCGCCCCGCACTCGACCCCGACAAGCCGAACGAGCGGGTCATCGAACTCCTCGCCTCCCTGGAGATGAAGGGCGGGCGGCTCGACGAGGCCGAGCGCCTTTACGAACTCGCCCGCAAGGACGACCCGTTCCACACCAAGTGGATCGCCAACCTCGCCCGGGTCCACCTCCGCAAGAAGGACGAGGCCAAGTTCCTCGCCGACCTCGCCATGATCGCCGACAACGACGCCGACGACCTCGACGTCCGCAAGGCGCTGGCCGAAAAGAGCCTCGCGGCCGGCGAGCCCGAGAAGGCCGAGCGTTGGGCGACCGAGTGCCTCTTCATCAACGTTTACGACCCCGACGGCCACGTCTTCCTGGCCGACGCCCTCGCCGCGCGTAAGAAATTCGCCGAGGCCGTCGACGAGTTCCAGACGGCCCTCGGGCTGAAGCCGAAGAAGGCCGACCAGCTCAAGGTTAAGCTCGCCCGCGCCCAGGCCGACCTCGGCCGCCGCGACGACGCCCGCAAGACCCTCGACGACCTCCTCCGCGACGACCCCGACCACCCCGAGGCCAAGGCCCTCCGGAAAGAACTCTTCGGGGCCTGAACGCCGCCGCCGGGGGCGCGGGTTTGCTTGGCCGATGGAGTTCGAGGTAAGATTTCCTGTCTATGAGCGAACTCACGGCTGGCGGCTTGACTCTCGGCGCCCTTCAGCGGATGATCCGACAACTGTACGGCCAGAAGGATGCGGCCCGCGGCGATGCGGGGACGTTCCTCTGGCTGGCCGAGGAATTCGGCGAGTTGGCGACCGCGCTGCGGTCGGGCACGCCCGAGGAACTGGCGCTGGAGATGGCCGACGTCCTGGCCTGGCTGGTCACCCTGGCCAACGTCCGGGGCGTCGACCTGGAGGCGGCCGTCTTGCGGAAGTACGGCCGGGCCTGTCCGGGGTGCGGGGCCGTCCCCTGCGCCTGCGACCCGTCGGCCAAGCCGTGACCGTCCGGGGCGGTCGCGACGAGGCGGTCGACTCCGACTCACCTTATTCGAAGAGAAGGACCCGCGGCATGCGGCGAGGACTGGCGACCGGGCGGGATCGACGCCGGGCGGGGGTGGCGGTGGCCCTCCTGGCGCTCGGGATGGCGTTCCTCGGGGCCTCTGCGGCCCCGGCGGCGCGTGGGGCCGAGGTCGGGGTCGAAAACCTCCGGGTCGGGTTCTCCGGCACTTCGGCCCCCAACCAGTTCAAGGTCGGCACGTGGACCCCCGTCTGGGTCCACCTCAAAGGGGGCGACGACCGGCTCGCCGGCACGATGGAGGTCGAGGTCCCCGACGACGACGGGACCCCCACCTACTTCCGCCTGCCGGTCGACGTCCCCGCCCGCCAGAGCGTTAACGTCGTCACCTACGCCCGCCCCGGCTCCCGAGACCCCAACTTCCTGATCCGGCTCCGCGACGACCGCGGCCGGCAGGTCGGCCCGGCGGTCGACGGCGCCTCGCTGGCGAAGGAACTGATTCCGATCCTCCCCGGCGAAACCCTGCTCCTCGGCCTGGGCAAGCCCTCGGGGGTCGAACAGGTCCCCAACCTCCCGGGCTTCGCCAACGACAAGAACGTGGCGGGCGACAGCACGCTCAAGGTCGCCCGGATCGACGTGACCGCCGGCGCCCCCCTGCCCGGCCGCTGGTACGGCTACGACGCCGCCGGCGCGGTCGTCGTCGACACCAACGACAAGGACGTCATGGCCCGCCTGGAGGTCAGCGGCCAGGCCCTGGCCGACTGGGTCGCCCGCGGCGGCCACCTGGTCGTCTCCGTCGGCGCCAACTGGCAGGCGGTGCGAGACAGCGTCCTCGGGCCGCTCCTGCCGGGCGTCCCCGCCGGTCAAGAGCGCCTCACCTCGCTCGACATCAAGACCCTCGATACGTTCGCCGGCGCGGCCAAGTCGATCTCCTCGCCCGAGGCGCCCCCGGTCCTCGTCACGAAGCTCGAAAAGGTCGATGACCGCGGGGGCAAGGTGCTGAGTGCCGCGGCGGGCGTCCCCCTGGTCGTCCGCGGTTCGCACGGGTTCGGCCGGGTGACGCTTGTCGCCCTGGACGTCGACGGGAAGCCGTTCGCCGACTGGCCCGACCGCGCCCTCTTCTGGGTCCGCGCCTTCGACCTCCGCCGCCAGAGCTCGGGCGACCACACCCCGGCCGTCCGGATCAGCGGCGGCGGCAGCCGCTTATCCCAGTCGGGGTACACCGACCTCACGAGCCAACTCCGCCTGGCGCTGGAGCAGTTCCCCGGCGTCAAGCTCATCCCGTTCGGCTGGGTCGCCTTCTTCATCTTCCTGTACATCCTGCTGATCGGCCCGGGGGACTACCTTTTCCTCAAGAAGGTCGTCAAGCGGATGGAGTTGACCTGGATCACTTTCCCGCTGATCGTCCTGTCGGTCAGCCTGGCGGCCTACTTCGCGGCCTACCTGGTTAAGGGGAAGGAACTCCGGGTCAACAAGGTGGACGTTGTCGACGTCGACCAGGCGTCGGGCCGGCTCCGGGGGAGCACGTTCTTCAACCTGTTCAGCCCGCAGAACCGCGACTACGACGTGGCGGTCGAGCCGCTGCCCCTCGACCGCGACCCGCCGGCCCCCCCGAAGGGCGGGTCGGCCGCGGCGACCGCCTCCGCGTCGGGCGAAATCCCCCGGCCCGCCCCCGGGACCGAGGTCCTCGTGACATGGCTCGGCGTCCCCGAACCGGGGTTCGGCGGGATGGGCAACAGCGGCCGGCTCGGGTTCTCCAGCGGCGGGTACGCCTCCACGCCCGTCGGCTCGTCCGAAGCTCTGGAAGGGGTCCGCGTCCCGATCTGGAGCACGAAACTGCTGACCGCCCGCTGGTTCGGACCCGCCCCGACCCTGGTCGAGTCCGACCTCCTCCCCGTCGGCACCGACCGCCTCGCCGGGACCGTGACGAACCGGACGGGGGCCGACCTGCACGACGTGATCCTCGCGTTCGGCAGGCAGGTCTACCAACTCGGGAAGGTCGCGAACGGCGAGACCGTCCGGGTCGAGCTGAAGTCCGACCGCAACCTCGCCGGCCTGCTTAACCAGAAGCAAAAGGACTACGTTAACCCCCAGGGGGGCTCGGACGACCGGCTCAACCGCCCGTCCCTCTCCCTGGCGCTGATGTTCCACGACAGCCAGCGGTCGGCCACGGGGGAACGCCTCATGGCGAGCGACCCGCTCCACGACCTCGACCTGACCGGGCTGCTCGCCCTCGACCGGCCGATGCTCGTCGGCCGGATCGGCCGCCCGGCCGTCGCGCTCCGCCTGGGGAACGCCCCCGCCGCGCCGAAGGTCGACCAGACCACGATGCTCCGCGTGATCCTCCCCCTGAGCAAGCCCAAGTAACGCCGGAGCCGTCCGCCCGTCTCGGCCCTGACGATCCCCACCCACTCAGCCGAAGGCCGTTCCGATGATCGAGACCAACGACCTGACCAAGATGTACGGCGACCTGTACGCCTTGAACCGGCTGAACCTGACGCTCAACCAGGGCGACGTCTACGGGTTCATCGGCCCCAACGGCGCGGGCAAGACCACGACGATGCGGATCCTCGCCACCCTGCTCAACCCGACCTGGGGCGAGGCGACCGTCTGCGGCTACTCGATCTACACCGCCGCCAAGGACATCCGCCGCGCGATCGGCTACATGCCCGACTTCTTCGGCGTGTACGACGACATGAAGGTGATCGAGTACCTCGAATTCTTCGCCGCCGCCTACCGGATCAAGGGGCCGGCCCGCAAGAAGATCTGCGAGGAGGTGCTCGAACTCGTCGACCTGACCTACAAGCGCGACGCCCTCGTGACGAGCCTCTCCCGCGGCATGACCCAGCGCCTCGGGCTCGCCCGGGTCCTCCTGCACGACCCCCAGGTCCTCCTGCTCGACGAGCCCGCCTCCGGCCTCGACCCCCGCGCCCGGATCGAGATCCGCGCCCTCCTCAAGGAGTTGCGCTCGATGGGCAAGACGATCCTCGTCTCCAGCCACATCCTCCCCGAACTGGCCGACATCTGTAACAAGATCGGCATCATCGAACAGGGCGTCCTGCTCGTCAACGGCGCCGTCGTCGACGTCATGAAGCAGGTCCGGACCGACATCGTCCTGAACATCGCCGTCTCCGACCGGCTCACCGACGCCGCCAACTTCCTTGAAAGTCAGCCCGAGGTCGAAACCGTTCAAGACAAGAACGGCGTCCTCGTCGTCAAGATGAACGAAGGGGTCGTCCAGTACGGCTTCCTCGCCAACCGCCTGATCGAACAGGGGTTCGATCTGACCCTCTTCAAAGAAGACGAGATCAACCTCGAAACCGCCTTCATGCACCTCACCAAGGGGATCACGAGCTGACGCGGGGCGCCTCCCGGGCTTCGAGACAAGGTGTAGGGCCGCCCGCGTATCCCCGCGGGCGGCCCTACTCGTTTTGTAATCGGTATAGTTTTCCCTGCCCGCAGTCTCGCCATCGGGTATCTTTGAAGTCGTTCGTTCCGTTCGCCGCCGGGGTTCTCGCAAGACACCTCTCGGCGACCCCTGCCGGCGCGGACCGGTCATGGCACCACGAGTCTCCACCAAGGCGCGACCCGATGAACGTGAAAAAGCTTTTGTGTCTTCAGGTTGACAACGATCGGGGCGCTCAGGGTGTGAGGCGGTTGCTCCCGAGGTGGCCGGGCCGGGGGATGAATAAGAGGAGGGTCGTCGCGTTCGGCCCGCGGGTCGAGAGCCTGGAGCGGTTGGAACTCCTCAGCGCGGACCTCATCCCCTTCGACATCCTCCCCGCCACGGGGACCGTGCAGACGAGCCCCAACTCCACCACGACTTCGGGCCCGCTCTATAGCGTCTACGACGTGCCCAACCACCTGATCCGGACGGTCCAGACGGTGACCACGACGACGCTCATCGGGGGCTTCAACCCGCACACGGTGACCAACACGGTGACCAACTACGGCACCATCTCGCTCGGCAACGCGGGCGACAACAACATCCCGATGACCGTCATCCCCGGCGGTTCCCCCACCATCAGCGGGAACACCGTCACCACCTACGGCCCGATCTTCAGCATCTATTCGACCTCGCTCCACACGATCATGTACGCCCAGAACGTCACGACGACGACGCTCCAGGGCGGCTTCAACCCGACGCAGACCACCTCCACGGTCACGAACTACGGCGCCATCTCGCTGGGCGACGCGGGCCACGACAACATCCCGATGACCGTCTTGCCCGGCGCCACCCTCCCCGCCGCCGGCAACACCATGACCACGTACGGCCCGCTCTACAGCGTTTACGACGCCACGGCCCACACCGTCATGTACGCCCAGAACGTCACGACGACGACGCTCCAGGGCGGCTTCAACCCGAAGCCGGTCTCCTCCACGGTCACCAACTACGGGGGGTTCTCGCTGGGCGACTCGGGCCATAACAACATCCCGATGACCGTCCTGGCGGCGGGCAACGGGGTGGTCTATAGCATCTACGACGCCACGGCCCATACCGTCATGTACGCCGGGCGGATCAACCCGTTCGGCCCGTCGGCCACGACCTTCTACAACGCGTTCTCGCTCGGCTACTCGGGCCACAACAACATCCCGATGAACATCGTGCCGAACGGCGACGGGCTGCTCTACAGTATCTACGACGCCGACCTCCACACCGTCATGTACGGCCTGCGCACGAACCTTTTCGGCCCGTTCCCCTCGACCGTCTACGGCTCCTTCTCCCTGGGCAACGCCGGCCATACCAACATCCCGATGACCGTCGTGTCGAGCGGCAACGGGCCGATCTATAGCATCTACGACGTGAACCTTCACACCGTCATGTACGGCGTGCGCGGGGGCATCACGACGGCCCCCTCGACCCTCTACGGTGCGTTCTCGCTGGGCGACGCGGGCCACGACAACATCCCGATGACCGTCCTCCAGGGGGGCGCCGGCCCGATCTATAACATCCTGGACGCCAACCTCTACACCGTCCTGACCGCCGACCGGCAAAACCTGACGACTTCGCCCTCGACGATCTACGGCGCCGTCCCGCTCAAAAAATAAGGGGCCGAGCCGGCCACGGTCGGGCCGGTCTGGACGACCAATCGAAGAGGGCCGGGGCGGGTCGAATCGACCCGCCCCGGCCCTCGCATTGCGCTCGGCCCGGAGGCCGTCGTGACGTCCGTCAGGAGGCGAAGTTGAAGCCGTTCCGCGCGACGAAATTGTTGGTAAGGACCAACTCGCCGGAGGACGTGGTGAACGTCGTGCCCGGCTGAATGTTCGGGATCTCGAGTTGGTCGGGGGAGATCGCGTTGAGCGAGCCGTTGATGAGGAAAGGGGACGGGGTGGAGGTCGTGGGGGAGCCGCTCGAAGCCGAGCTGTTGGCGATCCCGCTGTCGATCTTCAGAATGCTGCCGTGGCCGATTATGACGTTGCCCTGAATGTAGGCCGAAATCGAGGGGGTCAGCTGCGACGTCCCCGTGCCGATTTGCGACTGGTTCAAGCTGAGGATGTTCGACCCGGTCCCCGTCCCCTTCGGCGGCTGGAGGGTCAGCCCGGCGAACCGGCCGACCTGGAGCGACGCGCCGTTGGCGAGGACGAGGTTTTGGCCGACGTTCAGCAGGTTCAGGTCGCCGCCGACGGAGATGCCCGGGCCGGCGGTGAGGGTGGCGCCGTTGTTGATGTCGAGGGTGTTGAGGGTGCCGCCGACGCCGATCGCGGCGCCCGGCAGGAGCGAGTTGAACGCGATCCGGTCGACCTTGGTGGTGCCGCCGATCGTGAGCGGGCCGGAGAGGTTCGCGGAGTGGAACCCGAGGATCGCCTGGATCGAGCCGCTGGTGACGTTGAGCGACCCGATGTCGAGGACGTGGCTGCGGTTGCCCTCAAGGTAGGCGAAGCTGTGGGCGTAGCCCTTCCGCTGGGGGAACGGCAGCGGGTCGATGGTGAGCTGTTGGTTCGCGGTCGTCCCGTCGACGATCAGGCCGACCCGGCCGCCCGGCATCGAATAGGCGCGGACGGTGCCGATCGGCTGGACGGTGTTGGACGGGATGACGCCGGTGCCGGAGCCGCCGGTCTGGGCGGAGAGCCCGCCGTCGAACTGGTTGTCGGCGAGCGAGATGCTGATGCGGAACCGGCTGCCGTCGGGGGTGGCGACGACCACGCTCTGGCCGCCGCGGGCCGTCTGGGTGTCGATGAGCGCCTTGGTGTCCCCCTTGGCCTTCACCGGGAACGGGTGGGCCGCGCTGCCGGTGACGAACTTGGGGTTATTGAACGCGTAGGCGTTCGCCAAGCTGGGGTGGGTGAGCAGGTATTGGCTGAGCGCCAGGCCGGTGGTCGCCATGACCAGCCTTGGCTCAAGGCGTTGGCCTTCCAGCGCCGGTCGGAACGCCTTGGGGTTGGCCCGACGGCCCTTCGTGCGGTCTCGCGACATCCGTAGACCCTCCCTGGTCGGTTCGCTCGCCTCGTTCGCCCGGCCCCCGCGGGGTAGTCCCGCCCCGCGCGTCCTGGCCGGGGTCTCGGCTCGGCTCAAACTCGACTCGTCTCGACGCGTCTCGCGGCCGTCGTCACGGCGCTCCCCCCCGCGCCGGGGGCCACCGCCCCCTCGTCCTGCGCAAGGTCACGACGTCAAGAACCGTATCGGCCCGCCGGACCCCCTCCCGACGGCGAATCGGGACGGCCGCCGTGCCTCCGGTTCACCCCGCGCGGGTGGGGGCGGTCGCGCCGGATCCGCCGGGTCTGCCGGACGGGCCGGCGTTGCCAACGCGGGCGCCCTTGGGCGACAATGTCCCGCCGGCCCGCGTCGGGTTCGTGCAACGGACTATGTTCTGACGTTGAAAACGCGGCCGGATTCCTCGATCGTCGGGTGTCCGCGCCGTTCGCTGTACCGTATCCCGTCACTCCAGTCGAGTCGCCACGATGCACCTGCCCTTGCTGTCGCACAAGGCGGCGCGGTTCACCGAGAGCGTGATCCGCGGGATGTCGGTCGAGGCCGCCCGCTACGGCGCGGTGAACCTCGCCCAGGGGATGCCCGACTTCCCGGCCCCCGCCGAGGTTAAGGCCGCCGCCTGCCGGGCCATCGAGGCCGACGTCAACCAGTACGCGATCACCTGGGGGGCCAAGGGGCTCCGCCAGGCGATCGCCGAGCACGCCGCCTGGCACCTCGGGCTCGACGTCGACCCCGAGACCGAGATCACCGTCACCTGCGGCAGCACCGAGGCCATGCTCGTCGCCCTCCTCTCGCTGATCAACCCCGGCGACGAGGTCATCCTCACCCAGCCCTTCTACGAGAACTACTGGCCCGACTGCGTCCTCGCCGGCGCGGTCCCCCGGTTCGTCCCGCTCCGCCCCCCTCACTGGCGGTTCGACCCCGACGAACTGGCCGGGGTCTTTAACGACCGCACCAAGGCGATCATCCTGTGTAACCCGAATAACCCGACCGGGACCGTCTTCCCCCGCGAAGACCTTGAGGCGGTCGCCGCGCTCTGCCGCAAGTGGGACGTGGTCGCGGTCACCGACGAGATTTACGAGCACATCGTTTACGACGGCCGCCCGCACGTCGCCCTGGCCGCGCTGGAGGGGATGCGGGAACGCTCGGTGACGATCAGCGGGATGTCGAAGACCTACGGCGTGACCGGCTGGCGCGTCGGCACGATGACCGCCCCGCCCCACCTGACCCACGCCTTCCGCCAGGTTCACGACTACGTCTCGATCGGCGCCGCCGCCCCGCTCCAGGAGGCCGGCGCGGTCGCCTACCGGCTCCCCCGCTCCTACTACGACGCCCTCGCGGCCGACTACCAGGCCCGCCGCGACAAGCTCTGCTCGGCCCTGCTCTCGGTCGGGTTCGACCTCGAACCGCCCCAAGGGGCCTATTACGTGATGGCCGACGCCACCGCCTTCGGCGCCCCGGACGACGTCGCGTTCGCCCGCCACCTCGTCCGCGACCTCGGCGTCGCGACCGTCCCCGGTTCGAGCTTCTTCCACGACAAGGCGCTCGGCCGCAGGTACGTCCGCTTCTGCTTCTGCAAGCAAGACGCGACCCTGGACGCGGCGATCGAACGGCTGAGGAATTTGAAGGTGGTCGTCTGAACCCGACGGCACCCCGCCCCGGCTCGCGGTCGACGGACCGGCCGGGTCATGTGCCGATCGGCTGCGGGCCCGTTCCTTGGCTGTTGCCCAGGAACTCGGGCACCGACACGCCCGCGACCGGTAAGGAGTTCCAGCCCGGCCGGCCGGGACGGGTCTGGACCATGTAGGCCCAATGGCCGACCTGGAACGGGGAGCCGGGCGGCGTGAACATCTGGTTCTCCATGGTCCACTGCCCGTGCTTCCGGGTCATCACGCCGATGCCCTGGGTGACGGTCGGGTCGGTCGAGCCGTCCGTCCGCGTGAAGTTCAGGAGCACCCGCCCTTCCGGCGTGACGGAACCGATCATGGACGAAGTGGTCGGGGTCGACGACCCTAACTGCGTGACCGAAACGCCCCAGAAATAGCCGCTCCGGTAGCCCGTGATGTGGAAGACCGTCTGATCGAGGACGGGGGCGATCGTCTGGTTCGAGGCCCCGAAGAGCATCGCGGGCGTGTTCGGGGTCGGTACGTACCAGTACGAGTCCGCGAGGAAGCTCCAGCGCGAAGACGCCCGCGGGGGCTGCCGGTGGGACTGGATCAATGCCGCGGGTTGTGGCGCGTGCAGGGGGGCGTGGCTCATGAGCTTGCGCTCTTCGAGGGCGTCCACGAACATCACGACCCGGCGATTTCGCGTTCCCGGCACGGCCATGACCTCCCCAAGCTCGAATCAGCCGATCTCAATTCGGCTCAAATCTAACACGGGGATTGCCGTCGGGATTTGAAGGCCGTCTTGTGCCAGCGATTCGGACGATTCCGGAATGCCCCGCGCCCGCGGGGGTGTCCGCCCTTCCCGCCTTCAAGGCGGCGGGCCTCGATTCCACACCGGTAATTCCAGGTCGCTATGGGCCGGAGGGTGAGGGGCGGTTTAACTTGATGCAAAGCGTGCCCACGGAGGCATCGCGCCCGGTTCCTTCAAGGCGCGACCCCCGGATGTGTCGTTTGGAATTGTACGTATGGAGATTCGGGCTATGTGTTCACGAGCCGCGTTTCCCCCCGCACCATGTCGCGGGTCATGATAGCGAAGTGGGTGTGGAGGATGCACTTCCAGGCGAACTGGAAGAGGTAGCGCGGGGGGCGGCCGGAGAGGAGGAGCCGCCGGAGGGAGCGGGCGTAGGCGGGCCGGAAGGGGCGGGTGCGGGGGTCGAGCCAGACGCGGGCGAGCATCACCAGGGCGGCGAGGACCGTGAGCACCTGGGCCTTCACGTAGCCGAGCGGTCGGTGACGGCGGAGCCAGTTCATCTTGGCCGAGCCGAGGGGGAGCCGGCCGTCGGTGAACAGGGCGTCGAACCGGGCGAAGTAGTTGTCGGCGTCGTAGAGGCGGTCCATCAGGTCGAGCCAGCCGTCGCGCATCGTCTCGCGGGTCATGAGCAGGGGGATGACGTTGGTGGCGATGCGCGGGTCGTCGGCCGCGGCGTTGTCGAGCCGGCCGGCGGCCTCCAGGCGTTCGTAGAGGGGGGTCTTGGGGATCGCCGAGAGCATCCCCGCCATCGCGCCGACGATCCGGGACGTCGTCAGAAAGTCGAACTGCCGGTCGAAGACGCCCTCGTCGTCGCTGTCGAACCCGACGATCATGCCGGCGTAGACTTCGAGCCCGGCGTCCTGGACCCGGCGGACCCGTTCGACGATCCCTCCGCGGACGTTCTGGTACTTCTTGGTCTCGCGGAGGGCCTCCTCGTCGGGGCTCTCGATGCCGATGAAGACGGCGACGAGCCCGGCCTCGGTCATCAGTTGCATCAGTTCCGCGTCTTCGGCGAGGTCGAGCGACGCCTCGGTGAAGAAGGCGAGCGGGTAGCCCCGTTCGCGCTGCCAGGCGATGATCGCGCGGAGGATCCCCTTGGCGAGCTTCTTGTTGCCGATGAAGTTGTCGTCGACGAGGAAGATCACGCGGGCCCCCAGCCGGTGCTGGGCGTCGATCTCGGCGACGACCTGGTCGGGGGTCTTGACCCGGGGCCTTCGGCCGAAGATGACGATGATGTCGCAGAACTCGCACTGGAACGGGCACCCGCGCGAGGTCTGGACGCACCCCATCGCGTACTCGCGGAAGGGGACGAGGTCGTAGCGCGGCTGGGGGATCTTCGTGACGTCCGTCTTTTCGGCCTGCTCGTAGCGGGCCTTGTGTTCGCCCCGCGCCCAGTCGTCGAGGAACTGCGGCCAGGTCTCCTCGGCCTCGCCGACGAAGATGACGTCGACGAGCCCGTCGTACCAGTTCTCCGCCACGCTGATCCAGGGGCCGCCTATCACGGTGAAGACGCCGCGCGACCTGAGTTCGACGAGGATCTCCCGCATCCGGTCGCGCTGGACGGTCATCCCGGTCAGGCCGACGATGTCGAACTCCGCCAGCTTGTCGAAGTCGATCTCGCCGATGTTCTCGTCGAGCAGGACGACCTCGTGGTCCCGCGGGGTGAGCCCGGCCAGGACCGGGAGTGCCAGGACGGGCATGTTCGCCCGCTTACCTAACAAGGGGAGGCCGTGGTTGAGGCCCCAGAACGACGTCGGGAAGCGGGGGTTAATAAGACAAATCCGTGCCATGGTCCATTTCCCGCGCGGAGGTGAGGCGGTCCGGCCGTCGACACGCCGCGGCCCGGCCGGCCGCCGCGTGCGACGACCTTAGTTCGTATCCGGGTGGCGCCTAGAAAAGAAGAAGCGACCGCCCGCGGCCCTCGGATTTTGTCGCGGGCGGGGGGCCCTGGGGTACCAATTCCTTCCCAACACGGGCGCCTCTTGATAAAGTGGACTGCCTTGTTACGCGCCGGCACGGAGGAGCCGACCGGCCGCGGCCCGCACTCGTACACGGGAGGCGTGTGCGACTCAGCCCAGATCTCCGGTCTCTTCAGGAGAGAGTGTTCCGTGCCGCAGAACGACCGCTACCTGTTCACCAGTGAGTCGGTGTCGATGGGCCACCCCGACAAGATGGCCGATCAGATCTCCGACGGCATCCTCGACGCCATCCTCGAACAAGACCCGCAGGCCCGCGTCGCGTGCGAGACGCTGCTGACGACCGGCCTGGTGGTGGTGGCCGGTGAGATCACCACGACGGCCCTGATCGACTACCCGTCGGTCGTCCGCAAGGTGGTCGAGGAGATCGGCTACACGTCGAGCGACATGGGGTTCGACGCCAAGACCTGTGCCGTGATGGTGGCGGTCGGCAAGCAGTCGCCCGACATCGCCCAGGGCGTGAACGAAGACGCCGGCGCGGGCAAGGACATCGGCGCGGGCGACCAGGGCCTCATGTTCGGCTACGCGACGAACGAGACGCCCGAACTGATGCCGATGCCGATCGCCCTGTCGCACCGCATCCTTCAGAAGCTGACCGCCCTGCGGCAGGACGGCACCCTCGCCTGGCTCCGGCCCGACAGCAAGAGCCAGGTCACCATCGAGTACGAAGGGGGCAAGCCCGTCCGGATCGACGCGGTCGTCGTCTCGACCCAGACCGCCGACATCTCGATCGAAGAGATCCGTAAGGCCATCAAAGAGCAGGCGATCCTGCCGGTCTTGCCGAAGGGCATGATCGACGACCGGACCAAGTTCTACATCAACCCGACCGGCCGGTTCGTGGTCGGCGGGCCGCACGGCGACGCCGGCGTGACCGGCCGCAAGATCATCGTCGACACCTACGGCGGGATGGGCCGCCACGGCGGCGGCGCGTTCAGCGGCAAGGACCCCACGAAGGTCGACCGCTCGGCCGCCTACATGGCCCGCTACGTGGCCAAGAACGTGGTCGCCTCGGGCCTGGCCGACCGCTGCGAGGTGCAACTCGCCTACGCGATCGGCGTCTCCGAGCCGGTCAGCGTGCACGTCGACACGTTCGGCACCGGCAAGGTCGCCGACACGCAGATCGCCGCGCTGATCCGCCGGGTCTTCCCGCTGACCCCCTCGGGGATCATCAAGCACCTCGACCTGCGCCGGCCGATCTACCGGAAGACCGCCAGCGGCGGCCACTTCGGCCGCTCGGAGTCGGAGTTCACCTGGGAAAAGACCGACAAGGCCGCCGCCCTCAAAGAGGCCGCCGCCGGCTAACCGCCCGGCCCCGGTTGAACCCCGTTGCCACGCCGAAACGGCGTGTCGTCCGACCGCGGATGGCACGCCGTTTCTTTTTTTTGTCTATCAACAGGCCGGACGCGGCCGTGCTCGGTAAATAGAATATTTGTATTTCTTTTGATAAAAAATAAACGGGCCCACGGATGTATTCGGGGCCGGGTACGCATTGGTGAAATCCTCGTGTGTACGGTGTTTGACTTATAGGTAAAGGGGTGCACGCCTAAATTATTAGTTATAAAAGACGCGAACATTTCGTTTGCAATCGCCCGGCCCGGGTGTATAAAGTCGTTCTGGGATGGCGGTTCCGAGCGGTTGCGGTGGAAGCATACACCCAACCATCCGCACCCTAAGGACACATCCCCGCGGGTCGTTCGGCCCGTGGCCTCTTCAGCCGATCTAAGCGGTTTTCCGTTCTTTCTTCGACGCCACCCGTCGCGGTGGTCGTCGTTGCCGTCGTTCGTAACGCACTAATCTTTGCCCGAGTCGACTGCCGAAAGTTCGCTCCAGGGATCGCCTGATCAACCCTTCTTCGGGTGTTGCTGAGCCGGACACGTCCGGTCGGCTTCGTAGGCGCCTGCGCGGACGGACCGTGTCAACATGGCCAAGAACTACGACGTACAGCGCGAACGCCGGGTGCTCCGCGGCGGCCTTTCCGGGCAAAGGCCTACGTCCGGGCGGGGCGCACGGGTGAGGCCTTCTTCACGCCTTTGTCGCCGTCACATCGATTCCCAATCCGCCCCTCGACGGCCGTCTTGTTCTGCTCATCCCTCGTTTCCGACCGGCCGGGGGGGAGACCCGGCTGCGACCGGGCGAGCGAAGGGGCCGCAAGCCGGTCGAAAAGAATACGTTCCGGGGTGTCCGGCCTGTAATAGGTCGGCCCCGGCCGTGATCGTCCGTCCCTCATTTCTTTGTTCCGGTCATTACGACCCGGAGGTTTTTTCGATGAGTAAGATGCGTCGTGGTTTTACATTGATCGAGCTGCTGGTCGTCATCGCGATCATTGCGGTTTTGATCGCCTTGCTCCTGCCGGCCGTGCAGGCCGCGCGCGAGGCCGCGCGCCGCTCGCAGTGCGTGAACAACCTGAAGCAGCTCGGCCTGGCTGTCCACAACTATGTCTCGCAGACCAACGTCCTGCCGGTCCAGAGCATGTTCCCGACGGCCTCGGACGACAGCTGGGGCTGGAGCTACGGCTGGGGGCTCAGCCTGCTCCCCCACATGGAGCAGCAGCCCGCCTACAACGCGTTTAACTTCTCGCTCGGCATCTTCGGCAACGGCAGCGGCTTCACCTACCAGCAGGGGAACAACACCGTCTGCCAGATGCAGATCGCGTCCTTCCTCTGCCCCTCCGACGGCCAGAAGAAGAATCCGGCCCCGCCCTACGGTTCGACCAACTACGTGGGCAACTACGGCGGCCCCGGGCAGTTTTCCACGGCCGGCGCGAACGGGGCCTTCAGCGGCACGATCGTCCCCAACGGGTGGTACAACGACCCCAACCTCGGGCCGCTCGGGCTCGAATCGATCACGGACGGGACGTCGAACACCGCCCTGTTTAGCGAACGCCTCCGGGGCCTCACCGGGAGCCCGACGGTGCAGCTAAACTCCCAGGACGCCAAGCGCGCCATCTTCAACGTGTCGGGCGCCCCGACCTCCAACTCGGGCTCGGCCGGCGCCCTGCAACTGATCGCCGCCTGCAAGGCCCTCCCGCCCACGACCACGTCGGTCCGTTCCGACGCCAGCGGCTACACCTGGTTCGCGGGCTACCCGTGGCACGTCACGGTGGACGCCTACACCCACGTCGGCGCCCCCAACTCCACCTCCTGCAACAACACGGCCGACCAGGGCGGCTGGCTCTCCTTCACCGGCCCGTTCGGCTCGGCCCCGCCCAACAGCAACCACCCGGGCGGCGTCAACATGTGCATGGGAGACGGCTCGGTCCGGTTCATTAAAGACACGGTGAACCTCCAGGCGTTCTGGGCTATCGGCACCCGCAAGGGTGGCGAGGTGGTCAGCGCGGACTCGTATTGAGACCCGGGGCCCGACGACCCGTTCGTGGGCTGAGCGACACGCGCCGGAGGGGCGAATGGCCGTCCCTCCGGCCTCCGTTTTTACGTGGCCGGTCACCCCTCTCTTCCCGAGGAGATCGATCGAGATGAAGCGGCTTGGAGGATGTCTCGGCGTCGCCGTTCTCGCGTTCACGTTCGTCGGCTGTGACAGCGGCGGCGGATCCCCCCAGGTGGATCCCGCCGACGTGTCTAAGGACGGGAGACCCGCCGGTTTTGAGGACATGATGAAAGGGATGGCGGGGCAGATGAAGAAGGGGGCGAACCCGAAGGCGGCGGCCTCGTCGACCAATACGGCCAAGTAGCGGGACGGCGAATGCCTTCGGGCCTTCCGACCCTCTTGGCCGGGAAGACGGCCTTGCCCGACTGCCCGGTCCGCGCCGGGGGCGCGAGAGGACGACGGAGATGTAACGAGACGGCGTGCCGCCCATCTACGGGCGGCACGCCGTCTCGTTGTTTGCCCTACCTGGAATTCGGAGCGCAAGGGTCAAACGCGATCCCACGCCGGACGGGGCGTGCCGCCGCGACGCCGTTGCGCTCTCAACGGCCGTTGCCGTCTCACGTCGAGCCCGGCCTGTTACCGTTAGGGGACGGGGGCGACGGAAAGAACGTGGGTGGTAACGGCCGGCGGTCGAGCGTTTCCCCGACCGCCGGCCTGGGACGCTTAGTTCCCCGCGCCGGCCCCCGCCGCGGCGGGGCTTGTGGGGAGCGGGTTCCCCTCGGCGTCGAGCAGGTTGATGACGTGGACGAAGGGGAGGGTCTTCAACGGGCCTTCGACCTTGCTCCGATCGCCGACGACGAGGATCGTGAGGCGGTCGGGGTGGATGTAGCGGCGGCCGACGCGGTTCACCTCGTCGAGGGTCACGGCGTCGACCCGCGAGGTGAACGTGGTGAACTCGTCGTCGGGGAGGTCGTAAAGGACCAGCGCGTTCAGGGTATTGGCGACGGCGAAGGTCGTCTCGAACTCGGTCGGGAAGCCGCGGATGAGGCGGTCCTTGGCGAACTCAAGCTCGGCCTTGGTGACGGGCCGCGGGCCGACGATCTCGGTCAGTTCCTTGACCATCTCGGCGAGGGCTTCCTTGGTGACGTTGGTCTGCACGGCGGCCCCCGCCGAGAAGGGGCCGGGGCCGAGCCGGAAGGCGAACGAGGAGAAGGCCCCGTAGGAGTACCCCTTGTCTTCGCGCAGGTTCAGGTTGAGCCGGCTGGAGAACTGGCCGCCGAGCACCGCGTTGAAGACGGTCAGGGGGATGTAGTCCGGGGTGCGCCGGTGGACGCCGATCTCGCCGACGGCGAGGTACGACTGGGCGGCGGCCGGCTTGTCGACGAGGTAGACGGTGACCCCCTTCGGCGGCGGCGGGGTGGCGGGCAACTCGGTCTGCGCGGCCGGGCCGGGCTTCCAGCCGCCGAGGGCCTTCTCCAAGGTCGCGGTGATCGCGTCGGGGGTGGTGTCGCCGACGACGATCAGGCTGGCGTTGGCCGGACTGTAGAGCCGCTTGTAAAAGGAGACGACGTCGTCCCGGGTGATGGCGGTGACGGTGGCCTCGTTGCCGGGGTTGGGGCGGAACCGGGAGCCGAACGGCCGGCCGTACGGGTGCGTCGCGCCGTAGAGGAGCTTCGGATAGACGACCGAGGCGACCGACGTCGGGTTGTCGCCCCGGGCCCGGATCGCGGCGAGCCGTTGGAGCTTCAGACGCTTCAGTTCGGCCTCAGGGAACGACGGGTGGAGGATGACGTCGGTCAGGATTTCGAGCGCCCGGGGGGTGTGCTCGGTCAGGGTCGTCACGCCGACGGTGCTCTCCTCCAACTGCCCTTCGGCCCAGAGGGTCGCGCCGATCTCGCCGATGTCGCTGGCGAGCTTGAGCGAGTCGCGCGAGTCGGTCCCCTCCCGGAGCAGCGAGGCGGTCATCGCGGCGAGGCCGAGGCGGTCGTCCGGGACGAGGGTTTCACCCCCCTTGACCACGAGTTCGACGCTCAGGATCGGCAGGTCGTGGCGCTCGGCGACGAGGACCTGGAGGCCGTTGGAGAGCTTCCGGCGGACGACGGCCGGCGGCGTGAACTTCGGCGGCGGGCCGACGGCGGGCTCCTTCGCGCGGTCGAACGTGTCTTTCACCGCCACGACCGGCGGGTTCGGCAGCGGGGCCTGCGACTTCGGGTCGACGGCCACTTCGGGCGCGCGGGGGGTCGGCGGGCCGGGGTTGACGTCGAGCCGGATCCGGTTCGGGGTGAGGTACCGGTTGGCCACCCGGCGGACGTCGGCCGGGGTGACGGCGAACAGCTTCTTCATGTCGGAGACGTAGGCGTGCGGGTCGCCCGACTCGACGTTGTTCGCGTTGAGGAAGTCGGCCCGCGCCCCGAACGACTGGAGGCCGAGGACGAGGCGGCTTTCGGTGGAGTTCTGCGCCTTGCGGACCTCGTCCTCGGT
>Ga0164243_10005867_pt1 | contig 18686 bp, 13 predicted proteins | sample OricompcompostOP_FD_108781 | JGI IMG/M metagenome (GOLD analysis project Ga0164243, IMG submission 108781) | Organic Plus compost microbial communities from Emeryville, California, USA - Original compost - Organic plus compost (OP) | ecosystem: Engineered > Solid waste > Mixed feedstock >... | reverse complement strand
GGCCACGCCGTGCTGGCCGGCGCCGGTCTCGGCGATCACGCGCGGCTTGCCCATGCGGCGCGCGAGCATGGCCTGGCCGATCACGTTGTTGATCTTGTGGGCGCCGGTGTGGTTGAGGTCCTCGCGCTTGAGGTAGATCTGCGCGCCGCCGATCTCGCGGCTGGTGCGCGCGGCGTGGTACACGGGCGAGGGCCGGCCGACGAAGTGCTTGAGCTCGTAGGCGAACTCGGCCTGGAAGGCCGGGTCGTCCTTGTAGCGGTCGTAGGCGTCGCGCAGCTCGGCGATGGCGTGGGTGAGCGTCTCGCTCACGAAGCTGCCGCCGTAGGGGCCGAAGTGGCCGTGGGCGTCAGGCTGCTGGTAGGGGGTCGACATGGCAGATGCCTCCGGGAGCCGCGCGGCCCGCAGGCGGCCACACGGCAGGTTCAACGATGGGATGCGAGGCGGTGGGCGGCGTCGGCTTCGCGCACGGCCGCCACGAACTCGCGGATCTTGCCGGCGTCCTTGATGCCTTTGGCCGATTCGACGCCGGAACTCACGTCAACGGCGAGCGAGCGGCCCGCCGTGCGCAGGGCACGGATGCCCTCGCCCACGCTTGCTGGTGCGAGTCCACCACTCAAGACGAGGTGAGCGTCGACGGCGGGTGGAAGAAGTGACCAATCGAATGCCTTGCCGCCACCGCCATAGCCTTCGACATGGGCGTCGAGCAGGATGGCCTGGGCGCGGTTGAACCGAGCCGCGAATTCTACGAGGTCGAAGCCCGAACCGGCCGTTCCCAGGGGAATGCGCGCCGCCCGCAGGAAGCGGTGCCGGCCCTCGCCGCTGGCCTGCCAGCACTGGCCGGGCGACTCGTCGCCGTGGAACTGGGCCATGGCGCCCGCCACGGCCGCGAGGGCGGCCCGTGCGGCAGCGGGCTCCTCGTTGACGAACAGCAGCACGGGCGTGACGAAGGCCGGCAGCCGCCGCGCCAGCTCGGCGGCGCGCCCGGCCGTGACGGCGCGCGGGCTCTTCGGGTACAGCACGAAGCCGACCGCGTCGGCGCCCGCGGCGACGGCGGCGTCCCAGTTCTGCTCGCGGGTCAGGCCGGCGATCTTGATGCGGGTGCGGGGTGGGGAGACGAGCACCCCGCCGCCGGGCCGCCCCAAGGCGGGGTGGGCCCCCTCGGGGGGCAGCGAACCACGCGAAGCGGGGAGCGTGGGGGTCATGTTCATGGCGGCCCATCATAGGCAGCGGCGCTGCCCAGCGTGACTTCGTCGGGCAAGCCCCACTGCGCGTCGTAGAGCGGGCCGAGGAAGTACAGGCCGTCGGGCGCGAAGGTCGGCGCCGCGGCGTCGCGGCTGCGCGCGGCCAGCACCTCGCGCATCCATCCGGGCGGCGCATGGCCCTGGCCGATGCGCACCAGGCAGCCCATGATGTTGCGGATCATGTGGTGCAGGAAGGCGTCGGCTTCGAACTCGAAGTGCCAGCGGCAGCGCGGGCCCTCGCCGTGGCGGCGGACCTCGATGCGACGCATCTGCTTGACCGGCGAGCGCGCCTGGCAGGCCGAGGCGCGGAAGGAGCTGAAGTCGTGCTCGCCCAGCAGCGCCGCCGCGGCCGCACGCATCGCCTCGCCGTCCAGCGCGTGCATCGACCAGCCGACCCGGCCGGCGTCCAGGCTGGGCCGCACCGGCGACTGCGACAGCACGTACAGGTAGCGCCGCCCGAGCGCGCTGGAACGGCAGTGGAATGCCGCCGGCACCGGATGCGCCCACTGCACCGCGATGTCGTCCGGCAGGAAGCGGTTGGTGCCGCGCACCCAGGAGAAGGGCGCGCGCTCGATCTCCGTGTCGAAGTGCACCACCTGCATCCAGCCGTGCACGCCGGCATCGGTGCGGCCGGCGCACAGCGTGCCGATGCGCGGGCCGGCGGTGAAGCGGGCGAGCGCCTTTTCCAGGTGATCCTGCACGGTGCGGCCCGAGGGCTGGCTCTGCCAGCCGTCGTAGGCGCCGCCGTGGTAGCGGATGCCGAGCGCCCATCGCATCGTCGTTCGGTTCTTTCGCGCGGTCGGGGGAGACAAAAAGAAAAAGGGCCGCGGCGATCGCCGCGGCCCCGGATTGTCGCCGGGCCAGGCCCGGCCCTGCTCAGCGCAACTGGGCCAGCAGCTGCTCGGCCTGGTGGCGCAGGTCGCCGGCGCTTTCGCTGGCGACCTCCTCGACCAGCGAGCGGGCGCCCTCGGTGTCGCCCAGGGCCTGCAGCTCGCGCGCCAGCGAGAGCTTGATGGCATGCGGGTTCTCGCCGGCGCCATCGTCCAGCTCGCTGTTGCGGGTCACCGGCTCCAGCGCGCCGGGGCGCGTGTCGCCGCCCTTCGACTCGATCGAGGCCATGGTGCTCATGTCGAACTCGATGAAGCCCGAATCGCCCGGCAGGCCGGCCCGCAGGGTGGCGGGGTGGGTGCGCTCGTCGTCGTCGAGGGCGGGGCGGGGCATCTCCAGCTCGGCCGGCGCGGTGTCGAAATCGTTGTCCAGCGGGGGCAGCGCGCCGTTGCCGGACAGCGGCGAACGGGCGGTCGGCGCGAAGGAGGACGACTCGTTCAGCGGGGCGCGCGCCGTGGGCGCGTAGGCGGCCGTCACGGGGGCCGGCGCCGTCACCGGCGGCTCGGGCCGTGCGGGCGGGGCGGCATCGGCGGCGGCCAGCGGCGCGGCGTCCGAGGGCTTGGCCAGGTCCAGGTCGAAGTCCAGCGGCGCGACGGAGGGCACGAACGGCGGAGGCGGCGGCTCGGCCGGCGCATCGGCCAGCGCGGCGGCCGTGGCTGCTGCCGCCGCGGCGCCACCGGCGGCCAGCGGGATGGTCTTCTCGGCGTCGGCCAGGGCGGCGGCGCTGCCCTGGTACAGCGGGTTGCCCGGGTCCAGCTCGCGGCCCATGTCCATCACGCGGCCCCAGTCGGCGCCGCTGCCGTTGGTGAGCTTGTGCACGTCCTGCGCGAGCGCCTCGAAGGCCCGCAGGTCGCGCCGCTTGGCGTGGATCTCGAGCAGCTTGAGGTGGATGGCCGTGCGCTCGGGCGTGGTGCGCAGCGCCTCGCGCAGGATCTCCTCGGCCTGCAGGTCGCGGCCGTAGGCGAGGTACACGTCGGCCTCGGCGACCGGGTCGACGTCGCCGGCGTCCAGCTGGCTCGGCGAGTACGACAGCGAGGACACCATCGAGCTGCTGTTGCGGTTCTTGGTGTCGACCGATTCGCCGCCGGTGGCGCCGAAGAAGGAATCCTTCGGCAGGCGGCTTTCGGGGAACACGCTGTCGCCTGCATCGGCCGCGGTCTTGCGGCTGCGCGCGCGGTACGCCAGGAAGCCGAGCAGCAGCAGGACGATGGCGCCGCCGCCCAGGACGAGCGGGTTGCCCACCAGTTGCTCGAAGAAGCCCGGCTCGGGCGGAGGCGGCGGCACGACCTTGGGCTTGGCCTTGGCCGGCGCGGCAGCCGCCGGGGCGGGGGCTGCCGCGGGTGCGGGTGCGCTGGCTTCGGGGGCCGAGGTCGCCGCTGGCGCGGGCGCCGCGGCGGCGGCCGGCGGTGCGTCGGGTGCCGGTGCTGCAGCGGTGCTCGTCGCGGACGGGTCTGCAGCGGCCGGCGCGGCAGCCGGGCTTGCGGCAGCCGGCGCCGGGCTCGCCGCTGCGGCAGGGGCGGGTGCCGGTGCGGCGGCCGGGGCCTGGGCGGTGCCGCCGGCCGGTGCGGCGGACGGCGCCGCTGCGGGTGCCGCCGGGGCACTGCCGCTGGCGCCCTGCAGCTTGTTCAGTTCCTCGATGTTGCGCGACAGCTCGGCCACGCGGTTGGTCGTTTCCTGGGCCTGACGGGTCTGCGCCAGCTTTTCCTCGGCGGCGGCACCCTTGGCGCTGCCCTGCGAGATGGTCAGCTTGTCGGGCGAGGCCGCGGCCGCCTTGCGGTCCTCCACGTTCGCCTGCAGGCGTCCGGCGGCCTGGCGGTCGGCGGCGTCCGTCCGGGCGGCCGGCGCGTTCTCGGCCAGGCGCTGCCGGTAGGTGTTGAAGTCGCGGCTCTGGGCCACCACGGTCCGCCGGGCCTCGGCCGCCGGGATGGCGGCGGCGGCGCTGGCGCTGGGAACCTGCAGCACGGCACCCGCCTTGACCCGGTTCACGTTGCCGCGGATGAAGGCGTCGGGGTTGGCTTGCAGCAGGGCCACCAGCATCTGGTCGAGCGACACGTCGGCCGGCTTGAGGCTCGCCGCGATGCGCCCGGCGGTGTCGCCCGGCCGCACCGTGACCTGCTGCTCGCCGCTGCTCTCCGCGCGCACGGGCGCGGGCGCCTGTGCCGGCGCGGACGCGGCGGCCTGCGCGGCGCGGGCGCGGCGCGCGGCGCTTTCGTCGGGCGCCGTGCTGCGGGCCGCCCGCGGCGCCGGCGCGATTTGGGGACCGGCGGGAGCCACCGGCTCGGCCTGCGCCTGGCGGGTGACCGGCGGGTCCAGCAGCAGGGTGTAGTCCCGCACGATGCGGCCGCTGGCCCAGTTCGCCTCCAGCAGCAGGTCGACGAAGGGCTCGTTCAGCGGGCGCGAGCCGGTCAGCCGCACCACGTAGCGGCCGTCGGCACGGCGCTGCAGGGCGGAGCGCACGTTGGCGAGCGCCTCGTTGTAGGCGACGCCCGCGGCCTGGAAGGCCTCGCGCGAGGCCAGGCCGACCTGCAGGCCCTCCGCCTCGGCAGCGCTGATCTCGGTGACGTCGATCTCGGCGCGCAGCGGCTCGCCGAGCGCCGACTGCACGTTCAGCCGGCCCAGGGCCAGGGCATGGGCGTCGATGCTCGCGCCGCCCAGCGCAGCCGCCGCGGCAGCGGCCAGCAGCGACATCTGCCAGCGCGCGGCAAACAAGGAAATCGGGCGGTCTGCCGGGGCGGCAGTCGCGGGCAACGGATGTCTTGTCATGCTGGGAAGGGGCAGAACGCCCAAAATGTAAGAGGACGTTAACATCATCCCGACGGGAATGACAAGGAAAACGGCCCATTTGAACCAGTGCGCACCAACTTCGGCACGTTCCGGCCGTTGTCAGCGTGCAACGCGGGGGCGCTGAGGCCCCCGGTGGCTGGTCAGGGGGGCGGCGTCAGGCCGCCAGCAGGATGCGCAGCATGCGGCGCAGCGGTTCGGCCGCGCCCCAGAGGAGCTGGTCGCCGACGGTGAAGGCGCCGACGTACTCCGGCCCCATCGCCAGCTTGCGGATGCGGCCGACCGGAATGGTCATGGTGCCGGTCACCGCCACCGGCGTCAGGTCCTTCATGGTCGCCTCGCGGGTGTTGGGCACGACCTTCACCCAGTCGTTGTCGGTGGCGATCATGGCTTCGATGTCGGCCAGCGGCACGTCCTTCCTGAGCTTGAAGGTCAAGGCCTGGCTGTGGCAGCGCATGGCGCCCACGCGCACGCAGAAGCCGTCGACCGGGATGGCGGGCGTGCCGAAGCCCTCGCCCAGGCCCATGATCTTGTTGGTCTCGGCCATGCCCTTCCATTCTTCCTTGGACACGCCGTTGCCCAGGTCCTTGTCGATCCAGGGGATCAGCGAGCCGCCCAGCGGCACGCCGAAGTTGGCCACCTCGTGGCCCGACAGGGCGCGCTGCTTGCCGATCACCTTGCGGTCGATCTCGAGGATGGCGCTCTTCGGGTCGTCCAGCAGCGCCTTGACCTCGCCGTAGAGGGTGCCGTACTGCGTCAGCAGCTCGCGCATGTGCTGCGCGCCGCCGCCGCTGGCGGCCTGGTAGGTCTGGGTGCTCATCCACTCGACCAGGCCGGCCTTGTAGAGCGCGCCCACGCCCATCAGCATGCAGCTCACGGTGCAGTTGCCGCCGATCCAGTTGGTGCCGCCCTTGGCCAGGGCGTTCTTGATGACGGGCATGTTCACCGGATCGAGCACGATGACCGCGTCGTCCTTCATGCGCAGGGTGGAGGCCGCGTCGATCCAGTGGCCCTTCCAGCCGGCGGCGCGCAGCTTGGGGAAGACCTCGGTGGTGTAGTCGCCGCCCTGGGCGGTGATGACGATCTCGCAGCGCTTGAGCTGCTCGATGTCGAAGGCGTCCTGCAGCTTGGTCTCGTTCTTCGCCATCGCGGGCGCCTGGCCGCCGGCATTGGAGGTGGAGAAGAACAGGGGTTCGATCAGGTCGAAGTCCTTCTCGGCGGCCATGCGGTCCATCAGGACGGAACCGACCATGCCGCGCCAGCCGACAAGGCCTACCAACTTGCTGCTCATTTCAATGCCCTTTCAGTGTCAATCAGTCAGAAAAAGAAGACTTCAGACCGCGCCGAAGGGGCTGTCCGCCTGGCTCGTCCGTGGGCCAGGGGAAGGCGCGCGCGACGAACCAGGCTGGGTCAGCCCTGAATGGTCGTCGTGGTTTTGGCGGAGGATGCGCGCGCGCCCGTGCCGGCCGGGGCGGCAGGCAGGAGGTTCAGGACGAACGGGCGGGCGGCAGTCATAGCGCCCTCGATTGTAGCGGAAGGGCCCTCAGCCCAGCGCCTTGAGCACCGCGTCGCCCATTTCGCGGGTGCCGACGCGGGTGGTGCCCTCGCTGTGGATGTCGGGCGTGCGCAGCCCCTGCGCCAGCACCTTCTTCACCGCGTTCTCGATGCGCTGGGCGGCCTCTTCCTGGTTGAGCGAGAAGCGCAGCATCATCGCCGCGCTGAGGATGGTGGCCAGCGGGTTGGCCACACCCTGGCCGGCGATGTCGGGCGCGCTGCCGTGGCTGGGCTCGTACAGGCCCTGATTGCTGCTGTTCAGGCTGGCCGAGGGCAGCATGCCGATGGAGCCGGTGAGCATGGCCGCCTCGTCGCTGAGGATGTCGCCGAACATGTTGCCGGTGACGACCACGTCGAACTTCTTCGGCGCCTTCACCAGCTGCATGGCCGCGTTGTCGACGTACATGTGCTCCAGCTCGACGTCCGGGTAGTCCTTGTGCACATCTGTCACCACGTCCTTCCAGAACTGGAAGGTCTCCAGCACGTTGGCCTTGTCGACGCTGGTGACGCGCTTGCTGCGCTTGCGGGCCGCCTCGAAGGCGACGCGGGCGATGCGCTCGATCTCGGGCCTGGAATAGCGCATGGTGTCGAAGGCTTCCTCGGCGCCGGGGAAGTGGCCGTCGGCGGCGGTGCGCCGGCCGCGCGGCTGGCCGAAGTAGATGTCGCCGGTCAGCTCGCGGATGATGAGGATGTCCAGGCCCGCCACCAGTTCGGGCTTGAGGCTGGAGGCGTGGGTGAGCTGCTCGTAGCAGATGGCCGGGCGGAAGTTGGCGAACAGGCCCAGGTGCTTGCGCAGGCCCAGGATGGCCTGCTCGGGGCGCAGCGGGCGGTCGAGCTTGTCGTACTTCCAGTCGCCCACGGCGCCGAAGAGCACGGCATCGGCTTCCTTGGCCAGCTTGAGGGTGGATTCGGGCAGCGGGTGGCCGTGCGCCTCGTAGGCGGCGCCGCCCACGAGGGCGCTTTCCATCTCGAACTTCAGGCCGAGTGCGTCGAGCACGCGCACGGCTTCCGCGACGATTTCTGTGCCGATGCCGTCACCGGGCAGGACTGCGATTTTCATGGTCGTTGTGGATGGCGTTGGGAAAAAGGGGGAGGGCTCAGCTCACCATCTGGTGGGCGAGCCAGGGCTTGGCGGCAAGGCGCTCGGCCTCGTAGGCCTTGATCTTGTCCTTGTGGCGCAGCGTCAGGCCGATGTCGTCCAGGCCATTCATCAGGCAGTAGCGGCGGAAGGGCTGGACCTCGAAGGCGATCTCCTCGCCGTCCGGCTTGACGACCACCTGACGGTCCAGATCGATGGTCAGCTCGTAGCCGGGGAAGGCCGCCACCTCGTCGAACAGCTTCGCCACCGTGGCCTCGGGCAGCACGATGGGCAGCAGGCCGTTCTTGAAGCTGTTGTTGAAGAAGATGTCGGCGAAGCTGGGCGCGATGATCGAGCGGAAGCCGTACTGGTCCAGCGCCCAGGGCGCGTGCTCGCGGCTGGAGCCGCAGCCGAAGTTCCTGCGCGCCAGCAGGATCGAGGCGCCCTGGTAGCGCGGCTGGTTGAGCACGAAGTCGGGGTTGGGCTTGCGGCTGGCCGGGTCCATGCCCGGCTCGCCGTGGTCGAGGTAGCGCCATTCGTCGAACAGGTTGGGGCCGAAGCCGGTCTTGCGGATGGACTTGAGGAATTGCTTCGGGATGATCGCGTCGGTGTCGACGTTCTCGCGGTCCATCGGGGCGACGAGGCCCTTGTGCACGGTGAATTTCTGCATGGTCGTTCTTTCTTCCCGCCTCAGGCGATGGTGCGCACGTCGATGAAGTGGCCGTTGATGGCCGCCGCCGCCGCCATCGCGGGGCTGACGAGGTGGGTGCGCCCGCCGGCGCCCTGGCGGCCTTCGAAGTTGCGGTTGCTGGTGCTGGCGCAGCGCTCGCCGGGCTCCAGCCGGTCGGCGTTCATCGCCAGGCACATGGAGCAGCCGGGCTCGCGCCACTCGAAGCCGGCGGCCTTGAAGATCTCGTGCAGGCCTTCGCGCTCGGCCTGCTCCTTCACCAGGCCCGAGCCGGGCACCACCATGGCGAGCTTGACGTTCTTCGCCACCTTCTGGCCCAGCTTCTTCACCACGGCGGCGGCCTCGCGCATGTCCTCGATGCGGCTGTTGGTGCAGCTTCCGATGAACACCTTGTCGACGAAGATGTCGTTCATCGCCTTGTTGGGCTCCAGGCCCATGTAGGTGAGCGCGCGCTCGATGGCGCCGCGCTTGCTGGCGTCCTTCTCCTTGTCGGGGTCCGGCACGCGGGCATCGATGGGCAGCACCATCTCGGGCGAGGTGCCCCAGGTCACCTGCGGCTTGATGTCGGCGGCGTTCAGTTCGACCACGGTGTCGAACTTCGCGTCCGGGTCGGAGTGCAGCGTCTTCCAGTAGGCGACGGCCTGGTCCCACTCCACGCCGGTGGGCGCCAGCGGGCGGTTCTTCACGTAGTCGATGGTCTTCTGGTCCACCGCCACCAGGCCCGCGCGCGCGCCGGCCTCGATGGCCATGTTGCACACCGTCATGCGGCCTTCCATGCTGAGGTCGCGGATGGCGGAGCCGCCGAACTCGATGGTGTAGCCCGTGCCACCGGCGGTGCCGATGCGGCCGATGATGGCCAGCACGATGTCCTTGGCGGTGCAGCCCAAAGGCAGCTTGCCCTCCACCTTGACCAGCATGTTCTTCGCCTTCTTGGCCAGCAGCGTCTGCGTGGCCATGACGTGCTCGACCTCGCTGGTGCCGATACCGTGCGCCAGCGCGCCGAAGGCGCCGTGGGTGCTGGTGTGGCTGTCGCCGCACACCACCGTCATGCCCGGCAGCGTGGCGCCGTTCTCGGGGCCGATCACGTGCACGATGCCCTGGCGCTTGCTCAGGAAGGGGAAGAAGGCCGCCGCGCCGAACTCGTGGATGTTGGTGTCCAGCGTGGTGACCTGCTCCTTGCTGATCGGGTCGGCGATGCCGTCGTAGCCGCGCTCCCAGCCGGTGGTGGGCGTGTTGTGGTCGGCGGTGGCCACCACCGAGCTGACGCGCCACAGCTTGCGGCCGGTCTCGCGCAGCCCCTCGAAGGCCTGCGGGCTGGTCACTTCGTGCACCAGGTGGCGGTCGATGTAGAGCACGGCGGTGCCGTCCTCCTCGGTGTGGACGACGTGTTCGTCCCAGAGCTTGTCGTAGAGCGTGCGTGCCATGGTCGGTGTTGTCTTCGTGGGGAAAGGTGAAAGAGAGAGGGGTCAGGCGGCGAGGGCCTCGGGCGCTGCCGCCTCCGGCGCGCGCAGGTGGTTGACCAGCGTGCGCGCCGCCACCGGCAGGGTGGAGAAGTCGCGCGCCACCAGGCGGATCTCGCGCTGCGCCCAGGCGTCTGTGAGCGGCACGCTCACGAGCCGCTGGCCGATGCCGCCGCGCATCAGTTCGAAGGCCCGCTGCGGCATCACGCCGATGCCCAGGCCGTTGTCGATCATGCGGCACATCGCGTCCAGCCCGGTGACGTGGATGCGCAGCCGCACGCTGCGCCCGGCGGCCAGCGCCGCCTGGTGCATGGCCACGTAGATCGAGCTGTTGGTGTGCAGGCCGACGTGGTCGAAGTCCAGCGAGGCCGCGAAGTCCAGTTGCGGCGCCGAGGCCAGCGGGTGGCCCAGGGGCAGCACCAGCGCCAGGCGGTCGCTGCGGTAGGGCAGGGTCTGCAGGGCATCGGCGTCTGCGGGCACGTGGCAGATGCCCAGGTCGGCCGCGCCCTCCTGCACCGCGCGCACCACCTCGCTGGACAGGTGCTCCTCCAGGTCGATCTTGATGGCCTCGTGCGCGCGCGCGAAGGCGCCCAGGTCTTCCGGCAGGAACTGCACGATCGCCGAGATGTTGGCGTGCACCCGTACGTGGCCGCGCACGCCGTCGGCGTATTCGGACAGCTCGCCCTGCATCTTCTCCAGGCTGTAGAGCATGGCGCGGGCATGGTGCAGCAGGCTTTCGCCGGCCGGCGTGAGGTCGACGCCGCGCGCGTGGCGGTACAGCAGGGCGGTGCCCAGCGTGGCCTCGAGGTCCGACAGCCGCTTGCTGATGGCGGAAGCCGCGATGAACTCGCGCTCGGCGGCGCGGCCGATGCTCCCCAGCTCGCACACGGCCACGAACAGCTGCAGCGACGTGAGGTCGATGCGGCGCGCGAAGCTGCGTTCTGATGTGCTCATGGGGCGGTGGGGAAGTCATCGCGTTTTGCGATGAGATGACCATTTTCCCCCTGTTTTTGACCCGTATCCATCGCGGTACGCGATGGCATCGTTGCCGGGCGGCGACGGGGCGCGGGCGGCCGCCCGGTGATGCCCTACAGGAGGAGGAGCGCGTCGGCGCTCATGACTACTCTTTATGTAATTGAATCATTCTGTTGCAAATATTAAATTGGCCCCCTTTTTCGTTGGGGTCGGCGGGATGAACCGTGCTTATCGCGTTGTCTGGAATGGAGCCCTGGGTGTCTGGCAGGCCGTGTCGGAACTTGTCGCGTCGCATGCGGGGCGTGCAACGACGGGCGGGCGCCGCAGGACGAAGCGGCTTGCGGCGGCGGTGTGCCTGTTCGCGTTGGCAGGTGTATCCGGCATAGCTTGGGCGCAGGCCAGCGGCGGGACTGCATTTGTCGAGGGCGGTGGCACGGGCGGCCGGGGCGGCGCGGGCAATGGCAGCGGCGGAGTTGGCGGTGGTGTCGGCGAGTTCCCCGGCCTCGATGGGCTGCCTCCGTCGGGTGGCAATGGAGGAAACGGCCGCGACGGAGCTGCCGGGCCCGGCGGAACAGGCGGCGCAGTCGGAGCAACCAGCGTGACCGGCTCGGTCACCGGCGGCTCGGGAACCGATGGCGCTCCTGATCCGGATCCGGTCTACGGCGCGGGTGGCGGTGGCGGGGGCGGTGCTGCCGTGTACACCTCCGACGCTGGCATCAACGTGGGAGGAGGCACCACCCTGCAGGGCGGCCATGGCGGTGCCGGCGGCAGCGGGCGCCTGTCCGGCGGCGGCGGCGGTGGCGGCGCGGGCCTGCAATCCGTGGCGGCCGGCGTCACCCTGAACAACGCGGGCCAGACGATCGGCGGCAACGGTGGCGCGGGTGCCGTCGGCCAGTGGGCCGGCGGCGGCGGTGGGGGCGGAGACGGCATCGTGCTGCAAGGCGGGAGCGCCACTGTCGTCAACACCGGCACGGCCACCGGCGGGAACGGCGGGAATGGCGCCGTGGCCACCATCGGCAGCATGGTCGGCGGTGGCGGCGAAGGCGGTGCCGGCCTGGCGCTGGAGTCCAGTGGCAATTCGGTGCTCAACACCGGGGCACTGGTGGGGGGCGCGGGCGGTGCCGGCGGAAACAACACTGCCAACGGCATCGGAGGCGCAGGCCTGCGCATTCGCGGCAATGCGAACAGCATCGTCAACAGCGGCACCCTGACAGGCGGCGTGGGCGGCGACAGCGTCACGCGCGGCGACGCGGTGCGGATCACCGGCAACGACAACCAGCTCGAATTGCGCGCCGGCTCCTCGATCACCGGCCTGCTGAGGGTGACTTCCGGCACCGGCAACGTGCTGAGGCTGGCCGGCGACACGACCGACGGCACCACTTCGCTCGGCGCCGCCACCTACAGCGGCTTCGCGCGCTACGAAAAGACGGGCGCCAGCACCTGGACGCTGACCGGCACCACCACCGAGTCGACGCCATGGACCGTGCGCGGCGGCGCGCTTTCCATTGCCGACGACGGCGCGCTCGGCAACTCGGGCGGCGCGCTCACGCTCGACGGGGGCACGCTGAACGTCTCCGGCGACACCACGGCGACGCGCACCGTCTCGCTCGGCTCGGGCGGCGGCACCTTCGACGTGAACCTGATCCGCACGCTGACGCTGAATGGCGAAGTCTCGGGCGGCGGGGCGCTGCAGAAGACCGGCCAGGGCACGCTGGTGCTGGGTGCGGCCAACGCGTACACGGGCGGCACCTCGGTGGCCGCCGGCAGCCTGCAGGCGCTGGCGACCGGCGCACTCGGCAGCGGGCCGGTGTCGGTGGCCGGCAACGCCTCGCTGATCTTCGGCAGCAAGGCCGACGCGAGCGGACTGACGATCACCGCCGCCGCGCGGGGCCCCCTGCTCACGGACAACGCCGGCTTCGTGCAGTTCCGCGACAGCAGCTCGGCGGGCAATGCCCACCTCGTCATGAACCAGGATGCGTCGGCCGAGTTCAGGGACAACGCCTCCGCCGGCAATGCCGTCATCGAGAACCGCGGCGGGCTGACCAACATCTGGTTCAGCGCAACGGCCGGCAACGCGCACATCACCAACTTCTCGGGCGGCCAGGTCAACCTGCTGGACGACGCCAGTGCCGGCCAGGCGACCTTCGTCAACGACAGCGGCGGCCTGATCGACATCTTCGACCGCGCGACCGCCGACCAGGCCACCGTGGTCAACAACGCGGGCGGGCGCCTGCGCATCCGCTCGCTGACCGCGGCGGGAATCTCCATCGGCTCGCTGTCCGGGGCGGGCGACGTGATCCTCGGCGCCAAGGCCCTGACCACGGGCGGGCTGAACGCCAGCACCGAAGTCTCAGGCGTGATCTCAGGCGCCGGCGGCTCGCTGGTGAAGGTGGGTGCCGGCACGCTCACGCTCTCGGGCGCGAACACCTATACCGGCGGCACTGCGCTGCGCCAGGGGCGCCTGAACCTCGGCCACAGCCAGGCGCTGGGCACAGGCACGCTGTCGATGGACGACGACACGACGCTGGGTTTCAGCGCCGACGGGCTCACGATCGCCAACGCGATCCAGCTCACGGGCAGCGCCGATCCGGTCATCGACACCGGCGCGTTCGACGCGACCCTGAGCGGCGCGATCAGCGGCGGCGGTTTCATCACGAAGGAGGGCGTCGGCACGCTGACCTTGTCCGGCGCCAACGACTACACCGGCGCCACCCATGTCGCGCAGGGCACGCTCAAGGCGGGTGCCGCCAACACCTTCAGCGCGGTTTCCGCGCACAGCGTGGCCTCGGGCGCCACGCTCGACCTGGCCGGGTTCAGCCAGAGCGTCGCTTCGCTGGCCAACGGCGGCACCGTCTCCCTCGTGGGCGCGACCGGGGGCACCACGCTGACGGTGACGGGCGCGTACGTCGGCAGCAACGGCGTGCTCAGGCTCGGCACCGTGCTCAACGGCACGGGCCCGTCCGACCGCCTGGTGCTCGATGGCGCCGCCGCATCCGCCAGCGGCAGGACGACGGTGCAGATCACCAATCTGGGCGGCCTGGGCGCGCTCACCAGCGGCGACGGCATCGAGGTGATCACGGCGAGGAACGGCGCCACCACGACGGCACAGACCACCCAGGACGCGTTCAGCCTGGCCAACGGCCACGTGGATGCCGGCGCCTACGAGTACCGCCTGTACGCCGCCGATGCCAATGGCTCCGGCGAGAACTGGTACCTGCGTTCGAGCACCACGGCGGCCCCTGCCGCTCCGGTGGTCACCTATCGCGCCGAGGCCCCGCTCTACGCCGCGCTGGCAGGCCAATTGCGCCAGGGCAACCTCGCGATGCTGGGCGACCTGCGCAAGCGCGTGGGCGACGACGACGTCAAGGGCGCCGCCGCCACGCCGGGTGCTTCGGATCGCCGCGCCTGGGCGCGCGTGCTCTCCACCGACATCGATGTCCGGCAGGGCGGCGCGGTCGCGCCGGGCAGCAAGGGCCGCCTCACCGGCTTCCAGGCCGGCACCGACCTGCTGGCCACGCCGAACCGGCGCGCGGGCATCTACGTCGGCCAGCTCGACGGCGATGCCGGCGTGCGGGGCTTTGCCAGCGGCATCCAGAACCTGGCCGTGGGCCGCAACGACCTGCGCAGCCAGTACATGGGCGTGTACGGCACCTACACCGCCGACAGCGGCTTCTATGCCGATGCGGTGGTGCAGTCGGGCCGCCACCGCTACACGGTCGAGCCCCTGGCGAGCCACGGCAGCGGCGGCAAGGGCAACAGCCTGCTGGGCTCCATCGAAGTGGGGCAGTCCTTCGCGCTGGGCGGCAGCGGCTGGCGCATCGAGCCGCAACTGCAGCTGATCCATCACCACATGGACCTGGACAACGCTGCCATCGTCGGCGCCGTCGTCCAGCCGCGAGCCGACAGCGGCTGGATCGTCCGTGCGGGCGTGCGGGTCAAGGGCCGCGTCGACACGGGCGTCGGCGCGCTCCAGCCGTACGGCCGCTTCAACGTTTACAGGACTTCCAGCGGCGCGGACGTCGCGCGCTTCGTGAACGGCGCCACCACCACCGACATCCTGGCGCCCACGGGCGGCACGAGCACCGAGCTCGCGGGCGGCTTCACGCTGGCCCTGGGCGGATCGACGAGCCTGTTCGGCGAGATCGGCAAGCTCTGGGCAAGCGGGGGCAACGCCAAGGTCCGGAGCTCGGTGAACGGCTCGATCGGCGTGCGCGTGAAGTGGTGAAGGGCGGCGGCGGTCAGCCCGCCGGAACCGGACGCCGCCTTTGGTTGCCTTTCCTTTTCCTGCGGATTCGAGGAGACGGCGATCTGCAGGCAAAAAAAGCTGCCCGAGGGCAGCTTCTTTCATGGCCGGACGGCGTGGATCAGCGAGCCGAGATCGGCTTCACGTCGCGCTTCGGCGAGCCTTCGAACAGCTGGCGCGGACGGCCGATCTTGTACTCGGGGTCGGCGATCATCTCGTTGAGCTGGGCGATCCAGCCCACGGTGCGGGCCAGCGCGAAGACGGCGGTGAACAGGCTGACCGGAATGCCGATGGCGCGCTGCACGATGCCCGAGTAGAAGTCCACGTTCGGGTAGAGCTTGCGCGAGACGAAGTACTCGTCTTCCAGGGCGATCTTCTCCAGCTGCTTGGCCAGGGCGAACAGCGGGTCCTTCTCCAGGCCCAGCTCGGTCAGCACCTCGTTGCAGGTCTCCTGCATCAGCTTGGCGCGCGGATCGTAGTTCTTGTAGACACGATGACCGAAGCCCATCAGCTTGACGTTGGAGTTCTTGTCCTTGACCTTCTTGATGAACTCGCCGATCTTCTCCACGCCACCTTCCTTCTGGATGTCGTAGAGCATGTTCAGCGCCGCCTCGTTGGCGCCGCCGTGGGCGGGGCCCCAGAGGCACGCCACGCCGGCCGCGATGGCGGCGAAGGGGTTGGTGCCGGAGGAGCCGCACAGGCGCACGGTGGAGGTGGAGGCGTTCTGCTCGTGGTCGGCGTGCAGGATGAAGATGCGGTCCAGCGCGCGTTCGAGCACCGGGCTGACCTTGTACTCCTCGCACGGCGTGGCGAACATCATGTGCAGGAAGTTGCCCGCGTAGCTCAGGTCGTTGCGCGGGTAGATGTACGGCTGGCCGACGTTGTACTTGTAGGCCATCGCCACCAGCGTCGGCATCTTGGCGATCAGGCGGATCGCGGCGATGTCGCGGTGCTCGGGATTGTTGATGTCCGTGCTGTCGTGATAGAAGGCCGACAGCGCGCCCACCAGGCCGGTCATGATGGCCATCGGGTGCGCATCGCGGCGGAAGCCGCGCAGGAAGAACTGCATCTGCTCGTTGACCATGGTGTGGTTGGTCACGAGCCTGGTGAACTTCTCCTTCTCGGCGGTGTTGGGCAGCTCGCCGTTGAGCAGCAGGTAGCAGGTCTCCAGGTAGTCGCAGTTCGTCGCCAGCTGCTCGATGGGGTAGCCGCGGTACAGCAGCTCGCCCTTGTCGCCATCGATGTAGGTGATGCTCGACTGGCACGACGCGGTCGACATGAAGCCCGGGTCGTAGGTGAACATGCCCGTCTGCGCGTAGAGCTTGCGGATGTCGATCACGTCCGGGCCGAGCGTGCCCTTGTAGATCGGTAGCTCGACGCTCTGCCCGCCGTTGCTGAAGGACAGGGTGGCCTTGTTGTCGGATGCTTTCATGTCGACTTTCTCTCGATGGGTTGATTGGAACGCGAGGGAGAGGGGAGGGAAGGGGAGGTCGGCAGCTGCGCGCCATCGGCGCGCATCGACTCGAGCAGCGCCGTCACGTCGGCCCCGGCCCATCCGGGCTCGGGCTCCTTTCTTGCGAGCAGCAGATCGAGCAGATCGTTGTCCGACAGGTCCATCAACACCTCCATCGCGCGTGCCTGCCTCACGGTCAAGCGAGATTCATGCCGCTCGAAGAAGCGGGCGATGAAGAGGTCGTTCTCCAGCAGGCCGCGCCGGCAGCGCCACTTCAGCAACGCCGCCGTGCGCGCGTCCAGCAGCGCGTCGTCGTCGGGGGCGGGGCGGGTGTCCTGCATGGCACGGCGGTGGGCTTGGAGGGGTGTCAGACGGCCCGGCGGACCATCAGTTCCTTGATCTTGCCGATGGCCCGCGTGGGGTTCAGGTGCTTGGGGCACACATCCACACAGTTCATGATGGAATGGCAGCGGAACAGGCGGTACGGGTCTTCCAGGTTGTCCAGGCGGTCGCCGGTGGCCTCGTCGCGGCTGTCGGCGATGAAGCGGTAGGCCTGCAGCAGGCCGGCCGGGCCGACGAACTTGTCGGGGTTCCACCAGAAGCTGGGGCAGCTCGTGGAGCAGCTCGCGCACAGGATGCACTCGTACAGGCCGTTGAGCTCCTCGCGCTCCTCGGGCGACTGCAGGCGCTCCTTCTCGGGCGCGGGCGTGTCGTTGACGAGGTAGGGCCTGATCGAGTGGTACTGCTTGAAGAACTGCGTCATGTCCACGATCAGGTCGCGGATGACGGGCAGGCCCGGCAGCGGCTTCAGGACGATCGGGTCCTTCAGCGTGTTCATGTTGGTCAGGCACGCCAGGCCGTTCTTGCCGTTGATGTTCATCGCGTCCGAGCCGCACACGCCCTCGCGGCAGGAGCGGCGGAACGAGATCGACGGATCCTGCGCCTTGAGCTTGACCAGGGCGTCCAGCAGCATGCGCTCGTGGCCGTCGAGCTCGATCTCGACGGTCTGCATGTAGGGCTTGGCGTCCTTTTCCGGGTCGTAGCGGTAGATCTTGAAAGTGCGCTTCATCGTGGTGGAACCTTGTTCAGAACGTGCGGACCTTGGGCGGGACGGAATCCACCGTCAGCGGCTTGAGGTTGACGGGCTTGTAGCTCAGGCGGCTGCCCTCGCTGTGCCACAGCGTGTGCTTGAGCCAGTCCTTGTCGTTGCGGCCCAGCGGGCAGTCGGGGTCGTCCGCCGGACGCTCGTAGTCGTCGACCGTGTGCGCGCCGCGGCATTCGTGGCGGGCGGCGGCCGAGGTCATGGTCGCCTGGGCCACCTCGATCAGGTTGTCGACCTCCAGCGCCTCCATGCGGGCGGTGTTCCACACCAGCGACTTGTCCTGCAGGCCGACCGCGGCCACGCGCTCGCGGATCGCGTTGACCTTGCTGACGCCCTCGTCCATGCTGGCCTGCGTGCGGAACACGCCGGCGTGCTGCTGCATGGTGTTGCGGATGTCGCCCGCGATGTTCTGCGCGTACTCGCCGCCGGTGGATTCCTGCAACTGGTTCAGGCGCGCCAGCGTGCGGTCGGCGCCGTCGGCCGGCACCGGCTTGTGCTCGCCGCTGCCCTTGACGAAGTCGACGATGTGCTTGCCGGCCGACTTGCCGAACACCAGCAGGTCCAGCAGCGAGTTGGTGCCCAGGCGGTTGGCGCCGTGCACCGACACGCAGGAGCATTCGCCCACCGCGTACAGGCCGTTGACGACCTGGCTGTTCACGTCGCCGTTCTGCACCACCACCTGGCCGTTGATGTTGGTCGGGATGCCGCCCATCTGGTAGTGGATGGTCGGCACCACCGGGATCGGCTCCTTGGTGATGTCGACGTTGGCGAAGTTGTGGCCGATCTCTTCCACCGAGGGCAGGCGCTTGCGGATGGTGTCGGCGCCCAGGTGGTCCAGCTTCATCAGGATGTAGTCCTTGTTCGGACCGCAGCCCCGGCCTTCCTTGATCTCCTGGTCCATCGAGCGCGAGACGAAGTCGCGCGGCGCCAGGTCCTTCAGGGTGGGCGCGTAGCGCTCCATGAAGCGCTCGCCGTTGCTGTTGAGCAGGATCGCGCCTTCGCCGCGGCAGCCTTCGGTCAGCAGCACGCCCGCGCCGGCCACGCCGGTGGGGTGGAACTGCCAGAACTCCATGTCTTGCAGCGGGATGCCGGCGCGCGCCGCCATGCCCAGGCCGTCGCCGGTGTTGATGAAGGCGTTGGTGCTGGCCGCGAAGATGCGGCCGGCGCCGCCGGTGGCCAGCAGCACGGCCTTGGCCTGCAGCACGTACAGCTCGCCGGTCTCC
>Ga0164243_10005866_pt1 | contig 18688 bp, 17 predicted proteins | sample OricompcompostOP_FD_108781 | JGI IMG/M metagenome (GOLD analysis project Ga0164243, IMG submission 108781) | Organic Plus compost microbial communities from Emeryville, California, USA - Original compost - Organic plus compost (OP) | ecosystem: Engineered > Solid waste > Mixed feedstock >... | reverse complement strand
ATCTGATCTTTAGTTGGCATTCCGCCACCCAGTTCTTCGCGCATGTCGAGAATCCATTTGATTACTTCCTGGTTGGCCAAGCCATGCAGGGGCCCGGCTAAACCATTCATGCCGGCAGCGAAAGACAGGTAAGGATCACTTAATGCAGAACCTACTAAATGCGTAGTATGGGCGCTTACATTACCACCTTCATGATCCGCGTGGATTGTCATATAAAGGCGCATCAACTCGTGGAAATCCTCATCTTTAAAGCCGAGCATATGGGCGAAGTTCGAAGCCCAATCCAGTTCCGCATTCGGTTGGATATGTTGACCGTTTTTATACTTACGGCGGTAGATATATGCCGCTATACGTGGCAACCTCGCGATCAGGTTCATCGCATCTTCGTAAATATAACTCCAGTAATCTTTCTTACTGATTCCTTCGGAATAAGCTTTCGCGAAAGCGGATTCGGTTTGCAATGCCATGATACCAACGGTAAACATGGTCATCGGGTGAGTATGAAGCGGTAATGAATCTATTGCGGAAAAAACGTGTGTGGGAACGTGGGATCTTCTACCAAATACAGAAGAGAGGAATTGAACATCAGCTTCGGTGGGAAGCTCCCCGATTAACATCAAGTAAAAAAGACCTTCGGGAAGTGGTTCTTTACCACCGGGTGCTTTCGGAAGTTTTTCCCTTAACTCCGGGATGGAATAACCCCGGAAACGGATTCCTTCATTTGCATCTAAAAGGGAAGTTTCAGTCACTAAACCGGTAACACCGCGCATCCCCTGGTACACTTGTGCCAAGCTAACCTCATCAACTTTGGTAGAGCCATGATTCTTAATTAACTCCTTGACTTCAACGCTGAGCTCGTCTGCCTTCTCTTTGAACTTTAGCTTGACGTAGCTCATAGGCTGTTGCTTCTCAATATTATTACTCATTTGCCGCTAATTTGGTATGTAAAACAAAATCGATCAATTAACAAAAATAAGAAAATTCCGAGGGAACTAGATCAAAAAATCCCCCCGATTCGTTACAAAATTGTTATAATTCGGGCTTATTTTGGCGCTTTTCTATATAAATAGATCGCCAATCCACCGAAAATGAAATTGGGTATCCAAACTGCCAATAAGGGGTTCAAGGATGCTTTCGTGGCAAAAACCGTGGAAAATTGTAGGAATAATATATAAAGTGCACTGATCACGATGCCCAAGGCCATATGGAACCCGCTACCTCCGCGCACTTTCCTGCTGGCCAAGACAGCCCCGATGATGGTTAATACGATGATCGCGAATGCTGCCGATGTTCTCCGGTACAATTCTACCTTAAAGGTAGATAGTCCTTCGCTGCCCCTAATTTCTTCCCGGGCGATAAATTTCTTCAACTCGGGCGTGGTCATTGCCTCCTCGATGTTCTTTTCATCGACCACCAGCTCTGACGGCTCGAAGGGTATTTTCAACAAGGTATCCGGAACGGTTGAAACATGTTCTCTTAACCCGTCTATCCGCCGCATTGAAACGCCGGTCAATTTCCAGGCTAAATGTGCCGTGTCGTAATTGGCCCTGTCGGCCCTCATTTTAAAAAACACCTTTTCATCGCGGATTCTTTGGAGCAGGAAACTTGAACCGTAGTTTGCCTGCCGGTCAAAATAACCTAATGTAACATAGGTGATCGTATCGATCCTGAAAGTCCTGTCCACGATTTTCCCTTTATTCTCATCCGGTTTGTCAACGTATTTCCTTTCAAAAGTAGTCCTGATCTTGTTGGCAGCCGGTACAACGTACTGGTTGGCAAACCATAATACGACGGCAAACAGGATCGCCCCCACCCAGTAGGGCCGGAGAAATCTCCTGAAGCTCACCCCTGCACTCAATATGGCAATTATTTCGGTTCGGTATGCCATCTTGGAAGTAAACAGGATAACAGAAATGAATATGAATAAAGGAAATAAAAGAGCAACGATATGCGGGATAAACCCTATATAATATTCGAATACAATCTGCTTGAAGGTAAGATTGTGTTCGATGAAGTTATCGACCTTTTCCGTAATATCGATTACCACGGAAATGACGAGCAAAACCATCAAACAGAAAAGGAAAGTTCCTATGAACTTCCATAAAATATACCAATCTATTTTTTTCATATAATGCCAGGCGCTAATAATATAAAGGTGCCATTTCCACCCCATTTGCGCAACTAAATTATAAGATTTATTATAATCTTTGCCTCAATTGCTTTACCATCCCTTCTTTCCAAGCTGCGAAAGTTCCTTCTAGAATCCTTTTGCGGGCTTCTTTAACCAGTTCCAGGTAAAATGCTAAATTATGAATGCTGGCCAATTGCATTCCTAAAATTTCCCCGGCGGCAAACAAGTGACGCAAATAGGCTTTCGTGTATTTACTCGTTGCAATGCAGGGGCTGTTCGAATCGATCGGCGTAAAGTCGGTCGCCCACTTCTTATTTTTTATATTAATAACTCCCTGCCAGGTAAATAACATGCCGTTACGGCCGTTCCTGGTAGGCATTACGCAATCGAACATGTCTACCCCCAGGCTAATATTCTCTAAAATATTCCAGGGTGTTCCTACACCCATCAAGTACCTGGGTTTTTCTGCGGGCAAAATATCGCAAACCAATTCGCACATCTCGTACATATCTTCCTCCGGTTCTCCCACGCTTAGGCCACCGATGGCATTTCCCAGGCAATCTTTAGATGCAATTACCTCCGCAGAAATTTTACGCAGATCTTTATAAGTGCTTCCCTGCACGATAGGGAATAAGGCTTGTTCATATCCATAAATAGGATCGGTGCCCTTGAACCTACGGATGCAGCGGTCGAGCCAACGGTGGGTTAGCTCCATCGATTGCTTCGCGTATTTATATTCTGATGGGTAAGGCGGGCATTCATCAAAGGCCATGATAATATCTGCCCCGATGACGCGCTGGGTATCCATCACGTTTTCCGGGGTAAAAAGATGGCGAGAACCATCTATATGCGATTGGAAAACACAGCCTTCCTCCTTGATCTTCCTATTATTGGCCAATGAAAACACCTGGTAGCCGCCGCTATCGGTCAATAGCGGTCGTTCCCAACCGTTAAAACCGTGCAAACCACCTGCTTGACGCAAAATTTCCAAGCCCGGCCTTAAGTATAGGTGGTAGGTATTGCCCAGGATGATTTGTGCATTTATCTCTTCGCGCAATTGTTCCTGGGTCACGGCCTTCACGCTGCCTACCGTTCCTACCGGCATGAAAATCGGGGTTTCGATCTCCCCGTGAGCCGTTGTAAGCTTTCCGGCTCTTGCCTTGGAAGCCGGATCTTTGTGTAAAAGTTCGAATTTCATCATTTCAGCCTGCAAAAGTATTTCAAAGTGAGCAAAAAAAGCGGATAAGTATTTGTATGCTTGCCGAATATTGTATTTTGTGATGAAAATTGCCTTTAAGAAAATTTTTATCAAAGAAATATATAGATAAATAAAAACATATATTTTTGCCCCGTATGTTGGATAATTTAGGGCTTATTATTTTTTACTGTTTTGCCGCAGTTGCAGGTATACAGGTATTATATTACCTGTTTGTTTTTTCTCGCTTAGCATTCTACAAACGCCAATTCGATGAGTCGGCCAAGCCGGAAGTACCGTTATCGGTCATCATTTGTGCTAAGAATGAAGAAGCCGTATTGCCTAAAACATTACCGCAGGTGTTGGGGCAGCGTTACTTAAATGGCGCCGGCCCGGAATACGAGGTAATCGTGGTAAATGATAACTCCGAGGATGATACCAAGTATTATTTGCGTTCTATAGAACCGGCTTATGCTCATTTCAGGCACATCGAGATCAAGCAATCCGCGAAATTTATACCCGGCAAAAAATATCCCCTTTCCGTCGGTATTAAAGGGGCTAAGCACGATACCCTCGTGCTGACAGATGCGGATTGTAAACCCAGCAGCACTTATTGGCTGTCTTATATGAGCCAGGGCTTTGAAGGTGACAAGGAAATTGTACTCGGATACGGACCTTATTATAAAAAGAAAGGATTCCTCAACAAAGTAATCCGGTACGAGACTTTTTTTAGCGCCATGCAATACCTGTCTTATGCCATGAGTGGTATGCCGTATATGGGCGTTGGCAGGAACCTCGCTTATAAAAAAGATCTTTTCTTTAAAAATAAAGGCTTCACGACCCACCAACATATTGCCTCCGGGGATGATGACCTGTTTATCAACAAGGTGTCTAACGCTAAGAATACGGCCGTAGTAATCGATAAAAACGCCTTTGCATTCTCCGAACCAAAAGATTCATGGAAAACATGGTTCAGGCAAAAAACCAGGCATATGAGCACGGGCAAGCATTATAAATTTGGGCATAAACTGATGCTAGGCATATTTTCGTTAACGCATTTCCTCTTCTATCCCTTATTTATAGCGGCCATATTTTATCCGCCGATGCAACAAATTACCCTGGGCATCCTCGGCGGTAAGTTATTGATACAAGGAATTATCATGTTTTGCGGTATGAAAAAGCTAGGGGAACAGGATCTATTCTGGTATAGTTGGTTCCTCGATATCTTCATGTTGCTATATTATATTATCTTCACGCCCGCATTACTCTTTAAGGCTAAATCTACCTGGAAATAGCTCATCATCCGGGGAAATGCGTGAAATTTGTGTTATGGAGATAATAAACCAATATTTTAGTGATTTTTCACCTCGGCAAACCGAGCAATTTGCAGCATTAGAAGGCTTGTACAAGGAATGGAATGAAAAAATAAACGTCATTTCGAGGAAGGATATTGATTCTTTGTACGAAAAACATGTGTTGCATTCTTTAGCCATCGTGGCAACCGGCGATTTCCCGCCGGGCAGTCAAATATTAGATCTCGGTACCGGTGGCGGTTTTCCCGGGATACCATTGGCAATTTATTATCCTGATATCGAGTTTCACCTCGTAGATTCCATCGGAAAGAAACTCAAAGTAGTGGAAGCTGTAGCGGAAGAACTGGGCTTAAAAAACATCACGACGGCACATATGCGCGTTGAAGATATTAAGAACCGTAAGTTTGATTTCGTTGTTTCGAGGGCCGTAGCGCCTTTAAAGGATCTATGGCGATGGAGCAAACCGGTTTTAAAGAAATCCTCTCCAGAATTTTGGAAATCCATGAAGCATGGGCTGATCTGTTTAAAAGGTGGCGATTTAGCTCAAGAAATATCCGAAAGTGGTTGCAGACCCATGTTGACGGAAATTTATGAATTGTTCCCGGAAGAATATTTTAAAGAGAAATACGTGGTTTGCGTTCCATGTTAGAATAGTAAGCATTCTGTAGCCATAGGTTTTCGAAACCTGTTTTTCGTGTTTGGGCTTTCTAACCCATTTTCGAAACAACCTGAAACCTTCGTTGGTTCGAACTTCCAAACTCTTGTTCCCGCCTGGTGCAACGTTCAACCGGGAGAACATCTTGTTTGGCAGCATTATCCTACAATTGACAGTTCGTGGTGCAAGGAGTAAGTACTATTTCGTTTCCGGAACAATTGTGAATTTCCTCAATTCGGCGTGGGTCCGAGCTTGGAAGCTCGAACCAGCAAGACTTTAAGGCTTTGATGAGAAGTATTCACATTTATGAACCCAGATTTCCAGCACTTATTGTTTCTTGCGTGGGTCTGAGCTTGGAAGCTCTAACCAGAAAGACTTTCGGGCTTTGATGGGAAGTATTCACATTTATGAACCCAGATTTCCAACACTTATTGTTTCTAAGACCGGACTTACATTTGAAACAACAAACCGCTCATGGAGAATCAAATTTGGTTGCACTTGAAATCCAACAAGTATGCGCCTATGACTCAAACAACATGCCACTCAATAACCAAGATCATCATCGGTATGTTTCAATTCCAATTCCAAGGTGGCATGCCGAATACCGAGGTGTTCTAATACGTGCTTCAGTTCATTTTTTATTTGATCCATCCGTTCCGGGTTTAGCCCCGGTTCAATTTTAACATGTGCCGTCAGCGCATTATCCGTAGTACTTACCGCCCAAATATGAAGATGATGCACATCTCTCACCCCGCTAACTTTTTCCATTTTGCCACGAACAGTCTCCAGGTCAATATTTCGCGGAACACCGTCGAGCGACAAGATTAAGCTATCGCGTAATAAGCCGTAAGTACTCCACAGGATCACCAGTATAAAAACCAAGCTAATGACAGGATCTACCCAGGTCCAGCCTTTCCATAAAATAATTAACCCGGCCACTACGGCACCCAGGGAAACAAGGGTATCTGCCGCCATATGCAGGTAAGCGCTTTTAACATTGAGATCTTTTTCTTTATCCTTCAAAAACAAGTAAGCCGTAAACGCGTTTATAACAATCCCGACGCCGGCTACTATCGCTACAGTTTTCCCGGCTACGGGTTCCGGGTTGCTAAATCTCCGGATCGCTTCATAGCCGATAATCCCAACTGCCAGCAGTAAAATCACGGCATTTAATAAGGAGATCAAGACCGTGCTTTTCCTGTAACCGTAAGTAAACGTTTCATTAGGCTTCAACCTTGCCAGGCGAAAAGCGAGCAAGGATAAGGCCAGGCTAGCTACATCGCTTAAATTGTGCCCCGCGTCGGAAAGTAAGGCCAAGGAACCGATCGCCAAGCCCATGATGGCTTCAAAGATGACATAGCCGATATTTAAACAGATGCCCCAGGTAAATGCTTTATTGAGAGCCGCAATAGAACGGTGATGTGTATGTGAATGATCGTGCATGTATAGTTGTTGGTTTACCAGTTGATAACAATATTCGAATTAAATAGTCATTATTGTCCGACAAAATTTTCGATGAAAAAATTATAAGCTCCCTTGAAAGTTCGATTCAATGTCCACCTGCTCATTTCTTGGCAGGGCTACCCGGAATTTGAACCTAAGATCCTTCGCTTATACCCTTAACCAGGTAAGGAATTCAAGTAAATTTTAAGCAATTTTAGCCGGACAACCATGATAAAAAGCTATAATACTGATATACAGGGCTTTACACTTATAAAGTAAAAGATTTGAAAAAAAAGTTACAATTTTAAAAATATCCAGACAATTTGTTCGTCTTCCTTATTAAGATGAAAGAGTTGCTTCTCATAAAACCCAACATGGCAACGGAACAAGACCAGCGCATACAACAGACTGTTCAGAAGGAACGGAAACGTTTGCTACAATTTATCCAAAAGAGGGTAGATAATATGGCGGATGCGGAGGATATATTGCAAGATGTGTTCTTTCAATTTACGCAATACCTGAGGCTCGGTTCACAAGTTGAATCCATTACAGGTTGGTTGTTTGCCGTCACCAGGAATAAAATAACGGATTGGTTCAGGAAAAAGAAAGAACGTAGTTTCAGCGATGAGCAAGTGGTGAAAGAAGATGGGGAAGATGCTTTATCGCTCGCGGATATCCTTCCGGATATGCAGGCCGAAACGGATGCTCCCCTTATTCGGAAAATCATCTCGGAAGCTATCATGGAAGCGGTAGAACAATTGCCCGAAGAACAACGCTATGTATTCATTCAACATGAAATCGAAGGGCGATCTTTCAAGGAGCTGGCTGAAGAAACAGGAGTTTCGGTTAATACCTTATTATCCCGGAAGCGATACGCGGTATTGTATTTAAGGGAAAGATTATTATCAGTTTATCAAGAATTATCAACGAAATAAATTTATTCAAAATGAAAAGGTTCACCTGGGTGAAATTAATCAAAGGAATTGTCTGCGCGGTAGCGATCGTGGCGGTAATCGGTACGGTTACCAAGTACCTGTGGAATTGGCTGATGCCCGAGCTATTCAATTTGCCCGTGATCACTTTTTGGCAAGCCTTGGGGTTATTCCTGTTAAGCAAATTGTTGCTCAGCGGGTTCCACAAAGGCGGCGGTGGCCACAGGAAGCATTGGCGCGACAAGATGGCTGAAAAGATGAAGCACATGAGCCCCGAGGAGCGCGAGAAGATGAGGGAAAAATTTCAGAAATGTTGGTCTAAAGCTAAATATGAAGATTTTTTTAATGAAACGGCCCATGAAACAACACCGCCGGTCGAAAATAAGGATGCGACCAACAAAGATCCGGAGCCTCCGCTAACCTAACAGTATCATTTTCAAAATTTACCACATTACTAAAATCTACCCACTATGATTGGCATATTCAAAACTAATATCGCCACTCCCGAGGCGAAGTCTACCGTGCTGGATGCTATTCAGAATAGTTTCGAAATAACTGCTTGCAATGTTGATATCGAGGATTGTGACCGCGTGTTAAGAATCGTGGACTTAAAAGTTCCCGAATCGACTGTAATTCATTTCGTTAGGGATATTGGTTACGATTGCGATGTACTCGAATAATGCCATTTATTCGTCATTCTACCGCGGTCATCACCATTCATATGAAAAAAAGATTAATTTAGCCTAAACCAGCCCGACATTGGAATTATAAAGGCAAATGCTAACTATTTACCTATATCTTTATTGGTTACTATGAAAATCTGCAAACCATGAAAAAAGCCATTATTCACGAACAGCTCATCCTACAATTCGATGCTTTCGCAGACTATATCCAAAATTTGTCTGTGCATCGTTTTACGGTTTCCCCGGAAGGCAAGTGGTCGGCAGGGCAACAATTAGATCATCTCATCAAAAGCACCAAACCAGTTAACTCGGCATTAGCTTTACCCAGGATGTTATTGCGCTTTTGGGGAGCCCCCAAGAGACCGACGATGACCTATGACGAAATCGTCACTGAATATCAACAGGTACTTTCAGCAGGTGGCCATGCAACGAAAATGTATATGCCAGCTATCATCGAAGGGTATCAAAGGGAAGCCTTGTTGAAACAGTTTATCCAGCAAAAAGACCGTTTATTGCAATTATTGAGGCAATGGCATGAAGATGATCTGGATAAATATTTGTTGCCGCATCCGTTGATGGGCAAAATCACGATCCGCGAAGTGATGTACTTCACTATTTACCACACCCAGCACCATCTGCAATCATTGAAACAACGCGATCAGATGAATCAAAGCTGGAGTGATCAATTGGAGCGGATCTTCCAGTAGACCTTCACCGCGAACCAATTTTCAAAATCATCCTTCTGTAATAAAAAAACGCCGGCAATATTAAAATTGCCGACGTCCGCATATCATAAGCTGGCACAGTATATTACTCCACCGCTTTAAACTCAAATTTCAAGTTGTACACATCCTCTGAACCATTATTTATTACCTGCTTACTCAACAAGCCTGTATTGTTATCATATGTATTGGTAAACGTATAAACGGTTGTTTCTTGCTCGCTCTCTTCACCATCGGAAATATTATTAGATAGAACAGACAACTCCTTGAAGTTTTTATTGCCAAAAGGTAATTCGAAATCTTGCTGGTGCAATATAAAATAAAGGTAAAAGAACGGGTTCGTCGTAAATGCAAAATGGAAAGCATTGGGTTTATCTTCATAAGTGTATTGATAAGTATAATCATAATGACTGTAATAATTCGTAGTCGTATAATCATACATATCTACCATCGAAGTTAATAATCCATTCGAATAATTATACTCGGCGTAGGAAAGCTCTTTCGTATTGGCATCCCGGTAAACAGTATCTTTACTGCCACTGATAAGAGCCAAATTACCGTTCATTTCATAGGTCGTGGTATCTTTATAATTTGAACCTTCCGGTACATGGATAATCATCATTTTGTTTTCAAGATACTCCACGAAATCAGTGTAACTTAAAGCATTTTCCCTATCGTTGTAAACATATACCTTGTTACATTTCCCATCGTTATCATAACTGAAATTATACTTCGTAGCCCAAGTACGGGATTCGTCCTGATCAACATAAATCGACTGAAGCATTTGATCGTTATTAAACACGAAGCTGTCTAAACATAAGTTAGTGTTGGCATCGATAATCGAAACCGGGAGGAATTTCTGTGCTTCAACTAGGTCTTCCTTATCATCGTCCTTACTACAAGCGCTAATAGATAGGATAGCAATAGCTGCGCCCACAGCTAATCTGAACATGGCTGTTTTTTTCATTTTCTTGATATAGGTTTAATAAATAAATAGGTATAGTATTTCCGTTTACTTGTTTTAATTATTCTTTCTCCCCAGCATATAGGCTCCAAACAAAGTATGGTAATATAATTATATGTGTTAAATATTTTCTTATTGATTTGTTTAATAGCAAACAAGGTAAGTGGCGCCATTAATCAAGAGATTGATAGTAAATATTTTGTATAAGGGTTCCTGTTAGAAAATTTATTTGACAAGATATCTTGAAGCTTATGGAAACTAAATCATAATTATCTAGCCATCAAAAAAACCTGGCTTTTCACACCAGGTTTTGAATTTCTTGTTATTCTATTTCCATGTAATACATCCTTGGGCCTATTACGGGAGTGGAACTATTATTTACGTTTTTATAATCAATCGAAGAAGGTACCGTTTCATGTTCTTCGAAGTGATTGGTTACTTCGTACTTATAGTTATATACAATATTTTCGTTAGGGAAATCCGCTGATACTATATTATTTACACTGATCCTTTTAAGCATCAATGATTCCTGTACATTAGGTTCTAAAATCATGAACCATGGACATTTTTTCCGTATAAGATAATAAGGGTTGGTTGTCTTTTCATCATAGGTAAACGTTATGGTTGAGTCATAATGATTTTGATGCTCCACTGCCACCAGGTTCCCTGATTCAAAATGGTAAGTTGTTGCCGCCAAATAATTCACGCTATCCTTATGCTTTTGAGAAATCATCCAAGTATTCCCATCCCCGGACCACTCTACCTTGGTAATGAAATTAAAGAATGGTTCCGGGGAATAGATTAAAGTATGTTCATCAGGGTAAGTGTATTCTGCCCAATGTGCTACTTCATGGTTGGCATTCATAAAATTAGCCTTTTCAAGACGTCCGTTATTATCGTATAAATATTCTATAGAACTTAACATATCACCATTCAAGGTATTATATACCTCATGGTATAAAATCCTGTTATTATCATCGTAAATAAAAGAATCGATCGTAATCCCTTCTTCATTTACACAATGTGTCAATAAATGGATATTATCAATCTTAAATTCACTTTCACCGCTTCCCGGCCCGTTATCATCAGACTTTGAGCAAGAAGATATTACAGTTAACAAAAGAAGACATACAATAGAGCCTGGCAGAACTTTTTGAAGGTTCAGTGAAATTTTCATAGTACGGTTATTTAAAAGTTATCAAATGAGGAAAATTTAATTTCCCGGTTCATTAAATACATAAAACGCAAGGGATTTTTTCGCAATTATCACGGCATAGGTATAGTTAACAACTGGGTATTAACATTCGGATCGTTGAAAATCATTTTGATACTTGCGATTGCACTTACTAGTCTGCGCTAAAATATAAAATTACCGGGACAAAGTGATAGCTACACCTTAATTAAAAATACGAAACCCGGCACTAGCAAGCGCCGGGTTTCATTATAAACTTTTTCAATGATCATCAATCTACATTATAAACATTATTCTCCCTGTCCACATCCGCCATTCTCTGGCTCGGGTCTATTTCCAGCGATTGAATTTCATTCTTTGGCATATCAATGACACATTCGTAGGTTGGGGAAGTCCATTTCCAGTTTGCATGTTCCACCCTCGTCATACTTGGATCTTCATTAGGTTTGTTATTAAACATTAAACCAAGTGGAATATAGTGCATAATTTTCTTGCCGTCTTTCGTAGTCAATACCAGGTCAATCGGCATCGGCATTTTCCCAACGCGGGCCAAGGTTACCACGGTTTTACCATTTCTTTCTTCTACGCTTTGAATACCGTAATCAATATGCTTGGTAGAATAAACGAAATAAAGTTTATACCAGTCCAACTGGATGCCGCTTTGTTTTTCCATCACGCGGATAAAATCATTCACATTCGGATGCTTAAAGCGCCATTCCCAATAATAATTCAACAAACCTTGATCCCTGTTAGCCGCACCGATGATGTAACCTAATTGCTCCATGAATACGGCTCCTTTGCTATAAGCAGTAATGCTGTAGCCCATATTGGTATTATAATGATCGCTATGCGTACTCATCGGCTCTTCCAAACCGTTGCCGGTTAAATAGAAATAGCTTCTATAACTATTTTGTAAAGGCCATTTACCTTTCAATGAAGGTGTCGTGTTATAGATAATATTATCTTCTGCAAAAGTTGTAAAACCCTCATCCATCCAAGGATACAGGCTTTCGTTTGTTGCCAACATGCCTTGGTACCAACTGTGCATCCATTCATGAACGGCTACGCCGTATAAACCTGCCATGGTGCCATTGCCTAGGATCAATGTTGCCATCGGGTATTCCATACCGCCATCGCCACCTTGAATGAAGGAATATTGCTTGTAAGGATAAGGTCCGAAATGCGCTTTTGCATAAGCGTATGCTTCCGCCATTTTCCCGGGCAAGTGTGGCCAAGTATCTTTTGTCTTATCGTTCTCGATATAAAAGAAATGCGCTGTAAAACCGTCGATCTCCCGGGTAATGTGCTTGTATTCAGGATCCGCGGCCCAAACGAAATCGTGCACATTAGGCGCCACGAAATGCCAAGTCATTTCTTTGCCCCGCGGGCGTTTCACGCTTGAACCGGCTTTCTCATATCCATATCCAATTTCTTGCGGGTTTTGCAAGTAACCGGTTGCTGCCAATACATATTTTTGGTCGATAGATATCTTTACATCGTAATCTCCCCATACGCCGTAAAATTCACGCGCGATGTAAGGATCGGGGTGCCAGCCCTCGTAATCATACTCTGCCATTTTAGGATACCATTGCGCCATCGAATAATCAACGCCTTCTTTATTATTCCTGCCACTTCTCCGGATTTGAACCGGCACTTGCGCTTCAAAATCCATATCGAAAGTTACGGTGCTATGCGGCAATACCGGTTGCGACAGATCAACGATTAAAACGGTTTCATCGGTCGTGAATTTTTGGCTTTTGCCATTCAATTTCAATGACAAAACTTTTTGATAACCGGTTTCTGAAGGCGACAGTTTGGAAATACGATCCATCACCCTGCCATCCCAATCGTAGCGATTATTTCCTTCCCGATCTTTACCGACAACGATTTTGCCCAGTTCACGGCTACGGGTATCCATCATGCTATTAGGCTGAAATGCGTTCCAATACAAGTGGTAGTACACCCTTTTCAAAGTGTCCGGGGAATTGTTCGTGTATTCCAATTTTTGTTTACCGGTAAAGCGATGGGTACTTACATCCATTTTGATATCCATATCATACTTCACCCTTTGTTGCCATCGATCAGATTGGGCCCATGTAGCAGGACAAAGCGCCACTATCAATAAGCCGGTTAATAAAGATTTTGTCATGATACCTATTTCCTAAAGTTTGGCTGCTAAAATACAAATTACCTTGTAAGCCAGGCTTGAATCTTACAAGAATGGGTTAAAATAAGGTTGAAACCGGGTTATTTATTCAATTTCTTGCATTTCGAGGTCGGAATCGGCCCCGTTGGTGGCTTCTTCTTTCATGAATACGAGATAATTATTCGTAGTTGTCGGTTGAAAAAAATCGATGGCTAATATTTTTCCCGTGCAGGCTTCTATGCTGAGACCGATGCCTTTACCGGGATATATGTCAACGGATTCCCCTACCTGTCCTTCTTCCATATTAAACTCCAAGATAGACTCCGGGGATGGCCAATGGTTAGGAACAATGTCTTCTACATATAACTCCTGGTAACATTTCAACTCGATCTTCATCCAATGCTCGTCCCTGTAAAAAATAGACATCGGGTTATGGGAAACGGGTAATTCGAAGGATTTCATTTCATAATGAACCAAGTTGGTTCCCAGCAATTTATCAACAGGCTCCTGGTTGTCTTCATCGAAGCAATATAAAAATTCAGACAAACTGAGCGATTGTGACAATTCAGCCCAACTATCGAGCTCAAAATTTTCAACAATTGACAATAAGCGGTTGCAAAGTGTAGTCATGATGCCATGAATTTCGAGTTGATAAAAGAAATTACCTCCGTGCGGGACTCATTACATGGTATTAGCAAGTATTTTAAAGATACATTTTTTCGCTTAATGAGAAAGTATTGCAGTGGGATTAATTATACACAGCAAGCGGATCATAGTGGATAAATGCCGTTATTCGCCACCGTCATCATCTTGGTAGCGGCTTTTTTTCTTGGACTTGGGATCGAATCCTTCCAGGACGATCACGATTTCCCCTTTTACCGTTTTGGCGGCAAAATAGTCATGCACTTCTTGCAAAGTGCCGCGTTTATTTTCTTCGAACATCTTGGTGAGTTCCCGGCTTACGCAACAATTGCGGCCGGCACCAAAGTAATTGATAAAATCGGCTAATGTTTTAACGAGGCGCATCGGGGATTCGTAAAAAACGAGGCTTCTTTCGTCTTCAGCGAGCTGGGTCAACAAGGTATGTCTCCCCTTCTTTAGCGGGAGGAAACCTTCGAAGGCAAAGCGGTTCATCGGGAGGCCGCTATTCACCAAGGCCGGGACAAAGGCCGTTGCCCCCGGCAAACATTCCACCTTGATACCGGCTTGAATACAAGCTCTCACCAGTAAGAAACCGGGATCGGATACCCCGGGCGTACCGGCATCCGTAAGCAAGGCCATCGTTTTACCGGATTCAATTTGAGATACGAGGTGTTGTAAAACCTTGTGTTCGTTATGCTGGTGATATGGGGTAACGGGTTTATTAATATTATAATGCCTGAGCAATACACCGGAAGTACGGGTATCCTCCGCCAAGATCAGGTCTGCCTCTTCCAATATTTTTACCGCGCGGTAAGTAATATCGGAAAGGTTGCCAATGGGAGAAGGAACGAGGTACAACTGCGACATAATGCTACATTATAAAGTTTGAAACGCTGTAATTTACTTGCAGGCAGCAAAATAAACTACAGCGTTTTATAAAAGTAAACCAGCCGTACATGCTAAAAAAGCATGCGCTGATCCTTATTGAATCGTGATTTCGAAATATTCCATCACCTGGTTCGCCAATAATTTTTGGCTGGCCGCTTCCGCGATAGAGTAAGCTTCTTCCTTGCTGGCAGCTTCGATTTGCAAGCTGATGTGTTTACCAATCCTAACATCGTGCACGCCTTTCATGCCGAGGTTGTTCAATCCGCTCAATACTGCTTTACCTTGAGGGTCCAATAGTTCTTTCAGCGGCATTACATTAATTAGTGCAGTAAAAGTCATCTTTTAAAATTTTGACGCAAACCTACGTGTTTTTATACTAATTCGAAAGAGGCAAGCGGTACTTACCTGGTAAATTATTGGATAAACCCTTAAGCAGCCTCGATTTTAGGAGGCATTACCAGGGATAAAATCACGTAGCTCGCAAAAATGATCGGTACGGCGAGGAATTTAAACACCGGGATACTGACAATCACGATCGCGATCACCAGGAAACGGGGCAGATTCTCCTTGGCCTTCAATTTTTTGAATTTCATGCTGATCATCGGTATTTCTGCGACCATCAGGTAACATAACACCGCGATGATGGCGTAAATAATCCAGATATTACCCAAATAATGCGCTACGTTATACTGATCATACAACATAATCAACGGAAAAGAGGCCACCAGCAAGCCAACAGCGGGTGTCGGCATACCGATGAAGTTCTCGCTTTGACGGGTATCCAGGTTAAATTTCGCCAGGCGGTAGGCCGCGAAACAAGGAACCAGTAAGGCGGGAGCTAAATTAACATACGAAACATCGAAGATATTGGGTTGCTGCATGTATGCGCTTCTCAGAATGCGGAACAGGATCATGCCGGGCACCACTCCGAAGCTAACAACATCCGCCAAGGAATCCAGTTCCTTCCCCACCGGGGATGACACTTTCAACATCCTCGCCACCATGCCGTCAAAAAGATCAAATACACCTGCCAGCACTACGAATACCGATGCCCAATATACAGGCGCGGGGTTCGTAACGGAATAATCCACGCCGTTAAGCTCCGTAAGCGTTTCCGGTGCATAGAGTACAAAAATGATCGCCATACAGCCACAGAAAAGGTTGGCCAGCGTCAGGATATTAGGAATTTGTTTCATAGTATATTAATGCCATTACATTTATATGCAATGTATTAAAGATATGCTTGTAATACAATATAAAAATCCCTGCAAGTAGGCATGCAGGGATCATAAAATATTATTATTTCGACTGCATGATGGCTTCGATCTCTTCAGCCGTAACCGGGATATTTTTCATTAAATCTATATTACCGCTTTCACGTACCCAAATGTTGTTCTCGATACGGATGCCCATCTGTTCTTCCTCGATGTAAATACCCGGCTCTACCGTTACCACGGCATCTACCGGTAAAGGTTTGTACATGGATGGCCCCAGGTCATGAACATCCACGCCCAGGTGATGCGAGATACCATGGTACAAATACTTGCGGTAAGCGCGGTTAGCAGGATCTTCATTCTTCACATCGGCATCGGTCAACAAGCCCAATTTTATAAATTCCTTCGTTGCTTCATCGCCCATCTGCTCGTGGTACTCGGCAATCAAAATGCCCGGCTTGAGCAAGCTTTTCGCGTAGTTATGTAGATGTAAACACGCATTATACACTTCCCTTTGCCTGTCGGTAAACTTGCCGCTAACGGGCACCGTGCGGGAAAGATCCGCGTTGTAACCTCCGTATTCAGCGCCGAAATCCATTAAAATCAATTCCCCATCCTTGCATTCCTGGTTATTGGAAACGTAGTGTAAAATGCGGGCACGGTCGCCGGATGCGATAATAGATCCGTATGCTTCGCCACGGGAGCGGTTCATCAAGAATTCGTGCAAGATTTCCGCATGGATTTCATATTCCCAAACACCCGGTTTGATAAACTTCAATATCCTGCGGAAAGCTTTTTCCGTGATATCCATCGCTTGTTGCATTACCACTATTTCTTCGGGCGTTTTGGCAGCTCTTAGCTCCTTCAATATCGTAGCGGCCCTCAAATATTGATGTAAAGGATAACGCTCTTTCATGGCCGCTGCATAGCGATAATCACGCACGGGAACCAAGCTAGATTTACGGTTATTTTCGTTCGAATTGAGATAGATGTTCGCCGCATCGTGGATCCAGGGCTGCAATAAACCATCGAGGCTGTCTAACCAAACGATCGTTTTAATACCTGAAATCGCGGTAGCTTCATGCGAGCGTAAACGGTGGCCATCCCATTTTTCCTTCAGTTCGTTGGGGCGCACTAAAACTAACACCTCGCGGTACTTCGGATCCGGGTTATCCGGGAAAAGTATCAACATGGTATCTTCCTGTTCGATACCTGTTAACCAATACAGATCCGAATTTTGTTTGAAAGGGTATAAAGCATCGCCATTGGTAGGCAGTTCATCATTAGAGTTAAAAATCGCTATCGAATTAGGTTTCATCCTGTCAATGAAGCGGGCACGGTTCTTTACAAAGATCACCGGGTCTAAGGGTAATGCTTTCATTATATAATACTTTTATTTTTATGAGTTCAAAGCGGTTCAAGTGGCATCAAACCTACACAGATTTAAGCAATCAACAAAAAGAAGCTGTAGCTGATAAACCGGAATTATCCAAATCCTATCATATTTTATCGCTATATAAATACACATTTTCGCATAACACAATATGTTAAAATTAAATCGCTGCATTCCCAATGTGGATATCATACTTTCCGGGCATAAGTCATTGAAAATCCCTTATATGAAATCGATATAAATTAAATAAAATCTAACACATCCAAGGTAATCCTACCCGAGTATCTAAATTTAGATGGTGTAACGTCTATAAAAATTGATAACATCAAAAATTACCTAGCTTTGTTCTTACACCAAAACAATCTTTCTTTATGCACATCAGTAGTGTAAGAGATACTCTTACAGAATTAAAGGAATTAGGCATAGAGAACATCGAAAACGTACATTATCAATTAACTCCAACCGAGTTGGTTGAGCAAACTGTCGCCCTGAACCAGGGTCAATTGACGGATACCGGCGCCCTAGTAGTAAATACGGGCGAATTTACGGGCCGTTCACCTAAAGACAAGTTTATCGTTAAAGATGAACTCACTGCCAACAGTGTTGATTGGAATGATTTCAACCTTCCGTTCAGCCCGGAAAATTTCGAGAAGCTCTACAACAGGATTACCAGCTACCTAGCGGGAAAAGAAGTATGGGTAAGAGATTGTTACGCTTGTGCTGATCCTAATTACCGCGTGAATATCCGCGTTGTGAATGAACAGCCATGGGCAAATTTGTTTGCTTACAACATGTTTCTTCGCCCTACGGAAGAGGAATTGGAACACCTGGAACCCGGTTGGACGATCATCCAAGCTCCCGGATTCAAAGCCGATCCCGTTATTGATGCAACCCGCCAACACAACTTCGCCGTTGTAAGTTTCAGCAAGAAAATGATCCTCATCGGCGGTACTTCATATACCGGCGAAATCAAGAAGGGTATCTTTACTGTCTTAAACTATATTTTGCCCCATGATAAGGGAGTATTGAGCATGCACTGCTCAGCCAACCAGGGACAGGATGGAGATACAGCTATTTTCTTCGGTTTAAGCGGTACCGGTAAAACCACGCTGAGCGCCGATCCTAACCGTAAATTGATCGGTGATGACGAGCATGGTTGGACAACTGATTCGGTT
>Ga0164243_10005865_pt1 | contig 18690 bp, 15 predicted proteins | sample OricompcompostOP_FD_108781 | JGI IMG/M metagenome (GOLD analysis project Ga0164243, IMG submission 108781) | Organic Plus compost microbial communities from Emeryville, California, USA - Original compost - Organic plus compost (OP) | ecosystem: Engineered > Solid waste > Mixed feedstock >... | reverse complement strand
GCGGCTGGCCCGGTGCGCTGCCGAAGGACACCGAGTTCTTCGCCCGGGCCGCGGCGGGGGAGCTGATCTGCAAGCACGCCGCACTGGTCGCGTTCGGATCGACGCGCAAGGCGGGCACCACCGTGGCCGCGGACAAGCAGGTCCGCGCGCTGCTGGAGTCGCAGGCCCCGGTCGTCACGCTGGTGGCCAAATCGGACCGCCGCCACATCGAGCGCGCGCTGCGGGTGGACGTCGACGAGGCGTGCGCGATGGTGTCCGACACGGTGTCGTTCCTGGTCGGTGAGGGCCGCCGGGTCTTCCTCGACGCCGAGCACTTCTTCGACGGCTTCGCGTTCGACCCGGACACCGCGCTGCGCGTCCTCGACGCGGGTGCCACCGCGGGCGCCGACGTCGTCGTGCTGTGCGACACCAACGGCGGCCAGCTGCCGCTCGGGATCGCCGGCACCGTGCGCGAGGTGGCCGCGCGCACCGGCTTCCGGCTCGGCATCCACTGTCAGGACGACACGTCCTGCGCGGTGGCCAACAGCATCGCGGCGGTCCAGGCCGGCGCGACCCACGTGCAGTGCACGGCGAACGGTTACGGGGAACGGGCAGGCAACGCCGACCTGTTCGCCGTGACGGGAAACCTCGTGGCCAAGCTCGGCATGCCCGTGCTCCCGACCGGAGCCGAGGCCGAGCTGACCCGCGTCTCCCATGCCCTTGCCGAAATCGCGAACATCGCCCCCGACACCCACCAGGCTTACGTCGGGGCGTCGGCCTTCGCCCACAAGGCGGGGCTGCACGCGAGCGCGATCAAGGTGGATCCGTTGTTGTACAACCACATCGATCCAGCTTCCGTCGGCAACGACATGCGGGTCCTGGTCACGGAGATGGCCGGCAGGGCCAGTCTCGAGCTCAAGGGACGTGAGCTCGGGGTGGACCTTGCCGGCCGGCCCGAGGCGCTCACCAGCGCGGTCACCAAGGTCAAGGACCTGGAGGCGGGGGGCTGGTCGTTCGAGGCCGCCGACGCGTCGCTGGAACTGTTGCTGCGCAAGGAGGTCGACGGCCCGATCGAGCCGCCCTTCACGCTCGAGTCCTACCGCGTCGTGCTGGACCACCGCAGCGACGGCGAGGTGGTCTCGGAGGCGACGGTGAAGGTCCACGTCGGTGGCGAGCGGGTGATCGCCACCGCGGAGGGCAACGGTCCGGTGCACGCGCTGGACGCCGCACTGCGGGCGGCGCTGTCGCCTTCGCTGTCCTGGTTGGACAGTGTCGAGCTGGCCGACTACAAGGTCCGCATCCTGCCGGGCAAGCCCGGAACCGACGCGGTCACCCGCGTGCTGGTGAACTCCGGCGACGGGGACGGGGAGTGGACCACGGTCGGGGTGCACGGCAGCATCGTCGAGGCGAGCTGGCTCGCCCTGTGCGACGCGCTGGTGCACAAGAGCCTGCGCGTGTGAGCCCGGGGCCGGGGTGCCCCGCCGCGGCAGGCTGACTACGCTGGAGGGGTGCGCCTAGCTCGAGTTGCTCATGCCGGTGGAGTCGCGTTCGCCTCGGTCGACGGGGACGAGCTCCTGGAAATCGCCGACCACCCGTTCGGCACGCCGAACTACACGGGCAAGCGGTTCACGATGGCCGACGTCCGGCTGCTCGCGCCGATCCTGCCCTCGAAGGTCATCGCGATCGGCCGCAACTACGCCGAGCACGCGGCCGAGTTCGGCAACGAGGTGCCCGGCTCGCCGATGATGTTCCTGAAGCCGTCCACCAGCGTGATCGGCCCGAACGCCGCCATCCGGCTGCCTGCCGCGTCGCAGCGCGTCGACTTCGAGGGCGAGCTCGCCGTCGTCATCGGCCAGCCGATCCGCAACCTGAAGGCGGCGCAGGCGCAGGCCGCGATCCTCGGCTACACGGTCGCCAACGACGTGAGCGCGCGGGACCTGCAGAAGGCCGACGGCCAGTGGGGCCGCGCGAAGGGCTTCGACACGTTCTGCCCGCTCGGCCCGTGGATCGAGACCGCGGTCGACCCGTCCGATCTGGCGATCCGCACCGAGGTCGACGGCGAGGCCAAGCAGGACTCCCGCACGTCGCTGCTGGTGCACAAGATCCCCGAGCTGGTCGAGTTCGTGTCCGGCGTGATGACCCTCCTGCCCGGCGACGTGATCCTCACCGGCACGCCCGCCGGTGTCGGCCAGATCGTCGACGGGCAGTCGGTCTCGATCACCGTGGAGGGCATCGGCACGCTCACCAACCCGGTGCAGAACGCCTGACTCCTTCCGGCTGCCGCCGGGCCCATCGCGGTGCGTGCTCGGGCAGCAGTCCGACGCCCATCAGGTAGGCGGGAATCCGGCTCGCGCCGGGCACGGCGTTCACCAGCCGCGCCAGCGCCGCGGGTGGTCCGTTGCGCCGCCCTTCGATCACCGGGCGGATCACCGTCCGGTGCATCGTGCGCTGCAGGGCCTGCACGAGGGCCGTCGGCGCGCTGCGGCGCCGGTGCACCCGGGCCAGGTCGCTACCGGTCACGCGGCGGCGACGGAGCGGGCCGGCGAGCAGCCGCGCGGCGGCCACCGCGTCCTGCACCGCGAGGTTGATCCCCACACCACCCACCGGTGACATCGCGTGCGCCGCGTCGCCGATGCACAGCACCCCCTCGCGGTGCCAGCGGCGCAGCACGTCGAGCCGCACGTCGAGGTGCTTCACCTCGTCCATCGACGCGATGGCGCCGACGTGGTCCGCCAGCGCGGGCACCACCGCGCGCACCCGTTCCCGGAACGCCGCGACGCCCTCGGCGCGCAGCCGCGCGTCCAGTCCCTTCGCGGCGAGGTAGGCGATCTGGAAGTAGTCCTCGCGCGGGATCACGACGGCGAAGTGGCCGTCGTGCATCTCCGGCATGAGCGCCGGGTCCACGTCGTTGCTGCGGGGGAGCCGGAACCACCACGCGTCGATCGGCACCGGGAACTCCCGCGGCCGCAACCCCGCGTCCCGGCGCACCACCGACCAGCGCCCGTCGCACCCGACGGTCAGGTCGGCGCGGATCTCCCCGGTGTCACCGTCGGCGGTGCGGTAGCGCACGCCCGTGATCCGGTCACCCTCGCGCAGCAGGCCGGTCACCTCGGTGTTCATCCGCAGGTGGAACGCCGGTTCGGCGCGGCCTGCGTCGGCCAGCAGGTCGAGCAGGTCCCACTGCGGGACCATCGCGACATAGGGGTGCGGCACGTCCAGGCGCCGGAAGTCGGCGATCGTCAGCGCGGGCGGGCCGGGCAACGACACGGTGCCGAGCCTGCTCTGCGGGAGCTCGGCGAACCGGTCGCCCAGCCCGAGCTCGTCGAGCAGCGCCATCGTCGAGGGGTGCACCGTGTCGCCGCGGAAGTCGCGCAGGAAATCCGCGTGCTTCTCCAGCACGGTCACCTCGATCCCCGCTCGCGCCAGCAGCAGCCCGAGGACCATCCCGGCCGGTCCGCCGCCCGCCACGAGACACGTCGTCCGCTCGGACACGGTCACCACCCCCTAATTCATCTTTCGTTGAATAAGACCAGCATGGTGGTCGGCGAACCGCTGGTCGAGCGGGATAGGCTGAACGGGTTATGACTGAGACAGTCCGCGCCCGCTTCTGCCCGTCGCCCACCGGTACCCCGCACGTGGGGCTCATCCGGACGGCGCTGTTCAACTGGGCCTTCGCCCGTCACCACGGCGGCAGCCTGGTGTTCCGCATCGAGGACACCGATGCCGCCCGCGACAGCGAGGAGTCCTACCAGCAGTTGCTCGAGGCGCTGCGCTGGCTCGGCCTGGACTGGGACGAGGGGCCCGACGCCGGCGGCGAGTACGGCCCGTACCGGCAGAGCGAACGGCGCGACATCTACGACGACGTCGCGCGCCGCCTGCTGGAGGCGGGTGAGCTGTACGAGGCGTTCTCGACCAACGAAGAGGTCGCCGAGCGGCGCAAGGCCAAGGGGGAGGACCCGCAGCTCGGTTACGACAACGTCGACCGCGACCTCACCGAGGAGCAGCGCGCCGCCTACCGCGCGGAGGGGCGCAAGCCGGTGCTGCGGCTGCGGATGCCGGACGAGGACCTCGCGTGGAACGACGTGGTGCGCGGCGAGATCCGCTTCCCGGCGGGCTCGGTGCCCGACCCGGTCCTGGTGCGCGGCAACGGCGACCCGCTCTACACGCTGACGAACCCCGTCGACGACGCGATGATGCGCATCACGCACGTGCTGCGCGGCGAGGACCTCCTCCCGTCGACCCCGCGGCAGATCGCGCTGTACCGGGCGCTGGAGCGGATCGGCGTCGCGGAGTTCACCCCGCAGTTCGGCCACCTGCCGTACGTGATGGGCGAGGGCAACCGCAAGCTGTCCAAACGCGACCCGCAGTCGAACCTGTTCAACTACCGCGACCGCGGGTTCATCCGCGAGGGCCTGCTGAACTACCTGGCCCTGCTCGGCTGGTCGATCGCCGACGACCGCGACACGTTCTCGGTGGACGAGCTGGTGCAGGCTTTCGAGATCTCGAAGGTCAGCGCCAACCCGGCCCGCTTCGACGCCAAGAAGGCCGAGGCGATCAACGGCGTCCACGTGCGCGCGCTCGACCCGGAGGACTTCGTGCAGCGGGTTCTGCCGTACCTGCAGGACGCCGGGGTGCTGCCCGCCGAGCCGTCCGATGACCAGATGTCCCGGCTGCGCGCCATCGCGCCGCTGGTCCAGGAGCGGGTGACGGTGCTGGGCGACGCGGCACCGCTGGTGCGCTTCCTGTTCGTCACCGAGCAGGAGTTCGCACCGGAGGAGGACGCGGCGGCCAAGAACCTCAAGCCCGAGTCCGAACCGGTGCTGCGCGCGGCCATCGAGGCGCTCGAAGCGTTGCCGTCGTGGGAGACCGCGACCATCGAGCAGGCGCTCAAGGACGCGCTGGTCGAGGGGCTGGGTCTCAAGCCGCGCAAGGCTTTCGCACCGGTGCGCGTCGCGATCACCGGTCGCACCGTGTCGCCGCCGCTGTACGAGTCGATGGAGCTGCTCGGGCGTGACGCATCACTCGGACGTCTGCGCAACGCCCTGCCGGGCAACCCTGGGTAGACCGGACGGCGGCCGGAATCATCGCCCTGATTCACCTTGTCGGCCGAACCGCTCCGCGTAGTTCTCGCCTAGCCTCGCTGGGTGGATTTCGCGCGTCCCGCTACCCCGACCCGTGCCCGTGTCGTCCCCGAGTCGAGTCTGGGGGACGACCCGGCAGATCCGTGGAGACCGTCCAGCCTGCGGCTGGTGTGCCTCGACATCGACGACACCCTGATCGACTTCACCTCCGCGGGCAAGCGCGCGCTGTCGATGCTCATCGGGCGCGCCGACATGTGGCCGCTGTGGGAGCGGATCACCGACTGGCACGTCGCCCGCGTGGTGGCGGGCGAGATCGACTACGGGTCGATGCACGAGCGCCGCACCCAGTGCTTCCTCGCCGAGCTGGGCATCGTGGTGGACGACGGTGACGCGGCCCGGTTCGAGCGTCACCGCAAGGACGCGCTGCGTTCGTCGTGGCGCTTGTTCGATGACGTCCTGCCGTGCCTGGAGTGGTTGCGGGCCGCCGACGTGCTGCTCGCCGCTGTGACCAACGCCTCGGGCACCCACCAGCGGACCAAGCTCGCCGATCTCGGGCTGAGCCGGTTCTTCGACCACGTCGCGATCGCCGGCGAGGTCGGCGCCGCGAAGCCCGATCCGGTGATGTTCCACTCGGTGTGCGCGGTGCTCGACTGCGATCCCAGCGAGGCCGCCCATGTGGGGGACAAACTGCACACCGACGCCGTGGGCGCCCGGGATGCCGGCATGGAGGGCGTGTGGCTCGACCGCGCCGCCAGTGACGCGCAGGCACCGGAGGGCGTGCACGTCATCGGAGGTCTCGACGAGCTGCCGCAACTGCTGGTCAGCGAGTTCGCGCGCATCGGGGTGCCCGTGCAGCGCTGAAACCCCACCCCGGTTACAGCGGGCGGCCGGGCCTAGGCTATATTTCTTCCCGGCGGAGCTGCTCCGAGTCGCGAATCGGAACGGCAAACCGTTGGGGTATGGTGTAATTGGCAGCACGACAGATTCTGGCTCTGTTAGTCTAGGTTCGAGTCCTGGTACCCCAGCTGCAAGAGGAAAAATCGCCTCTGGTAAGGTTCCTCTAGCAACACGGAAAGACCTAGCCCCCGTCGTCTAGCGGCCTAGGACGCCGGCCTCTCACGCCGGTAGCGTGGGTTCGAATCCCATCGGGGGTACAGCGAAGAGCCGCCAGCCACCACGGCTGGCGGCTCTTTTCGTGTGTGCAGCTCGCCGGTCGTGCGCGTGCCACGGGCCGGCATCGGAGCATGACGTCGATCACACCGCGTGCGCCTCCGAGCACGCGCTGTACTGGGAAGACGACGAGCTGGTGGCCCACGCGCCGCTGGTGCAGCGCGGATGCTGTGCGGGGCCGGGCGCGGCGCTCGCGGGGACGTCGAGGCGGGCGGCGTGCGGCGGCGGGTCGTGGAGCCCCCGGCATCGCGGCGGCCCACGACGTCGGGGTGCTCGGTGCGCCGGAGGAGGCTGGGGATCGTCGTGGTCGGCGAACTTCCGCGGTTCACCCTCACCCGTTCGGCCCAGGGAAAAGTGTGACCGCAATTGTCGCGAAAATGCGTAACGGGGAGTCGTAATAGCCGATCCGGAATCGGCGCCGCACATCAACGGACGATAACGGCCGCGAGCGGGCCGCGGCGTGCTCGCGCGGGCCCGCCAGGGCGGCTGCGGTCACGCAGCGTGGCCCCGGGTGGTCACGGAAAGCCCTTTCGGTCGATGCCGCAGGCCGGGGATGAGTGCCAGCATGGGAGGCATCCCGATCTTGGTGCCGCTGTGAGGGGCCTCTCTCAGCGGTCTGGGTCTCGTTTCAGTGCCAATTCGGGTACAGGCGCGGCACAGTGGGTATTACGAATGTGCTTGCCGAGGTGGCAGAGGAAGGGGGATTGGACCGTGACCGGACCATTCGGGCGTTTCTGGCGGCGCCTGCACATCGGTCGTAACCCGTTGGCCAGAACGTCCGACCGGATCGAGGCGGCGCTGCTCTGCACGGTGGTGCTGGGGCTGCTCATCGCAGTGCCGCTGGCGTTGTTCACCGGTTCCCGCACGTACGAGAACCAGCTCGCGGTGGCCGAGCAGCAGCAGACGTCGCGTCACCAGGTGACGGCCACGCTGATCGACGACGCGCCGACGCCGGTGCCCGCGACCGAGGGTGCGTTCTCCACCAGCGGTTCGTCCGGGGTGCGGGCGGAGTGGACCTACAACGGCGGGGAACCGAAGACGGGGCTCGTGGCGGCCGAGCCGGGTACGCCGGCCGGGACGACGATCCCGGTGTGGCTGAACGAGGCCGGCGACCCCGCGCCGGCGCCGATCACGTCCACCGACGCGGCCACGACGGGTGTTCTGGCGGGGGTCTTCGCGTGGCTCGTGACGGGGCTCGTGTTGATCGGCGCGTACTGGCTGACGCGCCTCGTACTGGACCGCAGGCGCGCCGCCCGGTGGGAAGACGAGTGGGCCACCCTCGGGGATCGGTGGGCGCGGTACTGACACTGGGGACCGGGGCGCGGGCGGCTCGTCCGCGGTAGCCGCGCCCCCTCCGCCGGGTGCCTCGCGCTCGGCCCCCGCAGTGACGAGTTGTGGTCAGACTTCTTTCTGGGGGCGCTCGCGTCGCGGATCCGGGTGCGACCGCCGACCGCGGAGCACCAGGCCGGTCGGCGGAATTCCGCGCTGCGCGGGCTGTGCCGGTGGAACTTCCGTGCGGCCCGGCTGCGCGGCGGAACTTTCCGCTCGGGGCGCGCGCCGAGCGGCTCGTCGAAACCGGTCTCGCAACCCCCTCAGCGCACCCCGCGCGGCCGGAACTGGATGCTGATCCGCGGCCCGACCGGCTTGCTGGTCTTGGGAACCGCGTGTTCCCACGTGCGCTGGCACGAGCCACCCATGACGATCAGGTCTCCGGGCCCCAGGAGTTGCCGCACGGTGCGCCCGCCGCCGCGCGGGCGCAGCACCAGGCTCCGCGGTGCGCCGACCGACACGATCGCCACCATGGTGTCCTCCCGCGAACCCCGGCCGATCGTGTCGCCGTGCCACGCCACGCTGTCCCGGCCGTCCCGGTAGTAGCACAGTCCCGCGGTGCGGAACGGCTCGCCGAGTTCGTCCGCGTAGTGGTCGCTCAACGCCCGGCGCGCGTCGCCCAGCACCGGGTCGGGCAGTGGGTCGTCCTCGCCGTAGAAGCAAAGCAACCGCGGCACGTCGACGACCCGGTCGTACATCCGGCGGCGCTCCGCGTGCCACGGCACATCCGCGGCCAGGCGCTCGAACAGGGCATCAGCACCGGACAACCACCCCGGGCACAGGTCGATCCACGCCCCACCCCCGAGCTCGGTGCGCCGCGCCCCGGCCAGGGAACCCAGCACGCATTCCTCGGCCTGACCGAACAGCGAACCCTGCAGTCCTGCGGTCATACCGCCACGCTACCGCAGATCGAACGTGTGTTCTAGTCGTGGGAGTTACAGTCTTTCCTGCAGCGCCTCCGCCGCCGCAAGCAGATCCGCCGCCCACCGGGCGCCCGGCTTGCGCCCTATCCGTTCCACCGGACCGGAAACCGAGACCGCCGCGATCACGTTGCCACTCGAATCCCGCACCGGTGCGGAAACGCTCGCCACACCCGGCTCGCGCTCGGCCACGCTCTGCGCCCACCCGCGACGGCGAACTTCCAGCAGCGTGCGCTCGCCGTACACCGCCTCCGCCAGAACCGTGCGCTGGGTGTGCGGATCCGCCCATGCGGCGAGAACCTTCGCGCCAGAGCCGGCCGTCATCGACAACCGCGTCCCGATCGGAACCGTGTCCCGCAACCCGCTGGCGGGCTCGGCGGTCGCGACGCACACCCGCTGCACCCCGTCGCGCCGGTACAACTGGACGCTTTCCCCAGTGATGTCACGCAACTTCGGCAGCACCGAACTCGCCGCGTCCAGCAACGGGTCCGCGGTGCCGCCCGCGAGCTCGGCCAGCGCCGAACCGGGGCGCCACCGCCCGTCCGGCCCACGGCGCAGGAGGCGGTGCACCTCCAGGCCTACGGCGAGGCGGTGCGCGGTGGCGCGCGGCAATCCGGTGCGGCTGCACAGTTCTGCGAGCCCGCACGGATCGTCGGCCACGGCCTGCAGCACGGCGACGGCCTTGTCCAGAACGCCGATACCGCTCTGCTGGTCAGAAGAGCTAGACTGTCCCACGACGCGATACTAGCTTCCCGGGATTTGGGAAGTCCAGAATCTGGGAAAATCGAACTCGGGCTCGGCCGTTCCCGGCTCGAGTTCCTTTGCTCCCAATCAACCTCGTGGGAGGAACACACATGACCACCACGCGGCCGCGGACACTGGCCGAGAAGGTGTGGGAGGCGCACACGGTGCGCCGCGGTGAAGGAGCGGAACCCGACCTGCTCTACATCGACCTGCACCTGGTGCACGAAGTCACGAGCCCGCAGGCGTTCGACGGTCTGCGCCTGGCCGGCCGCCCGGTGCGGCGTCCCGACCTGACGATCGCGACGGAGGACCACAACGTCCCCACCGTCGACATCGAACTCCCGATCGCCGACCCGGTGTCGCGTACCCAGGTCGACACCCTTCGGAAGAACTGCAAGGAGTTCGGTGTCCGCCTGCACCCGATGGGCGACGCCGAGCAGGGCATCGTGCACGTCATCGGTCCGCAGCTGGGCCTGACCCAGCCCGGGATGACCGTCGTGTGCGGTGACAGCCACACCTCCACCCACGGCGCCTTCGGCGCGATGGCGTTCGGTATCGGCACCTCCGAGGTGGAGCACGTGCTGGCCACCCAGACGCTGCCGCTGCGGCCGTTCAAGACCATGGCGATCAACGTCGACGGGCAGCTGCGCCCCGGCGTCACGGCGAAGGACATCATCCTCGCCGTCATCGCCAAGATCGGCACCGGCGGCGGTCAGGGGTACGTCCTGGAGTACCGCGGCAGCGCCATCGAGTCGTTGTCGATGGAAGCCCGCATGACGATCTGCAACATGTCGATCGAGGCGGGCGCCCGCGCCGGGATGATCGCACCGGACGAGACCACCTTCGCCTACCTGAAGGGGCGTCCGCACGCCCCGCAGGGCGCGGACTGGGACGCCGCCGTCGAGCACTGGAAGTCGCTGCGCACCGACGAGGGCGCCGAGTTCGACGCCGAGGTCCACCTCGACGCCGACGCGCTGACCCCGTTCGTGACCTGGGGCACGAATCCCGGCCAGGGCCTGCCGCTGGCCGAGTCGGTGCCGGACCCGGAGAAGATCGCCGACGAGAACGAGCGCTTCGCCGCCGAGAAGGCCCTGTCCTATATGGATCTGACTCCGGGCACCCCGCTGCGCGAGGTCAAGATCGACACCGTCTTCCTCGGTTCGTGCACCAACGGCCGGATCGAGGACCTGCGGGCCGCCGCGAGCGTGCTGCAGGGGCACAAGGTGGCCGACGGGGTCCGGATGCTCGTCGTCCCCGGCTCGATGCGCGTCCGCCAGGCCGCCGAGGCCGAGGGGCTGGACAAGGTCTTCCTCGGCGCCGGTGCCGAGTGGCGCCAGGCGGGTTGTTCGATGTGTCTGGGCATGAACCCGGACCAGCTCGCTCCCGGCGAGCGGAGCGCGTCGACCTCGAACCGCAACTTCGAGGGCAGGCAGGGCAAGGGGGGTCGCACCCACCTCGTCTCGCCGCTCGTCGCCGCGGCCACCGCCGTGCGCGGCACGCTGTCCAGCCCCGAAGACCTGAACTGAAGGAGCCTTCCACCATGGAGCCGTTCAAGAGCCACACCGGGATCGGCGTCCCCCTGCGCAGGTCCAACGTGGACACTGACCAGATCATTCCGGCCGTCTACCTGAAGCGGGTCAGCCGCACCGGTTTCGAGGACGGGCTGTTCGCCGCCTGGCGCGCGGACGAGAGCTTCATCCTCAACCAGGAGCCGTTCAAGGCCGGCAGCGTCCTGGTCGCCGGACCGGACTTCGGAACCGGATCCTCGCGCGAACACGCTGTCTGGGCATTGATGAACTACGGATTCCGCGTCGTCATCTCCTCCCGATTCGCCGACATCTTCCGCGGCAACTCCGGCAAGCAGGGTCTGGTCGCCGCCCAGTGCGAGCAGTCCGACGTCGAGCAGTTGTGGAAGATCCTGGAGAACGACCCGGGCACCGAGGTCACGGTCGACCTCGAGGAGAAGACCGTGCGGGCCAAGGACTTCCAGACGACCTTCGCCATCGACGACTACACCCGTTGGCGGTTGCTGGAGGGGCTCGATGACATCGCTCTCACTCTGCGACACGCCGAGGACATCGACCGGTTCGAGCGCGAGCGTCCCAGCTGGAAGCCGGTGACCACCCCGGTGGCAGCCGAATAACACGAATTCCCTGCTCAGCAAGGGATTCGCGCCCGGTCCGGGACCGGGAACACCACGCCGAACGGCGCGCGGAAGGGCCCGAGAGGGTCGCTCAGGAGGCGGAAACCACTCCCCGCCTGCGGAAAAATTCCGCGCGCCGTTTGGAATTTTGGCCGAGTTGGTAATACCGTGTGCGTGAAGTCGGCCGATGTGGCCGTGTGACACGTAGTTCTTCATGGAGGACTGGAATGGCCAACAAGGCCCAGCTGATCGAGGCGCTCTCCGAGCGTCTGGGCGACAAGAAGGTTGCTTCCCAGGCTGTCGACAACCTCGTCGACATCATCATTCGCACCGTGCAGAAGGGCGAGAAGGTCAACATCACCGGTTTCGGTGTGTTCGAGAAGCGCGCTCGCGCGGCTCGTACCGCTCGCAACCCGCGCACCGGTGAGACGGTCAAGGTGAAGAAGACCAACGTTCCGGCCTTCCGCGCCGGCACGACCTTCAAGGACGTCATCAGCGGTGCCAAGAAGCTGCCGAAGGCCACGGCGAAGCGTTCGACGGCGTCGACCCGCAGCGCCGCTTCGACCCGCAGCACCGCGAAGGCGACCACCACGCGCGCCGCCTCCTCGCGCAGCACCGCGAAGGCGACCACCACGCGTCCCTCCGCCACCCGCAGCACGTCCACGCGGGGCACGTCGACCCGCAGCACCTCGACGCGCACCCGCGCCGCGGCCACCACCAAGGCCGCGCCGAAGACGGCCTCGAAGGCCACGGCGTCGAAGTCCACCGCCGCGAAGGGCGCCACCAAGTCCACCGCGGCCAAGTCCACCGCGGCCAAGCGGACCACCGCCAAGGCGGCTCCGAAGGCGGCGGCCAAGACCACGGCTGCGAAGCGGAGCACCACGACCCGGAAGAAGAAGTAAGTCCTCGGGCGATACTTCTCGGCAGGGCCCCCGCGATTTCGCGGGGGCCCTGCCGCGTTTCGGGGCGGTGTTCGCGGGGCACCCGATTCACGGGCGGACTGTCTCAGGGAGACTGATTATCCGGCTTTGGTGGTGGCCGGTGTGGGCAGCGCGGTGGGCAGGTAATCGGCCGCGACGAGGCGCGGGCCGCCGTTGCCCTCGCCGGCGCGAAACGACAGGACCCACACCGAGCCCTTCTTGCTCGGCACCTTCTCGCCCTGGCCGACCGGCAGCACGACACCGTCGCGCGTCGCGAGGCTCCACACCAGGTCCGGGATCACGCCGCCCTGGCTGCACACCACCGGCGTGCCGCCGGCGGAGACGAGGGCCAGCAACCGCCCCAGGCCTGCGACGGGGTCGTCCCAGTAGAACTCCTCCGACAGCAGGTCCTCGTGCTCCACCGGAACCCCGAGGTCCTCGGCGACACCGCCCACCGTCTGCTCGCACCGCAGGCGCGGCGCGGCAACCACGCGGTCCGGTCCGAACAGCGGCAGCAACTCCCGCAGCGCCGCCGCCTGACGGGAACCGCTCGGGGACAGCGGCCGCAGATCGTCGTCGCCCTGCCACTCGTCGCGCTTGCCCGCCTTGGCGTGCCGCACCAGTAGCAGCGTCGACAGGCCCGCGGGCACAGCGGTGAAGTCCGCGAGCACGTCGCGATCGCTGTCGTAGGACACCAGCTCCGAAGCCGCGGCGGGCGCCAGCCAGCGCAGCTCGTCGACCTCCTCGTTGGGGTCGAACGCCCCGGAGACCGCGGTGGCGCTGAAGTAGTCGACGGTCTTCGGGCCCGCCGCCACCGGGTACCGGACGGTGCGCAGGTGACGCCCCAGCACCGCGCGGAAACCGGTCTCTTCGGCGATCTCCCGCACCGCGGCAGCCGGGATCGTCTCACCCTCGTCCAGCTTGCCCTTCGGCAGCGACCAGTCGTCGTAGCGGGGCCGGTGCGCCACCGCCACCTGGACACCGTCGCGGCCACGGCGCCACAGCACCGCGCCCGCGGCGCGGACAGCTACAGAACTCACCCGTTGGCCCCGTGCTTCTTCAACAACTCGGTCTGGTGGTCGCGGACCTGCGTGGTGTCCGCGGGGGACGGCTGCCATTCTCCGCTGTCGGTCAGCACCCAGCAACGGGTGGCCGGATCGAGCGCGGAGTCGAGGATGTCGTCGAGTTGCCTGGTCAGCCGCGTGTCCTTGACCTGCACCATCGCCTCGATTCGGCGGTCGAGGTTGCGGTGCATCATGTCCGCGCTGCCGATCCAGTAGGTGCCGCCCGCCAGGAAATGGAAGATGCGGGAATGCTCGAGGAACCGGCCGAGAATGGAGCGTACGGAAATGTTCTCGGACAGCCCGGGCACCCCCGGTTTGAGGGCGCAAATACCCCGCACCACGATCTCCACCGGAACACCTTCCTGGGAAGCACGGTAGAGGGCGTCGATGATTTGCTCGTCGACGAGCGAGTTGCACTTGATCCGGATACCGGTGGCGGCGCCCGCGTGCTTGTGCTCGATCTCCTCGTCGATGAGGCGCAGGATGCCCCGGCGGATTCCGGCGGGGGAGGTGAGGATGTTGCGGTAGGTGTCCTGCCGCGAATACCCGGTGAGCACGTTGAACAGGTCGGTGATGTCGGCGCCGATGTCCGGGTCGGCCGTGAGCAGGCCGACGTCCTCGTACAGCCGGGCGGTCTTCGGGTTGTAGTTGCCGGTGCCGATGTGGCAGTAGCGCCGGATGGTGGCGCCCTCCTGGCGCACCACCATCGCCACCTTGCAGTGGGTCTTAAGCCCGACCAGCCCGTACACCACGTGCACCCCCGCGCGCTCCAGCGTGCGGGCCCAGGTGATGTTGGCCTCCTCGTCGAAGCGGGCCTTGATCTCGACCAGGGCCACCACCTGCTTGCCGGCTTCGGCCGCGTCGATGAGCGCGTTGACGACCGGGGAGTCACCGGAGGTGCGGTAGAGCGTCTGTTTGATGCCCAGCACCTTGTCGTCGCTTGCGGCCTGCTCGATGAACCGCTGCACGCTGGTGGAGAACGAGTCGTAGGGGTGGTGCACGAGCACGTCACCCTCGCGCAGGGTGGCGAACACGCTCTTCGGCGTCTCGTGCTCGCCGAAGGCCGGGTGCGTGGCGGGTACGAAGGGGCGGTCCTTGAGCTCCTTGCGGTCCAAACTGGAAAGCTGCATCAGACACGTCAGGTCCAGCAGTCCCGGCACCTCGACCACGTCGTGCGGGTCGACCTCCAGCTCACGCAGCAGCAGGTCGAGCACGTGCTCGCTGATGTCGCTGGCCACCTCCAGCCGCACCGGCGGGCCGAATCGGCGCTGCGCGAGCTCCCGTTCCAGCGCCTGCAGCAGGTCCTCGTCGCGGTCCTCGTCGACGTCGACGTCGGCGTTGCGGGTCACCCGGAACACGTGGTGCTCGGTGACCTCCATCCCGGTGAACAGTTCACCGAGCCGGGCCGCGATGAGTTCCTCCAGCGGCAGGAACGTGGCGACCCGGCTCTCCCGCTGCTGTTCAACGCGGATCAGCCGCGGCACGTTGTTGGGCACCTTCACGCGAGCGAACCGCTCGGTGCCCAGGTCCGGATCGCGAACCGTGACCGCGAGGTTGAGCGACAGGCCCGAGATGTAGGGGAACGGGTGGGCCGGGTCGACGGCCAGTGGGGTGAGCACCGGGAAGATCTGCTCGGTGAAGTAGTCCGACAGCCGCGCCTGGTCCTCGGCGTCGAGGTCGGCCCAGTTGACGATGTGGATGTCGTGCTTGGCCAGCTCCGGGCGCACGTGCTCCTCGAACGCGGCCGTGTGCCGCTCGACGAGGTCCTGGTTGCGCTTGGCGATGTAGGCCAGCTGCTCGCGCGGGTTGAGCCCGTCGGCGCTGCGCACCGGCAGTCCGGTCTCGTCGCGGCGCTTGAGGCCGGCCACCCGCACCATGTAGAACTCATCCAAATTGGACGCGAAGATGGCCAGGAACTTGGCCCGCTCGAGCAGCGGCTGGGACGCGTCCTCGGCCAGTGCCAGCACCCTGGCGTTGAAATCTTGCCAGGACAGCTCGCGGTTGAAGTAGCGGTCGTCGGGCAGCGACACGGGCGGGACCTCCGAGGACGGGGTCACCGCGGGCGGGGCGGACGGGATCGCGCGGAACCTCGCGGGCGCGGCGATCTCGCCGGACGCCGGGGGAGTGGTGGCCGGTGGAGGGGTCTCGTCGCTGCTCACCCTCGCATTGTTCCTCACTTCCGGCCTCCCTGCCGATACCCCGAGTGAAAGATCGAGCAGTTCACCGGTGCTGCGGAGCACGGTCCGGAGCAGTTCGCCGAGCGGCCGGGTGATGTTCACGCCACCTCCTGCGCGCACAGCAGCGCGCGGGTCCGTTCACCGACACCGAGTTCGCGCGCCTGGCGCAGGTCGGCCGGGGTGTCCACGTCCCGGCGCAGACTGGGCGCGGCCAGACGCAACGGCGCCGCGCCGGAACCGGCGTGCGCGCGGGCCGAGCCTGCCCCGAACCGCGGGTCGAGCGGACCGCCCGCCGCGGACAGCAGCAGCGTGGTGCCGGTGCCCTCGGCGTCCGCGGCGAACGCCCGCTCGCCCGCCGCCTCGGCGAACGCCGCCGCCAGCTCGTCGGGCCGCAGCGCGGGCAGATCGGCCTGCATCGCCCCGACGACCGCGCCGGGGTCCTCGGCGCGCAGCAGCTCCGCGCCCTGCCGCAGCGCCGAGTTCAGATCACCCGGCCCACGCTCGCCGACGACCTCCACCCCGGGTCTGCGCAACCCGGAGACGGCGGCCGGATCGGCGGCGACCACGAGCACGCGGCGCACCCCCGCGGCGGTCGCGGCGGCCAGGGTGTCCCAGGCCAGGGCCAGCACCAGCGCCGGGTGGTCGCGGTCGGCCACCGCGCCGCGCAGGCGCGACTTGCCCACGCGGGGCTGCTTCATCGGCACGATCAGGCTCACGGGTTCGGGCACTCCACCATCTTCTCGCACCGGTGCACCTAGGATCAGCTGCCAGCAGCACACACCACAGCAGGAGGAGTCTTGGCCGGTCGCGAGAAGGGCGGGTTCTGGGTCGGAGCCGCCGCGGTGCTGTTCTACCCGGTGAGCTGGATCGGGAAGCGGGTCTACACCGGTGCCGAGCGCATCCCGCGCGAGGGACCTGCGCTGATCGTCATGAACCACGTCTCGCACATGGACCCCGCCGTGGACGCCGTGTTCGTCCACCGGCAGAAGCGGGTGCCGCGGTTCCTGGCAAAGGACAGCCTCGCCCGCACGCCGATCTTCGGCAAGATCCTGCTGGGCGCGGGCAGTATCCCGGTCTACCGCGGTTCCGCGCAGGCCGGGGACAGCCTGCGCGCCGCCCACCAGGCGCTGGCCGAGGGCAAGATCGTGGTCATCTACCCCGAGGGCACCATCACGAAGGACCCGCGGGGCTGGCCGAAGCGGTCGCACACCGGTGTCGCGCGGCTCGCGCTGGACAACGACGTGCCGGTGATCCCGGTGGCGCGCTGGGGCACCCAGCAGATCCTCGACTTCTACCACAAGAAAGTGCGTCTGCTGCCGCGCACGACCGTGACGCACGCGGTGGGCGACCCGGTCGACCTGTCGGCCTACCGAGACAAGCCGCAGACCGGTGCGCTGCTGCGCGAGGTCACCGAACTGCTGATGGACCGCGTCACCGAGTTGCTGGCCGACGTCCGCGGTGAGGAGCCGCCCGCCCGCAAGCCCGAGGCGGCGGACTGACGATGGTGCAGCGCATCACCGTGCTCGGAGCGGGGTCGTGGGGCACCGCGTTCGCGAAGGTGCTCGCGGACGCGGGCCGTGACGTCACGATGTGGGCACGGCGGCAGAGCGTCGCCGCGGAGATCCGCGACCGGCACAGCAACAGCGGTTACCTGCCCGGCATCGAGCTGCCCGCGAACCTCACCGCGACGCACGACGCGGACGAGGCGCTGGCCGGTGCCGACGCGGTCGTGCTCGCGGTGCCGAGCCAGAGCCTGCGGGCGAACCTGTCCGGCTGGCGCGAGGCGCTGCCCGGTGACGCGGTGCTGGTCAGCCTCGCCAAGGGCGTCGAACTCGGCACGCTCAAGCGGATGAGCGAGGTCATCGCTGAGATCACCGGGGTCGGAAACGACCGGATCGTCGTGGTGTCCGGGCCGAATCTCGCCAAGGAGATCGCGCAGGGGCAGCCCGCGGCCGCGGTGCTCGCGTGCACCGACCACGACCGCGCGGTGGCGGTTCAGCAGGCGAGCTTCAACTCCTACTTCCGGCCCTACACCAACACCGACGTGGTGGGCTGCGAGGTCGGCGGCGCCGCGAAGAACGTCATCGCGCTGAGCTGCGGGATGGCCGTCGGCATGGGGCTGGGTGCCAACACCACGGCCACGCTCATCACCCGGGGACTGGCGGAGATGGCCCGCCTGGGCACGAAACTGGGGGCCGATCCGCTGACCTTCGCCGGGCTCGCCGGCGTCGGCGACCTCGTGGCGACGTGCTCGTCGCCGCTGTCCCGCAATCGCACCTTCGGCGAGCGGCTGGGCCGGGGCGAGACGCTGGCGGAGGCTCAGCGCGCGACCGGTGGGCAGGTCGCCGAGGGCGTGATGTCGTGCACGTCGATCCGGGAGCTGGCGCACTCGCACGGGGTCGACATGCCGATCACCGACGCCATGCACCGGGTGTGCCACGAGGGTGCCGACCCGCGGCAGGTGGGCGCCGAACTGCTCGGGCGGCGCCAGAAGCACGAGTGGTCCTAGTAGGTGGAACCAGTTGACGCCCACCCGGCCCGCTGGTTGGGTGGGCGCCATGACGACGCGTGGCCTTCTTGCCCGGCGGATGTTCCGCCGTGGTGCCGCGCTGTGTCCTCGTTGCTGTCGCTGTTGTCGTTGATCCGCGCCGACCTGTCGACAACTCCCCTTTTTCTCCTGCCACGAGGACACGTTTTCCCATGTTCGCCGTTCCGGACAACACCATCGCCCTGACCGAAAGGCCCGTGCTGCGCCACCCGGTGCGCGTTGCGCTCGAGTTCGCCGCCGACCGGGACCGCTGGCGCCACCTGCTGCGCTACGACCCCGACGAGCGCTTCTCCGCCCTCGTCGAGGCGCGGGACGACGAGGAGATCTGGCTGATGGGCTGGCTGCCCGGCCAGCACACCGACCTGCACGACCACGGGCACTCCACCGGTGCGTTCACCGTCGTCAGCGGGCACCTGGCGGAAACCGTGGCGCGACGCGGCGTGACCGAGGCGCACCCGCTCGCGCCGGGCCAGTCCCGGGTGTTCGGGCCCGGGTACGTGCACCAGGTGCGCAACGCGGGCCCGGACCCGGCGATCAGTGTGCACGTGTACCGCAGCGGTGGCCGCGTGATGCGCGCGTACCACCTCGACCCGGTCACCGGGCCGGTCCGGGCCT
>Ga0164243_10005864_pt1 | contig 18692 bp, 12 predicted proteins | sample OricompcompostOP_FD_108781 | JGI IMG/M metagenome (GOLD analysis project Ga0164243, IMG submission 108781) | Organic Plus compost microbial communities from Emeryville, California, USA - Original compost - Organic plus compost (OP) | ecosystem: Engineered > Solid waste > Mixed feedstock >... | reverse complement strand
GTGTGCTTGCAAGGTTCGCTGCAACACCTGTGCTTGCTCACTGTTCGGTTGGAGATGCAAGATGATCGTTCTGTCCATGCAAGAAGTATCTCATATATACAAAGTTTTGTCAATAGGTACAGGTTCACTCCTGTCCCCAAGCCCCAAGAAAGGAAGACCTGCTTCCTCCCCATAGCTGAAGCAAGGGGTCTCCGCAGGTCTCGTCTGATGATTCCATCGGGCTTATATAATAGGGGGGCGAAGCAGCTTCTTGTCGCTTGCTCTATTGGCTCTCCTGCCAGCGTAAACGCGCCCACTGTGACGGGAGAAGGCAAGATACGAGAAGTTTTTCGCGTGTCTGTATGCTATGCTCTTTACGATCCACTGTTTGTTCTGCTCGCCTTGCTAGCGAGCTCACAGAGCGGATCATATGTCGTTCGCGACGAAAGCGGGGATGTACGTTTGATTATCTTTGATGAGAACAGAGCCTCTGATTCACCTGTTGTTGAAACAGTCTGGCACTGCCGAAGCGGACAGGCCAGCACCTTTCTCTCTCGTGCCGTGAGCCAGTGGGAGATAGTGATCATGAAACAGCATGGCACGATGAGCATTACGGTCCGAGGGCCAGAGACGAGAGCGACGACAGCCTGCTGTCCTGAAGAGGCCGAGTTTCTTGGCATCACATTTACGCTAGGTACCTTTATGCCTCTTCTACCCACAACCGACCGCCTGGATGGAGAGGTCATCCTACCGCTTGCAACAAAGCGATCCTTCTGGTTGTATGGTGCTGCATGGCAGTTCCCTGACTACGATAACGCTGACACGTTTGTCGACAGGCTTCTGCGTGTTGGTTTGCTTGTGCGCGATCCCATCGTTGACGCAGCTTTGCAGGGGCACTTGAAAGAATACTCCTTGCGGACGGTTCAGCGGCGCTTCTTACGAGCTACCGGGCTGACGGTGAGTGCTGTCCGTCAGATCGAACGGGCGCACAAAGCGGAGGCGCTGCTTGAGCGCGGCGTTTCTATTCTCGATACTGTGGAACTGGCTGGCTATGCCGATCAAGCGCACCTGACGCGCTCTCTCAAGCGTTTCGTCGGGCGTACACCTGCTCAGGTGAGCGGGAACGTATGCAGGTGAGAGGCTGTCGTTTTTGTTCAAGACGGCGCTCTTGTATAACGTTATACTCTACAGAAACGCTTACGAAAATGCGTCAGAAAGCTCCGGGTATGAGCCAGGGGAGGCATGACGCATCTACGCACTCTGATCCAGAAAATGCGAAAGCACGGGACAGGAGCTGCTCCCTGGTGTTGATCCTTTCATGAGCCGGTACCGTCGGGCAGGCAAGAACCGACAAAGCTTCCTTGTCAAGCGCTTCTGGACAGCGTGCTTCTCCGGGATGTTGTGCTGCGGTAATGCACACGTATGCCGGGTGAAAGAAGAATTCCCCGCTTTGAAGTGGGTGGGGTGTCAATCAAAGGAGAACATGTGATGAGAAAGATTATCGTCCTTTCATTCCTCTCGCTGGATGGCGTCATGCAGGGTCCTGGGGGGCCAACCGAAGACCCGAGCGGAGACTTTACGCTTGGTGGGTGGAGTGTGCCCTACTTCGATGATGGTGTTGGTAAGGCTATGGATGAGCAATTGAGCAAACCATTTGATCTATTGTTAGGGCGCAGGACCTTTGAAATATTCGCATCCTACTGGCCTCAGCATGAGAATGAATGGCCCGGTATCAACTCAAAGACAAAGTATGTTGCCTCAACAACGCTCACATCGCATGAGTGGAATAACACAGTTTTTCTCAAGGGCGATGTAGTAGATGCAGTCAAGCAGCTCAAGCAAGAAGAAGGACCAGACATACAGGTGCATGGGAGCGGCAACCTGATTCAGACGTTGTTGAAGCATGACCTGATTGATGAATTCTGGCTCAAGATTTTCCCGGTGACGCTCGGGACGGGCCGTCGCCTGTTCGCGGAAGGGACACTGCCCACTTCCTATACGCTGGTTGAGACGCAAGCGTCGCCAAGTGGCGTGCTGATTGCGAATTTCAGGCGTGTGGGTGAACTCAAAATAAGCTCATTCTAAGCGTTTTGTGGGATACACACAACATACCGGTGTGTATCCTATCTCTTGCTCTTTCTATGTGCTTCATTTTCAGTAGGGGTGTATCGAGAAGGGAATAATGCTGAGCGCTGCTCTGTTCTTCTATGTATAGCCGCTTTTAGGCGCTATTTATGATTGTGAAATGGAGAGAAAAGAGTATGAACTTCGATTTCGTCACGTTCAATCAAGGTGTGGTGGAGGAGTTTCGGAAAAGTGGTGGTCAACTGAAGCAGAACGGCTATCCTCTGATCCTGGTGACGGTGAAGGGGGCAAAAACAGGACAACCGCGCATCTACCCTTTGATGTCTGTCCCCTATGGAGAACACTATCTGGCGGTTGCCTCGAAGGGCGGAGACCCAAAACACCCGCTCTGGTATCATAATATGTTGGCGAATCCTGATGTGACCGTCGAAGTGGGAGCGGAAACCTATCCTGCCCGAGCTCGCCTGTTGAGCGGCGAAGAGCGAGAACGCGCTTTCGCACATGCGGTGACGATTTATCCTCCTTATGCTGAGTATCAGGAGAAGACAACGCGCGAAATTCCGGTTTTCGTACTCGAACGACAGCAGTAGAGCAACAGGCTGCTGATCCATGCAGGTTGGCAGCCTCTTTCTGTTTCCTCACCCTCTCCCCTCATTTCTGCTGAATGCTACTCACCGTGCGCTCCTCCGTCTTTCATATAGTATTCTTTGGATACTCAAAAGTGAGATTCGCCTTTTTCCGTATTTTCTCTGCGGTATTTTTGAACTCAAAAAAAGGCCCTATTGAACTATTGACATTTTTATCTGTATTGGGTACTCTACGGAAAGAGCATATATCCACTCTGTTTGTAGATATTGCATCTAAGGGAAATTCTGCTTTTCCTGGATGCACTTCTCTTATTGCAGAAAAAGAGTGAATATTGCTTGTGCTGATGCTATCCCTTGTTATCAGCAGATCCAGTGCGCAAGGAGGTGCGACTGACACAGACATTGTGATGGAAGCCTCGTTCGATTTTTGATGTACATGCCAGAGCATCGCCACGACTGTAGATAAAGATGGGTATCTGGTGCAGCACAAAAGATGTTTCAGCATTGAGCGGTGATGCTTTGAGCAATCGCACTGTCGTTTTGAAATGCCAAAGGAGTGGTTATGGACAACATCAATAACACGGAAGAATTTGACCTCGATATTCAGTTTGATGAGCAGCAGGAAACAGTGCACGAAGTAATTGAGATGTTCGCTTCGGCAGGCTCTCCTGATCATCCTGCCTATACATGCTCTGGTTATTCAACCTGTTCTTCGACCTGTTCGACACTCCATAAGCGCTGTTTTATCTGTTAATGATCTGCTGATAGCAGCTATATGCAGTATCTCCTTGCACCTCTGAGGGAGCAAGGGGACGCTCCCCGGTAGCGGCATGGATGGCTGTTTACCGGGGAGGCCAGAGGGCAGTTCTCTCACGTTTCCCCCTTTCTCCGGGCGGAGCATGCTTCTTGGCGGGTGTGGGAAGGTACATCTATGGAGAGGTCAGAGTGATGATGCTGAAGCAACGGATGCGATGCTGTGCCACGTGGACTGAACGCGTCGTTCACTTGCGCATCCATCTCCCGGTTTCTTGTGGCGAGGGGCCTGTATGGTAGCGGCGTTCTCCTGGAAGGTTCGTATTTCCTCTTCTCTGGCGGAGAAGGCGCGAACGGTGGCCCTTGATCTCGCTTCTCGCTTGCGCCAACGAGAACTTCTTGAAGAGGCATTCAGACGGGTTGTGCACCAATCGCACGCTCCCCATCTCATGGCTTGGAAGCCTGAAACGGTTGCGACGGGAGATGCTGGATTGGCGCTTGTCTGTGCGCAACTGGACGCATGCTGGCCTGAGCAAGGATGGGATCGTCTCGGGCATGACTTCCTGACGAAAGCGGTTCAAAGGGCGACTGCTTTGCCCTCGCTTCACGCGGGACTCTTTGCCGGGTTGAGTGGTGTGGTCTATGCGACCTGCCTGTTGAGTCGGGGAGGAACCCGGTATCAGCGCTTGCTAAAGACTCTTGAGCAGCGGCTGTTCCCGATGGCGCGTGAGCTTGCGGAGCGCATGTATAGTCAGACACAGGGCTTTCCCGTCTCCTCCTATGATATCGTTTCCGGGCTGGCAGGTGTGGGAGCAGCACTATTGACCTTGCCACAGACGGACGAGCGTGACATGACATTGCGAGCGGTCCTTGAGAGCCTTGTCTTTTTCCTGCGTGAAGATCCTCCCGGCTTCCCGGCGTGGTATATCGCGCCCGAATATAGTCAGGAAGAGTTTTGGAGTGAGCTGTGTCCCGCAGGCGCTTATAACTGTGGGCTGGCGCATGGTGTACCCGGCCCGCTGGCTTTGCTTGCGCTGGCGAAGCTTCAGGGGGTGACGGTGCCGGGAAGCGAGGAAGCGATGCACCGCGTTGCTGATTGGCTGGTTGCGCATCGGATACAGGCGGAATATGGGTGGACATGGCCGCTTGCAGTGCCAGTCAACCAGGCTGGAGAGCTTCCCGAGGATCTGGCGCGTTGTCGTTCCGCATGGTGCTATGGGACGCCAGGAGTGGCCCGGGCGCTCTGGTTGACGGGCGAGGCTCTTGATACGCCGCTCTATCAGGAAACGGCTCTCGATGCGATGTTAGCGGTCTATCGCAGGCCGATTGAGGATCGTCGCATTTTTGCCGCGACCTTCTGCCATGGGGTCGCTGGATTGCTCCATATCACGCTGCACTTCGCGAATGCCACCGAGAGGCCTGGCTTTCTTGAGGCTGCAAACGCGCTCACCGAGCAGTTGCTTGCTCTCTATGAGCCAGATTCCTTACTCGGGTACCGCAATGAGGAGATGGTTGGCCTCTTTGTTGATCAGCCTTCGGTGCTTGATGGAGCGGCTGGCGTTTTGCTTGTGCTGCTGGCTGCATCGACGGAACAGCGCCCGGTCTGGGATCGGCTGTTTTTGCTCTCCTGATCACCAGAAAAAGGAGCCTCTAGCGTGCGAAATTCTGAAGTCCCTGCTTCGCGAAAGGAGCGAAGAGCCCTTTACAAGCCGCTTGATGGCATAATGGTACGGATGCCATTTCTCCCTGTCGAAGCCTATCTGGAAGAAACAAGCGTACATGCGCTGGATCCCCGCGTGCAGCGGGCGCTGGCTGTGGGAAGCCTTGATCTGCTGGATGAAATAGAGCGGAATGCAACGGATACAAAGAGCCGGACGCAGCGAGAGAGGAAATTACAGCGCTATTTGATACGAATGACAACGCGCCCCACACCGTATGGTCTGTTTGCGGGGGCCGCGCTGGCGCAATGGGCCGATAGGACGGCACTTTCTCGGGCGGCTGGTGAGCCAATCGTGCGTGTACGACCTGATATGGAATGGCTGATGCGGCTTATCTGGCGGCTTGAAACGATCAAGGCGATTCGGCCATATCTGCGTTTGCAGGCGAATACTGCCGTGCATGTGCGGCGAGGTCGTATTTTTCTGGTGGAGGCATTGCCTTCCGGTAAGGCAAAACCGGAAAAGTTGGTTTCAGTGCGTGCGACAGGTGTGGCGCTCCGAGCCCTCTCCCTGACGCGAACTCCGATGGCGTATCCAGAGCTGGTCAAGCAACTACTCGCCACGACGCCGGGCGCGACTGTTCAGCAGGTTGAAGGACTGCTTGCGGCACTGGTACAGCATACCTTTCTGCAAACAGATCTCCGCCCTCCGTTGACTGGCAGACATCCCGCTTTGTATCTGCTTGAGCGCTTGCGAGAGATTCCGCCGTTAGCACCGTTTCTGCATGCGTTTGAGGCATATCTTGTCGCCTTGCAGCAAGGGGAACATTCGTCGCTTGATATCGGGGAATATCGCCGATTACTTGAGCAGGCCCATGAGGTGGAGCGTGTGCTTGATGCAATCAGCGGGCAGCCTACCGAGCAGAGCGAGAAGAATCTATTGCAGGTAGATATGGCGTTGCCGCTGGCAGGGGCGCGGCTGACGAGGGCAATTGGTGAAGAGGTTGCGGCAACGGTGGAGACAATGCTGCGCCTGACGCCACTTCCAGAGGGTATCCCGTATCTGAAAACCTATCTCAATGCATTCCTTGAACGATATGGGCCGTGGCGCGAGGTTCCCCTGTTAGAGCTGCTTGACCCGCACGTTGGCCTGGGCCTGCCCGCTCCCTATACAAAGGAACGGGAACTTCCGAACGAGGAGCCCGAACGCTTCCCCGGACGCGATCGAGCCCTGTTTGAGCTGGCTCTGCAGGCGTTTGAGAAGCGGCAGCAGGTGGTTCTGCTCGATGAGCCTTTAGTAGAGCGCCTGAGCACGACCACGCTTTCGGAAGAGCGTGTGCCTCACTCGCTTGATGTGTATGTTTCGGTTGTCGCGCCTTCTGCGGAGGCAATCGATGCGGGACGCTATCATCTGGTGATCGGGCCGAATGTCGGTGTCTTGCAGGCGGGGCGCACCCTTGGTCGCTTTGCTGATCTGCTAGGAGACGAGGCGGTTGCAGCGTTGCGCCAGATTGCGCGAACGGAAGAGGCGGACGCGCCGGGGTGTATTCGTGCTGAACTGGTCTATCTGCCCAAAGAGAACCGACTTGCGAATGTGCTGACGTATGCGCCGCTCGGGGGATATGAGATCTGTTATGGCACGAGCGCGGGCACGGATCAGAAGCATGTTATTCCGCTGGATGAGCTGGTTGTTGGTGTGCGTGATAATCGATTCTATGTACGCTGGACCGCCCGCAATTGCGAGATATTGCTGAGTATCGGGCACATGTTGAACCCGATCTTCGCACCGCCTCTCGTTCGGTTCCTGTGCGATATCAGTCGCGAGCAAACGCCGATGTTGAGCCGCTTCTACTGGGGGCAGGCGGAGGCGTTCCCATATCTTCCACGGGTTCAGTTAGGACGCAGTGTGTTGCGGCTGGCGCAGTGGGAGATTTCCGCGCGCTTCCACCTGAAAGCGTTGCAATTGGAAACGCCGGAACAGTTCTGGCAATCGCTTGGGCGTTGGCGGGAGCAATGGCATGTTCCTCGCTATGTGTATGCGGGCGAGATGGATCAACGCCTCTTGCTCGATCTGGAGCGGCGTGAGCATGTCGAAGAGCTGCGATTACAGCTTCTACGGAAAGTGCCTGATCGCCTGATATTGCAGGAGGGCTTGCCGGGGCCGGCTGATGCCTGGATTGAGGGGCCGCAGGGACATTACCTCTCCGAGTTTGTTGTGTCGCTCGGTCGCCAGCGAAGCGAGCCGATGAGGCCGCCCATGTTGCCAGCTTTCAAGGCGCACACGGCAATCCCGCGCCTGTGCCCGCCGGGAAGCGACTGGCTGTTTCTCAAGCTCTACTGTGCGCCCTCGCTTCAAGAGAGCCTTATTGCACAGATGATTCGCCCTTTCGCTCAGGAAGCGCTGCAAGAGCGCCTCGCGACGGACTGGTTTTTTCTGCGCTATCTTGATCCTGATCCTCACGTGCGGCTGCGGTTCCACGGAGAGAAAGAGACGCTCTTGCAGCGGTTGCTTCCGCGAGTGAGCGCATGGGCGACGCAACTGATGACCGATGGTCCCTGCACCCGATTCACATTTGATGTCTATGAACGGGAGATTGAGCGCTACGGTGGTGAGTCCGGTATCCTGCTTGCTGAGCAGCTCTTTGGCGCTGATAGCCGGGCGGTCGCTGCTTTGCTTCATCTGCAACAGACGCGACGCATTCCGCTGGATCGAATTGACCTTGCTGTCCTCAGCGTTGATAGGTTGCTTGCTCAGTTAGGGCTGACGCCCGAGCAGCGGCGACAGTGGTATCGTATGGGGGTTACAAGGCGCCCTGAGGCGGGGCCAGGCTATCGCCTGCGGGCGCGGCAGTTGCGCGAGTTGATTGGCAATGCACAGGGACTTGCCCACATCGAGCACGGTGAGCTTGTCGCTGCGATCCTGGATGCAAGAGAAGCCGAACTTGCACCGATTGCCCGAGAGCTGGCCGCTGCCGAGGAGCGGCAGGAGTTGACCCTTCCACTTGCCAGCCTGTATGGAAGCTATGTCCATCTGCATTGTAATCGTCTGCTTGGTACCGATAAAGATGCAGAGAGCCTGACCCTACAGTTGCTGTTGCGCACACATGAGGGGCTGGCCCGCGCTCCTGTCGCTGATTCGTCACATTGATAACCTGCCTGCTCAGGGGGGCCTTACGCTCTATTCCTGATGGCCTTGGGGCGATCTCCTTCTTTATCTGGCTTCGGGCCTGCTCGGTTTGAAGAAAGCGCTCTGGAGGCTGTTGTAAAGGTCGGGCTTTTCCAGCAATGGCGGGACGCGGTATCGGCGCCGCATACCCTTCACCTGCTCATGTTTGGCGCAGACACTGCAAGCCTCTGGGGCTCGTTTCGCCTCTAGATAAATACTCCAACAGGCGCTATGGCCGAGCCCTGAGCTTGCACAGGGGATCAAGCGCCCTGGTTTTCGTTTTGCCCTTTTTTATCGCATCTGTGGCGCATCACGGCAAGCAAACCTTGTAATGCTCGTGATTGCCTGCCTTTCAGACAAGATGAATCGTCACCCGGTGCCAGGCGTTATTCATGTAGCCCTTGAAGTTCCACAGGTTGCGTACATCTTCGGGTTGGGTATGCTTCGAGGTGTCCCACGCCCGAACGATGAGTTGACGGTCACCAGGGGGCAGGGAAAGCGATAGCTCCCAGTAACACCATGCATAAGGGCCTGCACGCTCGACAATGGTCGCTGTCTTCCAGGTCTTCCCATCATCAACGGAAAGCTCGACCCGCTCCACAGGCGCTTCTTCGCCGCTGATAGCATAACCTCGAACTTGAACGCGCCCCGCCGCGACCGTTTCGCCTGCCTGTGGTGTGGTGATGACAGCGTTGAGAACCAGGCTTTCTAGCGTCTTCCCGCGGCTCCAATCGGCGGTTTGCGCGGTGACCTCTGAGGGGAAGAGCTTATAATCACGGGTCTGATATGGGTTGGTTGATGGATGGTGTTGAAGTGTGATCTCGCCGAGCCACTTGACGCTTCGGGCACCGATATAGCCGGGGACGATCAGGCGTAAGGGAAAGCCGTGTTCCGGGGTGAGCGGCTCGTCATTCATCTCATAGGCCAGAAGCACATCTTGAGAGAGGGCCTTCCCTAACGTAATGGAGCTTCCAAAGTGGACTGTTTCCCCTGCAAAAGGCGCCTCATCGAGACCGGTAAAAGCGACATAGCGAGCATTTGCCTGCACCCCGACCGCTCGTAGCACTTCCCGTAAAGGGATGCCGCGCCAGTTCGCTGTGGAGATGGCTCCTGCTCCCCAGGGAACTTCCCCGCCAAGTGGTTTCACCGCCATAATTTCCGTTCGCCGATTCCCGGCACACTCAAGGGTGACCGGCACCGTGCGAGCAGGAGCCAGCGACCGAAGCTCGTCTAGCGAGAAGGCTCGTGATTGCTGAACCAGCCCGGTGAGCAGAAGCCGATAGCGGCTCGGGTCTATCTCCGGAATGGACCCATGCGTGCGGACAAAGAAATGCTGCTGTGGCGTGAGGAAGGATTGTTGCAAGAGGTTGCCGGGTGGCTCGGCGTTGAGTGGGTGTGCTCGATGGACGATCAAGGGCGATTTGTGAGTGTGTGCTGTCATGATATGCTTCTCCTGCTCCTCGAAAGGATCTATATGAGTACATTTCGATGGTGTACATCAACTCTTCCCTTTTCTGCATATGATGCTCTATCATCAAGCACATTGGATACAGCTCTTTTTCTTGCTGTCTTTCCCTGAGAATGGCATTTACGCACATTTTGGGGCAGGAAATCAAGGGAAATCTGCTCGTAGCTTCGCCCTTGCTCCTCGCTTTGCAAAGGAATCTAAAACCCATATCGCTTGCTTAGATGCGATCAGTCTTAAATATGCTGAAGTTAATTCTATATCCTGAAAGGCTATATTTAAGTATATAGACTTCTCTTTCTGCTCGGGTGCTTCGAGTGGAGAAACACATGTATCTGCTCGGTAGCGGGGGGACTTTTCACCTGGAGAATACATATCATACTATTCATTTGCTGTGCGACATTCTCTTGTTCAAGGAAAATGTGGGAGTGATGCTGACGATATTTTCTGCAATAGAATAAAAAGCGTTTTCACGTGTGATAGGCAAGGCCTCAAGAACGACCCGAAAGTCGCCTGTTTTCTGGCCTCGCCCTGTGAGCCGACGCAGAGGTTCTAACTATCGCTTCTGGTGAGCTTGCTGTTATCAAGCAGCGCCTGAGACCGAGAGCGAGCTTGCTGTGTCAGTGGATGGTCGGGGCCAAAAATCTGTTCGCGAATGTGGAGCGCTCGTTTGAGCAATTGACGCGCCTCCTCTTTGGCTTCCTCCTCGGCAGAGATCTCGGCCTGAAGCAGCAGCGTGGTCGCGAGGTCTGGATGCTCTGGCCCGAGTTGCTCGCGAATGCGCAAGGCCCGCTCTACCAGCGGTTTGGCCCTCTCGATAGAACCCTGCTTTATGTACAGTTCTGCCAGGCTATCAAGCGGGAAGGCGACCTGTGGATGATTCGTCCCTACCGCCTCTCGGAGGGAGAGCACCCGCTGTAGAAGCGGCTCCGCTTCGTTATATCTTTCCTGAAGGATGTAGACCTCAGCCAGATTTTGTAGCGGGAAGGCGACCTGTGGATGATTCGGTCCCAATGCTTGTTCTCGAAGCACAATTGCCCGATGGAAGAGCGGTTCCGCTTCAGCATAGTTCCCGAGCTCTTTATAGGCTGTGGCAAGGTTGGTCAGGAAATAGGCAATTTCCGGGTAATCTGGTCCATGTGTTTGCTCGAAAATGCGGATAGCGCGGCGAAACAGCGGAAGGGCATCGGCAAGCATGTTCTGCACACAATAGAGCGTGGCGAGATCACCGAGTGTTCTTCCGATCGTTGGGTGATTCGGGCCAAGCACTGCTTCTTGCAAGTGCAAGGCTCGCTGAAGCAGAGGCTCCATCTGGCTGTATTTCCCTTGCTCTGCACAGGCAATCGCCAGTGAGTGGACCAATGAGGCTACTTGAAGGCTGTCAACTCCGCCTTCTAATTCGTAGAGGTGGAGTGCACGCAGCATGAGCGTCTCTGCTTCTTGATAGCGACCCTGTTCGTTAAGCTGAGCTGCAAGATAGTGCAGCGCTCGTGCTTGCGAGGGATGATCTGGCCCGTAGAGCGCTTCTTTTATATAGAGAGCGCGACGTAAGTGCTGTTCTGCCTCTGCAAATCTTCCCGCGTTGGTGTAGAGAAGCGCAAGTAATTCGAGGGTATCGGCCACGGTCACAGAATCGCTGCCAGATAAGCGCTCTTGCATCTCTATTGCCTGGAGATAACAGGTTTCGGACCTGTCGCGTTGCTCCAGATGATGATAGAGCCTGCCCAATCGCGCCAGTAACGCGGCCTGAGCCTCTTCATTGGAGGATGCTTTATAGAGTTCGAGGGTTTCCAGCATCAGCGGTTCGGCCTCTGTGTAGCGAGCACGATAAAAGAGGTAGGCTGCTATTCTCTCGTAAAAGGCGGTGACGTCGCTCCCGGCCAGCCCCCAGTGCTGGCTTTGTTTGATACATTCCTGGGCGTGCGGCAGCAGGAGATCACACCATCTCCACTGTTCTCTGAACTCGGGTTTGGTCTCGACCTGTGGGAAGGCGTGATGAAGCAGGCGGAGCAGTTGCATCACCCAATGACGCTGATCCGCGTGGCTTATGCCCTCCTTGAAAATGAGCTGTACCAATCGGTGGAGAGAGAGAAGCCGCTGCTGCCCGTTCCGCTTGACCAGAGAGAAGTGCTGTAGCGCGCGGAGCCCTTTATTCCAGTGAAAGGCGTCGGTGGCGATCGGTGCGAGTGTTTCGCCAAGCACCGAAGCAGGGGCCCCGGTAAAAATGGCCTCTGGAATGGCTTCCGGGGCCAGAAAAGCACAGGCCGAAAGAATGAGAAGTGCGGACGGTTCGCGTTGTTGTAGTTGCGAGAAGGAGAGCATCAGGGTTTTCACGATGGAGTGCGGATGTGAGGCGTAGATAGCTCGCTCGCTTAACAGGGAAAGCGTGTGGGAGTGAAAGAGCCGCTGATATTCGGGGAGAGAACAATTGGTCTCTTCAATATAGGCTCCGGCCTGATCAAGTGCCAGAGGGAGGCCGCCTGATGAGGCAACAATAGCATTGGCTGCCTGCATCGTTTCTGGGGAGAATGGGCCGGAGATGCGGGCGCGTTGTAGCAAGAAATGTGCCCCTTCATCGGGCGTCATTGGCTCCACTTCGAGGGGTTGGGCCAGTTCTCCCGTTGCTTGCAGGCGGGTGGTCAGCAGCAGGGCGCCGTGTGAGAGGGTTGGCATATAGGGCTGAACGAATTCCAGGTCTTCCACATTGTCGAAAATCAGCAGCCAGTCACGATGGGTCTGGAACCATTGCAGCACTGAAGCGATCAACGTGTGCTGATTCTGATCGCGCTGTTGTGGGAGATTCAAGACCGAAGCAATCGCGGTCAGGTGAGAGATGATGCTTTCCTGCGTCTCGGCTCCAATCCAGAGCACGGCGCTGAACTGCTGTGTATAGCGGTATGCGAACTCGATCGCCAGTTGCGTTTTTCCCATTCCTCCCATTCCGCTTAATGCATAGGGACGTCGCGCCTGAGGAGCCTTCTGAACGAGGGCCGTATAGAGACATTCAAGCTGTTGCTCGCGCCCGACAAAAAACGGGTTGCGCGAATAGGGAAGGTACCAGCGCAAGGCAACACTGGTTAAGCTGGCCTGCAGTAAAGCCTGGGTCTCTTCTTCGTTCAGATGGAGCTGTTTCGCCATCTCCAGCACCATGCCGCGGGTGTCGGGGAGCCGGTCGCCGCGTTCCCATGCTCCAATAGTGTTGCGGTGTACACCGAGACTGGCGGCCAGTTCTTTCTGTCCGATACGATGGCGCTTTCGTAGCTCTTTCAGGAGCTCGCCAAAGGGGGCCTCTCTCTCCATAGATCTTTTTCCTTTTCCTGAATCGCTGCTTTGTCGAACGAGCAAAAGAAATGGGGCTGAAATAGAGATTGCAAGAAAATGCACTGCGAAACGGTGCATCTTCTATTTTATCATAGGAAGGTGAACGAAATGAGTATATTCAGTGCAACATCTTGTTTCAGGAGAAAGGCTTTGTTTGTGCTTACAAAGTGGTAAGCGGGCAGATGGGAAGCACTTTCAACAAGGTGTAGGAGTATGACAATCTTCTTTATAGAAGGAGGGGAACACAGATGCGTTGTTCTGTGCAAACCATGATCGTGCGGAGTTGGAACGTTCTGCTCTGTGCTATGCTGGCATGTGGGCTGCTCACCCTGAGCTTTGACGCCGGGACCGCTCACGCGTCGGAAGCTCCCGGGAAGAATGAGTGTGATCGAGCGCTTATACTGATCCCTGGTTATACTTTACACGAGCACGATTGCGTGGTCTATCAGAATACGATACTGAAAATGGAAGATGGCATGTTAGCCCTGTATGCTTCGGAAACCCAGGTATGGTATGCCCCTGTTATAACGAGAGATGGTTACGCAGTTATGCAGGGAGATGGCAATCTGGTTATCTATAGTGAGGGCGTTCCGGTCTGGGCCTCTCATACTGACGGCTATCCGGGCTCATGTCTGTTGCTCGGTGCGAATGGAACGATGGCAATTAGCAAGGGAAGTACGACTGTAGATGGTGGTGGTTGCTCCGCTGTTGACCTGATCTGGCGCACAAAGAGCTACACAGAGAACCCTGACGAGCTTCTGCACGAGTTTGTACCGTGCGAAGATATTCTGCTTACCGGTGAACTGGGTGATGTTCATGGCCTTGCCCCGGGTCAATGTCTCAGCACGCCGACAGGCGGAACGACGCTGGCTATGGAACAGAACGGGAACCTGTCTCTGTATCATGGAAAAGCGCTGATCTGGGAGAACAATAAGAGTGATCATAGGGAAAGCACCTTACAGATGCAGGGAGATGGCAATCTCGTTACCTATGACAGGTATGGCCAGCCTACCTGGGCTTCGGGATCGGCCTACTATCATGGCTCGTGTCTGAAAGTGGAAGAATGGACCATCGCCATTTACGCCCGCTCTCCGTCGGGTGGTGCGTGTGGTGACTCGGGCCAGAAGATCTGGGAACTCCAGACATCCCAATCGTGAGCGTAAGTTTCCTCCTTACCTATCACGGTTCTGTGTGCTGGAAGCGGGCGGTATCTTCCTCCCGCTTCCGGTTTTGACTTTTATCAACAGACGGATCGAGAAGGCTCTAGAAGCAGCGTGCGAATCGACAGCATTCCAGCGGAAGCGATCCGAAAGAGGATAGTGAAACTCCAAGTCCCTCCTTGTAGCCCCATTTCCAGCAAGAGCGATCCGAAAGAGGATATGAAAATTGCATTTGCTTCCAATGAACGATATAATGGCTCCTGATTGGTTGTTGGGGATCACGTGGGGATCATCGCTGGAAAGGGAACTCGCTATGCCGAAGAGAGCAAGCTATCTTGTGCGCTGGTCTGAAGAGCAGGAGGGCTACTATGTATTTGATCAGGAGGAGCATGCTGTCCTGCGCGTGGATGGTGCGCCCTGGTTTTCCTGGCTGAACACCCATACATCGTTTTCCTTTCGAGGGCAGCAGGGACAACTGAGCCTGCTGAAAGAGGCGCGTCCTCGTGGGGAAGGCTACTGGTATGCCTATCGCAGGCAGGGAAAACGCATGCGCAAGCAGTACCTCGGGCGAAGTAGTGAGCTGACGGCGGCGCGTTTAGAGGAGGTGGCGGCGCTTTTGAGTCAGGCATGTTCCCCAAATCTCCCTTCTGAAAGAAGCGAGCAACCACCGGCGCTGTTGCTATCGAAGTTCTGCTTCCCGCGTTTATCGCCCTCGCTTCTTGCCCGGCCCCGCCTGATGGAGCTGCTGCGGCAGGACAGCAAAGTCATACTGCTGGTTGCGCCTGCTGGTTTTGGAAAAACGGCGCTGGCTCGCCAGTGGATTGAGGCCCAGAGGCAGGAGACGCGGGTTGCGTGGCTCTCTCCTGGCCCGGAGGATGACGACCTGATCCACTTCTGGCGTTCTATGCTCACCTCCTGTGAATATATAGCGGGCAGGCCGGGCCATGCTGCGCGTCAGCAACTCCTTACCGAGCAGGCGTTTTTCTCCGAGTCCTTCCTGAAAAAGCTCCTCACCACGTTCCTGAACGATGTCGCGGCGCAGCGGGAGCACCTGCTACTTATTATTGACGATTATCATCTTATTACCTCCCCACAGGTTCATGAGACGCTGGCATATCTTATTGATGGCCTGCCGCCCACCATGCGGGTGATGCTGTTGAGCAGGGCTGAACCTGAACTCCCCCTTGCCCGCTGGCGAGCCCGAGGTGAGCTACAGGAGCTGCATTCGTCTGAGCTGCGCTTTTCGGCGGAGGAGCGAACAGCTTTCATGGAGCAGGCCGTTCCGGTGTCCCTCGCACGTGAGCAACTGGAGATGCTGGACAGGCGGCTTGAGGGCTGGCCGGCAGGTTTTCGGCTGCTGGCACTGGCCTTGCAAGGAAAACACGAGGTTCGGGAGATCGAGCAGGTGCTTGCCGGGTTCAGTGGCGGTCATCGCTATCTGCTGGACTATCTCACGCTTGAGGTGCTCTCATCGCTGCCAGAGGAGCGCCAGACCTTCTTGCTCTGTACCAGCCTGCTTGGTCGCATGACGGGCCCCTTGTGCGATGCCGTCACCGAATGTCGGGACAGTGAACAGATTCTCCGGGAGATGGAACGCTCAGGCTCCTTCTTGCAGGCGTTGGGTGGTGAGCCGCCGTGGTATCGCTACTGCTCTTTCTTTGCCGAGGCGCTTCAGACGCGAGCTCGTCAGCTTCTGAGCGAGGAAGAGATCCGCCGATACCTGTGGAGGGCCAGCGTGTGGTATGAACGAGAGAACATGCCCGGCGAAGCGGTCGAAACGGCGCTGGCTGCCAGGGCATGGGAACGGGCGGCGCTGTTGATGGAACGAATGCTCGCAGACGATGCCTGTTCTATGCTGCTGGATCGTGAGACGCTGTTGCGCTGGCAGAAGGCGCTGCCTGAGCCTGTCTTTGAGGCTCACCCGGGATTGTGCGTTCACTATGCCGCTGCACTGCTCATGACGCTCGATCGCAGGTCTTCGGCTGTGATGGCCCAGATCGAGGAGCCACTGACGCGGGCCGAGCGTATCTACGAAGAGCGGGGAGAGTGGGGAAAACTGGGTGAAGCGCTCTCCTGTCATGCTGAGGTTGCTCGCTGGCAGGGAAACCTTCCCCTGGCGCTTGATCTTGCCCGAAAAGCGCTCTCTTTCCCGCCGGAGCCGCCCATGCGCTGGCGAGGAGCCAGTGTTCTGATCGTCGTCAAGGGCGAGATGGAGGCGGGGAGGCCAGAGGAGGCGCGGCGCTTGCTTTTGCAGGGGTTGCAGCTTCTTGGTGTCTTCCATTTCCCGGGGTATAGCTTTCAGGGCGTTACCTTGCTTGGTGAAATGGCCTGGCTGCAAGGCAGGATACGGCAAGCCGAGCAGTACTATCAGCAGGTGCTTGCTTCAGCGCAGGAGAACCCGGTTGATCGGATACAGGCGCTACTCGGGGTGGCGAAGGTTTTCTACGAGTGGAACCGATTGGCGGAGGCGGAACGGTATGCCATGCAGGCGCTTGAGTTGGGGAGGGCTCAGGTTGATGCGCTGGGACCATACTTTGTGGAAACCGGGTTTCTTTTCCACGGTGAACTTCTGCTGGCGTGTTTGGCGCAGGCGCGAGGTGAGCTCTCGCGGGCACAGGAGATGTTGCAAAGACTGCTCGCCTGTGCGCAGGAGCGCCAACTTACCCCCTATTGCCGCATGGTGCTGGAACAACAGGTGAGGCTTTCTCTCGCCTCGGGCAACCTGACCGTCCTTGAGGACTGGCAGGCGCTCTCACAGGATACCGATGACGAGGCCACGCTGATGCAACGGGAACAGCATGACCTGCTTCGCGCTCGTATCCTGATCGCCCGGGGACAGAGCTCCGAGGCGCTTCATCTGCTTGAAGCCTGGCGAGAAGACGCGCACGCCTGGCGACGTATTCGCAGCGAGCTGGAAGTGCTGATGTTGCTGACGTTGGCCTATGCTGCCAGTGCACGCCTCGACCACGCGAAGCAGACGCTGAAAGCTGCTCTGATCCTTGCTCAACCGGAGGGTTTTCAACATCTCTTCCTGGAGAAAGGGGAGGTGCTGGCTGCTGTGCTGCGAGTGCTGTTTCTCGAGTTGCGTGAAGAGCCGCTTATGAGCTATGCGCGGGGCTTGCTGCTGGCTTTTGCGAACCGGAATGGCGAGCAACAGGCGGCTTCGGGCTCTCCTATGGCGTTGCTGTGGGGGCCCCTGACAGAAGCCGAACAGCGTGTGCTTGGTCTGCTTGCCGGAGGCTCTACCAACGCAGAGATTGCGGCGACGCTGGTGGTCTCGGTCAATACCGTGAAGACGCAGGTGCAGAGCATTTACCGCAAACTCAACGTGAAGAATCGGTGGGAAGCCAGTCAGGCCGCACATCGCTTGAACCTTCTCTAGTTCGTTGTACGCTTGCTATTGCTACGCTGCACATCGCTTCTCAGAATCACCCGCTCGATCACCCCGGAGAAGGATGAGCTCTCCCGAAGTGTGCTTTATATTACAGACATCCAGACCTGGATGCACTCAGAAGCTCAGGGGTGCGACTGCTGTTCTGGTGCAGCATCAGGTGATGGTGGATGAATGTTTCTCTATACAGAAAGCAAAGGATTGAAAAAGAGCTATGAATCAGGTGAGCGAGCGTGTGAAAACCTTCTTTGAAGGATTTAATCGAGCGAATAATTCGTTTGATCCTGAAGTCCGGGCGCCGTTTGTGCGTGATCTCTTTGTGGGAGCCAGTCCCGATGGGGTGATTCAGGCGATGAAGAAAGAAGACTATCTGGCAACGACCGCGAAGGCGCAAGAGTATCTCCATGCGCTTGGGTTCCAGTGGGTGCATGTCGTGCCCGAGGAAGAAATTCCGCTCTCTCCGCAGTATGTCCTGGTGAAGACTCGAGGAACAATGCGGCTTGAGAGAACGCCGGGGCAGCAGATTGATCTGAGCCATGATGCATCCTATATCCTCTTTGTGGGCGAAGAGATGCCGCAGATTGTCTTTGCTCTCTCGCATGAGGACCCGATGAAAATGGCGCGCGATCAGTATGGTATTGATTTTGGAGAGCAAGCGTCCTGGGATGAGACCATCTAAAGGGGCTGAAAGCGCTGCTTTTTGATCTGCATCGATGGAAGAGGGAGGATGACACAGGGGGGCTCTTCTCTCTGAAACTCAACGATACGTATGCTCCGTCAAAGCGTACGGGAGCGTCCGGCAAGAGCGTGACCCAGCTATGTCGCAGCGCTGGCTTTCTGGAAGAGGTGAGGCAAAAAGAGCCCTGATACGTTGGGTATCAGGGCTCCAAAAGGGGTAACACTCAGATGGAGCGATCTATGAATCTGTCTGCTTCCGGTTGTCTGTTGGTCGATAACCGATTCTCTCTTTAAAACCGGCAACAAGCCGACCTTTGTAGAGAAGATCGATCGTGCGATCATAATACTCAGGCTTCAGGGCAGCAGCCTTAAAGGCCTCATGCGCTTCTTTTGCATCATTGCCGGTATAGATACACTCTTTCCCTGCACGTACCTCAAAGTCATTCTGTT
>Ga0164243_10005863_pt1 | contig 18693 bp, 19 predicted proteins | sample OricompcompostOP_FD_108781 | JGI IMG/M metagenome (GOLD analysis project Ga0164243, IMG submission 108781) | Organic Plus compost microbial communities from Emeryville, California, USA - Original compost - Organic plus compost (OP) | ecosystem: Engineered > Solid waste > Mixed feedstock >... | reverse complement strand
GCGCGCCGACCCCGGACTCCGCCGCTCTCGCCGCGCTGTCGGCGGCCGCCCGAGCCACCGAGAGGATCGTGCCCTCCTGGGGGTCGCCGACCGCGGCGTAGGCCGCCGAGGCGGCGCGCTCCAGGGCGCGGGCGACGTCGTCGGCCGACTGCTCGCCGTCGAGCGAGAGACCCCCGAGGCAGGCTCGCACCAGCTGCGACAGGATCACTCCCGAGTTGCCCTTGGCGCCCGTCAGGAGGCCGTCGACGTAGGCTCGGACGACCTCGGCGAACGGAGTGCCAGCCGGCAGCGCCGCGACGGCATCGGCGCCCGAGACGAAGGTCAGGTAGGAGTTCGTGCCGGTGTCGCTGTCGGGCACCGGGAAGACGTTGAGCGCATCGATCTCGGCCCGCGCCGACCCCAAGGCCTCGGTGCAGGCGCGGGTCCAGCGGCTGAAAGCCGCGGGGTCGAGGGTGAGGCCCATGGGGTCGAGAGTATCGGCCGTGACCCGACGAAGGAGCGCTCCGTGGTGCCGATTGGCCCTGGTGTCGGGTGATCGGCTATCCTTGAGCGGTTGCCCGTCGTCCGTCCAGGACGGCATCGCAACGTATGACTTCCGAAACCAAGACTTTCCAGGAGTGTTCGCTGTGGCAGCGGTCTGTGATGTGTGCGGCAAGGGACCCGGCTTCGGCCACAACGTCTCCCACTCGCACCGGCGTACGAAGCGTCGTTTCGATCCCAACATCCAGCGCGTGCGCGCCGTCGTGGAGGGCACTCCCAAGCGCCTGAACGTCTGCACCTCGTGCCTCAAGGCTGGCAAGGTGAGCCGCTGATCCGGCGGTAGAACCCCTGAGAACGGCCCCGACGACGTCGGGGCCGTTCTTCTTTCCCCGGATGTCCGTGGCCGCTCAGCGGAAGTGCTCGTGGCCGGCCTCACCGTCGTAGACGACCCCGTCGACCGTCACGCCCGAGCCCTCGGAGACGTTGCCCACCCGCGTCCAGCCGTCGGGGAGGACGCTCTGCGAGCTGAAGGTCGCGACCAACGCGTAGTCGTCACCCCCGGTCAGGACGAACCGGAGCGGATCGACCCCGAGCGCACCGCCCACCGTCTCGACGGCCTCATGCACCTCGAAGGCCTCCGAGCGCAGGTCGACCGCGACGCCGCTGGCGACGGCGATGTGTCCGAGGTCGGCCAGCAGCCCGTCGCTCACGTCGGTCATGGCAGTGGCTCCCGCACCAGCCGCCTGCGGGCCGGCCGCGTACGGCGGGCGCGGCACCCGATGGGCCTCGACCGCCAGCCGTGGTGAGCGGAACCCCCGGCTCAGCGCCGCGTAGCCCGCACCCGCCAGGCCCAGCTGACCAGCCACCGCGACCACGTCACCAGGGAGGGCACCGTCGCGGCGCACCGGCCGTGGTGCGTCGCCCATGGCCGTGACGGCCAGCATGAGCGTGTCGGAGGCCGTGACGTCGCCACCCACGAGGTGGGCGCCGACCAGCGCGCACTCCTCCTCGAAGCCGCGGGAGAAGTCGACCGCCCAGGAGACGGGCAGGCCGGCGGGCGTGGCGAGGCCGACCGTCAGCGCGGTGGCGACGCCCCCCATCGCGTTGATGTCGGAGAGGTTGCAGGCGGCGGCCTTGCGGCCGATCTCCTGGGCGGTCGACCAGTCGCGACGAAAATGGCGGCCGTCGACCAACAGGTCGGTCGACACCACGAAGGTGCCGTCCTTGGTCGCGATGTGCGCGGCGTCGTCACCCGGGCCGATCAGCACGAAGCGGCTGCTGCCGACCCCGGCGCTCACCCGGTCGATCAGTGCGAACTCGCCGATGTCGGCCACGGTCTCCTCAGGTTCCACGCGCCCATTCTCACCCATGGGGACGACCGAGACGTGACGCCGCCACCGATGGCACGTCCGATACCGTGTCAACGTCCCGTCACCCGCGAAGGAGCCAGCCGATGCCGCTGCCTGCGCACCTGCTCCGCCGCCGCGTCCTGGGGGCGGCGACCGTGCTCGCGGCACTCACCCTGACCGCCTGCTCCCCCGGTCTCTCGGTCGACTCCTACCCCACCGAGAAGGGCTCGGAGGTCGGCTGCGGCGCGCTGTACGCCGACCTGCCCCGCACGGTCGGCGGTCTTGACTCCATCCTCGTGGAGGACGACGTGGCCGCGGCGTGGGGAACCCCCGCGGTGGTGCTCCGTTGCGGTGTCGGCGAGCCGGACGCCCTCGAGCCGACCTCACGCTGCGACATGGTCGCCGACGTCGGCTGGTTCACCGAGACCACTCACGACGGATTCCTGTTCACCACGATCGGACGGGAGTTCTCCGTGAGCGTCGAGGTGCCCGAGGCCCACGCCCCCGCGGCCGACGTGCTCGTCGACCTGGCCGGGTCGATCGAGAAGCACGACCCGGACGAGGAGCCCTGCGTCTGACGTCGGTCAGCGCAGGCCCGTAGGCCGTCCGAGCGCGAGCTGCAACAGCTGCTCCACCAGCTCGGCATAGCTGACGCCGCTGGCCTCCCAGAGCCTCGGGAACATCGAGAACGGGGTGAAGCCCGGCATCGTGTTGATCTCGTTGACCACGAGGCCCTCGTCGGTCAGGAAGAAGTCGACCCGGGCGAGGCCCTCGCAGCCGAGCGCGTCGAAGGCCTGCACGGCATAGGTGCGGATGCGCTCGGAGAGCGTCACGGAGATGTCGGCCGGCACCGTCGTCACGCCCGAGCCGTCGAGGTACTTGGACTCGAAGTCGTAGAAGTCGTGCGCCGCAGCGGCATCGACCGCGATCTCGCCCACGACGCTCGCGATGGACGTCCCGTCGGGCGCCTGCATGACCGCGCACTCGAGCTCACGCTTGCCACGTGCTGCCGCCTCGACGACGACCTTGGGGTCGAACCGCTCGGCATCGGCGACGGCCGCGTCCAGGCGGGCCCAGTCGTCGACCATGGTGACGCCCGAGCTCGACCCCGCACGTGCCGGCTTGACGAAGACTGGCAGGCCCAGCGCCATGATGCGCGCGGCGTAGCGATCGCGATCGCGCTGCCAGGCACCCGGATGGACGGTGACGTGCGGCAGCTGCGGCAGACCGGCTGCGGAGAAGACGGTCTTCATGAACGGCTTGTCCATGCCGACCGCGCTCGCGAGCACACCGGAGCCGACATACCGGGCGCCCACCATCTCGAGCAGGCCCTGCACCGTGCCATCCTCGCCCCATGGCCCGTGCAGCAGGGGGAAGACGGCATCGACGTCGCGCAGCTCCTCCCACGCAAAGGCCGGGAGGTGGCCGCGCACCGAGGGCAGCTCTCCCGCCGGGACGTCGTCCCACACGGCCGTCTCGCGCACCCATCGGCCTTCACGGGTGATGCCCACCGGCAGCACCGTGTAGCGCTCGGGATCGATGGCCGCGATCACCTCACGGGCGGTCAGGCACGACACGCCGTGCTCGCTGGAGGTGCCGCCGAAGACCGCGGCGATGATCGGGCGGTGGGGTGTCTCGCTCACCGGATCGACCCTACCGGGGCCCGCTGGAGGAGCGCCCATCGCTGGACGCTTTCCCGAACGCGTGGATCTGTCTGCACAATGGACGAATGCAACGAGACGACCTCTCACCCGCGACCCTCGCCGTGTCCTCAGGGCGTCCAGCCCATGTTCCCGGCGGTCCGCTCAACGCGCCGATCACGATGGCGAGCGCCCTCGTGCCGGGCGGCGACTCGGAGTACGGCCGGCACGGCAACCCGGCCTGGGCCGCGTTCGAGGCGATCCTCGGGACCCTCGAGGGCGGGCGGGCCCTGGCCTTCTCCTCCGGCATGGCCGCCGCGACCGCGCTCTTCGACCTGGTGCCGCTCGGTGCCGCGGTCGTGGCCCCGAGCGGCGCGTACAACGGCACCCTCACCCAGCTGAGGGACCGCGCCCGCCGCAAGCTCATCGAGCTGCGGATCGTCGACATCAGCGACACCGCGGCCGTCGTGGCCGCCGCGGACGACGCGGCGCTCGTGTGGATCGAGTCGCCTACCAACCCCGGGCTCGACGTGGCCGACATCGAGGCGATCTCGCGCGGCGCGGCGAGCGCCGGCACCGCGGTGGCGGTCGACAACACCTTCGCCACTCCCCTGCGGCAGAGACCGCTCGAGCTGGGAGCCGACTTCGTCGTCCACTCCGCCTCGAAGCTCCTCTCGGGCCACAGCGACGTCGTGCTCGGCGCCGTGGTCACCGACAGCGACCGTGCCTACCGCGCCATCGAGGCCCGCCGCACGACGATGGGCGCGATCCCCGGCGCGATGGAGACCTGGCTCGCCGCTCGCGGCATGCGCACGCTCGCCGTCCGGCTCGACCGGGCCGAGGCCAACGCCCGCGAGCTGCACCGCCGGCTCGAGGCCTCCCCGTTGGTCAGCAGCGTGCGGTATCCCGGCTTCGGCACCGTCGTGTCCTTCGAGATCACCGCCGGGCCGAAGGCTGCCCAGACGATGACCGAGACGAGCGAGGTCATCGTCTACGCGACCAGCCTCGGCGGGGTCGAGTCGACCTGGGAGCGTCGCCGCCGCAACCCTGCCGAGCCCCACAGCGTCCCCGAGGGCCTGGTGCGACTCTCGGTCGGCATCGAGGACATCGACGACCTGTGGGCCGACCTCGAGCGCACGATGACCTCGGCCTCCTGAGCCGGGGCACCCCGGGGTCAGACGGTCTCGGGCTTCGTCTGGCGCGCGATCATCGCCGAGACGAGCTCCTGTGGCGTGAGCTTGCCCGCCACCAGCGCCGCGACGTGCTCGACGATCGGCATCTCGACCCCGTGCAGGGCCGCCAGCTCAGCCACCGACGTGCACGACTTCACGCCCTCGGCCACCTGACGCGTGGCCCCGGCGATCTCGTCGACCGTCATGCCGGTGCCCAGCTTCTCGCCGAAGGTGCGGTTGCGCGAGAGCGGCGACGAGCAGGTGGCGACGAGGTCGCCCATGCCTGCCAGGCCTGAGAAGGTCATCGGGTCGGCACCCATCGCCACACCCAGCCGCGCCGTCTCGGCAAGCCCCCGCGTGATGATCGTGGCCTTGGAGTTGTCACCGAAGCCCAAGCCGACGCAGACCCCCACGGCGATGCCGATGATGTTCTTGGTCGTGCCCGCCAGCTCGCAGCCGACCACGTCGGTGTTGGTGTAGGGCCGGAAGGATGGGGTGTGACACAGCTTCTGGAGCCGCTCGGCCACGCCGTGGTCGGCGCAGGCGACGACGCTCGCGGCGGGCTCGCGGGCCGCGATCTCGCGGGCGAGATTCGGCCCGGTGACGACCGCGATGCGCTCGGGGCCTGCACCGGTCAGCTCGGCGATCACCTCGCTCATCCGCAGGTGCGTGCCGAGCTCGACCCCCTTCATCAGGCTGACGAGCACCGCGTCGACCGGAACGTGCTCGCCCCAGGACGTCAGGTTGGCGCGCAGCTGCTGCGAGGGCATGGCCAGCACGACGACCTCGCAGTCCGCGAGCGCCTCGGCGGGGTCGGACGTCGCCCAGATCGCCTCGGGCAGTGTGATGCCCGGGAGGTACTCGGTGTTCTCGTGCGTCGCGTTGACGGCATCGCAGAGCTCACGGCGGCGACCCCACAGCCGCACCTCGTTGCCGGCATCGGCCAGCACGAGCGCGAAGGCGGTGCCCCACGAGCCAGCACCCATCACCGCGATCTGCGCCATCAGTTCTCCCCTCGGTACGTCGTCCTCAGCCTGCCCAGCGTGTGCACGTCGATGCGCGGAGTCGTCGGCAGCTCGCCACGGACCTCCGCCTGCATCTGCGTCAGGCGGTCCATCAAGATCTCGGTGGCCTCGCGCAGGAGCTCCTCGGTGAGCGGGCGCCCCTCGTAGGCAGTGAGGTCGAGCGGCTCGCCGACCCTCACGTGCATCGTCTTGCGGGGCAGGAGCCTGACCATCTTCGCGTACGGCCACAGGACGTCCTGCGGCCCCCACTGCATCACCGGCACCAGGGGCCGTCCGGTCGCCAGCGCGACGCGCACGGCTCCCGTGCGGCCTGTCATGGGCCATGCCGCCGGGTCTCGGGTGATGGTCCCCTCGGGGTAGATCGTGACGACAGCGCCGGCCTCGACGGCCTCGATCGCAGCGTGCAGGGACTCCGCGGCGCCGTCGGTGCCGCGATACACCGGGATCTGCTCGGCGGCGCGCAGGATCCAGCCGACCAGACGTGAATGCATCAGCGTGTCCTTGGCCAGGAAGCGTGGTGCGATGCCGTTGTCGAGCATCCAGTGCCCGAGCGTGAACGGGTCGAGCTGCGAAACGTGGTTCGGAGCGAGCACGAAGCCGCCGTCCGGGAGGTTCTCGGCACCACGCCAGTCGCGGCGGGTGAGGAGCATCAGGAGCGGACGCACCAGGAAGCGGACGACCTCGATGGCCCGCGGCGCGGCATGTCGCTCCATGGATGGGAGCCTATGCCCCGACACCGCCCCACCGCACGGAAGCGTGCGGCGTGACAACCTAGAGCGTCGCCGGCTTGAACGAGGGCCGTGCGGCCTCGAAGGCGCTGATGTCGGCCTCGTGCGACAGCGTGATGCCGACGTCGTCGAGGCCCTCGAGCAGGCGCCAGCGGGTGTAGTCGTCGATCGTGAACGAGTCCTCGATCGCGTCGACGCCGTCACCGGCGCGCACCGTGCGGGTCTCGAGGTCGACCGTGATCGAGGCACCGGGCACCTCGTCGAGGTAGTCCCACAGACGCTGCACGACCTTGTCGTCCACCTGGGCGGCGAGCAGCCCGGCCTTGCCCGAGTTGCCCCGGAAGATGTCGCCGAAGCGCGGCGAGATGACGACCTTGAAGCCGTAGTTCTGCAGGGCCCAGACCGCGTGCTCGCGTGAGGAGCCGGTGCCGAAGTCGGGGCCGGCCACGAGCACGGTGGCGTTCTTGTAGGCGTCCTGGTTGAGCACGAACAACGGGTCGTTGCGCCAGGCCGAGAACAGGCCTTCCTCGAAGCCGTCGCGGGTGACCTTCTTGAGCCAGACCGCGGGGATGATCTGATCGGTGTCGACGTTGCTGCGACGCAACGGGGCACCGACGCCGGTGTGAGAGCTGAACTTGTCCATCGTCTGTCCTACTTCCCTGCGGTGGTGAGCTCGGCCAGGTCGGCAGGGCCGGCCAGGTGGCCGAGGATGCCGGTGGCGACTGCGACGTCGGGCGACACGAGGTGCGTGCGTCCGCCCTTGCCCTGGCGGCCCTCGAAGTTGCGGTTGGAGGTCGAGGCGCTGCGCTCGCCGACCGCCAGCTGGTCGGGGTTCATGCCCAGGCACATCGAGCAGCCCGCACCGCGCCACTCGGCGCCGGCGTCCTTGAAGATGACGTCGAGGCCCTCCTGCTCGGCCTGCAGGCGCACTCGCACCGAGCCCGGGACGACCAGGATGCGGGTGTCCTCGGCGACCTTGTGGCCCTCGATGAGGCTCGCGGCGACCCGCAGGTCCTCGATGCGGCCATTGGTGCACGAGCCGATGAAGACCGTGTCGACCTTGATGTCCTTCATGGGCGTGCCGGCCTCGAGGCCCATGTACCTCAGGGCGTTCTCGGCGGCGACGCGCTCGTTGTCGTCCTCGATGTCGGCGGGGTTCGGCACCGAGCCGGAGAGCGGGACTCCCTGGCCGGGGTTCGTGCCCCACGTGACGAACGGCGTGATGGTCGAGGCGTCGATCGTGACGATCTTGTCGAACTCGGCGTCCGCGTCGGTGACGAGGCTGTCCCAGTGCGCGACTGCGGCGTCCCAATCGGCACCCGTGGGCGCGTTCGGGCGTCCCTCGAGGTAGTCGTAGGTCGTCTGGTCGGGCGCGATGAGGCCGGCCTTGGCGCCCCACTCGATCGACATGTTGCAGATGGTCATGCGGGCTTCCATCGACAGCGCGCGGATGGCGTCGCCGCGGTACTCGACGATGTAGCCCTGGCCGCCGCCGGTGGTCTCCTGCGTGATGAGCGCCAGGATGAGGTCCTTGGCCGTGGAGCCAACGGGCAGGTCGCCCACGACCTCGACGGCCATCATCTTCGGCTTGGCCTGCGAGAGCGACTGCGTGGCCAGCACATGCTCGACCTCGGACGTGCCGATGCCGAAGGCGATGGAGCCGAAGGCGCCGTGCGTGGAGGTGTGGGAGTCGCCACAGACGATCGTCATGCCGGGCTGGGTCAGGCCGAGCTGAGGGCCGACGACGTGCACGATGCCCTGGTCGATGTCGCCCATGGGGTGCAGACGGACACCGAACTCCTCGCAGTTGCGGCGCAGCGTCTCGACCTGCGTGCGCGACACGAGGTCGGCGATCGGCTTGTCGAGATCGGTCGTGGGGATGTTGTGATCCTCGGTCGCGAGGGTGAGGTCGGGGCGACGCACGGTGCGTCCCGAAAGGCGCAGACCGTCGAAAGCCTGCGGGCTCGTCACCTCGTGGATGAGGTGGAGGTCGATGTAAAGCAGGTCCGGCTCACCGGCGGCCTGGCGGACGACATGCTCGTCCCAGATCTTCTCTGCGAGGGTCTTGCCCATGATCGTTCTCCTCCGTCGCCCTTGACGGGCTGTTCAACACACTTGCGTCTCACAATGCGATACGGCAGTATCAAGACATGGACAACACTAGCGGAGTCGGCGTCCTCGACAAAGCCGCACTCGTGCTCGCGGCCCTCGAGCCCGGGCCCGCCACCCTCGCCGGGCTCGTCGCGAGCACCGGTCTCGCCCGCCCGACGGCGCACCGTCTGGCAGTGGCTCTCGAACATCATCGGCTCGTCGCCCGCGACATGCAAGGGCGCTTCATCCTCGGTCCCCGGCTCGGCGAGCTCGCCGCGGCCGCGGGTGAGGATCGCCTGCTCGCCTCGGCCGGCCCCGTCCTGGCCCGCCTGCGCGACATCACCGGCGAGTCGGCACAGCTCTTCCGCCGCCAGGGCGACTTCCGGGTTTGCGTGGCCGCCGCCGATCGCCCCACCGGCCTGCGCGACTCGATCCCGGTCGGCAGCCAGCTGACGATGAACGCGGGCTCGGCCGCCCAGGTGCTGCTGGCGTGGGAGGACCCCGAACGGATGAACAAGGGCCTGTTGAAGGCAGCGTTCTCCGCCGCCGAGCTGTCGGCGGTCCGCCGTCGCGGCTGGGCCCAGAGCATCGGCGAGCGCGAGACGGGCGTCGGCTCCGTGTCGGCCCCCGTCCGCTCACCCTCTGGCAAGGTCGTCGCCTCGGTGTCGGTGTCTGGCCCGCTCGAGCGGCTCACCCGTCAGCCCGGACGTATGCACGCCCCGGCCGTCGCGGCCGCGGCCGAGCGGCTGTCGCAGAGCCTTCGCCGCGCCACCTGACCGTCAGAGCGGGTGGAGGTCGAAGCGTCCCCAGGCCACGAAGGCGAACAGCCCGAGGTACACGACGTCGCCCACCATGTACGTCCACTCGCTGCGACGGAACCGGGTCGTGGCGGCCCCGGCCATCACCAGTGCCAAGCAGGACGCGGCGATGGGAACCAGCACAGGCACGATGCCGAGCGCACCGGGCAGGATGAGGCCCAGGCTTCCGGTGACCTTGGTGGCCCCGATCGCCTTGAGGTGCCCCGGCCCGAAGTCGTCGACCCAGTGCTGACTCGCGCCCACAGATCGGTACTTCTGCTTCGTCAGGAGGATCTGGCTCAGGCCGCCGACGGTGAACGCAGTCGCCAGGATTGCGGTCAGGATCCAGAGTGTGATGTGCACGTGTGCTCCTTCATGGTTACCTCAGCCAGTGCTGGCTCGTCATACTCATGACGGATCACCGCACGGGAAGGTAACCGCATGTCCACCGAGCTCCCCCTGGCCGAGGTCTTCGAGACGCACCGTGGGCGACTGACTACTGTCGCCCAGCGGATGCTCGGTTCGCGGGCCGACGCCGAGGACGCCGTGCAGGAGGCCTGGGTCCGCCTCTCGCGACAGGACGCCGACTCGATCGACAACCTTGCGGGCTGGCTGACGACGGTCGTGGGACGCATCTGCATCGACACCTTGCGATCACGAACCGCCAAGCCAGAGGTGCCCTATGACGACGCCCTGCCCGACTTCGTCGTCACCGAGGACGTGGCCACGCCGGAGGGCAGCGCCGAGCTGGCGGACTCGGTCGGGCTCGCCCTGCTCGTCGTGCTCGGCTCCCTGGGGCCGGACCAGCGACTCGCCTTCGTCCTGCATGACATGTTCGCCGTCCCGTTCGCGGAGATCGCCGAGATCATCGGCAAGTCCCCAGACGCCACCAAGATGCTCGCCAGCCGGGCTCGACAGAAGGTTCGCGACGTACCCCGCCCGACGGGAAGGCTGCAACAGCAGCGCGAGGTCGTCGACGCCTTCCTCGCCGCCGCGAGGGACGGCGACTTCGAGAGCCTGCTCGAGGTCTTGCACCCCGACCTGACCTGGCGTGTCCACACCCCGCGCGGCGTGCGGGTGAGCACAGGAGCCTCCGGGGTCGCCGACGCAGTCCGTCGCGGCGACCTGACCAAGGTCGTCGCGCGCAGGGTGCTGGTGAACGGCGAGCCGGGGATCCTGACCTGGGTCAACGGACGGCCGATCGGCGTGATGGCGTGCACCGTCCAGGACGGACGGATGATCGGCATCGTCTCGTTGCTCGACCCGGTCCGTCTCGCTGCCATGGATCTTCCGGAGCCTGCGCCGACCCGCTGAGCCGCGCGACCCGACCCGGCGTCAGCGCAGCAGGGCCGCCAGCAGGTCGTCCTTGCGCATCCGTGAGGCGCCGGTGACGCCCTGGGCGCGCGCGGCGGCACGCAGGCGCACGACATTCCATGTCTCGTCCGGAACGTCGGTGGCGGGCCCGGTCTCCACGGTCGGCTCGATCTCGGTCTCGACGACTGCCTCAGGCTCGACCACGGCCGGGCTCTTCTTCGACGACTTCGAGGACCTGCGCGCGGTCTTCTCCGCCTTCTCTGCACGCGAGACGGCCGCTTTGCGGGCCTTCTTCGCCGAGGCGGCCTTCTCGGCGAGGTCGGCGGCACGTCCCTCGAGCTTGGCCACTGCCTTCTCGAGCCGCTTCACCGTCGTGCGCAGCTCTTGGATCGTTGCCTTCGCGACGTCGAGACGACGCTCGGCGCTGGCCTTCTTCGACGTCTTGTCGGACTTGCCCCCTGTCGTGGTCTTCGTGCCCATGTGACTCCTCGTTCGCGATCAGACTGGCGTGATCGTCGCAGCACAAGATGAACAGAAGTCGTCCAGCAGGTGTACAGAGGTCAGAACAGGCCCGGCCGCTCGATGGCCAGGAGCACCTTCTTGCGCTCGACCCCGCCCGCGTAGCCGGTGAGGGTTCCATCCGCGCCGATCACCCGGTGACAGGGCACGACGATGGGAAGCGGGTTGGCGCCGTTGGCCGCCCCCACCGCGCGGGAGACACCCATCTCGTACCCGAGGCGACGGGCGATCTCGCCATAGCTGGCCGTCTCGCCGTAGGGGATGCGGTGCAGCTCGCCCCACACCTTCTGCTGAAACTCCGTGCCCGTGTTCGCCAGGGGCAGCTCGAAGTCGGTGCGCTCACCCGCGAAGTACTCCTCCAGCTGCTGCTCGGCGACGTCGAGGACGGCGTCGTCGGCTCGGCCACCCTGCGGCTCGGCGCCGAAGTCGATCGCGGTCAGCAGGCCGGCCGAGCTGTGCAGACGCAGCCCGCCGATCGGTGAGTCCATCCATCGAGTGGTCACGATTTCCTCCTGGTGGTCGGTTCGGTGGTCGCGCGCCACAGATGCATGGCCGCGTAGGAGCGCCAGGGGCCCCAGCGCTCGGCCTCGGCTGGAGTGCGTCCGAGACGGGCAAGAGCGCGCCGCACAAGCAGGTCGGTGTCGAGCAGGACGTCAGGGTCGGCCAGGGCCCGCATCCGGACGTAGTCGGCCGTCCAGGGGCCCACGCCAGGCAGCGCGAGCAGTGCGGCGCGGGCCTCGGCGCGGTCGGCGCCGGCGTCGAGCACGAGCCGACCGTCGACGACCGCCTGGGCCGCTCCGGTGAGCGCGCGTCCCCGGGCCCCCGGCATCGGCAGCGAGTAGGGGTCGACCGCCGCGAGGGCGTCGGGTGACACGAAGAGACGGGTCAGGCCGTGCGCCTCGGCGAGGTCGTTCTGCACGGGCTCGCCGTGGTCGAGCGCCAGGCGCCCGAGCACCGTGCGGGCGCCGGCCACCGACACCTGCTGCCCGACGATCGCTCGCGCCAACACCTCGAAGCCGTCGACCTGGCCCGGAACACGGATGCCGGGCAGCGACTCCACGAGAGGACGCAGCATCGGATCGGTGCCCAGCACCTCGTCGACCGCCACGGGATCGGCGTCCAGGTCGAGCAGGCGCCGCGACCGTTCGACGGCCACGGCCGTGTCGCGCAGGTCGTGCAGGTCGAGCTCGGCTCGCACGTGGTCGTCGTGCAGCGTGAGGGCGAGGGCACCGGTGCCATGCGGAAGCCGGACGGTACGGGCGTAGGTGCGACCGTCGACCCGCTCCACTCCGTCCACGGCGCGAACCGCCAGGAAGGCGAGCAGCCCCTCGGCGTCGAACGGCTTCCGGACGGCCAGTCGCACGGCCACGCGTCCGGTGGGCGCTCCCCCGCGGCGTCCGCGCATCGCGGTCGGGGTGAGGGCGTAGACCTGGCGCACCGAGTCGTTGAACTGACGGATGGAGGCGTAGCCGGAGGCGAACGCGACATCGGCCATCGGCAGCGCGGTCGTCTCGATCAGCACCCTCGCGGCCCGGGCGCGGTTGCTGCGCGCCAGTGCCAGCGGCCCCGCGCCGAGCTCCTGGGTCAACAGTCGGTGCAGGTGACGGGGGCTGTAGCCGAGACGCCCGGCCAGGCCGTCGACGCCCTCACGCTCGACGAGTCCGTCGGCGATGAGGCGCATGGCGCGGCCGACGACGTCCGCCCGCACGTTCCAGTCCGGCGAGCCGGGGGTGGTGTCGGGACGGCAGCGCCGACAGGCCCGGTAGCCGGCGTCCTGAGCAGCGGCGGCGGTGGCGTAGAACGTGACGTTCTCGCGACGGGGGGTCATGGCCGGGCACGACGGGCGGCAATAGATGCCCGTGGTGCGCACCGCGGTGTAGAAGACGCCGTCGAAGCGCGCCTCGCGAGCCGAGACGGCCCGGTAGCACTGTTCGTGGTCGGCGATCATGTGTCCATCATGACGTGCCGAAGCCAGCCGATCTAGCGGATTTCGGACGTCCACACGGGCTCTACTCCTGACGCGTTGCCACCTGGATGCCCGATGCCTTCGGCTGCGGATGGTGCGCGGCCGCGACCTCGGCGAGCGGCGAGTACTCACCCGCGAGCGGATCCAGCTCGGCGTCACGCTCGATCGTGGTCGCCAGCGGGTCCTCCCGGAGGAAGGAGAGCAGGACGAACGCGATCAGGAGCAGCGGGACGATGTAGAGGAAGAGCGGCGTCAGCGCCTCGTTGTACGACTGGATGATCGGCTGCCGAAGCGCCTCGGGAAGCGAGTCGACAAGCCCGGGCGTCAGGTTGTTGGCTCCCCCGCCCGGGATGGCGCCGGCCGGGATGCGGTCTTCGAGCAGGGGCGTCAGCCGCGAGACGAAGAGGCTGCCCACCGCGGCCGCGCCGAGGGAGGCTCCGATCTGGCGGAAGTAGTTGTTCGAGGCCGTGGCTGTGCCGACCTGGGAGTTCGGGAACGTGTTCTGCACGATGAGCACCAGCACCTGCATGCTCAGGCCGACACCGCAGCCCAGCACGCCGATGAACACGCACAGCACCCACAGCGGGGTGTCGACCTCAAGCGTCGACATCAAGGTCAGCGCGAGCGCCACGATCAGCGAGCCGACCATGGGCATCCACTTGTAGCGGCCGGTCTTGCTGATGACGAAGCCCGAGCTGACCGAGGTGGCCAGGAGCATGCCCATCATCGGGATCATCACGAAGCCGGCATGGTTCGCGGTGACGCCGGTGACCATCTGGATGTACGTCGGCATGTACCCCAGGACGCCGAACATCGCGACGCCGATCATCAGGCCGGACGTGGTGGTCAGGACGAAGTTGCGTTTCTGGAACAGGTGCATCGAGATGATCGGCTCGGCGGCCCGGCGCTCGACCTGCACAAACGTGAACGCCCCGACGATGGTGACCGCGAACAGCCCGAGGATGACCCCCGAGCCCCAGCCGTACCGGCTGCCGCCCCAGGAGGCGGCCAGGACGAGGGAGGTCGTGGTGACAGCCAGCACGCCCATGCCGGCGAGGTCGACCTTCGGGCGAAGGTTCCGCCCCTTCGGCACGTGCAGCAGGAAGACCGCCGCCAGCAGCGCGGCACTGCCCAAAGGCAGGTTGATCCAGAACGTCCAGCGCCAGCCGATGCTCTCGGTGAACCAGCCGCCGAGGAGCGGGCCCGCGACCGAGGAGACCGCGAAGACGGCGCCCATGATGCCCATGTACTTGCCGCGCTCACGGGCGGGGACGACGTCGGCGATGATCGCCTGCGAGAGGATCATCAGTCCGCCGCCACCCAGTCCTTGGACGACCCGGGCGATGATCATCCACGTCATGCTGCCGGCGAGGCCACCGAGCACAGAGCCCGTCATGAAGATGATGATCGCCGTGATCAGCAGGCTCTTGCGGCCGATGAGATCACCCATCTTGCCGTAGACCGGCATCATGATCGTCGAGGCCAGGATGAAGGCCGTCATGATCCACAGCATCTCGCCGACGCCGTGCAGCTCTCCCACGATCGTGGGCAGCGCCGTGCTCAGGACGGTCTGGCTCAGCGAGGCCAGCAGCATCGACAGCATGAGTCCGATGAACAGCAGCACGAGGCCGGTGTTCTTCTCGGTGCCGGGCTCGTCGCCAGGGCCGGTGCGGTTGGTCGCCGCAGCTGCGGTTTGTGTCATTCAACTTCCTCAGGGCTGTTCTGGTCGAGCAACGTTCATCACGAGCTCGGGGACGTCGTCCCGGCATCGGTCCTGTTGCTCAGGTCACTCTCACACATAGTTGCATCATGCAACATGCTGGGGCGGATGTCGCGCTGAGCGCGAGTGTTTCTGGGGAAAGAGAAAACTGAGGCAACCCACGTCCCTTGAGCCCAGGCGAAACCAAAAGCAAAGACCTCCTGTCCCGCGTTTCCGCAGTTCAGGAGGTCCTTTTCCTTGGTAGCCCCGACGGGATTCGAACCCGCGCTACCGCCTTGAGAGGGCGACGTGCTAGGCCACTACACAACGGGGCCAAGGAGGTCTTGCGACCGAAAAGACCCTATCAGAGGATGCCGGGGCACTCGCTGTGGGTCTTCGCTGGGGTACTAGGACTCGAACCTAGAATGGCGGTACCAGAAACCGCTGTGTTGCCAATTACACCATACCCCAAGGGTTTCGGACCGGGTCCGAACTTCGGCTCGGGCGAACCCGAGCCGAAGGAAGACTCTACCCGACCACACGGCGCCTGCCCAAACCGGTGGGGTCGGATTCGGGTCAGTCGAGCACCGCCGCCAGACGCGCCAGCGTCGTGTCGCGACCGAGCAGCTCGAGCGACTCGAACAGCGGCGGCGAGATGCGGCTGCCGGTCACGGCGACACGCACCGGGCCGAAGGCAAGACGCGGCTTGAGCCCCAGCCCCTCGACCAGGCTCGCCCGCATGGCCTGCTCGATCGACTCGGTCGTCCAGGTGTCGAGCGCAGCGAGGGCGTCGTAGGCGGCGCGAGCCGTCACGAGCCCCGCCTCGTCGAGGTTCTTGGCACGGTCGGTCTCGTCGATCACGAGGTCGTCGCCCACGAACAGGAAGCGCAGCATGTCGACGGCCTCCGTGAGCAGCGCCATGCGCTCGTGCACGAGCGGTGTGGCGGCCGTGAGCACCGATAGCTGGTCGTCCGTCGGCGGCTCGGCGATGAGGCCCGCAGACTGGAAGTACGGCACCAGGCGGTCACGCACGTCGTCGACCGCGAGCATCCGCACGTGCGAGCCGTTGATGGCCTCGCACTTCTTCAGGTCGAAGCGCGCCGGGTTCGGGTTGACGCGGGTGACGTCGAAGGCCTCGACCATCTCGGCGATCGTGAACACGTCACGGTCGTCGGCGATCGACCAGCCGAGCAGGGCCAGGTAGTTCAGCAGGCCCTCGGGCAGGAAGCCCTGGTCGCGGTAGCCGAGCAGGTTCGCCCCGGGGTCGCGCTTGCTGAGCTTGCGGTTGCCGTCGCCCATGACGTACGGGAAGTGCCCGAACGTCGGTGTGTGGCCGTCGCCGACGCCGATCTGGGCGAAGGCCTCGTACAGCGCGATCTGGCGCGGCGTCGAGCTCAGCAGGTCCTCGCCGCGCAGCACGTGGGTGATGCCCATGAGCGCGTCGTCGGTGGGGTTGGTGAGCGTGTAGAGCGGCTGTCCGTTGGCCCGCACGATGACGAAGTCCTGGACGTTCTCGGCGCCGAAGGTGATGTCGCCCCGCACGAGGTCGTTGAACGTGTAGTCGTGGTCGGGCATCTTGAAGCGGATGACGGGCTCGCGTCCCTCCGCCTCGTACGCCGCCTGCTGCTCGGGCGTCAGGGTGCGGTGCAGGCCGTCGTAGCCGCTCGGGCGTCCCTCGGCACGGGCCTTCTCGCGGCGGGCGTCGAGCTCCTCGGCCGTGTCGTAGGCCTTGTAGGCGAAGCCGGCCTCGACGAGACGGCGGGCGACGTCGGCGTAGATGTCCATCCGCTCGGACTGGCGGTACGGGCCGTGCTCTCCCCCGACCTCGACGCCTTCGTCCCAGTCGAGACCGAGCCAGCGCATGACGTCGATCAGCAGGTCGTACGACTCCTGCGTGTCGCGGCTCGCGTCGGTGTCCTCGATGCGGAAGACGAAGCGACCGCCGTGGTGGCGCGCGAACGCCCAGCTGAACAGCGCGGTGCGGGCCATGCCCACGTGCGGGTTGCCCGTCGGCGACGGGCAGAAGCGTGCGACGACAGGTCGCGTGGGTGCCTCAGTCATCAGCCGACACCACCGAGTTGGTGAGGGTGCCGAGGCCCTCGATCGTCACGGACACCTCGTCGCCGGGGACCATCGGTCCCACGCCGTCCGGTGTGCCGGTCAGGATCACGTCGCCTGGGAGCAGCGTCATGAACGACGAGACGTACATGATGATGTCCGCGACGGAGAAGACCATGTCGGACGTGCGACCGTCCTGCTTGATCTCGCCATTCAGGGTCGTGGTGACCTGCAGGTCGGACGGATCGAGGTTCGTCTCGATCCAAGGACCGAGGGGGCAGAAGGTGTCGAAGCCCTTCGCGCGGGCCCACTGGCCGTCCTTGTTCTGCAGGTCGCGCGCGGTGACGTCGTTGGCGACCGTGTAGCCGAAGATCACCTTCGGGACGTCCTCGGCCGAGACGTCGCGGCAGATGCGCCCGATGACGACGGCGAGCTCGCCCTCGTACTCCACGTCGTCGCTCTGGGTGGGATGGAACACCGGCTCGGCCGGGCCGATGACGCTCGTGTTCGGCTTGAGGAAGATGAGCGGCTCGGCGGGAACCTCGTTGCCGAGCTCCGCGGCGTGGCGGGCGTAGTTGCGACCCACACCGACGACCTTGCTGCGCGGAATGACCGGTGCCAGCAGGCGGACGTCTGCGAGCGGGATCTTCTGGCCTGTCAGGTCGAAGCCGGCGTAGAGCGGATCACCCCGCAGGACCGCGATCGTGGGAACACCGTCGTCGTCTCCGATGACACCGAACTGGGGATCGTCCTCACCCGCAAACCTCGCAACACGCACGATGCCGACCCTACCGCCCCGAGATTTGCCCCCTCCACCACCACCGCGAGCCTCCACGGTGGTGGTTCGTGCGCCAAATCTCGGGGAGGTTAGGCGGTGCCGTAGCGGCGGTGACGACGTGCGTACTCCTCGACGGCCGCCCACAGGGCTCGCCGGTCGACGTCGGGCCAGGCGATGTCGGAGAACACCATCTCGGCGTAGGCCGACTGCCACAGCAAGAAGTTGCTCGTGCGCTGCTCGCCGGACGTGCGCCAGAACAGGTCGACGTCCGTCATGTCAGGCTCGTCGAGGTACTTCGCGAAGACCTTCTCATCGACCCGATGCGGATTGACCTTGCCGATGGCGACGTCGTGCGCGAGGGCGGCGGCGGCGTCGGCGATCTCGGCCCGCCCGCCGTAGTTCACACACATCGTGAGCGTGAGGACGGTGTTGTGACGGGTGAGCTCCTCGGCGATCTCGAGCTCCTTGATCACGCTGCGCCACAGTTTCGGACGCCGACCCGCCCAACGCACCCGCACGCCTAGCTCGTGCATCTCGTCGCGTCGACGGCGGATGACATCGCGGTTGAACCCCATCAGGAACCGCACCTCCTCCGGGGAGCGCTTCCAGTTCTCGGTCGAGAAGGCATAGGCCGAGACGGCCTTCACCCCGATCTCGATCGCGCCCTCGACGACGTCGAACAGCGCGGCCTCGCCCTGTTCGTGGCCCGCCGTGCGTGGCAGCCCTCGCGCCTTGGCCCAGCGGCCGTTGCCGTCCATGACGATGGCGACGTGGCCCGGGACCTGCTCGGGCGGCAGGACGGGAGCCACGGCTCCCGAGGGATGCGGCGTCGGCGGTCGGACGCTCCGCGCGCGGGCCCTCATCAGCGGTCCACGTGGGTCAGCGAGCGCAGGCCCCGCTCGAGGTGCCAGGACAGGTAGGTGGCCACGATGCCGGTGGCCTCGCGCTGCGAACGCTCGCCAGCGGCAGCCGCTGCGTCCCAGTCGCCGCTGAGCAGCGCCGCGAGCAGGGTCACGGTGAACGGCGAGGGCACGGCCGAGCCCGGCACCCGGCAGCCGTCGCACAGCATGCCGCCGG
>Ga0164243_10005862_pt1 | contig 18696 bp, 19 predicted proteins | sample OricompcompostOP_FD_108781 | JGI IMG/M metagenome (GOLD analysis project Ga0164243, IMG submission 108781) | Organic Plus compost microbial communities from Emeryville, California, USA - Original compost - Organic plus compost (OP) | ecosystem: Engineered > Solid waste > Mixed feedstock >... | reverse complement strand
TGGGCTGCCTCCCCCGCACGCGGGGGAGGAGAGGCGATCGTTCTCCTCCCCCGTGACAACGGGGGAGGTGTCGGCGAAGCCGACGGAGGGGGCCAGGAAGCCGGGCGGCGGGGGCGCGGCGGGTCAGCAAGGTCTGGACGCAGAGACCGCGGAGAAGCGCGGAGGGCGCAGAGGGGCCGTTGGAGCGGCGAGGCCGGATCTGGTCCCCGGCGGCGGCAGGCCCCCTCCGGCCCGCTGGGCCACCTCCCCCGCACGCGGGGGAGGAGAGGCGATGTTTCTCCTCCCCGTGAGGACGATCAGGCGCCCGCTTCGCGGGCGAGTTCGGCGAGGTAGCGGCCGTATTCGGTCTTGGCGAGGGGGCGGGCCAGGGCGGCGACGTCGTCGGGGCCGATCCAGCCGTTGGCGAGGGCGATCTCCTCGGGGCAGGCGATCTGCACGCCCTGGCGGTGCTGGATCGCCTTGATCAGGCCGGCGGCCTCCAGCAGGGACTCGTGGGTGCCGGTGTCGAGCCAGGCGTAGCCGCGCCCGAGCTTCTCCACCTTCAGCCGGCCGCGCCGCAGGTACTCCAGGTTGACGTCGGTGATCTCCAGCTCCCCGCGCGCGGAGGGCCTGATCGACCTGGCGATGTCGACCACCTCGCGGTCGTAGAAGTAGAGGCCGGTGACGGCCCAGTCCGAGCGCGGCGCGCGGGGCTTCTCCTCCAGGGAGACGGCGGCGCCCGTGTCGTCGAACTCCACCACCCCGTAGGCGGCCGGGTCCGAGACCCGGTAGGCGAACACCCGGGCCCCCTCGGTCAGGGCGGCCGAGCGGGTCAGCACCTCGCCCAGGCCGTGGCCGAAGAAGACGTTGTCGCCGAGGATCAGGGCCGCCGGCTGGTCGCCGACGAAGGCCTCGCCGATGATGAAGGCCTCGGCCAGGCCGCGCGGCTCGGGCTGGACGGCGTAGCTGAACGACATGCCCCAGGCCGAGCCGTCGCCCAGGACGCGCTGCATCATGGGGGTGTCGTGGGGCGTGGAGATGATCAGCACCTCCCGGATCCCCGCCAGCATCAGGGTGGAGACCGGATAGTAGATCATCGGCTTGTCGTAGACCGGCAGGAGCTGCTTGCAGACCGCCCGCGTCACCGGCCACAGCCGCGTGCCCGAGCCCCCGGCCAGGACGATCCCCTTCATGCGTCCACGCTCCCCAGCTGCTCGAGACAGGCGGCCAGGCCCTCGCGCCAGGGCCGCATGCGCAGGCCCATGTCCGCCTCGATCCGCGCGCAGTCCAGCCGCGAATTGGCCGGCCGCCGGGCCGGCGTCGGATAGTCGGCCGTGGCGATGCGGCGCACCGCCGCCGACGGCCCGCCGCGGGCCGCCGACATCGCGAAGACGGCCTCGGCGACATCGGCCCAGCTCGCGTCGCCGGCCCCGGACAGGTGCCACAGGCCGGGCCCGGAGGCCGGCGCGTCCAGCAGGACCTCCACGGCCCTGAGCGCGCCCGCGGCCGCGTCGCGCGCCCAGGTGGGCCGGCCGAGCTGGTCGGCGACCACGCCGACCTCCGCGCGCTCGGCGGCCAGGCGCAGCATGGTCTTCACGAAGTTGGCCCCGAAGGCGCTGTAGACCCAGGCGGTGCGCAGGACCGCGGCGCGGCCGCCGGCGGCCCGGACCGCGGCCTCGCCCTCCAGCTTGCTGCGGCCGTAGACGCCGGCCGGGCCGGTCGGGTCGTCCTCGACATAGGGGGCCGGCTTGGACCCGTCGAAGACGTAGTCGGTGGAGAAGTGGACGAAGGGGACGTCCAGGCGCGCGCAGGCCCGGGCCATGGCGGCGGGCGCGTCGCGGTTCAGGCGCAGGGCCGCGGCCTCCTCGCCCTCGGCCCTGTCCACGGCGGTGTAGGCGGCGGCGTTGATCACGGCGGCCGGGCGGCGGGCCTGGATCAGGGCGCCCGGGTCGGCGGCGGCCAGGTCCAGGGTCTCGCGCCCGGCGAAGGCCAGCTCCAACCCGGCCGGCGCGCCGAGCCGGCCGAGCTCGCGCGCGACCTGGCCGGACTTGCCGAAGACGAGGAGGGTGCGGGCCACGGGCTCTCCAGACGGTGCTGGGGCCCTCATACGGGCGCGCGGCGGCCGAGCCAAGGGAACCCTGGCCGCCGGGGCGCCGTTTGGCGCGCGGACACGGAGGACCGGTGATGCGCATCCTGCTCGCCGTCGCCGCGGCGGCCCTGGCCCTGGCCGCCTGCAGCCGGCACGACGCCCGGACGACCGGGGCGGACATCAAGGCCGCCGCCCGGGACGCCGGGACCGGGATCCGGCAGGGCGCGGACAAGGCCAAGGCCGAGCTCAGGCCCGCCGCCCGCCAGGCCGGCGCCGAGATCAGGAAGGGCGCCCGCGAGGCCGGCGGGAGCCTGAAGCGGTCCGCCCACGACCTCGGCCGGGGCGCCCGGAAGGCCGCCGACGACCTGAAGCCGGACGACAGGAAGGACTGATTTCGAATTCGGCGACGGTTCACGAATCCAGAGGTCAGGTCCGCCTGCGCGGCGGAATTCGCAAACTGTCACCGGAATTCATGTCACCGGAATTCAGGCGGCCTTGGCGGCCTTCTTGACCTTGGCGACGGCGCGGTCGCGCTTGAGGCGGGACAGGTGGTCGATGAACAGCACGCCCTCGAGGTGGTCCATCTCGTGCTGGATGCAGACGGCGTAGAGGCCCTCGGCGTCCTCCTCGACCTGGCGGCCGTGGTAGTCGAGGTAGCGGACCTTCACCCGCGCCGGGCGCTCGACCTCGTCGTAGATCTCCGGCACCGACAGGCAGCCCTCCTCGCGGACGGCCATGTCCTCCGAGCGCCAGAGGATCTCCGGATTGACGAAGTAGCGCGGCTGGGGCGCCTCGCCCTCGCGGGCCAGGTCCATGACGATCACCCGCTTGGGCACGCCGATCTGCACCGCGGCCAGGCCGATGCCGGGCGCCGCGTACATGGTCTCCAGCATGTCGTCCATCAGGGCGCGCAGCCCGTCGTCCACCCCGCCCCCGACGGGGGTGGAGACCTGCTTCAGCACCGGGTGCGGCACGGTGAGGATTTCGCGGAGCGCCATGCCGTTCAGGTAGGTTGAGGCCCGTTCCCGGTCAAGCGGACCACGCCCCGCAGGGGTCGGCGAAGGGCTTGCCGAGCGCCTGGGCCACGGCCGGATGGGTGACCTGGCCGTGCAGGATGTTCAGACCCCTGGCCAGGTGCGGGTCCTCCTTCAGGGCGTCGAGCCCCCGGTCGGCCAGGTGCAGGCCGAACGGCAGGGTGGCGTGGCCGAGCGCCTCCGAGGAGGTGCGCGGCGCCGCGCCCGGCATGTTGGCCACGCAGTAGTGCACCACCCCGTCGACCACGAAGGTCGGATCCTCGTGGGTGGTGGGATGGGAGGTCTCGAAGCAGCCGCCCTGGTCGATGGAGACGTCCACCATCACCGAGCCGGGCTTCATCCGCTTCAGGTGCTCGCGCCGGACCAGCTTGGGGGCGGCCGCGCCCGCGCTCAGCACCGCCCCGATCACCACGTCGGCGCGGACGATCTCGTCCTCGATCGCGTCCAGGGTGGAGTAGCGGGTCAGGATGCGGCCCAGGAACACGTCGTCCAGCTCGCGCATGCGCGGGATCGAGCGCTCGACCACCACCACCTCGGCCCCGAGGCCGGCGGACATGCGCGCCGCGTTGGCGCCCACCACCCCGCCGCCGAGCACGCAGACGCGCGCCGGCGCCACGCCCGGGACGCCCGAGAGCAGCAGGCCCATGCCGCCGTTGTGCTTGAGCAGGGTCTCGGCCGCGGAGAAGACGGCGATGCGGCCGGCCACCTCGGACATGGGCGCCAGCAGCGGCAGCCCGCCGCGGGCGTCGGTGACGGTCTCGTAGGCCACGGCGGCACAGCCGGACGCCAGCAGGCCCTCGGCCTGGGCCGGGTCGGGCGCCAGGTGCAGGTAGGCGAACAGGATGTGGCGGGACTGCAGCCTCGGCCACTCGGAGGGCTGCGGCTCCTTGACCTTCACGATCAGCTCGGCGCCCTCGAACACCGCCGCCGGGTCCGGGACGACGGCGGCGCCGGCGCGGCGGTAGGCCTCGTCCGCATAGCCCGCCCCCACCCCGGCGCCGGCCTCGACCAGCACCTGGTGGCCGCGGTGGACGTACTCGCGCACGGCCGTGGGCGTCAGGCCGACGCGGTACTCGCTGGGCTTGATCTCCCTGGGAACCCCCACGCGCATGATCGTGTCTCCTGCCGGCCGGAACCTGAGCCGTAAGTTCTACCTTACCTGATCGGTTCCGCGGATTCCTGCCTCATTTCGAGGGCAGGGCAGCAAGAACGCCCCCTCACCCCGATTTCGGACTTCGGCGACAGTCTAGGCCCCCGCCTCGATGGCGGCGATCTGGGCGTCGGAGAGGCCGAAGTGGTGGCCGATCTCGTGGACCAGGACGTGGGTGATCAGCTCGCCGAGCGCGATCTCGCCGTGCTCGCACCATTCGTCGAGGATCGGGCGCCGGTAGAGGAACACCATGGAGCGCTCCGGCGTGGGGTCGAAGGCCGAGCGGCGCGACAGGTCCACCCCCTGGTAGAGGCCGGTGAGCTGGAACGGGTCCTCGATCCCGAGGTCCTCCAGCAGCTCCTCCTCCGGGAAGTCCAGCACCCGCATCTCCACCTCCCCGACCAGCCGCCGGAACGGCTCGGGCAGGGCCTGCAGGGCCGCCTCGGCGAGGGCGGCCATCTCGTCCAGCGAGGGGGCGCGGGCTTCGGTCCAGTCGGGGTCACTCATCGGGGATGGTCTGGTCGGGGGATTCCGGCAGGGGGACCTCGAACAGGCCGATGTCCAGCGGCTGCTGCGGCTTGATCGGCCTCAGCGCCTGGCCGGCCATGGCGCGCAGGGCCCCGGCGTCGAGCGCCTGGGCCTCGCCGCTGCGGCGCGCGGCGCGGGCCTGGGGCAGGTCGGCGGGCGCCTCCCGGCCGGGGACGACCGGGCGCCAGTAGCCGACCGACAGGCGCCAGACGGTCTTCAGCGGCGCGGGCGGGGCGGGCCAGCGGCGGCCGCCCTCGAACGAGGGCTCGGCCTGGCCGCCGGGCGGGGGCCGGCGGCCGGCGGGGCGGTCGATCACCTCCATCAGCTCGCACCAGCGGTCCTCGGGCTGGACCGGGCGGCCGGGCGCGTCGAGCAGCCCGGCGTAGGCGGCCTCGGCCGCCTCGCGCGCGGCGAAGGCGGGGCCGGCCAGCTCGCGCACGAACTCCACCTGCGCGCCGGCCAGGGCGGCGGCCTCGCGCTCGCGCACGGCGCGGCCGAGCGGGGCCTTCAGCGCGGCCCCGGCGTCGGGGGCGATGGGGAAGCGGACGGTCATCGCCGCTCCCATAGCAGAACGCCGCGCCCGAGGCCGATTCCCTCGGCGATTCGGCGGCCCTATGCTGCGGCTGATTCGCCGAGACGCGGCTCGCGTCCGGAGAGGGGTTGGATGGGCGCGTCTCTGCTGGTCATCGCCGCCGTCGCCGCAGCGTGGGCGCTGGCCCTCGGCGCCGGGCTGTGGGCCCTGGCCGAGCGCCGCCGCGCCGAGGCCAAGGCGCACGAGTTCGAGGCCTACATGTCGAGCCTGGGAGCCCGGGTGGACTGGGACCAGGCCTGGACCGACGCCTTCGACCTGGCCGTCCTGGCGATCGAGGAGGGCCGGCCCCGGCTGATCGCCGGCCAGGAGGCGTTCGGCTGCTGCGCCCTGGCCCTGGGGGTCGAGGCCGAGCCGCGCTCGGTGGTCGCCGCCCTGATGGACAACCCCGACCACGCCCAGCGGGTGCGCGGCCTGATCGACCGCGGCGAGCCCTGCAGCTTCCACACCTCCGGCCGCGCGGGCGGGGTGGACGTGGAGGGCCGCACCTCCGGCGGGGTGGCGTGGCTGAGGCTGGTGCGCAGCTCCGGCGCGCGCCAGGGCCTGCCGAGCCCGGACCAGTTCGCCGCCTTCCTGGACGGCCAGGGCCAGCCCGCCTGGGTGTCGGACGCGAACGGCGCCCTGCTGTGGGCCAACCGCGCCTGGCTGGAGGCGGTGGAGGCCCTGTCGGTGGAGGACGCGGCGGGCCGGGACCTGGGCCTGGCGGACGGCGCCCGCAGCGCCGCGCGCGAGGCGGCCCACGCGGGCGTGGCGCGCGAGGCGATGTGCTGGGCCACGGTCAAGGGCGAGCGGCGCGCCTTCAAGGTGTCGGCCGCCCCGCTGCACGGGGGCGTGGCCGGCGCCCTGGCGGTGGACGTCACCGAGCTGGAGGAGGCGCGCGAGGCGTTCCGGCGCCAGGTCTCGGCGCACGACGAGACCCTGAACCGGCTGGCCGACGCGGTGGCCATCTTCAGCCCCGACCGCAAGCTGTCGTTCCACAACACCGCCTTCGCCGAGCTGTGGGGCCTGGAGCCGGCCTGGCTGGCCGACCGGCCGAGCCACGGGGAGATCCTGGACCGGCTGCGCCAGGGCCGCCGCCTGCCGGAGACGGACGACTACGCCAAGTGGAAGGCGGCCGAGCTCGCCCACTACGAGGACGTCGGGGCCGCGCCCGACGACCTGTGGACCCTGCCGGACGGGCGCACGCTGAGGGCCGTGCGCCAGCCCCACCCGCTGGGGGGGCTGCTGGTGATCTTCTCCGACGTCACCGACGAGCTGCGCCTGCGGGCCCAGTACAACGCCCTGATCCAGGTGCAGCAGGCCACGCTGGACAAGCTGAACGACGCGGTGGCGGTGTTCGGCTCGGACGGGCGGCTGAGGCTGCACAACGAGGCCTTCGGCCGGTTCTGGAACGTGCCGGCCCAGCAGTTCGCCTCGATCGGCGACTTCGACGCGGTGGTGGAGCTGTGCCTGCCCAAGCTGCACGACCTGCAGTTCTGGAACGACCTGAAGGCGCGCGTGGGCGACCCGGACCCGACCGCGCGCGTGCCGGTGTCGGGAGAGGTGCGCACCTCCGACCGCCGCATCGTGGCCTACCAGTCTCGCCCCCTGCCCGACGGCGCCACCCTGGTGGCCTTCACCGACGTGACCGACACCCGCGCCCTGGAACAGGCCCTGGCCGACCGCTCGGCGGCGCTGTCGGAGGCCGAACGGCTGAAGCGCGACTTCGTGGGCAACGTCTCCTACGAGCTGCGCACCCCGCTGACGACGATCATGGGCTACGCCGAGCTGCTGGACCACGCCAACGAGGCGCTGTCGGACCGCGCCAAGGGCCACGTGGCGGCGGTGCGGGTCGCGGCCGCCCAGCTCGCCCGCTCGATCGACGACGTGCTGGACATGGCCCAGCTGGACGCCGACGAGATGGCGCTGGACCTCGGGGACGTGGACGTGGCGGAGCTGCTGGAGGAGACCGCCGGGCGCTGGGCGCGCGAGGCGGAGGCGGGCCAGGCGAGCCTGACGGTGACCTGCGAGCCGGGGGCGGGCGTGATCCGCGCCGACCGCCGCCGGCTGACCCAGGTGCTGGACCACCTGGTGGAGAACGCGGTGCGCCAGTCGCCGGTCGGCGGCCGGATCACCGTCACCGCGCGGCGGCTGCACTCGGAGGTGCAGGTCTCGGTGACCGACACCGGCCGCGGCATCCCCTTCCACGTGCAGCCGCACGTGTTCGACCGCTTCGTCGGCCGCGACCGCGGCGGCCCGGGCCTGGGCCTGGCCCTGGTCAAGGCGCTGGTGGAGCTGCACGGCGGCTGGGTGGCGCTGGAGAGCGAGCCCGGCAAGGGCGCCACCTTCACCTGCCACCTGCCGGAGTCCGCCCAGGCCAGCGCCGGCCGGCCGGAGCTGGACCTGGTGTGACGGGAATTCGGCGACAGTTTACGAAATCGGCCAGGGCCGGCCGGAACCGCCGCGGAATTCGTCAACTGTCACCGAAATTCTAGTGCTGGCTTTCGGGCATGCGGACGACGAGGCCGTCGAGGGCCTCGGTGACCTTGATCTGGCAGGACAGGCGGGAGTTGTCCTTCACGTTCTCGGCGAAGTCGAGCATGGACTCCTCCATGTCGTTGCGCGCGCCGACCGCCTCGCGCCAGTCAGGCTCGACATAGACGTGGCAGGTGGCGCAGGCGCAGGCGCCGCCGCAGTCGGCGTCGATGCCGGGGATGTTGTTCCTGACCGCGCCCTCCATCACCGACATGCCCGGCTTCACGTCGACCGTGTGCTCGGTTCCGTTGAACTCGATGTAGGTGATCTTGGCCATGCGGTCTCTGTCGTGCGGGGGAGCGGCTGGTGTCGGGAAGGGCGGCGGCGGCCGGGGCGGCTCAGGTGACCCGCTCGACCATCAGCTTCTTGATCTCGGCGATGGCCTTGGCCGGGTTCAGCCCCTTGGGGCAGACCTGGGCGCAGTTCATGATGGTGTGGCAGCGGTAGAGCTTGAAGGGGTCCTCCAGCTCGTCCAGCCGCTCGCCCTTGGCCTCGTCGCGGCTGTCGTTGATCCAGCGGTAGGCCTGCAGCAGGGCCGCCGGGCCCAGGTACTTCTCGCCGTTCCACCAGTAGCTCGGGCAGGAGGTGGTGCAGCAGGCGCACAGGATGCATTCGTAAAGGCCGTCGAGCCTGGCGCGGTCCTCCGGCGACTGCAGCGCCTCCTTCTGCGGCGCGGGCGTGTCGCGGTGCATCCAGGGCTCGATGGAGGCGTACTGGGCGAAGAACATCTCCAGGTCCGGGATCAGGTCCTTGATCACCGGCTGGTGCGGCAGGGGCGAGATCTGAACCTCCCGGCCCGGCACGTCGGCCCAGGCGGAGGTGCAGGCCAGGGTGTTGCGCCCGCCGATGTTCATGGCGCAGGAGCCGCAGACCCCCTCGCGGCAGGAGCGCCGGAAGGCCAGGGTCGAGTCCATGGTGTTCTTGATGTGGATGATGGCGTCCAGGACCATCGGGCCGCACTGGTCGACGGCGACGTCGTAGGTGTCCCAGCGCGGATTGCCGCCGGTCTCCGGGTCCCAGCGGTAGATCCTGAAGGTCTTCACCCTCTTGGCCCCTTCGGGCGCGGGATGGTGCTTCCCCTTCTGGACCTTGGAATTGCGCGGGAGGGCGAGCTGGACCATGGAGACACCCGTTCAGACGGACTGGGGCTGTGTTAGCCGCGGCGCGTAGCCGAGCCAAGGCGCCCGGGCGGAAATCCAGTCCACGAGCGGCCTGAAGGCGCCGAGCAGGACGCCGCGGGCGGGCTGCTCGACGAAGTGGTAGATGACCAGGGAGGCGGCGATCATCACCGCCACCACCGTCGCCAGGTTCAGCAGCGGCGGGAAGCTGAGCCCCGCCAGGGCGAAGGTCAGGGCCATGCCGGCCGCCTCGTGCAGCAGGAACAGGGCGTAGGACGCCTCGCCGAGCTGGGCCAGCGGGCGGAAGGCCAGCGGCCGCACCAGGGGGCTGTTGACGACGAACAGGACGAACAGGGCGATCCAGCCGGCGTTGACGGCGAAGCGGCCGAGCGGGTCCTCGTGCGGGAAGCGCGTCCACCACAGGGCGTTGACCCCGATCATGGCCGCGGCCGCGAGCGCGCCCAGGAGCGGCAGGCCGGCCCAGCGCCCGGAGCGGAAGATCTCGAACAGGCAGATGCCCAGGGTGAAGTAGGGCAGGTAGATCGGCATCAGCACCTTGTGCGCCCCGTCCGCCAGACCCAGCCGGGCCAGCGGCGGCCAGGCGAACAGGAAGGACACGGCCTGCAGCGCCAGCCAGGCGGGCAGGAAGGCCTTCCGCGGCGCCAGGAACAACAGGCTGGCGAGCAGGTAGAACCGGGCCTCCACCGCCAGGGTCCAGTAGGCGCCGTCGATCCAGCCGAGGTCGGTGTGCGGGAAGTGCGGCTGCAGCACCTCCGGGTCGATCATCAGCACGCTGAGGACGAAGGACACCGGGTCCTTCAGCCACTGGCGCGGGCCCCAGGCCAGCAGGGCCAGGGTGGTCAGGGAGGCGCAGACGATCAGCCCCGGCCACAGCCTCGCCAGGCGCTTGCGCCAGAAGTCCGCAACGCCCGAGCAGCGCTCCAGGGTCAAAAGGATGACGAAGCCCGACAGCAGGAAGAAGAAGCAGGCGTGCGAGCGGCCGTACTTCAGGATCCAGACGTCGGTGAACATCTCGCCGTAGGGCAGCCAGGAGGCGTCGCGCGTCCAGGGCGGCGCCCAGCGCACGCCGTAGTGGAAGCCCACCACCAGCAGGATGGCGACGGCGCGCAGGCCGTCCAGCACCGCCAGGCGCGAGGGCGGCCGCGCCGCGGGCGCGACCTCAACCAAGGCCGGGCCTCCTCAATACACCCGCGCCTTGGGCTCGATGTACGAGACCTCGTTGGTCATGGTGTAGGCGTGCACCGGCCGGTAATCGAGCTTCACCTTCCCGGCGGGGTCGAGCCAGGCCAGGGTGTGCTTCATCCAGGTCTTGTCGTCGCGGTCGGGGAAGTCCTCGCGCGCATGGGCGCCGCGGCTCTCCTGGCGGTTCAGGGCGCCGTTGACCGTGACGACGGCGTTGCCGATCAGGTTGTCGAGCTCGAGGGTCTCGATCAGGTCGGTGTTCCAGACCAGGCCGCGGTCGGCGACGCGCAGGTCCGCCTTCTTCGCGTACACCTCGGCCATCTTGCGCACCCCGTCCGCCAGGGTGTCGCCGGTGCGGAACACCGCCGCGTCCTGCTGCATGGCGCGCTGCATCTGCAGGCGCAGGGCCGCCGTCGGGGTGGAGCCGGAGGCGTTGCGGAAGCGGTCGAAGCGCTCCAGGTGCGCCTCGGTCCAGGCCGGCCTGGCGTCGGGATGCGACTCGCCCGGCCTGACCAGCTCGGCGGCGCGCAGGCCCGCGGCGCGGCCGAACACCACCAGGTCCGTCAGGGAGTTGGAGCCCAGGCGGTTGGCGCCGTGCACGGACACGCAGGCGGCCTCGCCGACGGCCATCAGGCCCGGGACCACGGCGTCGGGGTCGTCGCCGACCTTGGTCAGCACCTCGCCGTGGTAGTTCGTGGGGATGCCGCCCATGTTGTAGTGGACCGTGGGCAGGACCGGGATCGGCTGGCGGGTCACGTCCACGCCGGCGAAGATGCGCGCGCTCTCGGTGATGCCCGGCAGGCGCTCGTGGATGATCTTCGGGTCCAGGTGGTCCAGGTGCAGGTAGATGTGGTCCTTGTTCGGGCCCACGCCCCGGCCCTCGCGGATCTCGATGGTCATGGCGCGGGAGACCACGTCGCGGCTGGCCAGGTCCTTGGCCGAGGGGGCGTAGCGCTCCATGAACCGCTCGCCCTCGGAATTGGTGAGGTAGCCCCCCTCCCCGCGCACGCCCTCGGTGATCAGCACGCCCGCGCCGTAGATGCCGGTGGGGTGGAACTGCACGAACTCCATGTCCTGCAGCGGCAGGCCCGCGCGCAGCACCATGCCGTTGCCGTCGCCGGTGCAGGTGTGGGCCGAGGTGCAGGAGAAGTAGGCCCGCCCGTAGCCGCCGGTGGCCAGGATGACGAGCTTGGCGCGGAAGCGGTGCAGGGTCCCGTCGTCCAGCTTCCAGGCGGTGACGCCGCGGCAGACGCCCTCGTCCATGATCAGGTCGAGCGCGAAGAACTCGATGAAGAACTCCGCCTGGTGGGCGAGGCTCTGGCCGTAGAGGGTGTGCAGGATGGCGTGGCCGGTGCGGTCGGCGGCGGCGCAGGTGCGCTGGATCGGCCCCTCGCCGAAGTTGCGGGTCATGCCGCCGAAGGCGCGCTGGTAGATGCGGCCCTGCTCGGTGCGCGAGAAGGGCACGCCCCAGTGCTCCAGCTCGTACACGGCCGCCGGCGCGTTGCGGCAGAGGTACTCGATGGCGTCCTGGTCGCCCAGCCAGTCGGACCCCTTGACGGTGTCGTACATGTGCCAGCGCCAGTCGTCCTCGCCCATGTTGCCGAGGGCGGCGGAGATGCCCCCCTGGGCGGCGACGGTGTGGCTGCGGGTGGGGAAGACCTTGGAGACGCAGGCGGTGCGCAGCCCGGCCTGGGCGCAGCCGAGCGCGGCCCTGAGGCCCGAGCCGCCGGCCCCCACCACCACGACGTCGTAGGTGTGATCGATGAAGCTGTAGGCGGCCATCAGGCGGCGGCTCCCATAAAGGCGACCTTCAGGACGCAGAACACGGCGAAGCCTCCGCCGAGGACGCAGACGAACAGGTTGAGCACCAAGAGCGCGGTCTTGTTCAGGGCGGTGTGGACGTAGTCCTCGATGATCACCCGCATGCCCGCGTGCATGTGCCAGAAGCTGACCGCGAGCAGCAGCACCGCGAGCACGGCGTTCACCGGCGAGCGCACCCAGGCCACCGCGTCGGCGTAGCCGGCCGCGGCCAGGACCAGGCCCGAATAGACCGCCCAGATCACCAGGGGCGCGAGGGCGACGGAGGTCACGCGCTCGGAGATCCAGTGGCCGACGCCGTGCTTGGCCGAGCCGAGCCCCCGGGCCCGCGAAAGGGTGGAACGGTAGTCCGCCATCACAGCGCCCCCATCAGGGCCGCGATGATCCAGACGGCCACGGCGGCGGCCCCGCCGAAGGCCAGGGAGGCGGCGCAGGCCATGTCCGCGCTCCTGGGCTGCATCAGCCGGCCGGTGTCCCACACCAGGTGCCGCACGCCCGCGGCCAGGTGGTAGAAGACCGAGACCGTCAGGCCGAACAGCACCACCTTGCCCGGGATCGAGCCGATCGCCGCCCGGAAGCCGCCGTAGGCCTCCGGCCCCGAGGCCAGGCTCGCCGCGCCGGCCGCCAGGATCAGGGCCCCGACGTAGAGCGCGATCCCCGTCGCCCGGTGGGCGATCGAGGAGAACATGGTGATGTGCCAGCGCCAGACCTGGAGATGGGGGGAAAGCGGCCGCGCCGCTCGGACGGGCGAGGAGTCGGTCATCGAGACACCGGGATGCGGCAGTGCAGAAATGTGGGCGACTTTTAGGCCCAGCCCCCCGGGGGGTGTCAACGCGCGCGGATCAGCCGGAGGCCGGAAGCCCGGCCTCGCCCCAGCCCGCCCGGCGCTCGAACCGCGCGCCCAGGGTCGCCAGGGCCGCGTCCCAGATCGCCGGCGTGCCGCTCCAGGGCCGGCGCGCCGGATCGTCGATCCTGAGCGCCCGCCAGCCGGGCGCCTCCACGCCCGAGCGGGACACCAGCACGAACTGCGAGGCCGCGCGCGGGACGCGGGCCAGCACCGCCGCGCGCAGGGCCTGCACGGCCGCGGGGGCGCGCTCCTCGCCGGGCGCCAGCTCGCGCACGAACAGCACGCTGCGGTCGGGCCGGTCGAGCTGGTCGAACTTGCGCATCAGGTGGGCGGTCCTGGAGCGGGCGGCGTCCAGATGGGCGCGCCAGCCCGCCAGCACGCGCTCGCGGGCCTCGTCCATGGGGAACTCGTGCTGCAGCCGGATGCCGTAGGCGGGCTGCTCGACATAGGCGACCCGGCCCCAGCGGCGCGCCTCGCGCAGGGTGCGCTCGTCGTAGAGGCGCTCCAGGTCCCAGTCCCGCAGGAAGGCGACCGCACCCTCGAGCGGGGTGATCCACCAGTCGAAGGGGAAGGCGGTGTCGAAGCCGAAATGGTCGCGCAGCCGCCGGGTGGTTCGGCAGCGGTAGCCCAGGGAGACGATGTGGCTGAAGGCGGTCACGCGGGCGTCCCCGGGTGGTCGCCGTTGAACCAGGCGGCCGAGCGCATCTCCTCCAGGCGCGAGGCGGTGCGCTCGAACTCGAAGGCGCCGTCGCCGGTGGGATAGAGGCCTTCGGGCTCGGCGTCGGCCAGCACCACCAGCCGCGCGCGCGCCTCGTAGAGGGCGTCGACCAGCCAGACGAAGCGCCGCGCCTCGTTGCGCTGGGCGGGGGTCATGCGCGGGACGTCCTCGAGGAACAGGGTGTCGAAGCGGCCGGCGATGGCGAGATAGTCCTGCGAGCCCAGGGCCTGGCCGCACAGGCTGGAGAAGGAGGCGCGCAGCAGCCGCCCGGCCGCGCGCGGCAGGCGCATCCTGCGGCCCAGCACCTCCACCGTGGCGCCGCGCTCCTCCATGCCCTCGAGCTGGCCCCGCCAGAGGGCGTCGAAGGCGGCCTCGTTGGACGGCGTCCGCGGCGAGAAATAGACCCGCGCGCCCCGCAGCCGCGCCAGGCGGTGGTCCTGCGGCCCGGCCACCTCCACGATCTGGAGCCGCTCGGTGATCATGTCGATGAACGGCAGGAACAGCTGGCGGTTGATGCCGCCCTGGTAGAGCTCGTCCGGCGGCCGGTTGGAGGTGGCGACCAGCACCACCCCGCGGGCGAACAGGGCCTCGAACAGCCGCCCCAGGATCATGGCGTCGGCGATGTCGGCCACCTGCAGCTCGTCCAGGCAGAGCAGGCGCGCCCCCGAGGCGATCAGCTCGGCGGTCGGGACGATCGGGTCGTCGCCGCGATGCTGGCCGAAGCGGCGGCGGCGCGCCTCGGGCGATCCCTTGCGCCACTCGTCGATCAGCCCATGGACCTCGGCCATGAAGGCGTAGAAGTGCTCGCGCCGCTTGTTCTCGACCGGCGCGGCGGCGAAGAACAGGTCCATGAGCATGGACTTGCCCCGCCCGACCGGCCCCCAGAGATAGACGCCGCGCGGCGCGGGCGCCTTGCGCACCAGGGCCGCGATGAAGCCGCCGGGCCGGGCGGCCAGCTCGTCCTCCAGCCGGCCGAGGACCTCCACCGCGCGGGCCTGGGCCGGATCGGGCGCGATCTCGCCGGCGTCCTGGCGGCGGCGGTAGGCGGCGGCGAGGGTCTCGGACATGGGCCGCCCCGGTTAGCCTGCCTCGGCCCCGCCGCCAAGCGGGGGCCGGCTCAGCGCGGGCGCGATCCGCGCCAGGCGGCCATCAGCAGCTGGCGCAGGCTGCGCTCGTCGATCGGGCGCGGATTCCAGCCCTGCCCCTGCAGGGCGGCCTTGATCACGCGGTCGACGCCGTCCCGGGGCATGCCGATGTCCTTCAGGGCGCAGGGCGCGCCCAGGCTCTGGGCCAGGTCGTAGAGCACCTCGGCCGGATGCTCGGCCTCCAGGGCCTGGGCCAGGCGCTCGGCGGCCTCGGGGGCGGCCTGCATGTTGAACGCCAGGACATGGGGCAGCAGGATCGTGTGGGTCTCGGCGTGCGGCAGGTCGAAGGCGCCGCCCAGGATGTGGCACAGGCGGTGATGCAGGGCCGAGCCGGCGTTGGCCAGGCACCAGCCGCCCAGCCAGCCGGCCTCCTGCGCCTCCGCCCTCGCTTCCAGGTCGGCAGGGTCCAGCACGATCTTGGGCAGGGCCAGCGCCATGGCGCGCACGCATTCCTCGGCCACCCCGAGGATCAGGCGGTTGGCGTACTGGCTGTAGAGCGCCTCCACCGCGTGGGCCATGGCGTTGAAGCCGGAGGTGACGCTCACCGACGGGGGCAGGGAGAGGGTCAGCTCCACGTCGTAGATCACCGCCTCGGGCAGCACCCGCGCGGTCCGCTGGATGACCTTGGCCCCCTTCTCGGTCTCGCCGAGCACCGGGGTCATCTCCGAGCCGGCGTAGGTGGTGGGGACCACGATCTGCGGCAGGTCCGTCCTGAGGGCGATCGCCTTGGCGAGGCCGACGGCGGAGCCCCCGCCCACGGCGAGCACGCCGTCGGCGCGGCTGGACCCGACCAGCTGCATGGCCTCGGCGGTGACCTCCACGGGCGTGTGCATGGCGGCGCGGTCGAACAGGGCGGCCCCCGCCGGGCCGAGCGCCTCCAGCACCGCGCCGGCCGTGGCCGCCTGGGAGGGGCTGGCGACCACCAGCACGCGCTTCATCCCCAGGTCCTCGGCGACTCCCGGGACCTTGGCCAGGGCGCCCCGACCGAAGATCACCCTGGAGGGCAGGCTCTCGTAGTCGAAGGCGCGCATGCGGATGTCAGATCCCCAGATCGATGCCCGGGCCGTCGGGCGGGCCGGAGCCGCCGCCGTCCAGGGCGCGCTGCATCCATACCACGTCCACCCAGCGGCCGTGCTTGAAGCCGAGCGCCGGCAGGACCGCCTTGAACTCGAAGCCGCAGGCGCGGTGCAGGGCGATGGAGGCGGCGTTGCCGCTGTCGCCGATCACCCCGGCCATCTGGCGCAGGCCGAGCCGCTCGCAGCGGGCGATCAGGGAGGTCAGGAGGGCGCGGCCGACGCCGCGGCCGAGCGCGTCGGCGGCGACGTAGACGCTGTCCTCGACGGTGTAGCGGTAGGCGGCGCGGGTGCGGAACGGACCGGCGTAGGCGTAGCCGAGCACCCGCCCCTGCTGGACGGCGACCAGCCAGGGCAGGCCGGAGCCGGCGACGGCGGCGTGGCGGCGGGCCATCTCCTCCACCGGGGGCGGGGTCTCCTCGAAGGTGCCGAAGCCGTGCAGCACGTGGTGGGCGTAGACGGCCTGGACGGCCGGCATGTCGGCGGCGCCCGCCGGGCGCAGGCTCAGGCCGTCCATCGGGGGTCCAGCGCCTTGATCGCGAAGGCCATCTCCAGCGCCGGCTCCTTCAGGTGCTCGAAGCGCCCGGAGGCCCCGGCGTGGCCGGCGTCCATGTTGATCTTCAGCAGCACCGGACGGCCGGAGGTGGTGTGCTCGCGGAGCCTGGCGGCCCACTTGGCCGGCTCCCAGTAGGTGACGCGCGGGTCGGACAGGCCGCCGGTGACCAGCATGGCCGGATAGGGCCGGCTGGCGACGTTCTCGTAGGGGCTGTAGCCGGCGATGCGGTCGAAGGCCTCCGCGTCGCGGATCGGGTCGCCCCACTCGGGCCACTCGGGCGGGGTCAGGGGCAGGTTCCCGTCGGAGATGGTGTTGAGCACGTCCACGAAGGGGACGACGGCGACGACGCCGGCGAACAGGTCGGGCCGCAGGTTGGCCACGGCCCCCATCAGCAGGCCGCCGGCCGAGCCGCCCTGGGCCACGATCCGCCCGGCGCGGCCATAGCCCGCCGCGGCCAGGTGCTCGGCGCAGGCGATGAAGTCGGTGAAGCTGTTCATCTTCCCGGACCGCCGGCCCGCCAGATACCAGGCGCGGCCCTTCTCCGACCCGCCCCGCACATGGGCTATGGCCCAGATCCAGCCGCGGTCCACCAGCGACAGCCGGGTGATCGAGAATCCCGCCGGAATGGCGATTCCATAGGCGCCGTAGCCGTAGAGCAGGACCGGGGCCGAGCCGTCGGTCGGCGTGTCGCGGCGCATCAGGACGGTGACCGGGACCTCCGCGCCGTCGGGCGCGCGCGCCTGCAGCCGGCGGGTGACGTAGGCCTGCGGATCGTGGCCGGAGGGGATCTCCTGGGTCTTGACCAGGACGCGCGTGCGCGAGGCCATGTCGTAGTCGAACCAGCGCCGGGGCGTGGTCGGCGACTGGTAGACGAACCTCAGGACGGGGGTCCCGTACTCGTAGCCCGGGGCGGGCGAGAGCGCATAGGCCTCCTCCTCGAAGGCCACGGCATGCTCGGCCAGGCCGTCCACGGCGGTCACGACGATGCGGTCCTCGGCGTTCTCCCGCTCCAGCCGCGCCAGGTGGCCGGCGAAGGCCCAGACCCCGGCGATCATCCGGCCCGGGACGTAGGGGACGAAGTCGCGCCAGGTCCGCCGCGACGGGTCGGCCTCCTCGGCCCACATCAGCTTGAAGTCCGTCGCGCCGTCGTCGTTGGTGCGCACCACGAAGCGGCCGTTCCAGTGCTCCAGGTCGTAGAGCACGCCCTCGCGGCGCGGCTCGGCGACCCTGGGCGCGGCGGCCGGGTCGGCGGAGGGGATCAGCCAGGCCTCGCTGGTCTCGTGGTTGCCCGTGTGGATGACCACGAAGGCGCGCGAGCGGGACAGGTGGACGCCCAGGAAGAAGCCGTCGTCCGGCTCCTCGTAGACCAGCACGTCGTCGGCGGGCCCGCCCCGGGCGGGGCGGCGGAACACCTTGGCCGGCCGCCCCTCCTCGTCGCGCCAGACCCAGTAGAGGAAGGCCGAATCGGCCGACCAGCAGAAGTCGCCGGTCCCGCTCTCCACCGGGCCGGGCAGGACCTCGCCCGACGCCAGGTCGCGGACGTAGATCCGGTGCACCTCCGAGCCCTGCTCGTCGACGGCGTAGGCGTAGAGGCGGTGGTCGGGGCTGTGCTCGGCGTGGCTGAGCTCGAAGAAGGCCTTGCCCCGGGCCATGGCGGCGGCGTCCAGCAGCACCTCCTCGACGCCGGGCGCGGCGCGAGTCCGACGGGCGTAGAGCGGGTGCTGCGCGCCCGGCTCGTAGCGCAGGTAGTAGTCGAACGGGCCGTCCGGCTCGGGCGCGGAGCTCTCGTCGGGCTTGATGCGGCCCTTCATCTCCTCGAACAGCGCCGCCTGGAGCGTCTCGGTGTCGGCCATCATCGCCCGGGTGTAGGCGTTCTCCGCCTCCAGGTGCGCGCGGATGTCGGCGCGCAGGACGGAGGGATCGCGCAGCACCTGGCGCCAGTTGTCGTCGCGCATCCAGGCGTAGTCGTCGGTGCGCGAACGGCCCAGCTGCACGATGCGCCGGGGCTCCTTGCGGGCGACGGGTGGGACCGGAGTCTCGGCCATGGCCCCTGCTCTCACGGACGCGGGAAAGGTTCAACCGGCCAGGCGCCGGAGCTTGCCCCGCCCGCGCGGCGGCCCCAGGATCGGCGGCCGCGCCCCCGCCTCATTTCGACCGCCGGGGGCGGCTAGGGGGCGGACCTCGCCGCTGCAGAGCAAGCCATGGCCATCGACCTGACCGTCGGGATGATCAGCGCGACGGTGGAAATCGACCAGCCCCAGGAGGGCGGCCCGCGGATCGTGGGCACCGGCTTCCTCGTCGACGCGCCCAAGCCGGACGGGACCCCGCGCACGGT